>ENA-OSEO01005549-OSEO01005549.1-sediment-metagenome-genome-assembly--contig:-NODE-5549-length-12029-cov-3.888722_pt1 | contig 12029 bp, 11 predicted proteins | sample MGYA00237883_ERZ534232 | MGnify/ENA metagenome assembly ERZ534232
ATAAACGATGTGCATATCCGCCACAATGAAGGGCAGGTCCTGAAAGGATTTACCGTCAAACAGGCCCAGTTCTATCTGATAAGAGAAACGGGCCTGTTCAATATAGGTCAGAAAGCGGGCATTGTTGACATGCCACTGCGGGTCAAGGTCGCCGTAGCGCACTTGAATCGGGAGGGTGAATTTGAAGTTTTCCATGTGCTGATTATACCAGTTTGGGCATTGCTGAGCTAAAAAAATGTACTTTCCGAGTGTCGGAAGTGTGAAAAACGCGTATGAAGTGGTTATTTGGATATTATGGATAATTTTATCCGATTATGACGAATATTGTCATTGCAGAGCGATGACCTCTGTCACTTGCCAATATCCGGGGGTTTGGTTAGACTAAATATGTTAAGCGGAGAATTCTTACCTTTATTACCGAAAGAGGAACATCAAAATGCAAATTACGAGACAGGCCGACTATGCCCTGCGGGCGATGCTTTATCTGGCCACTCTGGAGCCGTCCAAACGAGCCGCGACCAGCCATATTGCCAAAGAAAAAGATATTCCACCGTCATTTCTGGCGAAAATCATTTCACAGCTCTCCATTGCGGGATTGATCCACACCTCACGCGGTGCGCGCGGCGGGGTTACCCTGGCTCGAGCGCCGGAAGAGATTTCTGTGCTGGAAGTTGTGGAAGCGATTGACGGCCCGATTGCCTTGAATGAATGCACCTTGAACGCCGGTTCGTGCCCGTTCGGCAACAATTGTCCCATGCGCCCGGTGTGGTGTGATGCCCAGGCCGAACTGGTTGAACGTCTTCGCAGGACATCCTTCGCGGATGTTGCCGCATAGCCAGTTGATTTGCTCAATCTCTGAGGTGAGCCCTGGCTGCCGCGGAAAATTTTCATATTGAACGAGAATGAACTTTCCCGGCAAGAATAGAGATTAACCGGCGCCGGAACTCAAAAGCGAGCGGTCCATTCAGGGAAGCTCCTAAATCAGAAAACAAACCTCGCAAGGGTTTCCTGCGAGGTATTTTATTTTTTATGTAAGGTAAAATAATATCTGACAGTCGCGGCACAAGGGGGAATGGGTGTGACCTGCGGCTGGAGGGATTTTTGTTTCACATCATAGGAGATTTATGAAGCGTAAATTTTCACTGCGGCTGCAGGTTGTTGTTTTTACCTTTATCAGAATGAGCATGAATATCAGCATCCGCATGATTTATCCGTTTATATCGGTTTTCGCGCGTGGGCTGGGGGTGGACCTGGTGGGTATGTCACGGGCTATCTCCATCCGTTCCCTGGTGGGGAGCTTTTCTCCCTTACTGACCACCATTGCCGACCGCCGTGGCCGCAAGACGGGGATGATGGTGGCGACTCTGCTGTTCTTCGCCGGTGCTTCGACCATGTTATTCTGGCACAGTTACACCGCTTTCGTGATCGCATTGTGTTTGACGACTCTCGGACTTTTTCTATATTTTCCCTCCATGCAGGCTTATATCAGCGACCATGTGGCCTATGAAAGGCGCGGGCGGGTGCTGGCTGTCATCGAGATGGGGTGGGCTTTGAGTTTCATCCTGGGTATGCCGTTGATCGCATTGGTGATCGAACGGTTTGATTGGGCTGCCCCATTTTATTTGCTGGCCGGATTGGGGTTCATTTCCATCATTTTGCTGTGGTGGATGATCCCCTCAACTGCTCCTCAACCTGAAAACAACAGCAGGAAAGCCCTGCAAAACCTCGGCGTGGTGCTCACCAGTAAGCCCGCGATGGCCGCGCTGTTGATGGGGCTGCTGTTCTCAGCCGGCAACGAGGTGATTTCTGTGGTTTTTGGCTACTGGCTGGAAGATTCATTTGGCTTGCGGCTTGGGGCGTTAGGCGCGGCTTCGGCGGTGATTGGGTTCGCGGAGCTGGGTGGCGAGACGCTGACCGCGGGGCTGGTGGACCGCCTGGGGAAAAAACGTTCGGTATGGATCGGGTTGATGTTAAATGGCATCTTTTCTATGGTGCTGCCGTGGATGGGGCAGACTCTTCCCGGCGCGTTGGTTGGGCTTTTTCTGTTTTTCCTGACTTTTGAATTCACCATTGTCAGCAGCCTTCCGATGATGACCGAAATCCTGCCTTCGGCGCGGGCCACGCTGCTGGGCATCAATGCGGCTGCGTTTTCGGTGGGCCGCGGGCTGGGCGCCTGGCTTTCTCCGATATTGTTCGTTTCCGGGATCTGGGCCAATGGGATCGGTGCGCTGGTGTTGAACCTGATCGCGATGGTCGCGCTTTCACAGGTGCGCATCCATGAATCCGGCCAGGCCCGGGTGGATTGACCGGGATGCTGTTGAAAGTGTGGATGTGTGAGGATGTTTGAAATGGTTCTGGATGGTGCGAGGAGGATTTTATGCTGGTTCATTCCGCGTCTCAATTGTTGACATTGGCTGGCGGCCCGCAGCGTGGTCGTTCGCTGGGAAATCTCGGCCTGATCGAAGACGGCGCAGTGCTGGTTCAAGATTCTAAAATTGTTGCGGTGGGAAAAACCGCTGACATGCGCCAGGCCAATCCCTACGAGCCGGAGCTGAACGCAAAAGGCAAAGTGGTTCTGCCCGGTTTTGTGGACCCGCATTCGCATCTGGTGTGGGCCGGGGATCGCGCGGCAGAATTTGAAATGCGCCTGCAAGGCAAGACCTATATGGAGATCATGGCCGCGGGTGGGGGCATCCTATCCACGGTGCGCGCCACCCGGCAGGCCAGCCATAAGGAATTGTTGGCTCAGACCCGCGCGCGGGCAAAGAGCGTCTTCCGGCACGGCACCACCACCATGGAAGCCAAAACCGGCTACGGGCTGGATACCGACAGCGAGCTTCGCCAGTTGGAGGCGCTGCTGGCCCTCGATCTTGAAGGCCCGCTGGAGATCCTGCCAACCTTCATGGGGGCGCATGCCATTGCGCCGGAGTATGAGAATAACCCGGACGGCTACACCCGGATGGTTTGCCGCGAAATGCTGCCGGCCGTGCTTGAATGGTGGGGGCTGCGCGCCCCCGACCGCCCTCTGCCCTTTGTGGATGTGTTCTGCGAGACCGGCGCTTTCAGCCTGGCGCAATCACGGGCTATTCTGGAAACCGCCCGCAGCATGGGCTTTCCTCTCAAGATCCATGTGGATGAGTTTGATAATCTGGGCGGCGCCAGCCTGGCGGCGGAACTGGGTGCGACTTCGGCGGACCATCTGGTCAAGACTTCATTGGAAGATATCCGCAGCCTGGCGCGAAGCGGCACGGTTGCGGTTTCCCTGCCCTGCACACCTTTCGGGTTGGGCGACACGCATTACACCCCAGCCCGCGAGATCCTCGAAGCAGACGGTTTGCTGGCTATTGCCTCGGATATGAACCCCGGCCTGGCCTGGTGTGAGAGCATGCAGTTTGTGATCGCCCTGGCCTGCCGTTATCTTCACCTCACCCCGGCGCAGGCCATCGCGGCGGCCACCATCAACGCTGCGGCGGCTGTTAATCGGGCGGACCGGTTGGGCTCCATTGAACCTGGCAAGCAGGCAGACCTGCTGGTGCTTTCGGTTTCCGATTACCGCCATCTTGGCTACCGCTTTGGCACCAATCTGGTGGAAAAGCTTATCAAGAAAGGCGAAGTTTACCGCGTCTAGCCGCGGTCAGAAATGGTTTATAAGGAGTCAACAGAAAAATGCCCACGATCGAACAGGCTCGTAAGTGGTATATTGAATCGGATACTGTGCACGATTTTGAACACGTTATGCGGGTATACCGCATGGCGGAGCGTCTGGCAAAGGAAGAGCAGGCCGATCTGGAAATTGTCCGCGCGGCAGCCCTGCTGCATGACGTGACCGGCAGCATGCCGGGCTCGGCGGAACGTGCGGAACACCACATCGCCTCGGCGGCTTTCGCCGGTGAAGTGCTGGCCGAAGAAGGCTGGCAGCCGGAGCGGATTGAGGCCGTCCAGCACTGCATCCGCGCCCATCGCTACCGCGCCAGACTGGAACGCCCGGAATCACTGGAAGCCAGAGTCCTGTTTGACGCGGATAAGCTGGATGTGCTGGGCGCGATTGGCGTGGCCCGGACGGTGGCTTATGCTGCCCTGGCGGGTCAGCCCTTCTACTGCGAACCTTCGGAACAGTTTCTTCAGACCGGAAAGGAAGCTCCGGGAGAACCGCACAGCGCCTATCATGAGTTTCTCTTTAAGCTGAGAAAGATCAAAGATATCCTCTTCACCGAAACAGGCCGCGCGATAGCGAGGGAACGCCACCAGTATCTCCAGGCATATTTCGAACGCGTGGGCGCGGAGATTCGCGGTGAACTGTAGAGCGCTTTACAACTACTTTGCAGCTTGTTCAACCGGAGGGGTTCTGTGTTGATTAACCGCTTCTAACCCGATAAAATGAGTTTATGAATATTCCATACGGTCCAATTTTGGTGGTTGAAGATACCCCTAACCTGCTTGAGCTGCTGGAAGTGACCCTGCGGTTCAAGGGATATCCGGTAATTGGCGCGGCCAATGGGGAAGAAGCCTTGCAAATGGTTGAGAAAGTACGCCCGGCGCTGGTTATCACGGACATATTGATGCCGAAAATGGATGGTTACGCCCTGGTGTACCATCTGCGTAAGAATCCGCCTACCAGCCAGATCCCGGTCATCTTTATCTCCGCGACCTATTTGACCAAAGAGGATAAATCTTTCGCGCTGAGTCTGGGTGGGGTGCGGTTCATCGAAAAGCCAATTGACACCGAAGATTTTCTGCTGACTGTGGCGGAAATCCTCACCCAGGGGGTTTCCAAAGCGCCGGAGCTGATGGGTGAAAATGAATTTTATCAGGGGTATCGCGAGCGCCTGGAGAATAAACTGATGCATAAAAACACGCAGATCTCCAGGACAAAGCGCCTGCTGGAAACTCTCCCCGAGAACCAGAAGCCCGCTTTTGAGACTTTGCTGGCGCAGGTTATCGAAGACCGTGATAAGATTCAGGATGAACTGGATGATCTGCTGCGGACCTTGGAGGAACTTCGTCTGACGGGCAAGGCGGACTCAAACCCCAAACCGTAGTTTTCCCTGGTTTTTGCAGGATGCAGCACTTTTGGATAACTTTAAACCCCCTCTCTGCTGTCCGGGAGAGGGGGAAGCTTGTGAGAACCGTGCGATGGAATTTTATTTATAGACAAGGAAGGTAAGATGCGACCAACATTAGAGGAAGTGAAAGAAATTGCGCTGCAAGCCGGTGTGATCTTGCGGCAGGGTTTTGGCAAACAACACCAGATTCAGCATAAAGGCGTGATCGATCTGGTGACGGAAATAGATCGCCGTTCTGAAGCTTTTATTCTCGGCCAGATCCGCGGCCGGTTCCCGGGACATGCCGTTGTAGCAGAAGAGAGCGGTGGGCACGAAGGCGGGGATGGCTACTGCTGGTATATCGACCCGGTGGATGGCACCACCAACTACGCTCACGGCCTGCCGTTTTTCTCCGTGTCGATCGGCGTGGCGGATGAGGACGGGATGCTGATTGGGGTGGTCTATGACCCCATGCTGGATGAATGTTTCAGCGCCGTTCGCGGGGAAGGCGCGTGGTTGAATGATGCTCCAATCCACGTATCTGAAACCACCACCCTGGTCGATAGTGTGCTCGCCACCGGGTTCCCCAGCGACGCGCACACTGCTGAAAAGAACAATGTGGAGGAGTTCCGCCGCTTCACCCTCAAAGTGCAGTCTGTCAGGCGCATGGGATCCTCCGCGCTCAACCTGAGCTACGTCGCCGCCGGCCGTCTCGATGGAAACTGGGCGCTGGGCATGCACGTCTGGGATCTGGCAGCGGGCGGGTTGATCGTGCGCGAAGCCGGCGGGGTAATCACCGCCCTGGATGGCAGCCCGGATTACATGAAGCCGCCTTACTCCCTGGTGGCCGCCAACCCCTTTGTCCATCCTCTGATGATGGAAGTGCTCCACAAACAGGGTTGATCGCGATTTTGCGTCATGAGAGAAGAACAAACGCCTGGCTGTTATCAGTCAGGTGTTATTTATTCAGATGTCTTTGGCTGGTTCAGGTTGCCGTCGTTTCCAGTAAATATGGTTATTCAGGCGCATCGCATCGCCAGCTGGTACCGACATTTCATCCGCGCTACGTCCATACCTCACACTATCCTGATTGGAACTTACTGCCGGGAGCGCAAATTGGCTGTACACGCTTTTTAACCGCTGTGATGCCATTCACAACATCACCTCGCGAATTTGCATGACATAACCGTTAAAGGTTCCCTTGCTGCCTTCACGAACTCTTCCTCATCATCAGGAGGAGGCTCCTCTACCATAATTAAACCAAGGTGGCAGTTAAGTTGTCTTGCCAATTCTTTCAACAACCGCTCTGCGCGAGCAGTATTCTCCAGCAATTTGCCCGTATTATCAATAGATAACCCCAGAATGAGCTGATTGTCCGAGGTGAAGCTCAAGGTAATTTGATCTATATCAGGCTGCCTGGATTTTAAGTAAACAGCGAACGAGCGGCGTGGGTAATCTAAGCCCCGCTGGAGGATGTTTGATAACGTGCGTGCAGGTTCCCAATCATAGCCTCCCATATTGCCAGGAGGGGCAGACGAGTCTAGTGGCAATAGCATCAACTCCTCATCCCCACGGTCCTCGCTCGCCGCGCGATCAACATATAGATCAAGGAAAGTGTTGATGGTATTTAGATCTCTATGTTTAGTAAGGCCGTAAATATCAAGATTCGGCGGCATGGCTGGTACCTCAGTAGGGTGCCGGTCGTCTTTTTGACCGCACCAGAGCGCAGGCTTGAATGGGTGCGTTCGGATAGCACGAACACGCAAATTTTCATAATTAGGTTATTAATTTTTTAAGGCTTATAAGTGGTTACTACAATACTTTTAACGTCAAACGAGCATAAGACCCTACTCAAATCAAAATACAGCTCAGGAAGTCGCCTCCGACAGGGATGGTTCTTCGGGTGAGTCATCATTCGCTGCTGGCGTTTCATCCGCACCGCGCCCCGTCAGGCGGCGGAAGACCAGGGTCCAGGCGGTGCTGACAAAAGCGTGCAGCACAATGTAGAGCATGATAGACAACAGGATATAAATAACAAGAAATATCCCGCTGGCAAACAGGCCAGCCGTGACGGCAGATTTTGTGCCGGCAGCAATGCCGGTCATCCCTGGGATGAGCATCAACATGAGGGGTTGGGCGGTGAAATTGCTCAAAACGAACTGTCCCGCAAACAATAACAGGGTCATCAAGGCAATCGCGCCCAGGTTTCGGGTCAGGGTCCCCCAGGCCCGTTGCATCGCCTCAGGAATTTTCAAGTCTTCTCCCAGGATGGCTATCATCGTCAGGTCCACAAACGCCCGTACGAACCCGCTGACCGCGATGGATACTGGCATCAGGCATTGCATCCCGCATCCCAGGGTCAGGATGAACACCGCCGCCAATGGCAGGAACAGGACCAACCCTGCCACAACCCCGAACACCGTTAGAGCGAGCAGGAAAAGCAGCGTGCTCCATAAATAATGCCGGACTTCTGCCAGCAAGCTGGAGAAAGTCAGGGCCGTTTGGCCTGCGTCTGCCTGCCAGACTCCGCGCACCAAACAGATGTTTCCCACCGTACGTGCCAGCAGCAGCACCGCCGCGAGCAGCAGCGCCAGCAGGATTACGATCACTACCACTGGAGCGGCATACATCGATAAGATGCCGTCCTCAACGATGTGCTGAATTTGAAAGAAGATCTTTTGCATCCACAACGGTGACGCCAATTCTGGGGCTGTATCCAAACCGTCCAGATAGATGGCGATCAAGAAGCTTACAACACCGAAGAACCCACCAGCAATGCCGCGAACCAGCGCACCGCACAGCGCCATAAAACTGAATACCCACAGAACCTTATGTTTCCAGATAATTTTCCATGCTTTTGAAAAGATGTCCACAAAGTCCATGCGCTTTTCCTTTCAGAGACTGGCAGCCAGCGGCACAAACCTGACCCTGGTGCCATATTTGAGTTTTTGCGTGTTAATACCCCCTTGAGCCTGGAGAGACGCAATTGGGAAAATACCTTAAGATGCTTTAATTATATCGATATTTGGAGTAAATACTCTTATTTGAGTCTTAAAAAGGCTGCGCGCCCTTTGATCTCACGAACCACCCGGCCGCGCGTTGAGGTGCGGTTGCCGTGGTCCAGAGAATTCGCGGCAGAATGAGATGTTGCCCGGGAATAAGGGCCAAAAAAGGTCTGTGCCATATGTGACAGGCACAGACCTTATAGAAAAACACATCAGAAATAGACGCTTCAGGCGGCTGCCGCCTCCGGCAGAGTTGGTTCTTCCGGCGCTTCGCCAGCCGGCGCTGGTGTTTCATCCGCGCCGCGCCCCGTCAGGCGGCGGAACACTAACGTCCAGGCGGTGCTGAAATAGGATTCCACCACGCTGTTGACGAAAATTGCCAGCACAATGTAGATCATCAGCCCAACCCCGCTGATCAGCAGCCCGATTACCGTCGCGGCTTTGGCTTCGGCGATGATGCCAATCACCGCCGGGGCGATCACCAGCAGGATCGGGAGCGCGGTGAAGATGCCAACGATCATCCGCCCCAGGAACAGGATCAGGGTCATCAGCGCCACAGGGGCCAGGTTCCCGGTCAGGAGAGCCCAGGCCCGCTCAACGGCTTTAATTACGTCCAGGTCTTCGCCCAGGATGGCGACGATGGTTAATTCCACCAGCACGCTGATGAACCAGCTTATCGCGATAGACAGCGGGATCAGGCACAGCAGCCCGCAGCCCAGGGTGAAGAGGATCATCAGGATGACCGGCAGGAACAGGATCAAACCCACCACAAACCCCAGCACAGCCAGGACGATGGAAAAGAGCAGCACCCGCCAGAAATAATGCTGGACCTCCCCCAGCAGTTCAGAGAATGTGAGGGTTTCCTGACCTTCATCCGCTTTCCAGGCTCCCCGCACCAGGCCGATCTTTCCCACTGTGCGCAGCAGAAGGAACACCACCGACAGCACAAAGGAGAGCAGGATAAGAGCCAGGACAATCAGCACAATGTAGATCCAGATGGTGCCGTCTTCAAACCCGCGCTGCATCTGGAAGAAAAAATCCCGCATCCAGGGGGGCAGGTTGTGCATCGGGACTCCCGAACCGTTTTGCGGCATCGTGTTGATGCTGCTTGAACCACCCCCGCCGCCTCCCCCGCTCTGCGCGCCGCAGGAAGCCAGCAGCCCAAATATCCAAAGCACTTTATGCTTCCAGATTATTTTCCATGTTTTTGAAAGAATCTCTCCAAAATCCATCCTTATCTCCTTGCCTGTCAGCGGCGGTTGGTCCTGCGGACCCTGCCACTATTGCGATGCTCCGCCGTTTTGTTTTTAATAAAAACCCTGACGTGCCTGGAGCGGCGCATCAGGGAATACACTTCAGGGTGCTTTTATTATACGATATTCGGACAGATTACTCCCATTCAATGGTCGCGGGCGGTTTGCTGGTGATATCGTATACCACCCGGTTAACCCCCTGCACTTCGTTGACGATCCGGTTGGCCACTTTCGCCAGCAAATCGTAGGGGATGCGGGCCCAATCCGCGGTCATGAAATCCTCGGTGGTGACCGCTCGCAGAGCGATCGCTTCCTGGTAGGTGCGCTTGTCTCCCATCACCCCGACTGAGCGCACCGGCAGCAGCGCGGCGAAGGCCTGGGAGATTTTCGGGCCATTGTGCGAATAGCGCAGGTTGAGCAGACCGGCTTCGATCAGCTCACCGGTGAAGATGGCGTCCGCGGCCCGCAGGCTGGACACCCGTTCGCGGGTGATCTCGCCCAGGCAGCGCACCGCCAGGCCTGGCCCCGGGAAGGGTTGTCGCCAGACCAGTTCAGCGGGAAGCCCAAGCGCTTCTCCCACCGCGCGCACTTCATCTTTGAAGAGGTAGCGCAGGGGCTCCACCAGTTTAAAGCTCATATCTGAAGGCAGCCCGCCAACGTTATGATGCGATTTGATCCGCCGGGCTTTGGAGCGTTCCGGGCCGGAAGATTCGACCACGTCCGGATAGATAGTCCCCTGGACCAGGAAAGGCGGCTCACCGACATGGTGGGCCTGTTCCTCAAAGATGCGGATGAAGGTTTCGCCGATGATGCGGCGTTTGGTTTCGGGTTCGGTGATCCCTTTCAGTTTCTGCAGATAGGTTTCCGCGGCATCGACCACCACCAGGCGGGAGCCCATATTGGCGCGGAAGACTTTTTCGACCTGCTTGCGCTCTCCCTGGCGCAGCAGTCCGGTGTCCACGAACACCGCCGAGAGCTGTTCGCCAATTGCCCTGTGCACCAGGGCGGTGGCCACACTGGAATCGACCCCGCCGCTGACGGCTGACAGGACGCGCTCCTTTCCGACCCGCGCCCGGATCTGCTCCACAGATTGCTGGATGATCGAGTCGGGAGTCCATTCCGGGGCTGCCTGGCAGATGTCCACCACGAAGCGCCGCAGCATTTCCATTCCGCCGGGTGTGTGACGCACTTCCGGATGGAATTGAAGCCCGTAATAATTCCGGCGTAAATCTCCCATCGCGGCGATTGGACTGTTGGAAGAAGACCCCAAAACCTGGAACCCCGGGGGTGGGGTCTCAATCCGGTCACCGTGCGACATCCACACCGGCTGCGTCCCGGCGGGCAGCAGCGGGTTGGCCGCGGTGATTTCCACTTCTGCCAAACCGTATTCACGATGTGAACTGGCCCCCACCCGCCCGTCCAGAGCATGTGTCAGGGCCTGCATCCCATAGCAGATCCCCAGAACCGGAAGCCCGCTATCCAGCACATAGCCGGGGATGGTTGGGGCGTCATCTTCATAGATCGAGGTTGGGCCGCCGGAGAGAATGAACCCTTTTGGGCGCAAGGCCTGAACTTCCTCCGCTGGCGTGTCCCAGGGGAACAGCTCGCAGTAAACCCGCGCTTCGCGTACCCGGCGGGCGATGAGCTGCGAGTATTGCGAGCCAAAATCCAATATCGCGATTGAATCGGTCATGTTTGATACCTGTGCTTTCTTTCTGAATGCTGCGGATTTGGCGGATCAGGCGAACTCGATGATGCTTTCTTCCATCCGGGTGATCGGGGCCAGGGATTCAATCGGGATATTCAGGTGGGACAGCGCTTCCCGCCCGCCCTCAAAAGACTTTTCGATTAACGTCCCGATACCCACCAACACAGCGCCGGCGGCGTCCACCAGACGCACCAGGCCCTGGATGGTATGCCCGGAGGCCAGGAAATCATCAATGATCAGGATCCGCTCGCCCCGCGGCAGGTATTCCGGCGATACGATCAGCTCAACCATTTTGCCCTTGGTGTGCGATTGGGCCAGGGTCAAATAGACCGTGTCGGCCATGGTGACCGGTTTGGTCTTTCGGGCGTAAACCACCGGTAAGTTGAGGTATTTCGCGGTCATAATGGCAGGCGCGATTCCTGAAATTTCCGCGGTCAGGATGCGCTGCGCGCCAACTTCCGCGAACCGGCGGGCCAGTTCCTTGCCGCACGCGTCCATCAACACCGGGTCCACCTGGTGGTTGATAAAACCATCTACCTTTAATATGCCATTACCTAAATACTTTCCATCTTTAAGGATCCGATCTTTTAAAGCTTGCATGATTCCTCCTGGGAGTGCGTTTTCTGACAAATTTTTTCAAATGGCTTTATAGGACGGCCATCTCTTGTTTGGAAACGAACTGGTTCTCTCGCTAAATCGTTGAATTTTATAAGTTGGATTGAGCGACGCGCGGCTGGCCCGACCCGGACAAGGTTCTAAGCGAAACCAACAATATCAGCCTGACAGGGAGCTTTGAAGTTAATATACAAAAAAAGGGGCAGCCGCCCCTCGCTTGCGATGTTAATTCCTCCCTATTTTACACCATCCCGCATGTTCGTGGCGTTTCAGATTGTGATAGAATCGATTGTCAATGAATGGATTATCTATCCTGTTAGCTTCAAACTCCCCTCGCCGCCGGCAGATGCTTCAATGGATGAATCTGAATTTTGAAGTAAGGCCGGTAGATATTGATGAAACGCCA
>ENA-OSEO01005550-OSEO01005550.1-sediment-metagenome-genome-assembly--contig:-NODE-5550-length-12022-cov-9.333026_pt1 | contig 12022 bp, 10 predicted proteins | sample MGYA00237883_ERZ534232 | MGnify/ENA metagenome assembly ERZ534232
ATGGCCATGGTCAGTCGGGATGTCAAACAGGTCTGGGCGTATTCCACCGTCAGCCAACTGGGATTTATGATTATGGGCTTGGCCGCAGGAAGTTATGTGGCCGGTGTGTTTCACCTGACCACCCATGCCGGATTCAAGGCCCTTTTGTTCCTTTGCTCCGGGGTTTTTATCCATACCTATGAAAGTAACGACATGTTTGAAATCGGGAGACAGGGTGGTAGACGCTTGAAAACCCCCATGATCTGCATGGTCATCGCCGCCGCCGCTTTGTCGGGTTTGCCGCCATTTTCCGGATTTTTCAGCAAGGAAATGATTTTGGTACAACTGGCAGGCTTGAATAATCCCCTATGGCTGGCCGCCGGACTTGCGGGTGTGTTTTTAACCGCCTACTACGCCTTCCGGCTGATTTTTATCATCCTTTTTCCGAAAAACACCCAAAATGAGAAAGCAGCAGATAATACTGCCGTCACCCACGGCGGGGAAAAGGAACATGATCATTACCGGGTGATGGCCTGGCCGCTGATTCTCCTGGCAGCCATAACTCTGGTCCTGGGTTTTTGCCAAAACATGCTCGACGTTTTTCTCACCGGCCGCCCTGCGGGTATGGAAGAGATCACCGGAAATCACCATGCATGGCTGTTGTATGCGGCCTTGGGTTTGGCCGTGATCGGGCTCGTTCTGGCCTGGTTGGAATTCGGGCGCGGCAAAGCCGGCCAAATCGGATTTGCCGAGCGCATTCCGGCGGTAAAAGCGCTGTTTCTTGAGCGGTGGTACCTGGACCGGATGTATCGATGGCTTTTGGACGTCGTTATTTACCGGGGGATATCCAATGCCTGCACGAAAAATGACAACCAGGTCATTGACGGGAGCATCGATGTGATGAGCAAAAGCACCGTAAGAAGCGGCCGGATGATTTCCGATCTGCACCTTTCGATGATTCAGTATAAACTGATGGCGATATTTGTGGTCATACTTTTTCTGGCACTTTATTTTTTCGCAGCGGTTTAGCCCTTTGAAACAAAACAATATCTATTGATCGGTTCAGTGTTTACTGTGAAACGTTCAAAGCTGAAAGTAAATAGGAAAGAGGAAAGAGGGATGCTCCGTGCCCGCTGCTCTATGTCCTATGCCAATACAACCCATACAACGATCTCAACGATCCAAACGATCTAAACGAACAAATTAGGTTGGGATGCTGACGTTGCTGAACCGTGAACTTTGAATCCCGCCTGGGCGGGAAACCAACTAACCTGGGATTATATTAACATGCCCATTGCATATACAAACTTTCCGTATCTGTCCCTGATCCTGCTCAGCTGTGTTGGCGGGCTTTTGATCATCCTTTTTATCCCTGAGGATAAAAAGGACGCTATCAAGCAGGTCAGCGCCGTTTGTTCAGGAATCACCCTGCTGATATCCGTTTACCTGTTCTTTGCCTATGACAAGAGTCAGGGCGGGCTTCAGTTCGTGGAAAAGGTTGAATGGATCCCCTCCCTGGGAATCACCTATTTCAACGGCGCCGACGGTTTTGGTCTGCCCATGCTGCTGCTCACCGGAATTGTGTTTTTTACCGGCGTTCTCACCATGTGGGAGCTGGAAACCCGGGTCAAGGAATTTTTCGCGCTGACTTTTCTTTTGGTCACCGGCGTCTTCGGCCTTTTCATGAGCATGGACCTTTTCTTTATTTTCATCTGGTATGATGTGTCGCTGTTTCCCATGTATCTGCTCATTGCCGTGTGGGGCAGCACGCGCAAGGAATACGGGGCCATGAAGCTGACCCTGTATCTCCTGGCCGGCAGCGCCCTGATCCTTCCGGCCATCATTTATCTCGTGGTCAAATCGGGATTAAATACGTTCAACCTGGTGGCGCTCATGCATCCGGGAACCTTCAGCCCCTTTCAGCAGAAATTTGTGTTCATTCTCCTGTACATCGGATTCGGCATTCTGGCGGGTGTCTGGCCGTTCCACACCTGGTCGCCGGTGGGTCATGTGGCTGCACCCACCGCTGTGAGCATGATCCACGCCGGCGTACTCATGAAAATCGGCGCGTTCGGTGTGCTGCGTGTGGGCATCTTCCTTTGCCCCGAAGGCTGGCAGTATTGGGCGCATCTCATGGCGCTCCTTGCCGTCGTCGGTATTGTCTATGGCGTTTTTGTGGGATTAAGCCAGACCGATCTCAAATTTGTTATTGGATATTCAAGTGTTTCACACATGGGCATCGTCGGGTTGGGTCTTGCCACAGTAACCGTGGAGGGACTCAACGGGGCTGTGTTTCAGATGTTTGCCCATGGGGTGATGACGGCGCTGTTCTTCTCATCGGTGGGGTATATCTATGATCGAACCCACACGAAAATGATTGCGGAGCTCGGGGGGCTGAGCAGAATCATGCCGGTAGCCTCCGGTTACTTCATTGTGGCGGCACTCACCGGTATCGGTGTTCCCTGTCTGGCCAGTTTCTGGGCGGAACTCACGGTCTTCATTTCCTCCTTCCAGGTCTATCCGGTGTACGGAGCACTGGCGGTCTGTGCCCTGGTGGTAAGTGCGCTGTTCATTCTGCGAGTGGTTCAGCGAACGTGCTACGGGCCGAAAAACGAACGTTTTGCGCATCTGGAAGATGTATCTTTTAAGTTGGGTATCCCAAGGATGATTCTGGTATCGGTCATCGTCATTTTTGGTCTTCTTCCCAATGTCATGCTTGATATGATTCAGACGGCATCAATTCCTTTTGTCAACGGGTTGCCATGATGAGTTGGATAATTTTCAGTCCCGAATTCTACTTTTTAATGGTGGGCGCCGTATTCTTATGTTTATCCATGGCGCGGCGGGTCAGGCCCGAACAGGCCCATTTCATCGCCCTCATTCTGGCATCCCTGGGGGTCGGGGTCTGCCTGGCATGCGTCCGGTTGACCGGTGATCTTTTCGTGGGGACATATCGTATCGACCTCTTTTCCCAGGTGTTTAAAGTCATGCTGTCCATGGGGCTGTTTCTGGTGCTGTGCCTCTGTACGGAACTCCAGGGGATCGAGGAACGGCTTCACCCGGAATTCTACTTATTGTTGACCGTATGTACCCTGTCCATGATGATGATGGTCAGCAGCGTGCACCTCTTGACCATATACGTCGCTCTCGAACTCTCCAGCTATTCACTCTACACACTGGTTTTTCTGAGAAAAGGGCGTGACCGGGGAGTCGATGCAGGCCTCAAATATTTTTTGATCGGGGCTTCGGCCTCGGCTGTGATGCTTTTCGGTTTCGCATTGCTTTACGGTAGCATCCAGGCCGCGTATCTGGTGGAAATTCTTAAAATACTCCCGGAGGTCATTAACCGGCCGGTGGTGGTTATCGCCCTGATTCTACTGCTCAGCGGATTTTTTTTCAAGCTGGCCGTCTTTCCGTTTCATTTCTGGGCTCCTGACGTTTACGAGGGTGCCGCCAACCAGGTGACCACTTTCATCGCCACGGCTTCCAAGGTTGCGGCAATCGCCATACTCATGCGAATCGTCGCATCGTTCGGCGCAGGCAGTGCCTATCTGGTCCATGTCCTGGTAACACTCTCCATCGTTTCCATGACCGTCGGAAACCTGGCGGCCGTAGTCCAGAAGGATTTAAAGCGGCTGCTCGCCTATTCCAGCATCGCCCATGCCGGATACGTTCTCATCGGAATTCTGAGCATGAACCCCGCCGGTTACTCCGGTACCGTTTTTTATGCACTGTCGCTTTTGATGATGAAGTTCACCTGTTTTTTGGCGGTGGTCAAAGTGGCGGACGACGGAAGAAATCTGGATATCGAACACCTGGCCGGACTGCATCGCCGCAGCCCGATTCTGGCCATGGCCCTGATGCTGGCGCTTTTCGGTCTGGCCGGTATTCCGCCCACCATCGGTTTTACGGGTAAACTTCTGATCTTCACCGCTGCCATGCAAAAAGGATACTTCACACTGGTGCTCATTGCCATGATCAATGTGGTCATTTCCCTTTACTACTACCTCCTGGTGGTCAAGGCGGCATATCTTCTGGAACCCGGAACGGAATTGCCCGATCTCAAGGTTTCTTTTTCCATAAAAGTTCTGGCCGGATTATTGATTCTCGGGATGGTGGCAGGGGGAATCTTTCCCAACCATATAATCGAGCTGTCCAGAGCCGCCGCCAATGTTCTATTGTAAAAAATAAAGCGGATTTCAGCACCATATCGCCCTCCCCCCACCAGCACTTCCCAAAAGGAAATGTATCCGTCTTGCCATAATCCTTAACAGTGTTTATGTTATTTTAACTTGAAAATGGTCGCGTAAAAAGTCTGTTTTGCCCTGTGTCAGTCATTTCCCACGGAATCCCGCTTTTGCCAAATTGACCGGAATCATGACCTTTTACGGCTTTATCCTAACTGAATATACAATAATTTCTCGGATATCGGAGGTTAAAATGAAAACTGCGGAAGAAATTGTCAATGAAAAAAACAGGGAGATGGTTTGTATTTCTTTCGACAAGACGATCCGTGAAGCCGTTCGGTTAATGAATGACAACAATATCGGAGCGATGCTTGTAAAGAAAGATGACCAAATTGTCGGGATATGGACAGAGAGAGATCTGTTGCACAACATTAACCAGCCGGGATTCAATCCTGATACGGATTTGATCGGTGATTATATGACAACGAGGCTCCATACGACCGCACACGATACATCCATTCTTAAAATCAATGAAAAGTTTTTGGGATTGTTTATACGACATATCCTTGTCGAAAAAAATGGCATCTATATCGGCCTTCTGTCCATCGGCGATGTCCTCAGGGCGAGTTTGATAGAACAAGATCATCAAATTAAAAGTTTGAACAAGATTGAAAGTTGGGAATATTATGAAAACTGGGGATGGGATCGTAAAAGAAGGTAAATCACCTATGGTTGTCCAAAACTGATCGGTTTCAGGTTCAAGGTTCAGGGTTCAAAGGTTACAACTGCTTGAACCGGATTGATGATTGTCGTTGATGAAAAGGCATTATAATAACGATGAATACGGAATCCCTTTGATAAGGGCCGGTTTGGCGTTTTTCAACCCGGAACCCTGTCCGCTCGTGCCTCTCAGTGGCAGGCGGGGTTGACCCCTGAACCACTCAACCCATACTAATTGTTTTTTCTGTAAAAACGCCAATCATGATTTACGATCAGACGCGCACCTTTTTGATAGGTCAGGTAAGAATATGCCCACTGCAAAATAACCACAAACTTGTTTTTAAATCCGATCAGATAATAAATATGAACGAACAACCAAATCATCCACGCCCAAAAGCCGCTTAATTTCAGCCTGCCGATTTCAAGCACGGCCTTGTTTCTGCCGATGGTTGCCAGCTGTCCTTTATCGATATAATGAAATTTTCCTCTGGGTTTACCCGCTAATTCTTTTAGAATGTTTTTGGCGATAAAGCGTCCCTGTTGAAGTGCAACAGGTGCAATTCCATGAAGTGGTTTACCGGTTTGATGGGAGAAGTGCGCTTGATCGCCGGCCACAAAAATTTCAGGATAGTGTTTTAGACTCAGATCCGGCTCAACGATTATTCGACCCATTGAATCCAATTCACCGTTAAGCTGCCGGTTAAGACTTGAGGCCCGAATACCTGCCGCCCAAAGAACGGTGGCCGCCTCGATTCTTTCATCCCCCATATCGACACCATCTGAATCGATTTTTGTCACCGTACTGCGGGTCCGAACTTGGACGCCTATATTTTCCAAATGACGATTTGCGCGCAGGGAAAGCTTTTCTGAAAAATTGGGTAAAATTCGGGGTCCTGCTTCGATCAGGATAATTCGGGTTCGCTTCGGATCGATATTTCTAAAATCTTTTGCAAAAGTAAAGCGGCTTAATTCCGCGAGAGCGCCTGCCAGTTCAACACCCGTACTTCCGCCGCCCACGATAACAAATGTCAGCAGCTTTACCTTTTTATCGATGTCATTTTCTGTTTCCGCATTTTCGAATGCAGTGAGGACCCTTCTCCTGATTTCCACGGCTTGCTCGATGGTTTTAAGTCCCGGAGCGTTTTCCTCCCATGCTTCATTCCCAAAATAGAAGTGCCGGGCGCCACAGGCCATGATCAGGTAATCATACCTGAATTCTCCAACATTCGTAAAAACGGATTTATTCTCCGCATGTATTTCATGGACTTCTCCTTGAAAAACCATAATATTATGATACCTTGAAAAAATGTTGCGAATCGGAACCGCAATTTCGGCAGGACTCAGCGCAGCGGACGCAACCTGATATAATAAAGGCTGGAAAAGGTGATAATTTTTCCTGTCGATGATGACCACATCTATCCCTTCCACTCCGGCAAATACTTTAGCTGCATTAAGACCGGCAAATCCGCTTCCCAAAATCAGTACCCGTGACATGCACCACCCCAAAAATTTAATTGTTTGTATCTGTTTAGATCTTTGAAACACATCTGTTTTAAGGAAGCTTCGGGTGTGCTTAAATTTTTACTGGAAGCTGTTTGAGTGGATTACGGCTCGTTATGAAAAAACCAATCCGGGTTGGCTCAAATGCGATCATAGGGTCTTAAAACCCAAACCATTTTCAAAAGCTTAAACCGGTTTTTTCATTACGAACCGTTATCTGCGAGTTCTTTCAGAAAAAATTTAAGCACACTCGGAGCAATTCATTTACAAAAAGCTAAATTCTTACAATTGTTTTTAAAGCCTTTTCACTCGAACACTTGAATCCCTGGACCCTTAACCCCTCATCAATCGACCAACACTTTGAAAGATGATCCTCCGAGTGGATGTGGTGCCTTGGTCGTGTGTATCACTGCAATGGCCGTTGCGACCTCGTCACTCGTCACTATTCACTCGTCACTGTTCACTCGTCATAGTTCACTCGTCACTTCCCGACATGTCACATGTCTGTCTTTTTGCCGATAATGACAGATAACGGCCAATGAACCGGCATAACGCCCGAACGCTTATCCCAAAACCCGGTTAATTCTTTTTCAATCGATTCAACCGGATCAATACCCTTATTCTCCCTGTACCGCTTTACGGCGGACCAGGTGCCCATGTAACCCATTAGTTGCTTGATGGTCCATTTTACCGACATGCGAAAAGGCGGACACGGTAATTTACGGAAGGGAAAAGGAATATTTTCATATCCATTTTCAACGAGTTTTCTTTCAGGCGGCCAGTATTCGCCGACGATATCAGAATAAAAATGTTTGATAATTGCGTCTATTTCCCGAGAAATACTCAGTAAATTATATGTCCAAGCCGCAATAAGGCCATTTTCCTTCAATACCCGCTTGGCTTCCTTATAGAACGGGTCAAATTCAAACCAGTGGAGTGCTTGCGCGACGGCTATCAGGTCAATCGATTCCGTTTGGATGGTTGTTTTATGTGCAGGTGCAACTTTGTATAAAATTTTTTCATGATGAATTGCACTTTTGATCTGCCGCTCACTGGCGTCCGTGGCAATTACCTTATTGAAATAGTTTACCAATCCCAGAGCGGCCTGTCCTGACCCTGTCGCACAGTCCCACGCAAGTTCATGCCCGGGCGCAATCGATGATAAGAATTTAAAAAGTGCCGCCGGATAACCGGGACGGTATTTACCGTATTTTTCAGAATTAGCGGAAAAATGGTCTTTGAAGTTATTCTTACCCATTATTTAATACAACCCGATCGTCACGGAACGAGCAAAATCGAATTTTTACGAAACCATCAATGTTCGATGTTTAAAATTAACAATGTGTTAAACAAAAATTAAGCTCGACATCATGAAAGTCAATGAATCGGCTCGTTGTTGATGTGCTACGTTTAATTGGAATGCCAAGAGGATATCCCTGAATGGTTGGCATGCACTGATTAAGGATACTTGGGTGTTAAACCATTCAGTCGAAGGGCCAGATCGGATTTATATATAAAATATTTAAAAACAGGAAATTTTCTCGGAAATCCGTCGTAAAAAAAACAAAGACGAGGGGAATTGCTTCATTGAGTTGCCGAACATTTTACGCAATGTTTTCGGCAGAATCATGCTTCTGCTTTATGTGCCTTTTCTGCCAGCTTGCCCAAATTCACACACATATACGATATGTGATCTTTTATTTTACCACAACCTTTAGACCCAATTTTCAATTGCTCGGATACTAATGTATCTATGCCATTTTTTTCTATCAAAATAAATAAAAAACTGTCGTGACCTTTTTCATAACGCTTTTCTTCAAAATACGGCCCCAGCAATGGAAATCCTTGAACCCTGTTAACAATGGTCTCCATTTTTTTCTTGGTAATACCGTAATACGAAAGTTCTTTTATCAACAGAAAGAAAAACAGACTTTTCCTTGAATACTTGCGGGCGCTGCCACGACCTATTCCTGTGTCCTCTATCGGCGAGACCAAACCTTCTTCGGTATAAAATTGAACCAATCGAGGGTTTAAACCTGAAATTTCGGCAATTTGTTTTTTTGTAAAATCCATACTGCCTCTATGATCAAAATTGATATTTAATTTATCTTGCGCACATTATAAATATCGTGTCAAGGTATTGAATAAAAAAAACAAAAAAATAATAGCGCTCGATTTACCTGCCATTTACCGACCGTATTAGGGATGATTAAAACGTGCACTCATGTATGCAGAAGTGAATTTGAGATGGATTGCTGAGCATTTTCTTCAGCGAGTTTTAGATTGGCCAACATCAAATTTTGTCCCTATTTTCGGGATTTATGGATTATAAAGAAGTCATTTTTTATTTTACCTGAGGAGTGACTGAAGTAAATAAGGTAAACAATGTAGAATTGAAGATATAATCGAGTATTGATGATATTGCATTCAAGATGGGGGATAGAATTCTATTAAATACATTCTTTTACTAATTTATTATCCGCATCTCCAATGGTATAAATTTTTTAAAAAACAGTAAGCAGTTAAAAAGAGAATCTAAATGAGTAAAGAAACAAAAATTTAGATGAAACCCAATGAAAAGGAGAATGAGCATGAGCATGAAAGAAGCCTATGAAAAGAAACTGGAGGCCAAGCTGGATGAATGGAAGGCCGAAATTGACAAGCTGAAAGCAAAGGCCGACAAAGCCGATGCCGATGCCCAAATCAAGTATTACGAACAAATAAAGGATTTACGAGAGAAACAGGAAGCTGCCCGGGAAAAGCTGGCTGAGCTCAAAGAAGCCGGTAAAGACGCCTGGGAGGACCTCAAGGCTGGACTTGACAATGCTTTCAACAGTTTGGGAGATTCCATCAAGTCGGCGACCTCTCGCTTTAAATAAGCTCTAATATTCGAAAAAGAATCATAGCCCATCGAAGGTCCCGCAATGCTGGGGAGGACCGGGTTTTTCAGGGTAAAATAAAGACGCCGGATCCGGTAAAAAATGATTTGTCTAAACATGACGACGTTTACTTTCGGGTTCCCAAACAATGGTGCAGCAGTAAATACGTCAATTTCAAATGGAGGGCTTTGTCCAAACGGTCCGTTATTTCATGACATGTCATACAAATCTTTCTCGCACAAAATATATGGTACACCCCATTTTATTTTCGATGCATAGGAATATAGATGTAAATGGTTGATTTATGTCCCGTGATAAAAGGAGTCTCAAAGTGGAGTGGTTATTAATTGTTGATGACAACGAGATGTTCCGAAAGTTATTTCGATCATCTTTAAAGCAGCATTTAGGTAAAATTGACATACGTGAAGCCGGGAGCGCAGAAAACGCACTAACAACGATTTCGAACACACCCCCGCCTTTTTTGATTTTTGTTGATATCCAGTTGCCGCAAGAAAATGGATTACAACTCACCCGCAAAATCAAGCACCTTTATCCTGAAACCACAGTGGTTGTTTCCACAACTTTTGATTCAAATGAATACCGCAATGCAGCCTATCGAGCCGGAGCCGATTACTTTGTTTCAAAATCAGCCATGGAAATAAAAGAACTTGTAAAATTGATTCGGTCACATTTTGATCAGCAATAACCAAGAATTTTGTCGGCCATACGAGGCTTATGACAATCAGGTTTTTTTTGAAGACTCCAAGGACAATGCTGGTGGAAACTTCGGCCAATTTCAGGAAGAAGCTGCGAGAACGACCAGTGTATCGGGGTAATTTACCTTTCCCATGATAAAAACTCATATCGGACGTTCAATATCAAAATTTTCATACCAGAATACTCTATCGACCCCATGGATTATCGAGGATTAAATTCTTATTATTAAATTAGGATGCAAAATGACGATAAACCCGAAAAAGCCACGAACCATACAGAATTAACGCCGAACCAATTGTATCAGCGTGCGGCCACATGCCATTGCAATGTGCGTTTCGGAGTCGGCATTCGCCGGGCTGACATAAACCCCCGTACCTTATAAAATTAAAGAAGGAGGTTTTTATGCATTTTAACATTGGCTTACAACCTTTTGCTGCGTTGATTGCAGGAATCTTGATTCTGGCAATGCCTCGCCTGCTCAATTACATCGTAGCCATCTATTTGATCATAGTCGGATTAACCGGCTTGTTTAGATTTTGATTTGTATTAGACCCCGGAAGCAATCAAGATAGGTGTTCCGGGAACAGCATGATGATCCACATTAAACTGAAGTGATTGAAAAATGCTGTATTTAAGGAGGTGATGAGAATGATATCCTGGGCGCTAACCTTTCTAGTTCTTGCGTTGATCGCCGGTATGTTGGGATTTACCGCAATTGCCGGCACGGCACTTGAAATTGCCAAGATTCTTTTTTTCTTATTTTTAATCTTGTTCGTTGTGTCCCTGTTGATGGGAAGAAGACGACCGCCGGTTTAGGCGTACTTCCGGCGGTATCCGGACGAGGCGGAAAATAATTGGAACAAAATTCGTCAGTATCTCCGGGGGTTAATAAATGAATTATTATTTATAGCAACGGCTTATTATCGCCACAACAAGTACGATTATAACGATCATAAAAAAGGCGGAAACGCCTTTTTTTATTAATTTTCTCTCGGCTTCTTTTTTATCCTGATCTATAAGTTCAACTGTTGTTCCTCCGGCGGCGGTGTAACTGCTATTAACAAAACATGCAGTAAAATCATGTCGTCTCCTTATAAATCATGTCTTAAGAGTAAGTGCCATGGAAGAATTATTTGTGCAAGGTTCAGAACCTTTAACTTCCTGGACAAATTCCTAAAATATGTCATCGGTCCTTTTAATGCTTATTTAAAATACCATATACTCCTTGAATTTAAAGACGCAAATTACAAGGTAAATTGCCTTGTTTGGTAAAAGTGTAATCTTTTTTAAGTAATGTTTGAATGATGTAACAAATCCCAAATTTCAAGCTTAATAAACCAGTAAAAAGTATCGAACCTGTCACACCGGACTTGATCCGGCTTAAAGAATTGTTTGAAATTAAATTGCAATTGCGATCGTTCTTGAAATTTGTTAGTTATAAACACTGGAGGGGAAAACAATGGCCCTTAGTGATATTCCTGGACTGAAAATTTCTGAACAAGATTTTACCGGCAGTTTCTTTAAGGATATACTGGATTCGGCTGCAAGCGGTATTATCGTCACGGACAATGAAGGCATCATTCAGTACGCAAACCCTGTTTTTTTGAAAATATTCAAATATGATAAACCCGAGAAAATCATCGGTCAAAATGCAGCCGGTCTCTTTGTTTCAAACAGGGTTAATGAATTTGCCGGGGCGAAATGTATCGTAGAAACCGGCAGCCGTCCAAGCGGGGAGGCCGTCGTTCAATACATAGACGGCACGGTGTGCCCTGTGGAGGTCTCATTTTCAGAGGCACGAGATCAAAAGGGCCGTGTTTTGGGTAAAATGGCCTCTTTTATTGACATCAGTAAACTTAAGCAGGTTGAAAAGAAGTTACGCGAATCCGAGGAAAGGTTGCGATTGCTCTCACGTAAGATAATCGAATCCCAGGAAAACGAACGCAAACTGGTGGCCAAAGAACTGCATGACAGCGTCGGTGCCAATTTGGCGGCCATTAAATTCGCCCTTGAGGAAAAACTGGAGTACATGGACGGCAG
>ENA-OSEO01005553-OSEO01005553.1-sediment-metagenome-genome-assembly--contig:-NODE-5553-length-12014-cov-3.460082_pt1 | contig 12014 bp, 11 predicted proteins | sample MGYA00237883_ERZ534232 | MGnify/ENA metagenome assembly ERZ534232
CGCCCGATATGGATCGAATACCCATGGTTGCCGAACAGCAGCAGGGCGGCCAGGTTCGGCCTGCCGTTTTGGATGAGCTTGAGCTTGATCATGTTGGTGAGCAGGTCATCCCCCAGGTTGACGCGCCCGGTGGCATTGGCCTTCTCTATGAATTTTTCCATGTGCTCTGATTCCGGGCCGACAGCGAGGCCGGTTGGTCTGCCGCGATTATCCACGCCAACCACGACCTTTCCGCCCTCCGTATTGGCAAATGCCGATAGCGTGACGATCACTTCCTTGCCAAAGGTGGTCTTGAATTCAACAGTCTCGGTTTCGCCGACCTTCAGTATTTTGAGAATGTCCATTTGGCTGCCCTTTTATGCTGCTATCCCCATGAAGATCATGAAGATAATGAAGATTAAATAAGACCCTTTTGGCGTTTCTTCATGTCCTTCGTGATCTTCATGGTTTCGCAATATTTCACCATGAAGGCCATGAAGCGCATGAAGGATTAAAGAACGAAACTCTTCAGCCCCTGCTTCAACATCCGAACGTTGAAATTGATCAGAAACCCCTGTTTGATTCCAGCCAGCTTCATGTAGGTCAACAACTGTGCCTCGTGTATTCCTTTCAATTCGTCAACGCTTTTCAGCTCCAGAATGATCTGGTTGTCTACCAGAACATCCACCCGGTATCCGCAATCCAGCCGGATTCCCTTATAGTTTACCGCTACTGGATGCTGGATTTTGAACTCGATCCCGTTCAGGCTCAGCTCGTGGGCCAAACACTGCTCATAGGTTGATTCCAGCAAGCCGGGGCCTAATTCCCGATGGACATCAATCGCGCACCCAATCACGCGGTTTGAAAGTTCGCTAAACTCCATCTTTCGTGTCCTTCATGGATCTAAAATAATTTTACCATGAAGGACATGAAGATCATGAAGTTAAAAACATTAACATTTTCGCTTTTCTTCATGTCCTTCGTGATCTTCATGGTGCAAAAAACCGGTAAGCCCTTTCGTAATCCGCCTCCCGATCCACTCCTGTAAAGGGCGGGTAAAAAGTTTTGGTGACGGTTTTCAAGCCGTCGTCGATTTCCCAGGATACGGTCAACGGGTTTTTGCCGTGCCAGTTTTCACGGGTTTCGCGGAACTCTTTGGCTCCGGGCAAAGTCGGTGCGAAGCGGGGTTTTCCAGTCCCAGGCATCGGGGTCCAGCGTATGCCAGGGGTGCTCGAATTCGTAAGCGGTCATCGGCCAGAAGGAGCCTCGGCCTCAGTTGGCACAAGGCCCGCCGAACCGTCTCTTCCTGGAAATTCATGCGCCTGAAAACCCCCCTGCCATCGAGATCCGGATCTATCCCCGTTGCCGGAGGCGTATCGCTTTTACATCGCGAAAGTCCTCAGCCTCGACGCAGAAATTATCGGACCCGGTAAAGCTCAAGCAGGTATTCATGAACCCGAAGTCAGTATCGAAACCTATTGTATGGGATTTCCCTTTTTGGGTCATGCTGTTGATTTAGCAACAAAACATTCATCCTGTCAAAAAAATGTTGCAGTTTCTGCAAATGATGAACGCATAAGGCTGTCAAACCCAAGGCGTTGGGGCAAAGCGAAAACGGATTTGGCGCAACTCAGATGAGCATATTGGCTGCTGTATAAATTAAGCAAACGGGGAATAAGGAGTTTTGATCTGGACAGCTCCGAACCGGTAAATACTATTTCGAGACAGTTAATAAAATGCTGTAAAACTAAACCTTGACGGAGTGACAGTCAAAGGAGCCGGAAGTCTTTGGGGAAAGACTTCCGGCGGGGAAACGGACTATCCGGCTTTGACGGTGATTTTTTTCGGCAGGGCTTTTTCCGCTTTGGGCAGCGCAAGTCTCAACACGCCGTCTTTCAGTTTGGCTTCGATCCTGTTTTGATCGATCGTTTCGGAAAGGGTGAACTGTCGAAAATACCTGCCCACTTCATACTCGATCAGGATGTCTTCTTCATCGGCATTCTCGAAGGGCTCTATCTCGCCGGTGAGGGTCAATACGCTTTCATGAAGGTCTATCTTCAATCCATCCGATTTTACACCCGGCAAATCGGCGAGAAGGGTGATCTCCTTTTCGTTTTCGAAAATATCCACCGCCGGGGTGAAGACGATTCCCGGAACGGTCTGTTCCGCGGGCGCGGCAACCTCGGTTTTCTGTTTTGCTTGAAGCTCTTTGCTTTCACCGGTTGTCATGGGTCAACCCTCCTTTCCCTCCATGATTCGAATCGTTATTTAATGGTAATCTGTTTGGGTTTTGCCTTTTCGGCCTTGGGCACGACAATGGTCAGAATTCCGTTTTTCAGACTCGCTTCCACCTTGTCCCCATTGACATCCCCGGGCAGGCCGATCACCCTTGAAAAATTTCCGGCTTCCCTTTCCCGGCGGTGGTAGCGGACCTGCTCGCCTCCGGCAGGGATTTTCCGCTCCCCGGACAGGGACAGATTCGATCCGATCACCGAGATATTTAGATCATCGGCGGTCATGCCGGGAAGCTCCGCCCGGATGTAATAGTTGTCCTTGTCTTCGGTCAGGTTGACGGCGGGAAAGACCCCCGAACTCACGGGCCTGAAGTAGCGCCCGCTCAAACCGTCAAACAGCCTGTCCATGTCGCGTCTCATGCGATCGATTTCATCGAAGGTGCTGCGGAATCCCCAGTTTGGAAAGGATCGTCTAATCAGCATGGCAATACCCTCCTTCATTGAATTAAATGAATTTTATTAGGGAGTTATATTCGTTACGGGGTTAAATTTAATCACATCTTTTTGCGTGTCAAGGGCAAATGGAGCAAATTCAGGGCCCTGATGCCTCATGGAGTAAGGCCTTGAAAATTAATTGGTAAACATGATGTAGGGACCGGTCCCCGACCGGTCCGTTTCTGCGCCCGCAGCAACGGGGATGCCCGATCCCAACGGGGGGCGGTCCGTTCGGGGAACGGACCCTACAGGGCTTGGCACGGCCGGGCATGGTCGGGCCGCCCTCCGTATCGGCCCGGGATGGTGGGCATGATGTAGGGACCGGTCCCCGACCGGTCCGTTTCTGCGCCCGCAGCAACGGGGATGCCCGATCCCAACGGGAGGCGGTCCGTTCGGGGAACGGACCCTACAGGATGTCGGTTGCATAGGATTTTACGAGAGGTCAGGACTCCTGAATTTGCTGAAAGGGGATCCCCCTGCCGACCGTTACCTTTCCGCCGACGGCTGCTTCTATCTTTTCGGCAATCCGACCCCGACAGGCGTTCAGGTCCAGCAGTTTGGGAGCGAGCAGTGCGGCGGCAACGACCAGGAGAGCCAATCCGGCTATGATGATGCCGATGGTTTGCCGGCGGTTTGACTTCATAAGAATCTCTTCGTCCCTAAGGTTGCAGCCCGGCCATCAGCAGCCCGATCTGCTCCACCTTTTCCCGGTCCTCGGTGGGAAAGGTGTCCATGATCCGACCCGCAAACATCACCGCCACCCGGTCGCAGAGCATCATGGCTTCTCTCAAGTCTCCGGTGATGAGCAGAATCCCGGCCCGCTCCCTGGCTTTCAACAGCACCTTCCAGACCTCTTCGGTGGCCCCGATGTCCAGCCCCTGGGTGGGCTGTTCGGCCACGATCAGCCGGGGGCGGCGGAAAAATTCCCGCGCCAGGACCAGTTTCTGCAGATTCCCGCCGGAAAGCTGCTTGGCCAGGCTGGTCGGGGCGCGCGGCTCGATCTGAAACTGCTCGATCAGCCCCGCGGCCTTTTCCCGGGCAGCCCCCCTGTGCAGCCAGGGGCCTTTGGAAAATCCCTTGCGGGTGGTCAGCAGGAAGTTTTCCACCAGATCCAGCCCCAGGCAGGTCGCCAGCCCCCGGCGGTCCTCGGGGATGTAGCTGAGCGCCGCATCCCAGGTCTGTGCGGCGAAAAACGATTTCCAGGATTTGCCCAGAATCCTCACCGATTCGGCTGCCGGCGAATGCAGCCCGCAGATGACCTCGGCCAAGCGCCGCTGCCCGTTTCCGGCAACCCCCAGGATGCCCAGGACCTCCCCCTGCCTCAGGGTCAGGCAGATCCCGGTGAGCACGGCATCGGAAAGGTTTTCGATCCGCAGCACGATCTGCTTGGGTTCCAGGGGCTCCCGCTCCACGTGGAGGAGCACCTCGCGCCCGACCATGCGGCGCGCCAGATCCGCCCGGGAAGAGACCTCCCGGGCATCGAGCTGGTCGATGACGGCGCCCTTTCGAAGGATGGCGATTTCATCGGCGATGGCCATCACTTCGGCCAGCTTGTGGCTGATGAAAACGATCGCCTTTCCCTGTTTTGCCATCTGCCGGAGGGCCGAAAAGAGCTGATCGGTCTCCTGGGGGGTCAGCACCGCGGTGGGTTCGTCGAAAATCAACACCCGGCTCTGCCGGAACAGCAGCTTCAGGATCTCGACCCGCTGTTTTTCTCCCATGGACAGCCGGTCGATCCTGGCATCCGGGTCGATCTGGAGCCCGAAGTTTTTCGCCAGCGCAGCCACCCGGGCGCTCATGTCCCTGGGCCTGATCCAAAAAGCCTCTCTGTCCCCCAAAAATATGTTTTCGGCAACGGTCATGGCCTCCACCAGCATGAAGTGCTGGTAGACCATGCCGATGCCGGCCGTGATGGCCGCCTGGGTGGAGTATGCCTGCTGGGGCCGGCCGTCGATCAGAATCCGGCCGCGGTCCGGGTTCAGCCGGCCGGAAAGGATGTTCATCAGGGTGCTTTTGCCGGCGCCGTTTTCCCCCAGCAACGCCTTGATGCGCCCGGCATGGATCTCAAGAGAGATATCCGAATTGGCCTGAACCGATCCGAAGGCTTTGGAAATCTTCTCGAGCCGGATCAGGGGGGCGGCATTCATGCAGGCTACCTTTGGCCGATGATCGGCTGGACAAACTGGGACTCCGAATCCCATGGAAACAGGATCCAGGTATCCTGGCTGACCTCGGTGATGAACGTATCCACCAGCGGTCTTCCGGCCGGCTTGGCATAGACGGTTGCAAAGTGGGCGGCCGGGAGCATATCCCGGACGGTCTTTGCCGTTTTTCCCGTGTCCACCAGGTCATCCACGATCAGCCAGCCGGTTCCGTCGCCGCTGAAGGCCTTGAGGACCTCGACCTCCCCGGTATGGTCCTGCCAGTCGTAGCTGGACACACAGATCGTATCCACCAGCCGGATGTCGAGCTCCCGGGCGATGATGGCCGCGGGAACCAGCCCGCCACGGGTCACGGCGACGATCCCCTTGAAATAATCGCGGTCCAGCAGTCGCCAGGCCAGGGCCCTGGAGTCCCGGTGCAACTGCTCCCAGGAGATGGGATAGGTCTTGGTGTACCGTTTGTTTTGTGCGGACATCGGTTTAGTCTCCAACACATTTAGACTCTCAAGTTCAAAACGTCGTTGTAATTCTCGAATGAGACAACGAACCGGCTAGTCCGGCGGCTCCAGGGTGATGCCCAGAACGGCCGGCGCCTCGGCGCCGAGTCTTCGAAAGGAAGACGCCACCAGCACCAGGACCGTCAGCCCATAGGGGAGCATCAGCAGGAGCGAAGAGGGCAGATTGGCCCCCAGGGCCTGCAGCCGGAGTTGAAAGGCCATCACCCCCCCGAAGAGATAGGCCCCGATCGCCGCCCGCCCCGGATGCCAGAAGGCGAAAATAACCAGCGCCACCGCGATCCAGCCCCGCCCGGCGGAAAGCCCCTTGGCCCACAGGTGCGTATAGGCCAGGGAGAGATACGCCCCGCCAAGCCCCACGAAAAATCCGCCCACCAGTACACCGGCCCAGCGGTACGCCGAGACCGGCAGCCCCGCTGCCGAAACCGCGTCCGGGTTTTCTCCCGCCGCCCGGATGTTCAGCCCCCAGCGGGTAAACCGGAAAAACCCCCACATCACCAAGGGGAGGACATATGACGCGTATACCAGCAGATCGTGGGAGAAAAGGACCGGCCCGGCGATGGGCAGTGTTGAAAGCAGCGGCACCGGAAAGGGAGTGAAGCCCGGTGCGGTCTGCCCCACATACGGGGTCCCCAGGTAGCTGGTCAGGCTGGTCCCCAGGATCGTCAGCGCCAGCCCCGATACCACCTGGTTTCCCAAAAAGACGAGGCAGACGGTGCCGTGAAGCGCCGCCAGAACCGCGGCCGCGACCCCCCCCGCGACAAACCCCATCACCGGGCTGCCCGTATAATGAGCGGTCAGGAAGGCCCCAAGGGCCCCGGCCATCATCATCCCTTCGACCCCCAGGTTGAGGATGCCGGCGCGTTCGGTCAGGATTTCCCCCAAGGTGGCATACAGAATAGGGGTCCCCGATTGGATGGCGGCGGCCAGCAGCGAAAGGATCAATTCGATGTTCACGGTGCGCTCCGGGGGATGATCCGGTATTGATGGAAAAAACCGGCCGCCAAAATCGTCAGCAGGATCAACCCTTCCAGGATCCCGCCGAAGGCTGCGGGCACCTGCAGGTCGAGCTGGATGAGTTCAACCCCCACCCGGAGCCCGGCCAGCAGATACGAGGCCACCGCGATGGCCAGCGGGTTGAGCCTTGCCAGCCAGGCGACCACAATGGCCGTATACCCGTATCCCACCACGATGGACGGCTGGAGCCGGTTTAAATTCGCCGACACCTCGAGAAATCCGGCCGTTCCGGCCAGCCCGCCGCCGGCCACGAGAACAAAAACGATCAGCCGGCCGAAGGGAAGCCCCGCATACCGGGCGGCCCGGGGATTTTCCCCCGCGGCCTTGAGTTCGTAACCGAACCGCGAAAATCGGAAAAATACCCAGAACATAATCCCGAAGGCCACGCACAGCAGGATCCCCCAGTTGATGCGGGTGCCCCCGATCATTCCCACCACGGCCCCCGGCGTAAACTCCCGGGTCATGGGGAAACCATAGCTTACCGGATCCTTCCAGGGCCCGTACACCAGGAAATCGAGAAAAAGAATGCCGATATAGTTGAGCATCAGCGTGACGATGATCTCGTTTGCCCGGAGCCCGATTTTCAGCAGCCCGGGGATAAGCCCCCAGGCCCCACCCGCCAGCAGGGCGGCTGCGAGCATCCCCGGCAGCAGCACCCCCTTTGGATACTCCGGAAAGCACAGCGCCACCCCTGTGGCGCCCACCGCCCCCAGGGCGAACTGTCCTTCGGCCCCGATATTCCAGACCTGGAGCCGAAAGGCGACGGCAACCCCCAGCGAGCATAAAAAAATGGGGACGGCTTTGACCAGGCAGTCCTCGAGGGCCCATGCGGAACCGAAGGCCCCCTTGAATATCAGAAGCATCCCGGAAAGCGGGGGTTTTCCCTGAAGGGCCAACAGAAGCGCACCGATTCCCAGCGACAGCAGCACCGCCCCTGAAAAAACAAGGCAGGTGCTCCACCGACCGGGCACCTGCCTTCGCTTGATCATCAAACCAAACATCCAGAAGACTCCGGTTTAAGGGGCCGCCCCGTGCGCGAGCCTATTGGGTGGTGCCGACAACCCCCTCGACAAACCAGGTCATGCCCAGCAGGTCCTTGTCGGGGGGCGTCTCCCCCGGGGGGATCCGGACGGCCCCCTTCTGGTCTTTCACCGGACCGGCGAACACCTTGAAGGTTCCGGCCTTGATCTCGGCTTTCCTGGCCAGCACCCGATCCTGCACCGCTTTGGGGACCATCGGACCGAAGGCCGACAGATCCACGATCCCGTATTCCAGCCCCGGCCATACCGATTCGCTTTTCCAGGTGCCCTGTTTGACCTTCTCAACGGTCTTCACGTAATAAGGCCCCCAGTTCCAGATCGGGGCGGTCAGGTGGGCCTTGGGGGCGAATCCGGACATGTCGGAATTGTACCCCACCGAGTAGACCCCCTTTTCCTGGGCGGCTTCCTGGGCGCTGGGGGAGTCCTGGTGCTGGGTGATCACGTCCGCACCGACATCCAGCAGGCTCTTGGCCGCCTCCTTTTCGGTGGCCGGATCATACCAGGTCTTGGTCCAGACGACCCGGACCTGGGCCTTGGGGTTGACGGCTCGAACCCCGAGCGCAAACGCATTGATCCCGCGGATGACCTCCGGGATGGGAAACGCGGCCACGTATCCCAGAACGTTTGATTTCGTCATGGCGCCGGCGGTCATCCCGGAAAGGTATCTGGCCTGGTAGATCCGCCCGAAATAATTGCCCATGTTTTCTGCGGTCTTGAAGCCCGAGCAGTGCATGAACACCGTTTTGGGAAACTGTTTGGCCACCTTGAGCATGGGGTCCATGTACCCGTAGCTGGTGGCGAAGATCAGGTCGAAGCCCTTCCGGGCCATGTTGAGCATCACCCGCTCGGAATCCGGCCCTTCGGGTACGGCCTCCACATAGGATGTCTTCACATCGGGCAGGGCCTCGACCACCTTCCGGCCCTGGTCATGGGCATAGGACCACCCGGCATCGCCGATCGGAGAGACGTAGACAAACCCGACCTGCATCTCCTTTGCAGCGCAAACCCCAGCCCCGGCACACAAGACAAAGACCAGAACCCCCCACAGCATTGCTTTCTTCACAGCAGTCCTCCTTGGTTATGAAAGATAGGAATGGATCCGTTTCGGAAAGTTGGGATCGGTTTTCACCCCGTACACACCGTTTAAGGGAAATATACAAAGGGGGCGGGCGTGTCAATAAGATATGGTCGATGGGTCAACGGGTGAAGGGGAGTTCTGTCCATATTCGAATCAACCCGTTGCCCGGCGCTCGGGCAGCCCGGGCGATTTCGCGGCCCTGTATTCCCTGACCAGATTTTCGGTGAAATTTACATTGACATGTAAAATATCCGGTATATTATACAATTTATGATAAATTATCCGAGGTTGCTCGAAGGCATTTTGCAGGCAAAGATCTCAGAGGACAAGGTTCGCCTGCTGTTCGGGGCACGGCAGACGGGAAAATCCACGTTGCTCCAGCGGGTCGCGGATACGAACGCGCGGGTCTTCAACCTCCAGGAACGCCGAACACGGCTTGAGCTGGAGCGCGAACCGCATACCTTCACGCAGATCCTGGAAGCCGGCAACAGGAGACCTGCCGTCGTATGCGTGGATGAGATCCAGAAGGTGCCGGCCCTCTTGGATGAGGTGCAATATTTATACGACACCTATCCCGGCCGATTTCGCTTCCTGCTGACCGGAAGCTCGGCAAGGAAGCTCAAGACCTCGTCGGCCAATCTCCTGCCCGGTCGGGCCCATCTTTTCCACCTGTGCCCGTTGATACTCCGGGAACGGCAGAACACTTTGAATTCCCGGATTTTTCCGGTACCCGCGGAACCGCGCGAAACCGGTTTTCCCAAACCCGAGCTGGAGGACCTGTTGCTTTTCGGCAGCCTGCCGGGGGTGACCCTTGAAGAAGAAGAGACGAGGGTCAGAACCCTTGAAAGCTACGTGGACCTTTATCTTGAGGAGGAGATCCGGCGGGAGTCCCTGGTGCGCAATGTGGGCGCCTTTCAGCAGTTCCTGGAACTGGCGGCAACAGAATCGGGCCGCATCATCAACCTGACCAATATCTCCCGGGAAAGCGGCGTGCCCGTAGCGACCCTGCGCACCTATTACCAGGTGCTGGAAGACACCTTCGTGGGATACCGTATTCCGGCTTACGGTGGCGCCGGCCGCAAGCGGGTGCTGACAACTCCACGATTTTTGTTTTACGACAACGGGGTGCGGAACGCAGCCGCACGCTACCGTTTTTCACCCGATCTATTAAAGACACAAATAGGGCTGTTGTTCGAAAATTGGGTGGGGCAAGAACTGATGGCCCGCTGCCTCTATGCCGGCCGGGCCTATCGGCTGAGTTTCTGGCGCACGGCGCACGGCGCGGAAGTCGATTATGTGCTGGAAACACCGGATGAAACCATCCCGATCGAAGTCAAGGCCACGGAGTCGCCGTCCCTGGCGGACGCTTCACACCTCGATCTTTTCCTTGAAACCTATCCCCAGCGGGCGCACCGCGGCTTCATTGTCTGCCGATGCCGAGAGCCGCGGCGGCTGTCGGACACCATCGAGGCCATTCCCTGGCAGTCCATGTAAAATGACATGGAGATACCCCTGCCAAATGGGCGACGTATCCAAAATTCCGCGTTGGCATCCCCTATCTGCCGACACCGCTCATATTCCGGCGGGGTGCCCATCGGGAGCTGTTTCACCGGTCATAACATCCCATCTTCGGATCCAGCAGCACCTTCAAGGGCACCTCTTCGGTCTGCCCGCCGACCAGGCGCAGGGCGTGCTCGGCCGATTCCAGCGGGAACACATGGGAGATCAGGTCCTCGAAGGGAAAGCGTTTCTGCCGGACCAGGTCGATGGCGGGCCGCACGGCGCGAAAATCGTGGGAAAATACCCCCAGCAGCCGGATCTCGTTGACCACGGCCCGGTTTAAATCCAGGGTCACCGGCTCCTTGTAGAGCCCGGGCATCACAAACGCCGCACCCTTTCCGGCCAGGGACAGGGCCAGTTTCGCTCCGGCCGGGCTGCCCGAAACATCCATCACCAGATCGGCCATCCGGCCGCGGGTGACCTCACCGACCGCTTCAACCGGGTCGGTCTGGTCCGCGACCAGCGCAAGATCCGCTCCGAACCGCTGGGCCATCTCCAGCCGGGGGCGATCCTTTGAAAGCCCCACCACGATCACCCGGGACGCCCCCGCGGTTTTTGCCACCGCGGCGGCCGAAATTCCCTGGAGCCCGGGGCCCACAATGGCCACGGTGTCCCCCAGGGAGACCCCGCCGATCTGTCTCACCCAGCGGATGCTGTTTCCGATCACCGCGCAGATCAGCACCCCCACCTCCGGGGAGATGTCCTCCCCGATCTTGTGGACCATGGCCCGGGGGTGGATATAGACATACTCGCTGTAGCCGCCGAAAAGGTGGGGGGGCGCCTTGCAGGAAATCATGGATCCGTAGGTATAGTTTTCCTCGCACAGGGTGTAGCGGCCGGATAGACAGGCATCGCACCTGCCGCAGCCGAACGCATACTCCAGAACCACCCGGTCCCCCTCGGTGACCCCCAGACGTTTTGCCGCGTCCTTTCCGATCCGCGCGATCCGGCCCGCGATTTCATGCCCGAGGATGATCGGATAGGGCCGCGGCCCCCGGGAGGGCCGCCCGCCGTAAATGGCCGGGTCCGACCCGCACACCCCCACCCGTTCCACTTCGAGCAGCCCATCGTCGGCGCCGATCTCGGGAAGTTCGAACACCTGCATGTCCAGTTGCTTGGGTCCGGTGAGCACCACGGCCCTGGTGTGTGTCTTCATGGATCCACGGCTCCTTTTTTTAAAAGCTTGAATTTTACAAAAATAAATCCTAACAAGAAGGCTGGAGGGATTTCCAGGATTCAGGCGTGAATCCTTTACCCCTTTTCTCCAGCGAAGCTGGGAAAGAACCTCAATGGCAAACTACAGGAGGCGATCATGAATTTCAAGGCATACCGGTGCGACGCGTGCCGTGCGGCATATGACCCCGACACCCTTCACTACCGCTGCGACAAATGCGGCGAGCCCCTGTTCATCGATTATGACTACGACACCTTGAAAAAGAATCTCACCCCGGCGTCCTTTACCCATCGCACGGAAAGCCTATGGAAATACCGGGAACTGCTGCCCATCGACCCTTCGGTGGAACCGGTCAGCATGGGGGAAGGAAACACCCCGCTGGTGAAAGCTGGCGCCACCGCAAAAAAACTGGGGCTTTCAACCCTTTTCCTTCTGGATGAAGGCCGGAACCCCACCGGCGCCTACAAGGACCGGGGGACCGCCGTCGGGATGAGCGCTGCCGTGGAGCGGAACATCCCGTCGGTGGGGACCCTGTCCCACGGGAACATGGGAACCTCAACCGCGGCCTACGCCGCAAAATCCGGCCGGAGCTGTTTCGTCCTGGTGCCCGAATACATCATCCCCCAGCGCCTGTCCTATATCAGCCCATACGGGGCCAAGGTGCTCAAGGTGGCCGGCAGATACGATCTGGCATACCGGGAATCGCTTAAAATCGCCCAGGAAAAGGGCATCCTTTTTCTGGGTGCAGACAATCCCTTCC
>ENA-OSEO01005556-OSEO01005556.1-sediment-metagenome-genome-assembly--contig:-NODE-5556-length-12004-cov-3.552276_pt1 | contig 12004 bp, 8 predicted proteins | sample MGYA00237883_ERZ534232 | MGnify/ENA metagenome assembly ERZ534232
ACATCGCCTCAAACAAACCCACCAACTCCTCGCGGCACTCTCCCTGCGACAATGACCTCCCCATTAGACTCACCTCTCAGTGCATGTAGTAGTGAGCCATATTTTACTTACATTTTACCTTTCCCAAAATCTGGGATGCACCCATTTGGGACGACTCTTCGACCTACCGCTTACTGACTTCCTCCATGTCGACAGCTTGCGCGACCGCGCGCACGGCTTGCTCAGCGCACCGTGTGCGGTTCCAGCAAACTTGAGAAGTAGCTTCCCTCCCACAGTTTCGGAGCCGTAAATGGGATCGTGCCCGCGCATGTTTCGTTGTCCATTCGCGGCACACTTACGCTGCGTCACCGGCCGGATGTCCGCTGATGCCTACCTGCGCCAATTCGCTGTGCAACCTCTGCCCCCATCGACGATTCGCCCAGACCCGCATGCTCCGACGCAGAAAGTCGGGATCTGCTTCTGGTTCTAGTGTGTGCAAATGCACTATCAGTTGGATAAGCTGTGCTACCACCTCCGCCTCATCGGGCTCTGACCAGTTCCCTGAGGGCGAAGCACATGATGACGTGTCCATCAGACCTTGTCTCTTATTCCATTTCCTGAGACACCACAGCAGGCTCGAAACGTCAAGCCCCAGCCACAACAACAAAAAGCCCCTCCGTCCGCCGCACGATCGCGGTTCACGGAGAGGCCCTTCGGCACGCTATATGAGGTGAGCCGTGCGCGGCTCGAACGCGCGACACCCTGCTTAAAAGGCAGGTGCTCTTCCACTGAGCTAACGGCCCGTAAGTGACTGGGAGTATATCACACTAACAACAGACTGTCAAACCAATTTTTCGGAGGGGGCTATTTCGCAGCGGGAGGCACGACTTGCCAGCCGAACACCGGTAGTACCGCCGTGGCGCCCGGCGTTCGCAGCGGAACTCCTGACGCCAGGAGCGTCGTAGACGGCGCGGAAGGCTCCATTTCGCCGGCCAGCACGGCCGGTGCGCTCGATGTGGCTTGCGCGACTGTCGGCGAGGGGACGATCGATGACGGTACCGGCTGCGGCACGGGCGCGACTTCCGCAGCAGCGGGCAACACGGCCAGGCCGGTCGTCACGGGCGAGGCGGCGCTCTGCGTTACGTGGTAGAGCTGCGGCACCAGGTAACCGGCCAACGGTCCGCTCGACAGGCACAAGCCCAACATGCCCAGCACGAGCACGGTGAGCAACGCACCCACCGCGATCCACGGCAAGGGCGACTTCTCGGCGACGGCATCCGAGACACGGATCAGCAACGCCGTCACGTTGTCGCCGCCACCGTGCGTGTTCGCCAGCTCGACGAGCAGCGCAGCCGCTTCTCCGGAATTCTCGGCTGCGGCGACGATACGGGAGATGTCGTCGGGCGCCACCTCGTTGGACAGGCCATCGCTGCACAGCAACACCACGTCATCGACTTGCAGCGGGACACTGAACGTATCGACGTCCACGTCGGGGCGGCTGCCCAGCGAGCGGGTGATGATGTTGCGGTAGATGTGCACCTGCGCGTCCGCGCGTGACAACAGCCCGGCTTCGACTTGTTCGCTCACCCAGGAATGGTCGCGGCTGATCTGGCTGAATGCGCCGTCTTTGATCAGATACGCGCGGCTATCGCCCACGTTCGCCACGATCAGTTCGTCGTCCTGCACCACAGCTGCCACGAGCGTGGTGCCCATTCCCGACTGCGCGGAGTTCACCGCCGCGTGCGCGTAGATCTCAGCGTTCGCCGCCCAGAAGGCATGTTCCAGGCTGCGCACGATATCGACATCCGTATCCTCGTAGTACTGCCGGAACAGGACCTCGATAGCCTTACGGCTGGCGACCTCACCCGCCGCGTGGCCGCCCATCCCGTCAGCGACGGCATACAGCCGTCCTTTGCGATTCACGACCTCCTGAGACAAATTCAGTATCGTTTTGTAGTCTTCGAATACCCCAAGGGAGTCTTCATTGACCTCACGAACCTGTCCAACGTCCGAGAGAAAACCGACATCCAGAAGATAGAGTTGGCTCATGCCATCAACATTTCCTGCCTTAGCACCGGTGGTTTTCCTTACTGAAACGCATTGTACAGAAGTTCAAAGGGGGAGTCAAATCCCGCCTAAATTGGCGCTTGCCCCATCATTTTGTCATGTGACCTGAAATATGCTATACTGAACAGGTTAACTGCGGCGAGTATTCGCGGAAACGCGCCATTCATCCGGGCAACTCGGCCATTTTTCTGACATTCCCGTGGCGCGGAAGGCAATTCTCTGCAGACTACAATAGACTACAATCTATTGCCGCAGCAAGTTAGAGCAAACAAGGGCAGGTTTAATACGTGAAACCAAATCTGGACAATATCCCTCTCTTTGAGAACATTCCTCCCGCCGACCGCCAGAAGATCGAAGACAGATTGCATCTGGAACGTGTCCGCCAGGGAGAACGTATTTACAGCCGGGGAGATGGCAGCGATGTGCTGTACGTCATCGAGACCGGCTGGGCCAAGTTGATCGATGCAGAAGGCATGGTCGTCGCCAACCTCGGACCGGGAGCCTTGCTGGGAGAAACCGAAATCCTGACGGGGACTTTCCGCGAATGGGAAGCGGAGGCCGCATCCGACATGTCGGTGTGGGCGCTGGATGCCGTGGACCTCGATGAAATCGTCGCGGAGTCGTTGGATTTAGGCCTGGCGTTGAACAAATTCGCGGGATACAAAGTCGCCCCATTCATCCGCTATCTCGTCGAAGAGCGGTTGCAACCCGTCCCTTTCCTGTACGAGTTGGATTACGACGCGCTGGCCGAAGTGGCGAAGCGCCTTACGCTGGAACGGTATCAGCCAGGTTCGTTTCTTTTCCACCGTGGCGGTTGGGCGCGCGCCATTTTCATCATCGAGGGTGGCAACGTCAACCTGATCGCCTCGGAGCCGGGGGGCCGACTCAACACCGTCGTGCTGAATCCCGGAGATGTGATCGGTGAGGTTGCGCTGCTCACGGCCAAGCCCTACACATTCACGGCAGAGGTGGAAAGCAACGCGGCGGTCTGGGCGCTGGGACGCGAAGACTTCGAGCGGTTGTGCGAGCAATATCCGTCCATCCGCTTGATACTCAGCCGTTCCATGTTCATGTCGCCGCGACTCAGCGACAAGAACATCGCGATGGAATACCTGCGCAACGTCCCGCTGTTCGCCAGTCTGCCCGACGAAGCACTCAAAGCGGTGGCGCAGCGTCTCATTCTCCGCCACGTCCCGCAGGGCGAGCTGGTATACGCCGAAGGCTCCCCCGGCGAAGCGCTGTACATCATCGACGACGGCGAGGTGGAAGTTATCTCCAGTGCGAACAAGGACCACCAGGTATTGGGACGGCTGCGCGATGGCGAATACTTTGGCGAAGCGTCGTTGTTAACCGGCCGGACGCGGTCCTCTGCGGTGCGCGCGGTCGCGAACACCAATCTGTGGGCGCTCTACCGTTCCGACTTCGATGAGCTGATGGTCCAGTTTCAGTCGGTGCGCCAGGCGCTGGGGCACACCCTGGAACAAGAGCTGTCGGGAAGCGGACGGCGTCTCACCACGATCGACGGTGAGGTGCTCGAATCGTCTGCGGACCGTTCCGGCCAGATCGAACGTCTGGACTCAGGCAACTCGCGGAATTTGCGGGCACTGTCACCGCTGAGCGCAGCGATCGGTCGTGTCAGCGGAACAGAGCCCAAGACCAGCTCGCCAAGCGTCTCCGCCGGGCGAGCGCGGGTTCACGATGAGGCGCCGGCCCCTCAGGTGCAACGCCAGACCACCCAGGTGTTCGCCGCATCGCCCCAGGGCATGGACGCACTGGAACGAGAATTTGTGCCGTCTCGCCAGCGTGAGGAGTTCATTCGCAGCAAGGCCGTGGCCGAACGTGAACCGGCCACCAGCCGCAAGCCAGTAAACACGACGACACAGAAGGCGGTGTCACCACGCGGCGCGTTGCGCCAGGAGACAGTCGCCCAGGACATGTTACCGCTCTCGCAGCGCAGGCCGCGCGAGACAGTGCAGCCGGCACCCACCGAAAAACGCACCGGGTGCTCGCCGGTCGGCGCAGCACGATGGGTCGCCAACTTGAGTTTTCTCGGTAAGGTACGGTTGTTGGGACTGATCCTGATCTTCGTCTGGTTGTGCGGCATCACGGCGCCGACCACTATGTTGTGGGGCGTGAGCGCGCTGGGCGAAGGCTGGGACATCGAGCTCTTCCCCGGCTTGTTTGCGGGACAGAATCCCGCCGAAGCCGCGCCCACCGCGACTTTCGCCGTTGCGGGCAATTCGAGCGCTGCGGACGGAGAGGGGGAAACTGCGGGGATTCCGCTGCCGACGGATACACCCGTCCCCACCAATACTCCCGTGCCCACCGACACAGCGCAGCCGACCGCCACGCCGGCCCCGCCAACCGATACGCCGGCGCCTACGGACACACCCATCCCGCCGACAGCGACACCCGATCGGCGCGCCACTGTCTCGAGCACCGTAGTGTGGGTCCGCGGAGGCCCCAGTGCGGATTTCAAGGCCGTCGCCAAGGCTGAGGAGGGCGACAAGCTCACCGTTCTGGGTCGCAATGAGGATGGGACGTGGCTGCACGTCGAGCTGGAAGACGGAACAGTCGGCTGGGCCGAAGCCAGATACATCGAAAGCGACCTGGACATCGCCAACCTGAAGGCGGTCGAAGCTCCAGCCACGCCGACGCCGAGGCCAACCGAGCCGCCGACCGAAGTCCCCGTGTCCGATACGCCGACACCCGAGGGAACGCCGACGCCGGAGATCAAATACACGGCGCCCGTTCAGACCGCACCGGACGATGGGTTCATCTGGGGTAACGGGCCTTTGGCGAAGAACTATCTCGAATGGGAATCGCTGGATATCGCATCCGACGAATTCTACAACGTGACGATCATCTACAAGAAGAACGGGGAAGAGCAGTATTTCGGCGATTTTTCCATGGAGCCACGTTACCTGCTTCCGGAGGGGCTCTACGACATCGCCGATCAGCACTGGTACGAATGGCGCGTGGTCGTGCGCAAGATCACCTCGACCACAAGCGAGGGCAGGCCGGACGGTCCGACGATCAGTCCGGAAAGCGGGCTGCGGCGCTTCAAGTGGGATTGAGTGTAGCTGATTAGAAATTGGGAAGGCGGTTCTGACAGACCGCCTTTTCGTTTTCTAACAACCATTGCTTGAGCGCCATCCCACCGCCATATCCGGTCAGGGAACCATCGCTCCCAATCACGCGATGGCAGGGCACGAAGATCGGCAGCGGGTTTGCGCCGTTGGCCGCTCCGACCGCCCGAAATGAGCGCGGTCTGCCTATCGTGCGCGCAATGTCCCCGTAGGAGCAGGTCTCTCCGTACGGAATGGCCGCCACGGCCCGCCAGACGTCCTGTTGGAACGGCGTCCCTGCACGCATGTCGAGCGGCGACTCGAAAGCCCGCACCTCGCCGGCGAAATAGGCCAGCACCTCTTCAGCGGGATTACTGTTGCGTTCCGGCGATTCCGCAAGCAACGAATCAGGCCACGCCTTTTGGAGGCGGGCCAGAAACGTCTCGCGGCCCTGATTGGGCAGCGCCAGGTAACAAACGCCGGCCTCGCTCGAAGCGATCCAAATCAATCCGATGGGCGTTTCGAATTGGGAATACGTGACATCTGACATCGTACTATCGATCCTCCTGACCGCAGAAGACGGCACACGTCAATAGGCGCCGATTTCCCGCAGACGCTCGTCATCGATGCCGAAATAGTGGGCGATCTCGTGGCGCACCACCCGCTGCACGGTCTCACGCACCTCAGCCGTCGTGCGGCAATGCAGCAGGATCGGCCGCCGGTAGATGCTGATTTTGTCTGGCGCCACCAGATTGTAGCCGGCCGTCCGCTGAGTGAGAGGAATGCCATGATAAAAACCCAACAACCCGGCCGCGTTCCTCACTCCCGCCAGTCGCAGTGTTGCGGGGTCCGGCCAATCTTCGACGACGACTTCTACGTTTTCCATTTTCTCGGCGAAGCTGTCGGGAAGCGACTCCAGTGCTTCGGCCACGAGTTGGGTAAATCGGTCTCTTTCCATACCCCTATTATAGCATCACAGGGACAAACAAGGGAATTCGTGATCACGAAACCTTTGACCGCAACACACAGTCATGGTAAACTGCAACAGGATTCGACAGATCGAACCGCATCACGAGCTCACGCGCTGTTCACCAGAGAAAGGACAAGCAATGAAGCTGACGAAAGCAGAACTGGCACGCTACCTCGAAACGACTATTCTCAAGCCGGAAGGGACACGTGGCGAGGTCATTGAGTTATGTGAACAGGCCATCCCCTATGGGTTCATCCTGGCGTGTGTCCATCCCCAATACGTATCGCTCGCGAAAAGCATCCTGCAAGGTTCCGCGACGATGGTCATGACGCCCGTAGGGTTTCCATTCGGGGCCAATACTACGGCGTGCAAAGTCTTCGAGGCGCAAGATGCGCTCCGCAACGGGGCCGATGAACTGGACATGATGATTTTCATGGGCGCGTTCAAAGACGGGCTCTACAATGTCGTACGCGACGACATTCGCGCCGTGGTCGAAGTTGCGGAAGGCCGGACCGTCAAAGCGATCATCGAAACCGCTCTGCTGTCGCGGGAGGAGATCATCACGGCCTGCCAGATTGCGGTCGAAGCCGGCGCCCGCTTCGTCAAGACATCGACCGGCGTTGGATTGCCCGGCGCGACGGTGGAGGACATCGAGATCATGGTGCAGGCAGTCGCCGGCAGCAACTGCGGAGTCAAGGCGTCAGGCGGCATCAACGAGCTCGCCCAGGTGCTGCCGCTCATCGAAGCGGGAGCCACGCGCATCGCGAGCCGCTCAGCGGTGCGCATCATCGATTCGCTGGCCGCTCAATAGACTGGCGATGAATCCGGCTGTGCCGTGCGCCCCTGGGTCCCGTGCATCGTGGCAGGGACCGTATCATCCGGCGCGGAAGTCCGCTTCAGCGGGCGCAGGCGCATAGCGCGGCGATGAAGTCGCCGCGCGGGCGTGCGTACCAGCGGTGCGAGCGACGGATGCTCACCCCCTCCAACCTCCCCCGTGGACAGGGGAGGCCTGCCGCGCCGGATTCATCCGTGCCCTTGGGTCACATGCACCGTGACAGGGACCGTGTCATCCGGCGCGGAAGCCCGCTTCAGCGGGGCGGGATACCGGTAACCGCCAGCTGAGACCGAGAAGCACCCACCTGGGCAAGGCGTTTGACATTCCCTTCTTCACGGCTACAATAAATAAACCGTACCCCCTTCGCAGACAATCGGGTTGAGGATCGCCGTGGTAGAAGGAGCTGCCGGTGCGTGATTACTTCCAGTCGCTCATTGATTGCCTCGAAGATGGCGTGATCATTATCGATCGAGAACGCCACATAATCCAATGCAATACAGCCGTGCAAGAGCGGTTGATCGGGCCTCCGCTGCGCGCCTGCGCCGGGCAACTCTGCTACGAAGCACTCCCCTGCCATTCTCAACCAGACGACCAGCCGGATGAGCGCTGTCCGGTATTGCGCGTGTTGACAACCGCGCAGCCCGTACGCGAGACGTTCGCCTGCAAAGAACGAGGGGAGACCACCTGGTACGACGTGCTGGCCACGCCACTCAAGAGCGAGTCCGGCGAAGTCGTTCAAGTCATCGAAATCTGGCGCGATATCAGCGAGCTCAAATCCGTCCAAGCCCAGGCACAACGCCGCCTGCAGGAGCTGTCGGACCTGCACCTCACCGGTCTGGCAAGTACGCGAACCCTGAGCCTGGACAAGATGCTGAACAACACGTTGGACCTGATCCTTGAGATCTTGCACGCGGATGCCGGCGGCGTCTATCTCATCGGACAACACCACGGAGAACGGCTTCTCCGGCTGCGTGCTTACCGCTCCCTGGACTGGGAAGTTGCCCACGATATCGACTATCTCAAAATCGGCGAGGGCTTCTCCGGAAGAGTCATCCAGTCCGGTGAGCCCTTGATCGTCGAGGACATGCGCTCGGACCCCCGTCTTACGCGACGCTTGCTGAACAGAGAAAACATTCGGGCCGCCCTGGTAGTCCCTTTGCAGTCAGACAGGGGTCTTATCGGCACGATCTGGGTCGCCATGAAACAGTCTGGCAATCTCTTCGGCGAGAAGGAGCGGGACTGGTTGCTGGCAGCCAGCGCGCAATTGACCCTGGCGATCGAAAACGCACGGTTGTATGAAGAAGTGCGCACCCGCGAAGCCGAACGCGCCAGGTTGCTGGCGCACGTCATCCACGCCCAGGAAGAAGAACGCAAACGCGTCGCCCGCGAGCTGCACGACGAGACCAACCAGGCGCTGACCGCCTTGACCTTCAACGTCGAGAGCCTGCTGGCACAATCGCCGGCAGACGAAAACGCACTGCGCGTGCAACTTGCACGGTTCAAGATTCACATCGGGCAGATCATCGACAATCTGCAACACATTATCCTGGACCTTCGACCCGGCCCGCTCGACGATCTGGGGCTGATCCCGGCATTGAAATGGCATACCCGTTCACGGTTAGAGCCTGTGGGGATTGATATCACGTTCGACATGACCGATCGCTTACCCGACCTGACTGATGAACAGGAGATTATCCTCTTCAGAGTGATGCAGGAGGCAATCAACAACGTCATTCAACATGCTGAGGCGTCGGAGGTATCTCTATCGCTGGATTATGTGCCTCCAGACATCGTCATTACCCTCAGCGATGACGGGCGGGGCTTCAACATTGACGATACGCTCAACCCGAAGAACGGGCATCTGGGGCTTGGCCTGCTCGGCATACGCGAACGCCTGGCACTCATCGGGGGCCAACTGGAGATCCAATCCACACCCCACAAGGGCACGAAACTACGCGTGACGATCCCGCTGACACAGGAGGTTCGCTAATGACCATCCGCACGCTCCTCGTAGACGACCACATGATCCTGCGTGACGGGTTACGCGCTCTGCTCGCAACTCAGCCGGATATCGAAATCGTGGGGGAAGCCGATAACGGGCTGGATGCTATCAAGATGGTCGAGAAACATCAGCCACACATCGTGGTCATGGACATCGCCATGCCGCACATGAACGGATTGGAGGCGACCCGCCGGATCAAGAAGGATTACCCCGACTGTCGCGTGTTGGTACTCACTCAATACGATCATCGCGAATATATACTGCCCATCCTCAAAGCCGGAGCGGACGGTTATATCCTGAAGAAAAGCGCCGGCAAGGAGCTCGTATCCGCCATCCGTGCGGTCAACGCGGGGGAATCAATCCTGAATCCCACGGTCGCACGAACCGTGATCGAAGCGTATGTCGGAGGCAATGCCCACAGTGGTGAGGAGGAAGGAGAGGAGCCGCTCACGGACCGCGAGCGGGAAGTGCTCATCCTCATCGCCGAAGGTTACACGAACCGTGAGATCGCCCGGACCTTGCACATCAGCCCCAAGACAGTCGACGTCCATCGCGCGCACATCATGCAAAAGCTCGGCTTACAAAATCGCATGGCGCTCATCAAGTATGCCATCCGTAAGGGCCTGGTCCACGTAGACATCGACCCGTGATGGCGCTCATATAGCCTGACGTAAGCGGAACGTACACCCAGATCACCCCTGCCTTTCTTGTGGAAGGCAGGGGTGATCTTTCTAGGGACTTTTCCAGCCAGGTATACGGATTTTCCCCTATTCCCAAACCGTCCTTTACCCCCTATAATAGGTATGTGATTTGCGAAATTCTAAACAAATTGATGCCGGAAATCCAACGCGTCGTGCCATTAACAGGACATCTGTCTGGAGGTGTACAGTGTCGGAGTTGAACGTAAGCAGAAGGGGATTTCTGAAACTGGCAGGGTTTACCACTGGAGGGATGCTGCTGCCGCCAGGCTTCTCCGCAGAAGCGGCAGAAACAGTCTCCTTCCCCCTGCACAAGCCGATCGGAGAAGCGCATACCATCTGCCCCTATTGTTCCGTAGGGTGTGGACTGGTCATCGCCACCGATGAGACTGGCCACATCCAAAATGTGGAGGGGGACCCCGATCACGTCACGAACCGGGGTGCACTGGATCCGAAATCGATCTCCGTGCGGGAGCTCTCGAACAGTCCGCACCGGTTAAGAAAAGTTCTCTACCGTGCCCCCTACAGCTCCGCATGGGAAGAAAAGGATTGGGATTGGGCCGCCGCTCAAATCGCCGACCGATTCAAGGCCACCCGTGACGCGACGTTTACGCAAACAGACGCGAACGGCGTAACCGTCAATCGCGTGGAAGGCATCGCATTCCTGGGAGGAGCAGCCAACAACAACGAGGATTGTTATCTGGCTAGCAAACTGATGAGGGCGCTTGGCCTGGTGCGCATCGAACACCAGGCCCGTATCTGACACTCGGCCACAGTTGCCGGTCTGGGCAACACGTATGGCCGCGGTGCCATGACCAACCACTGGGTGGATCTCAAGAATGCGGACTGTGTCTTCGTGATCGGCGCTAATCCCGCCGAAAACCATCCCGCATCTATGAAATGGATCACCCAGGCGCAGGATAAGGGCGCGAAACTCATCGTCGTCGACCCGCGATTCACGCGCACAGCGACCAGAGCAGATGTCTTCGCCAACCTGCGCCCAGGCACAGATATCGTCTTCCTGGGTGGGATCATCAACTTCGTACTCGAACACGAGCTATATCATCGCGATTATGTGCGCTACTATACCGACGCCGCCTTCCTGGTCAACGAGAACTTCCAGGGACCGGAAGAGTTGGACGGGCTGTTCGTGGGATACGATGCAGAGAAACGTGCTTACGACAAAAGCAAATGGGCATTTCAGCTAGATGACGAAGGGAATCCCAAACAGGATCCTACCCTCACTGACCCCAACTGTGTCTTCCAGCTCCTGAAAAAACACTACGCGCGTTACACCCTGGAGATGGTCGAAAAGATCACCGGGTGCCCACAAGCCGACTTCCAAAAGGTCGCGGAGACATTCGCCGCCACCGGAGAGCCTGGCAAATCGGGGACGATTCTCTATGCCATGGGCCAAACTCAGCACACCGTCGGTTCCCAGAATGTCCGCTCGATGGCTATGCTGCAACTCCTGCTGGGGAACATCGGCGTCCCGGGGGGCGGGGTCAACGCACTGCGCGGTGAGTCGAATGTACAAGGCTCTACCGACATGGCTCTGCTTTATCACATCATACCCGCCTACATGGCCTCACCAGACGCCGCGAAACACCCAACCCTTGCGGATTACCTTGAGAAAGAAACGCCGAAAGCGGGATACTGGAAGAACAAACCGAAGTTCCTGATCAGCTTGCTCAAGGCATGGTGGGGGGACGCTGCCACCGAAGACAACGATTTCGCATACGACTATCTCGGTAAGGTTGGGAAGAACTACTCCTGGATCGCTCTGTTCGAGGAGATGTTCAAAGGCGAGATCCATGGCTTGTGGATGATGGGGCAGAACCCGGCTGTTTCCGGTCCCAATGGCCGTCTTGAACGGCAGGCGCTGCAACAGTTGGACTGGATGGTCATCCAGGAAATCATGGATACCGAGACAGTCAGTTTCTGGAAAGCTCCCGGCGTGGATCCCAAACTGGTCAAGACGGAGGTGTTCGTCTTGCCCGCTGCTGATGCAATGGAGAAACCCGGCAGCATCGTTACGAGCGGCCGCTGCATCCAATGGCGGCCTCAAGTAGCCAAAGCGCCAGGCGATGCCAAACCGGACATCTGGATTCTAGATAAACTGTATAAGGCTATCCGGAAAGCCTACGAGGGCAGTACCGATCTCAAAGACCGGTCCATCCTCGACCTGAACTGGGCTTATGGGGATGAACCCGATATCACGCTTGTCGCCAAAGAGATCAATGGCTACTGGACACGAGACGTCGTAGATCAGGATGGGAATATCGTCGGTTCCACCGGCCAACTGATTTCCTCTTTTGCCAACTTGACTGACAACGGCAGTACCGCATCTGGCTGTTGGATCTATACCGGATATTTCGTGCCCAT
>ENA-OSEO01005559-OSEO01005559.1-sediment-metagenome-genome-assembly--contig:-NODE-5559-length-11997-cov-3.262584_pt1 | contig 11997 bp, 13 predicted proteins | sample MGYA00237883_ERZ534232 | MGnify/ENA metagenome assembly ERZ534232
TGCTGCAGCAGACGCAGATGGAGCGGGGGGTGGAGTATTTCGACCGCTGGGTTTCCCTGTTTCCGGATATCCGGGCGTTAGCTGCTGCGGACGAACTGACGGTCCTCAAGGCCTGGGAAGGGCTCGGGTATTACGCGCGGGCCCGCCATCTCCACCGTGCCGCCCGGGCGGTCCGCGCGGCCGGCGGGCGCCTCCCCGAGACCCGCCGCGAACTCCAGGCCCTCCCCGGGGTCGGCCCCTACATTTCGGCGGCCGTAGCGTCGATCGCCTTCGGCGAGCGCGTCCCCGTGGTCGACGGGAATGTCGCCCGCCTCCTGTGCCGCCTGTTTGAGATCGACGGCGACCCGAGGACGGCCGGCGTCGCGCGGCGCCTGACAGAGACCGCCGACCTCCTCGTCCCTCCGAGCGCCCCGGGGACGTTCAACCAGGCGATGATGGAGCTCGGCGCTCGAATCTGCACCCCGACCTCCCCCCGTTGCCCCGCGTGCCCCCTCGCTGCCTTCTGCGGCGCCCGCCGCACCGACCGGACGTCCGAGCTTCCCCATCGCCGACCGCGCCGGCTCCCCCCTCGGGTCGAGGTCGTCGCAGGCATCGTCTCGGACGGAGCGACGCCGCTCCCCGACGGCCCCGTCCTGATCGCCCGCCGCCACGAGGACGACATGCTCGGCGGCCTGTGGGAGTTCCCCGGGGGGCGGGTCGAGCCGGGCGAGACGGACCCCGACGCACTTGCTCGCGAGCTCCACGAAGAGCTGGGGATCGACGTCGAGGTGACCGCTCCGCTCGTCGAGGTCGACCACGCCTACACGCACTTTCGGATGACGCTTCGCGTCTACCTTTGTCGCCTTCGTTCCGGGACGCCGCGCGCAATCGACTGCGCGGACTGGCGATGGGCGACGCTCGAAGAGCTCGACCGGTTCGCGTTCTCGGCCGCCGATCGGGTCGTGATCGACGCGCTCCGCCGGGCGATCGACGACCCGCCGGCCCCCGGCCGATCGGGGGGGGCGATGGGCGGAGGGGACAAGGAGACCCGCCCGCCGGCTAGAACCCGATCTCGAGCGCGATCCCGAAGCTGATCAGCTGACCGAGCGTGTCGATCTCGATCAACAGCCTCGCCGACTCCGACAGCGCGAGCTTCACCCCACCGGCGATGTGGTGCCAGAGCGTGAACTCGGCCGCTCCGAGCGGGACGATCGGTCGGTAAGCGATGAAGATCGGGAGGATCCGCACGTTGCTGTCGAAGAAGACCTCTCCGAAGACGCCGAACCCCCCGAACTCCAAGCCGTATCCACCGCCGAATCCGAGGGCGAGCGAGAACGAATTCGGCGCGTCGAACAGCGAGAACTTGAGGTCCCCGATGGCCCCGAGCCATCCGGGATCCCCGGTTTCCAACGGGATCAGCGCGCCGGTGTGAACGCCGAGATCGAGCCCGTCGGCGAGCCCGATCGTCAGTCGGGCTTGGGGAGTGATCGACCAGTTGTGGTCCTCGTTCACTGAGAGGTCGAAGAAACCCGCCCCGACAGCGAGCGTGACGTTCCCCGCTCCCACGGTCCGCGCCGTCTGGAAAACGTTGAACAGGCAACCGCTCAGCGTCACTGCAGACGCGACCAGCACCACCACAATCCCGACCCGAAGAACCCGCACCATGATCGATCCCCGCCTTCCCACGTGGTCTGCGACCACTCTGTCGCACGCCCAGGGGAGTTGTCAAGATCCGGCGTCCCCCCACAGGCCGCGCCTCGACCGGCCGCTTCGGGCGGCCGGTCCTCGTACGATCGAACCACCGGGGTTTTCCGGTTGCCGCCGCCCGGATCGGATGCTATGATGAAGCCTGCGCGATCACGCTGACGCAACTGGGGGATTCGTATGGCGGGACACTCCAAATGGGCGAATATCAAGTATCGGAAGGAGCGCCAGGATAAGAAGCGCTCCAACCTGTTCGGGAAGTTGATCAAGGAGATCACGGTACAAGCGCGCAACGGCGATCCGAATCCGGAGAACAACCCGGGGCTCGCCCAGGCGCTCGAGCGCGCGCGGGCGGCGAACCTACCGAAGGACAACATCGAACGGGCGCTCAAGCGGGCGACCGGAGACCTCGACGGCGTCTCCTACGAGGAAATCAACTACGAGGGATACGCGCCGGACGGGGTCGCCGTCCTGGTCCGCGCCCTCACCGACAACCGGAATCGCGCCGCCGCCGGGATCCGCCACATCTTCAGCAAGTACGGGGGGAGCATGGCGTCCGCCGGGAGCGTCGCGTGGCTCTTCGAGCGCCGCGGCGTCATCGTCCTCGGCGACCTTCCCGACGACCTCGACCGGGAGGAGCTTCTGATGTCGCTGATCGAAGCGGGGGCCCAGGAGCTCGACGACCAGGGGGACGTCATCGAGATCACCTGCGATCCGACGGACCTCCCCTCGCTCGGCGAGGCGGTCCGTTCGAAGGGGTTGACCCCGATCCGATCCGAGGCGACGATGCTCCCGAAGAACACCGTCCCGGTCGAGGGTTCGTCCGCCGAGAAGGTCCTGCGGTTGGTGAACGCGCTCGATGAGCATGAGGACGTTCAAGAGGTCTACGCAAACTTCGACATCTCCGATGAGGTGCTCGAAGCGATCGACGCGGAAGCAACGTAAAGGAGGAATCAGATGGGCAAGGTATCGGTGGCGTTGACGCTGGCGGCGGTGGTTCTCCTCGCGGGGGTCGCGGGAACCGCGCAGACGATCCAGCCGTCCCAGGCGTGGATTCCGGCGCTCGGCTCGTTCTTGATCCCGGGGCTCGGCCAGCTCCTGAATGACGAGATCGACAAGGCGATCTTCCACTTCGCCGTCGATGTCGGGATCCTCGCCCTCGGATGGTACCTCGGCGGCCTTCTCCCGATGGGCTACTACACGATCCCGACCCTCCACCTCGCGTGGGGGCTCTACAGCGGATACGACGCATACATCGTCGCCGAAGAGAACAACTTCCGGATCGGCATGGTCCCGAACGGAATCGTCGTCTCGTACTCCTACTAGCGGATGAGCAGCATCGCGGCGAGCACGAGCATCGCCGCGAACTGAGCGAGCACCCGCGCGCCCCGGCGAAGATCGACCGGGGCGCGCGGCATCTCGAGAATCTGATGGTCGATGATCCGGAGCCGGCCCGTTCCCGGCTCCACGTCCGCGGTCAAGCGACCGACCGACGCTCCGAACGCGCCGGCCTGGACGAGGAGCGCATCCCCGACCCGGAGAGGCACCTCCGTCGCCTCGTGCGAATGCCCCGTCACGAAGAGGTCGACCTCCGGGAGGACCCTCGCCAACGTCGCTGCGTCCGACAGGGGGAGATGGCAGAGGACGATGATCGCGTCCGCCGGTTCCGAGGCTCGGATCGCCGCGGTGACCGCCGTCGCCGGGTCGATCGTCCGCAACCAGGGGTACTCGCCGTACGGGAAGTACTCGTCCGTCACCAGCCCGACGATCAACACCGAGAGCCCGCCGGCCGAAATGGCGACCGCCGGCCGAAATGGGACCTCGAACCCGGGCGAGGCGGTGAGATTCGCACAGACGACCGGGAACGACGCGGCTTCGACCAACGCCGCCAGCCGACGCGGCCCCCAGTAGAGGTCGTGGTTCCCGATCGCCATCGCGCTGTATCCGACCCGGTTCATCCACGCCACCATCTCGTCGGCTCCCCAGACCGCGGCGAGCGGTCGCCGGAAGTCCTGCCACGCATCCCCGGCATCGAGGACGAGGAGGTCGGGGTCGCGCGCTCGCTCCTCGGCGATCGCCGCCTCGATCGCCGCCAGCCGCTCGAATCGCAGATGGAGATCGTTCGTGTAGACGATCGTCAGCCGGCCGGCGCTCCCCGTCATCGCCGAGCACCCGAGAAGGACCGCGGCGACCCAGATCATCCGATGGATCACCATGCCCCTCCGAGCGATACCCCGGGACCGGCCGCCCCGACGGTGGCCGCGATCCCCCACAACCCGAAACCCGATCGCCCGACGCAGACGCCGATCGTTGGCGTCAGCGCGCACGATTCGACCTCGACGACGCCGAATCGGAACGAGAGCCCCGGCGCACTCGCGATCGATACCGTCCACGAGCGGCTCTCGATCCCCCCCCATCGCCGGAGTCCGTCGAGTCGAACCGGGCCGAGCGTCAGCGTGGCGCCGAACGCCGCTTGTCCGGCCGTCCCGAGTTCGAACGCCAGATGGAGCGGTCCGAGATCCCGGAGGATCTGAAAGCGACCGGACAGGGCGAGGTCGCCGGCGGAAGAGATCCGGCCGATCACCTCGAGCCACGGGGAGACGCTCCGTCCGATCGCCGCGCCTCCGCCCTCCGGCGACGCCCAGGCGGCCAGGGTCGTCCTCCCCGGCTCGTCGGCGACGAGCCCGGCCGCCGGATCGGCGCTCGCCCACCGCGGGAGCCCAAACCCCGTCCACCCGATGAGTCCGCTCAGAACCACCGCGATCGCGACGTTCACCATCGGAGGATACCCTCGTCTCTCCCCACGGCCAACCGTTGATTTCGCCCGACGGCGCCGGGACAATCGCTTCGTGCTGCTGGAAACCGTTCGCCGGACGATCGACCGCTATCGGATGCTCCGCTGCGGTGACTGCATCCTCGTCGCCGTCTCCGGCGGCGTCGACTCCGTCGTCCTACTCGATCTCCTCCGACGCCTGCAGGACGAGCTCGCGCTCCGGCTCGTCGTCGGCCATCTCGACCACGGGCTGCGGCCCGGCTCCGCAGACGACGCCCGGTTCGTCCGGGCGCTCGCCGGCGAGAGCGGCTTGGAGGCGCTCGTCGACCGCGCCGAGATCCCCGTCGATCCGTCCGACCGCCGTCTCGGCCGAGAGGGGGCCGCCCGCGCCGCTCGGCGCACCGTCCTCCAGCGACAGGCGCGCCGGGCCGGCGCCGCCCGGATCGCCCTCGGCCACACGGCCGATGACCGCGCGGAGACGATCCTCTTCCACCTGACACGCGGCTCGGGCCCGAACGGGCTCATCGGGATCCGTCCGGCGGCCGGCCGGATCATCCGTCCGCTGATCCACGTCCGCAGGTCCCAGGTCCTCGCGTACGCCGCCTCGCGGCAGCTCACTTGGCGGGAGGACCCGACGAACACCGACCTTTCCTACTCCCGGAACCGGATCCGCCATTGTGTTCTTCCGGAGCTCGCGCGGATCAACCCGCGCGCCGTCGAGGCGATCTGCCGTGCCGGGGATCTCCTCGGCGACCTTACCGCCGCCCTCGACGCGTTCACCGCTCGCCTCTGGGACGAGGCGTCCGCCGATCCGCCCGCGGGCGGCGGCATCCGCCTCCGGCGCGACGTCCTCGCGACGTGGGGCACCGGGGAGCAGGGGCTCGTCCTCCGGGAGGCGATCCGACGCGTCCGCGGTGACCTCAACGGGATCGCACGCGACCACATCTCGGCCGTCCGGGCGCGGATTGGCGCGGGTGCAGGGGATTTCGATCTCCCCGGGGTCCGCGCACGAGTCTCGGGGTCCGCCGTCGACGTCGTCCCCGCGGATTCGACGCTCCCCGTCGTAACCGAGATCCCGGTCGATCTCGGGCGGACGGAGATTCCGTTTGCGGACGGTGTTCTCCGCCTCGACCTCTTCGACATTGGCGAGGCCGATCCCCTCGCGGATGCGGATCCGTACCGCCAGATCGCAGATGCCGATCGCGTCTCGTTCCCCCTTTCCGTCCGGGGACGCCGCCCCGGCGATCGCTTCACCCCTCTCGGGCAGAGTCAACCGGCTACACTGAAGCGCTTTCTGATCAACGCCCGCGTCCCCCGCGGGGACCGCGGGCGCATGGCGTTGCTGTGCGACCGGGAGAAGATCATCTGGATTCCGGGCGTCCGCATCTCCGATGCCGTACGCGTCACGGAGGCGACCCGCCGGATCCTGAGAATGGAGTGGAAGAGGCGACGATGATCCCCTTGTTGATCTTCTTGGGAACCCTGCTCGCGCTCGTCGGGCTTCACGAAGGCGGTCACTACTTCGCCGCCAAGGCGACGGGCGTGTACGTGAAGGAGTTCGCGATCGGGTTCGGCCCCCGACTCCTGGCGTTCCGGGGGCGGGAGACCGTCTACTCGATCCGCGCGATCCCGTTCGGCGGGTACGTCCGGATGGCGGGCGAGGACCGCACCGAGGCCGACCCAGAGATCCCGTCCGAGCGGATCCTGTACAACCGGCCCCCGTCGGTCCGCGCGGTGATCAGCCTCGCCGGCCCGATCGTGAACCTCCTCGCCGCGCTTCTGATCATCATCATCGCGATGTGGGCGACGAGCCAACCGATCCTGCAGGTCGCGGGGACTGTCGCCGGGAGCCCGGCCGCCGCCGTTCTCCGCCCGGGGGATCGCATCCTGTCGATCGGCGATCAGACGATCTACACCCTCGAGCAGATCACCGCAGCCATCCAGCGCAGCCGAGGAGACGCGATCCCATTCGACCTGATCCGCGACGGAGAGGCGCTGCGCATCGCAATCGCCCCCCGCTACGAGCCCGCTGACGGGACGTACAAGGTCGGCGCGTACTTCCTCCCCCTCGCCTACACGAACGAGATCCTGTCCCTCCCCGCCGGGTCGCCGCTCGCCGGCGGCCGTCTCCGCCCGGGGGATCGAATCGTCGCCGTCGAGGGCGCCCCGACAGAAACGGGGGTCGACGTCTTCGTCGCCGTTGAGGAGCGTCTCCCCGCGCCGGTCCTCTCCATCACCGTCCAGCGGAACGGACAGACGCTCGATCTGGCGGTCCCGGCGGCGGAGAAGACGGCCGGGGAGTTCCTCGACGGAGTCGCCTTCGCCGACATGGGGAGCGCCGGACGCCGGCCGGGGATCGTCGACGGCATCGTGCTGGGGGCCGATCGGTTCGCCGATTACATCCGGATGATGGGGGACGTCGTCCGCGGCCTCTTCGGCGGCCGAATCGCAGCGAGCGAGGCGTTCCAGGGGCCGATCGGGGTCGCCCGTCTCCTCGGAGAGGGAGCGGAGATGGGATCGTCGGTCTTCTTCCAACTCCTCGCGTTCCTCAGCCTGAACTTCGGTCTTCTGAACCTGATCCCGTTCCCCGCGCTCGACGGGAGTCGCGCCGCGTTCGCCCTCTACGAATCGATCCGTGGCCGCCCGATCCCCCCGGAGCGGGAGGGGCTGATCCACGCCATCGGCTTTTTCATTCTGATGGCGGTGATGATCCTGATCACGTACAAGGACATCGCGTCGCTGTTTCGATGAGCGCGACGGCGAGCGCTGCAATCCCCTCGCGTCGGCCGATCGCGCCCATCCCCTCGCTCGTCGTCGCCTTTACCCCGATCCGATCGGCGTCGATGCCGCACGCGCCTGCGAGCCGAGACCGCATGGCGGTGACATGCGGCGAGATCTTCGGCCGCTCCGCGATCAGCGTCGCGTCGATGTTCACCACGCGCCACCCGGCGGACCCGAGTCGATCGACGACGCGCTCGAGGAGCGTCAGACTCGAGATGCCGCAGTACGCCGGATCGGTGTCCGGAAAGTGACCGCCGATATCTCCGAGCACCGCCGCCCCGAGAAGAGCGTCGCAGATCGCGTGCGTCAGGACGTCGGCGTCGGAGTGCCCGAGGAGGCCTTCCGGATGGGGGATCTCGACCCCGCCGAGGACGAGCGGACGGCCCGCCGTGAATCGATGGAAGTCGACGCCGAACCCGACCCGTCCGCTCATCGTCCCCCCTCCTCCGCCTCGAGCTCCCGAGCCAGATCGAACGCGAGTCCCCGCGAGAATCCGCGCCGGGTCAGGTAATCGATCAACCGTCGCGTCCGGACCGTCGGATCAGCCTCCCTCGAGAGACGGCGGAATCTCGCCTCGGCGACTTCTCGGGCCACGCGGTGCTCCTCGACCGGCGGGTACTCCGCACGAAGAACCGACTCAACCACGTCGTCCGCCACCCCTCGTCGGCGAAGCTCGATCCCCATCGCCGCGCGCGACAACGGACGATGTAGCAGCCGATCGCGCACCCAGAGGCGGGCGAACAGCCGATCGTTCAGGAGCTCCGACGCCTCCGCCCGCGCGATCGCGTCATCGATCGCCGCGGCCGGATGCCCGGCCTCCCGGAGCCGTCGTCGGACCTCAGCGATCGTCCTCGGCCGGACACGGACGAGCCGGACGAGGTCGGACCACGGGTCACTCCGCGTCGTCGGCCTCCTTCGCCTCGCCCGCCCGGGTCGGCTCCGGCAGCCCCGCCTTCTCGCGGATCGCCGCCTCGATCTGCGCCGCGAGATCGGCATCGTCGTCGAGCGCCTGGGCGCTGTTTCCGACGCCCTGACCCAATCGGGTGTCCCCGAACGAGTACCACGAGCCGCTGCGCGCGATGACGCCGTACGCCTCCCCGGAGTTGATCAGGTCACGCGATCGGAGGATCCCTCGGCCGTAGATGATGTCGAACGTCGCCTCGCGGAACGGCGGAGCGACCTTGTTCTTCACGACGCGGACAGTGACGTGCGTCCCGACCCGCTCAGACCCTTCCTCGATCTTCCCCGAGTTCCAGAGCTGAAGGCGCAACGAGGAGTAGAACTTCAGCGCCCATCCCCCCGCGGTCGTCGTCGACGGCCCGAACCTCGTTGCGCTGATCATCGTTCGTATCTGATTCGTGAAGACGACGATCGTCTTCGACTGAGAGATCGCCCCCGACAGCTTCCGCATCGCTTGGCTCATCAGCCGGGCCTGGAGGCCAACCTGCGAATCGCCCATCTGTCCCTCGATCTCCGCGGTGGGGACGAGTGCGGCGACCGAGTCGATCACGATGATGTCGATCGCCCCGCTCCGCGTCAGCTGCTCGGTGATCTCGAGCGCCTGCTCCCCGGAGTTCGGCTGCGAGATGAGAATGTGGTCGAGATCGACGCCCAATGCGCGGCTGTACGTCGGATCGAGCGCGTGTTCGGCGTCGATGAACGCCGCCGTCCCCCCCCGCCGCTGAACCTCGGCGATCATGTGTAGGGCGAGCGTCGTCTTCCCGCTCGACTCCGACCCGAAGATTTCGACGATCCGGCCCCGGGGGATCCCGCCGACGCCGAGGGCGATGTCAAGTGCGAGCGACCCCGTCGGGACCGCCTCCACCTGAAGGGTGAGCGCTCCGTCCCCGAGCCACATGATCGACCCTTCGCCGTACGCCTTCTTGATCTGTTTGAGAGTTGATTCCAGGACTTCGCGCTTCCCCATAGAGATCTACGCCCCCTCCGTCCACTCTTTCCGAGATTCTATTCGACCCACCGAGTCCGATCAATGCGCAGACTCGCGCGCTGTCTCCGCCGCCCGGGCGGCGCGCGCGGCCTCGATGAACCGCATCGCCTCGTCTCGGTCGACGCCGCGCACCGGGAGCGTTCCGTTTTCCGTCTCCACGCGAAGCACGTCCCCCCGATACGCCAGCTCGACGTCGGAGACGTCCTGCTCCCGAGCGACACCGAACGCGTTCAGCGATCGGTCGATCAACCAGTGGGTGAACCGGGCGATCCCGCGTTGCAGCAGCGCCGAGAATGCGCCTTCCTCCTCCGCCTCCGCCGTGCGCAGCGACTCGAGCGCCTCGCGGAGTTCCTGCTTGGAGTCCTTCGCCAGCTCGACCACGATCGTCCCCCGCTCCGTCAAGATGAGCGTCACCTGATCCTTCGCGTCCGAGATCCGGGCGACCTCCTCTATCCACGCGACTTCGGCGATCCGTTCCACGCCGACGCCCTTCAGCGAACGCGCCCCGAGCGGGATGTAGTGGAGCGGCTCGGGAAGCGGGACCGTCCGCTGGATTCTCTCGGTCACGACCACCTGGCCGCCCTTCGCCACCCCCGACAGCCGATGCGCGACGTTCACCGCATGTCCGATGAAGTCGATATCCGTCATCACCGGTGTCCCGCTCGAGATCCCGATTCCGACGTCGATCGGCTCATCGGGCGCCTGCCGGTTCCGCGCGAGAATGTCTTGTTGGATCGAAACCGCCGCCCGGATCGCCGAGATCGGCCGCTCGAACGCCGCCATGAACCCGTCCCCCAAGGACTTGACCGGGATCCCATGCTCGTTGATCCGGTCCCGCAGGATTTCCTCGTGGATCTGTGAAAGCCGGAACGCCGCGCGGTCCCCCTTCCGGGCGGTGTACGTCGAGAATCCGCGAATATCGCTGAAAAGGAGCGCGATCTCGTCTCCCGCTTCGATCTGCGCTCGGATCGCCTGACGGATCTTCAGCGTGCGGCTCCAGGACACGGCCTCCCCCTCTGGAAAACGGAATCTGCGTACTATATTATCGAATCCGGCCGCCCACGGGAACGAAAGGAGCCTGAACGATGGACAACCGAACGATCATCTCGCTGTTGAAGAAGACCCCGATCTTCTCCCGCACGAACGATGCGAACCTCGAAGCGATGCTGAAATCGACGGTACAGAAGACGGTCCCCGCGGGGACGAAGATCGTCGAGGAGGGGAAGGGCGGCGTCGGCTTCTACCTCATCCTCGACGGCCACGCCGAGGTCATCCGCCGCGGTGAGAAGATCGCCGAGATCCCAGCAGGGAGCTTCTTCGGTGAGCTATCCGTTATCGACGGGGCCCCGCGGACGGCGGACGTCGTCGCCACCGAAGAGACGAAGTGCCTCGTCATCACGCCGTGGGCGATGAAGAGCATCATCACCACCCACCCGGAAGTCGCTCTCGGGATGCTCGAGGAACTCGTCCGCCGGCTCCGCGCGTCCAACGCCCCGCACACCACCGGGTAGGCTTTGCGCGATCGAATCCCCATCCTGTGTCTGGGGTCCGGCGCAGCCCTCGGGGGCGGTCGGTTGTGGAGTTCTCTGTTGATCGACGGACGGATCCTGCTCGACCTTCCGCCGACGGCGATTCCACAGCTTGATCGGCTCGGACAGGACGCGAGCGAGATCGACCAGATCTTCATCAGCCATCTGCACGCCGATCACCTCTTCGGAGTCCCCTTTCTCCTTCTTGCGTACTGTCTCGTCTACGAACGGACCCGCCCGCTCTACCTCATCGGCCCGGTCGGACTCTCCCGGACGGTCAAGGCGCTCTGCTCGCTCGCCTGGCCGGACATGGAACGCCACGGATTCCGTCCCCGGGTCCCCGTCTCCTACGTCGAACTCGCGCGCGAGGGGACGTACTCCGCGGGAGAGCAGTCGTTCGACGCGTTTCCGATGCAGCACTTCGATCTCCCGGCGTTCGGGTACCGCTTCGCGCACCGGGGTCGGACGTTCGCCTACTCCGGCGACACAGGAGAGTGTCCGGGGCTCGACCGGCTGATCGGCGGGGCGGATGTCGCGATCCTTGAGATGACGTACGCGAAGCGGCCCGGGGACCCCGGACATCTCGACGCGGAGTCGGTCCGCCGGACGACGAGCGCCCTGCGCCGTCGGGGCGCGACTGTCCTTGCCACCCACCTCGGCCCGGAGGCGGTGCCGCCGATCGACGGCCTCACCGTCTGCGAGGATGGGGCGACCTACTGGGTTTGACCGAGCCGGACCGCACGTTCGGCTACCCTTCGTAGCAGGCGCGGCACCGGGCTTCGTACGACCCGATCCCCCCGATCTGGATCACCGGCCCGTCCGCCGGCGCCGGTCGGCCGTCGATCAGGCGCTGCGAGCGCGTCGCACCCGCCCCGCACTGGACGCAGACCGCTTGGAGCTTGTCGACCCGGTCCGCCAGCGCCATCAGCCGCGGCATCGGGCCGAATGGCTCGCCGGCGAACGTCAGATCGAGCCCGGCGACGATCACGCGCTTCCCGCCCGCGACGAGGTCCTCGCACAGCCCCGGCAGCCGATCCGAGAAGAAATTCCCCTCGTCGAACGCAATGACGTCCGCCTCCGACAGCGCCTCCTCCCCAGCCCGTCGACGCAGCTCGTCGACCGTCTCCCGCCCGGGGGCGAGCCGGATCGCCGCGAACTCCCGTCCGTAGTGGGTCATCACGGCCGCTTCGCTGTACCGGTCGTCGATCGTCGGCTTGAACAAGAGGATCCTCCTCCGGGCGATCCGGACCCGTTCGAGTCGCCGGATCAGCTCCTCCGTCTTC
>ENA-OSEO01005561-OSEO01005561.1-sediment-metagenome-genome-assembly--contig:-NODE-5561-length-11996-cov-3.615236_pt1 | contig 11996 bp, 10 predicted proteins | sample MGYA00237883_ERZ534232 | MGnify/ENA metagenome assembly ERZ534232
TGATACGGAAGGTCCAATGATCTCTTCCCCGGTGATTGGTCCCGGGGGCATCATCTATGTGGGGTCAGGGGATAAAAAACTATATGCCGTTTATAGCGGTTCTCTGGAAGTGGCGAAATACAACTGGCCCATGTTCCGCCACGATCCGAACCATAGTGGCAGATTTGAGATTATCATCAAGAACTGGGCTTTTACCACCGGCGGCGGGATATTATCTTCCCCGGCCCTGGCCGGCGACGGCACCATCTACGTGGGGTCCAATGACGGTAAGCTCCATGCGCTTAACTCCGACGGCACTAAAAAGTGGGCCTTTGCCACCGGCTCCGCAGTGGTTTCCTCCCCCGCCATCGGCCCTGGCGGCACCATCTATGTGGGGTCCGATGACGGCAAGATTTATGCGCTCAACCCCAACGGCACCCAAAAGTGGGCCTTTACCACGTGGGGTCAGGTAGGCTCTTCCCCTGCCGTGGGGATCGACGGCACTATCTATGTGGGTTCCGGGGATTATTATCTCCACGCCATTAAAGCCGACGGCACTCTTAAGTGGGCCTTTGACATGGGTGGATGGATACGAGTTTCTTCCCCCGCCATCGGACCCGACGGGACCATCTATCTGGGGTCCTTTAATAAGAATCTCTATGCCATCAACCCTGACGGTACTTTTAAGTGGGCCTTTACCACGGGAGGAGTGGTGGATTCTTCTCCGGCCATCGGCCCGGACGGCACCATCTATGTGGGATCGTATGATAAAAAGCTCTATGCCATCAACCCGAGGAACGGCACCCAGAAGTGGGCCTTTACCACGGCCTCCCTGGTGGAATCTTCCCCGGCCATTGGCCCGGACGGCACCATCTATGTAGGTTCGGATGACGGCACGCTCTATGCGCTCAACCCCGACGGCTCCCAAAAGTGGGCCTTCAGCACCTGGAATAGTTATGTGTCCTCCCCGGCCATCGGCGCCGACGGCACCATCTATGCCGGCTCCGTTGACGGCAACTTCTATGCCGTTAATGCGGACGGCACCCTGAAATGGGCTTACACCACTGGAGGACAGGTGAACTCTTCCCCGGCTATCGGCTCCAACGGCACCATCTATGTGGGATCAAGTGATGGAAAGCTCTATGCCCTTGCTGGTTCCAGCGGCTTAGCCCAATCGTTTTGGCCCATGTTCCGTCATGATCTGCGCCATGCCGGAAAAGTTGGTACCTGCCGGACCCTGCCGGGGATGCTTAATCTCCTTTTGGGGGATTAGGCCCAAAGCCTGGCGCGGCCGGGGCATTTTTGCTCTCTCTGATGCCACCTTCCTGGGTAAACCGCGTATCAAGCTGAGATGAACTAAAACACACCATGCCAATGGTGACAAATAACCGCGGCGGCCGTTTCATCGAGACCGGCTTGGGTGAGGCCAGTTTTTTTCGCCCAGCCGGGATAAAGACGCGCCATCACCTCTTTTTTCGGCCAGGTAGGCGCCGCCGGCGTGGGAGACGCGGCCCTGGCCCAGCAGCCTCTCCAGATGCTTGGTGAGCATCTGCCTTTCGATGTGGTGGTAGATAAAAGGCGGGTTTTTGGGTTTGCCGTAGAAAAAGTGGCCATCTGCCAGTTGCTTCACGGTTTTCGGGGTCTTAAGCATTTTCAGGAGACGGTCATCCCGCTGCGCGATGCTTTGCCGGTAAGCGGTTAACGCCTCCTGAAACTCGTCAGCCTGGTAAACCCCCTGTTCATGGGCGGTGATATAAGTCCGGGTCTGAAAACCGGCCAGGCGCTCCAGGGTGGCCTCGAAATCCTTCAGGGAAGAGGTCTGATCCCCATACCAGGGCCCAAAGGGGGTAAGGTCCACATCGGCCAGGAAGAGAACTTCCTGTCCGGGAAAGTAAAAGCAGCTGTGCCCCGGGGTATGTCCCGGCGCGGCCACGATCTCCAGGGTGATCTCCCCCTGCCTAAAGCGCTGGCCGGGCTCAAAGGGAACCAGGTTTTCCAGGGGGCGGAAATTAAAATCCCGGACCATGATCTCCCCCCAGTAGTCCCGGGCCTGGGGGTCATCCAGGCCCATCAGGGTAAACGCGGCCTCCAATGACCTGAAGGCCTCCGCTTCCGGCGCGGGCACATAAAACCGGGCCTCAGGGAAAAGATAGTTATATTTCTGGTGGTCTTCATGGTAGTGGCTGATAAAGACCGCGGTGACCCGGCGGGTCCGGGCCAGATGGCGAAGGTAGTCTTTATCGCCCGCGGGGTCCACCACCCAGGTCTCTTCCCCCTCGATGACCAGGGAGTGGCAGTAGGGGTAGCGCCCCCCTTTCCGGCCCGGGATGAACTTGATGGGGCCGTAGGCCCGAACCTCCGGGGGAGCCGCCGCAGGGGTGAGGGGCTGGTGCGTCACCGTAACTTTCTTTTTCAGGGTGTCTTACCCCTTATCTTCTTCCTGGATCATGTACAGGAGTTCGTAACGGCTGGCCAGTTCGTCCTTGGCGGCCTGGGCCGCTTCCGGGGTCAGGTTCTTGACCCGGAGATAAACCTCACGGAAACCTTCCTGGGCGGTGGCATAAGAAGTAAGCAGGCTGACGAAACGGGCTCCCTTGTTCCGGAGCAGGTCCACTACTTCCTTGATGAGCCCGGGCGTGTCTTTAAGGCGCAGGGCATACTGCACCCCGCCTTGACTGATACCGGCGATGTGCATGAAGGCCCGGAAGACATCGGTCTGGGTCAGGATCCCCAGGAGTTTGCCGTCGGCGTCCACCACCGGCAGGCCGGAGATGGTGTGCTCCAACATTAGCTGGGCCGCGTGCTCCACCGTATCGTCCGGGGCTACCGCCAGGGGATTTTGGCTCATGATTTCCTTGATCTGCAGCTCCGCCAGCAAATAGTAGAGTTCATGCACGTCCAGGGTGGTGGCCTTGGAGGGCGAAGCCTCTTTCAGGTCCCGGTCGGTGACCATACCCACCAGCTTGCCCTGACGGATCACCGGCAGCCGCCGGAAGCGCCGCTCTTTCATGAGATGGATGGCCTTCATCATGGAAGTTTCATCGGTAATAGTGACAGGGTCCTTGGTCATCCAGTCTTTTACCAGCATTTTATGCCTCCAATCAGTAGTCAGTAGCCAGTAGCCAGTAATCAGTAATCAGTAATCAAGGATCAGTGGTTAGAGGTCAGTGATCAGTTTTCAGCGAAATACTCGGGAATACTGACCACTGGCTACTGACTACTGGCCACTATTATATGCGAGGTTCTTCCCCTTTGAAAAGCCTTTCCAGATTTTCCCGGTGGCAAATCAGGACCAGACCCGAGAGGAATCCGGCCAGGAGCAGGTAAGCCTTGGAAGCGGCAAACAGGCCCATGGCCACCGGCAGCAGCCAGGCGCAGATGAGAGCGCTTAAAGAAAAAATGCGGGTTTGGGCCAACGCCAGAATATAAACCAGGACCAGGGTCAACGCGGCCCAGGGACTAAGGGCCGCCACCACCCCAAAAGCGGTGGCCACCCCTTTGCCGCCTTTGAACTTCAGGTATAAGGGGAAGACGTGGCCCAGCACTGCGGCTCCTCCCACCACCGCCACCGCGGCGTCCCGCCAGGCTCCCTGGGGACCCGGCGAAAAAAGGGCTAGAAGCACCGGCAGGGCTCCCTTCAGGGCGTCCCCCAAAAAAGTTAAGGCCCCGCCTTTCAGGCCCAGGAGGCGGTAAAGGTTGGCGGCCCCCAGGTTGCCGCTCCCCATACTCCGGGGGTCCGGCCCTCCCAGCCAGCGGCTCACCACCAGGCCGAAGGGAATGGACCCCAAAAGATAAGCCAAAAAAGTCAGCCCCAGAAAATAAGCCATAAACTCTTCCCCGCTTCAATTGTGGCAAGCGTTTTTACGGATAACTTATTATAATTAAAGATATTTATCAATCAGAACGTTTTTAAAGAAATTAACCTAACTAGCCGATAAGAGAGCAGGACAAGGTCTGAATCAGGGGGGGGACAACCTGATAGAGGAAATATGAAAGAGGAACCTAACATAAAGGTAGTAACAGGCCAGGGAGCCTCGGGGACCCAAGCCCGCAGGCTCAAAAAACTTACGACCCCGCCGCCGCTGGAAGTAATGTCCCTGATCTCCCTGGAGAACCAGGAGGCATCCCGGCTGGACCTTCACTCTTTCGAGGAAGCCCAAGGGCTCCTGGAAAAATTACTATTTCAAGTGGAGGAAGTCAAAGGGGCCCTGGAGGAAGTTCATCAGCTCCAGGAGCGTTGCCTGGTCCGCCTCTGGTAACCGGCAACCGAGCCTCCGCAATCTTCCCCTTTTAACCCTCTCACCAGGCCTGGCGCCCCGCCTTCGCTTTCGGATTATCTCCCCTTCAGCATGTCGGTCTTACAATGCTCCGGCGCGATTTCCCTCTCCACCCGGGAAAGGCCAACGTCCGGCATCCCCCGCATCTGCCCCATAGCGTTACGGGAGCAGGCCTCTGCGGCCTCCGGATTCCTGCCCCGGAAGCCGGTTGTTACCCGAACATCAGCGCCTCCGGTTTAAAGATCAATAAAAAGCCCAGGAGGAGCATGAGGGCGCCGCCGATCAGGTGGGAAAATCTTTTATATTTGGTAGACATGCCCGTGACCTGGAAGGTAATCATAGCCACGAAAAAGACGACTAAATCGTCCAGCATAAAGATCAAGATATAAAGAACAATGAAAGCATAGTACTGCCACGTGGCTAAAGGGGTCAGGCTGAGGATTTGCAGATAAACCACCGGGAAACCGGCGGAGCAGACCAACTCCACCACGTTGACGGCGAAGGCCAACAGCACGATGCCCCCCAGGGCCAGCCAAACACTTTCTTTCTTAATGAAATCATAAAGCTTGCAAATGATTCTATGCCTGCGCCCCCCGCTGCTGACCTTGCAGATCCCGGCCGGGTTGGTGAAATATTCCATGAGATTATAAAAGCCCGCGCCTAGAGCCACCAGGGCGATGCCCAGCCGGACCCAGAACAGGAACCCCAGAAACAGGAAGAGATTGAGCCAGGCGACCATAATGAGAAAATAGACCAGGGCCGAAGCGGCCACAAAGGTGATCCCCAGGATCCATCTTCTTTTATTGTCTTCCATGCCCAGCAGGAAGCCCAGGAGGAGGATGAGCACCCACATAGCGCAGGGGTTGAAGCCGTCTAAGGCGCCGATGAGCACGGTCAACAGGCCCAAAGATAGGGCTTTGGTCTCCAACTCCCCCAGGAGGGGCACTTTGAGGCGCTCAGGTATTACTTTTTTCTCCGGCGTTCCCGGGAGACCGTCCCCGGCCCCGCCCGACTCCTGCATTATATCCGGGCCGGGGTTTTTCAGGTTGGTGCGAACGGCGGCCTCCAACGCAGTCCCGGAAGTCTCCTCGGACTGCCAGCCCACCAGGAAATCCCGGCCCACCACCGTAAAAGGCACCCCGCTCACCTCCACCTGGAGCCGGCCGGCCACCCGCTGGAGCAACTCTAGATTTTCCCGGTGGCCGGTGACTTCAAATCTATGAATCCTTAAACCCGGATATTTCTTCTCCATTTTTTCCAGGAAGGCTTTTTCCTTAAGGCAGTGGGGGCAGCCCTGGCCCCAGAAGAAGTAGAGGTTCACCGGGGGCGTAAGGCCCGGAGTGTCACCGGCGGCAAAGGCAGGGAAGGCCCAAAGGCAGATTAGCAGCAGCCAGATTGCGGTTAAACTGCGCCTCATGGACCTGGTTTGGGGCAGCAGGGGCATAGTCTCATTGTTCCCAAAGAATCTGCCCGCAATCATGTAAATCGTAACCGCCCAGGGCCTGGGCTGCGTCCTGGAATGCGGCGGAACGGATCACGGTCAGGAGGGTCTGGAAACGGGGGTCGGCGAAGGTGCTCTCCGGCACCACCAGGTCATAACGTTCCGGCAGGAGGGGAATGAAGTCCAGCCCCAGGGCCCGGGCCGCGGCCAGGATGCCCAGGCCCGCGTCCGCGGTGCCGGACAGCACGTTCACCGCCACCGCCATGTGGGTATATTCCTCCCGTTCATAACCCTGGATGGCCCTGGCCTCCAAGTCTTCTTCCTGGAGCAGGTAGTCCAGCAAGACCCGGGTGCCCGCGCCCCGCTGCCGGTTGATGAAGCTTACCCCGGGGCGGGTCAGGTCGGCAATGGTATGGATATTTTGGGGATTACCGGGCAGCACCATTAAACCTTGCTGGCGCCAGGCCAGATTGATGAGCTTTAAGGGTATCTCCGGCAGATAGCGTTGGATGTAGGGAATGTTATACGTCTTGGTCTCCGGGTCAAAGAGGTGGCTGCCCCCCAGGTGGGAGCGCCCCTGGCGCAGGGCCATCAGCCCCCCCAGGCTGCCCACGTGGCCGGAAGAGAGGCGCAGCCGGGGGTCCTGGCGGCGCAGCAGAGTGCCCAGGAGATCCAAAGTATTATCATGGCTCCCCAGGACCACCAGGGTGCCGTCGATATCCTCCGGGGAGACCAGCAACTGAGCGGTCACCGGCCGGTCTTCCTCCAGGCCCTCGCTCAACGACGGCACCACCAGCAGGCCGTCGGCCCGGACCAGGGAGGTGATGACGCCTGCGCCCCGGGGCAAAGGGGTGGCAATGACCTTGTCCCCCACCCGGCCCAGGGTCACCCGGATAAACTCGGTGAGCCCGGGTTTGGAAGGAAGATTCTGCGCGGGATACACCGTAAGAGTGGGACGGGGGACCGGAGACAGACCGGCCATCCCGGAGAGCAGAGGGGCCACGAACTCTTCGAAGGAGAGCACCGCGGATACCGGATAGCCGGGATTGCCGATCACCGGTTTGCCGCCCACTACTCCCAGCAGGGTGGGTTTGCCGGGCATCATGGAGACCCCGTGGACCAGCACCTCCCCCAGCGCGGCCACGGCCCGGTAAGTGTAATCCTCGGTGCCCGCGGAAGAACCGGCGTTGATGAGCACCACATCCCCGGCGGCCACCGCCTCTTTTAAGGCCCGGGTCAGGGCCTCGGGGTCATCCGGAACAATGGGCCAGACCTCGGGGATACCCCCGGCTTCGGCCACCATCCCGGCCAGAATCACGGAGTTGAACTCCGGCAGGTGTTCCGGAGGAAGCTGCTCGGTGAGCTGGTCCACCGGCGTCAGCTCCGAGCCCGTGGGGATGATGAACACCCGGGGGAGGCGGCGCACCAGCACCCGGGCCACCCCCGCGGCCAGCAGGGCCCCCTGGTCCCAAGGAGTGATGCGGCAGCCCTCCGGCAGGACCATCTCCCCGGCCACCAGGTCTTCACCCACCCGCCGCACGTGCTGCCAGGGAAAAGTGGGGGCCTCCACGATTATGGGGTCCGCCTCCGGGTCCGGAATCTGCTCCACCATGATCACCGCGTCAGTCCGGGGAGGCAGAGCGTGGCCGGTATTGACGGGGAAAGCCTCCCGCCCGACGGCCAGCAACCGGGGAACCTCGGGGGTGGCCCCGAAGGTAGCTGCCGCGGAGACGGCAAAGCCGTCCATGGCTGCTTGATGCACCGCGGGGGAAGACCAGCGGGCGATGGCCGGCATGGCGGTGACCCTGCCCAAGGCCGCGACCGTGGGGATTTCCTCGGGAGGCAACATGACGTCCAGATTAAACCTGGACAGGAAAATCTCCCGGGCCTTTTCCGGAGACTCCATACGCAAATAGATGTGCCTTTTCATTGTTTTTCCTTCCTCTCCCGCCAGCCGATGCTGAAAGGGATGGATAACATGACGATCCCCAAGGCGGCCACTCCCAGCCACCCGCCCCGCTCATAGGCCAGGCCACTGACGGTAATGCCTAGGGAGCCTCCCAGGTAATAGAATAGGATGTAGAGGGAGTTGGCCCGGCCCCGGCTGACGGTGAGCCGGCGGTTTAACAGACCCGCAGCCGCGGCGTGGATGGAGAAAAATCCCAGGCAGACTCCGGCCAGGCTCAAGGCCACGGCCCAGATGGAAGGGATCAGGGTGGTGCAGATGGCCAGGACGAAGACCAGCGCTCCCCCCACCATGATGGCGCCGTTGCCGAAGCGGTTGCTGAGGTTTCCCGCCACCGGGCCGATTACTACCCCCAGGAGGTAGGAGAGGTACATCAAAGTGATGATCTGGGTGGGAGCATTAAAGGGCGGTGCGGCCAGATAGAAGGGCAAGTAATTAAAAATAGAAGAAAAGACGAAAAAGGCCCCAAAAGGCACCAGCAGCATACGCCATACATCCCGGCGGGAGAGAAGGTGAATAAACCCGGCTTCCTCCTCGGGAATCTCTATTTTGCCGGTTTCCGGCGGCAGCCAGCGCAGCGCCACCAGGGTGGCGATGAACAGTAAGATGGAGGTGGTGACAAAGGCGTAGCGCCAGTGCAAGGGCGGATGAATCCAGCCCCCCAGCAGCCGGCCGCTCAACCCCCCGGCCACCGTGGCCGAAACATAGGTGCCCATCACCACGTTAAGGCGCTTCAGGGGCAGGTTCCGGGCCAGATAGACTACCACGCAGGTGGAGAGGGTGGGGATGAATAACCCCTGGACAAACCGGGCCAGGATCAGGAGCCAGAAACTGGTGGTGGACGCGGAAAAGAAACCGCAGAGAGTGATGACCACGCCCCCCGCCAGGAGGATGGGACGCACCCTGGTACGATCCGCCAGACGCCCCCAGGGCAGGTTGGCCAGGGCCATCCCTAAAATCACCGCGGACACGGAGAGGGACGCCATGAATTCGCTGACTCCGAATTCCGTGGTGAGCACCGGCAACACCGGCTGGGTGATGTAAACGGTGCTGAAGGCCGCCACCACCAGGGAAAATACCAGGGCTTGGAGGCGGTAAGGACGGTCGTTTAGGTTGGGGTTCATGGAAGTCTTGAAGTAATAAGTAATCAGTATTCAGTGATCAGTGATCACTATCCTGCCATTTTCCTCCCGCAAATTACCTTTGCCCGAAAATCGCGGTGCCGACGCGCACCAGGGTGGCCCCTTCTTCCACGGCCGCTTCGAAGTCCCCGGACATGCCCATGGATAATTCCGGCAAGGGGCCCAGATCCAGTTGCCGCAGCCGGTCCCTCAGTTCTCTTAAGGCCCGGAAATAGGGGCGCACCACTTCCGGGTCGTCGAACCAGGGAGGCATGGTCATCAGGCCCACCACCCGCAGGTGGGGGAGCCCGGCGATGGCCCGGTAAAGCTCCGGGACGGCCTCCGGGGGGGCTCCTGATTTGCTGGCCTCCCCGGCCAGGTTTACCTGCACCAGGATCTCCTGCACTTTATCCAGGCGGGCCGCGGCCTTCTCCAGGGCCTGGGCCAGATGGAGGCGGTCCACGGAGTGGATGAGTTGAAAAAGCTCCACCGCGGCCCTGGCCTTATTGGTCTGGAGATGGCCGATAAAATGCCAGCTTGGCCCTGCCCCCAGGGCTGCGATCTTGGTCCTGGCCTCCTGGAGATAATTTTCCCCGAAAATTTTTTGGCCTGCGGCCAGGGCCTCCTGGATACGACCCACGTCCACGGTCTTACTCACCGCCACCAGCTTGACCGCGGCCGGGTCCCGGCCGCCCCGGCGGGCCGCGGCCGTCAGCCGGGCTTGCACTTCTTCGAGGTTACGGGCGATTTGGCTCATAGGATAGCAATCAGCTCAGCTTTCAGTTAAGATCCTACCTTAAAACTGAGAGCTTGCAGTTAATGCTCCGTGGGCATTCCCCAAGGTTGAAATCCATTCCACCATTGGCAGCGCCACCCTATCCCAAAAAATCTTTTTCTTCCAACCCAAAGGCTCTGAGGCTATTCTCCCAGGTAGCCCGGGCTGTCTCCTCCAGGCTGAGGCCCCGCAGTTCCGCCAGTTGCCGGGCGGTGGCCACCACGTACGCCGGTTCGTTGCGTTTACCCCGCCAGGGTTGGGGGGGCAGATAGGGACAGTCGGTCTCCACCAGGATGCGGTCCAGGGGCAATTCTTTCACCACTTCCCGCAAACCTTTGGCCTGGGGGTAGGTGAGGGGGCCGGCGAAGGAAAGATAAAAACCCAGGTCCAGGAAAGAGTGGGCTTCCTCCAGGCTGCCGCCGAAGCAGTGCATCACTCCCCCCCGTAATTGAGAGCGGGTCTCCTGGAGAATTTTGAGGGTGGCGGCGGTGGCTTCCCGGGTATGGATGACCACGATTTTTTTCAAGCCGTAAGCCCATTCCAGTTGTTGCCGGAACCAGTGTTTCTGGGTCTCTTCCGGAGAACGGCGACGGTAAAAATCCAGGCCGATTTCGCCCACGGCCACCACCAGGGGGTCACCGGCCAAGGGGGTCAGGGCCTGCAAATCTCCATCTTTCAGGGAAGCGGCGGCATGAGGGTGGATGCCGATGGTGGCCCGGACATGAGGATGCTTCCGGGCGGTGGCCAGTACCTGGCGGGAGTTCTCCAGGCCGATGCCGACGTTGATGATTAAGGCCACTCCGGCTTCCCGGGCCCGGGCCAGCACCTCTTCCTGGTCGGGGAGGATTTCCGGTAGATCAAGGTGAGCGTGAGTATCAGCCAGGCGGATAGTCATCTTTTATGCTTCTGGAAAAATATGGGTTTACGTGGTAAAGTATCTGAAATTTCGCCGGGCTGCAAGGAGAGGCGATGGGTCCCAGGATTTTGGCCTTTTTTTTGATCTGCTGGGCATGGCTGGTGATACCGCTGCTGGCCGGGGAGTGGGCCCATACCCCTCCCGAATGGCGCGCTTTGGGACGGGGTCTCAATTTTGCCGAGATTCAGGTTTACCGGAAACAAGAATCCGTGGATTCTTTGGCGGTGGTCAAGGTGGACCCGGTTTATAACGCCTTCCAAGTCCTGCATGGACAACCCCGGAGTATCACCGTCTGGCAAAAGGAATTAGGGGCGCCGGTGATCTTTAATGCCAGTTATTATTGCCGCAACAACCAACCCTGCGGCCTTATTCTGAGCAACGGCAAACCCATCGGCCCGCGGCACAACTCCCGCATGCGGGGCATGTTTGTGGCCGAGCCCAAGGGTCTATCCCCGGACATTCCCCGGGCCACTATCCTGGATCTGACCATCACCCCCATTAACGTCAAGACCCTGCCCTGGACTCAAGGGGTGCAATCCTATCCCCTTTTGCTGGATTACAAAGGCCGCATCCGGGTGCGGAGTTCCCCTAAAACCGCGCAGCGCACGGTGATCGCCATCGATCGCAATGGCTATATCCTGATCTTCAATACCAATCAGGCTTATTTCACCCTGCATGATTTCGCCAATTTTCTGAAAGCCAGCGCCCTGGAAATCGATTCGGCCCTCAACTTGGACGGCGGCAGCGAGGCGCAGCTTTATATCAAGACCAAGGATTTTGAGAAATTTTCTCCCTCCTCCTGGGAGAGCGCCCTGGGAAGTCTCCTGGACCAGAAGAAATTTTGGCTACCCACGATAGTAGCCATTTTCCCCCGCCAGGATTAAGGAGGATGGCGCGGTATCTGATCCTGGGGTCAGGAAAATTCGGGCGTCTGGCCCTGGAGCGGTTAAGTAAGGAAGATGCACAGGCCGGGTTTCTGGTGGTGGACCGGAGCCCCCAGGCGCTGCAGGCGGCCCGGGGTCTAAGCGCCGCGCCGGTGGAACTGGTGGAGGCGGAAGCGGCCGCTTATCTGGCCGCCAGCCTCCAAGATAGCTCCCCCTGGGATTGGATAATCCCCGCGGTTCCGGTACATGTGGCCTTTTCCTGGCTGCGCCAAGGCCCCCTGGCGGGCCAAAATTGGGAAACGGTGGCAGTGCCCCCGGAATTGACCACTCTGACGCCGGTGGCCGTCCGCGGCCGGGACGGCGAACTCTATCTGAGCCGGGCGTCCCACCTCTGCCCGGACGATTGCTCCGAGCCGCAGGAATGCCCCATCACCGGAGAGTCCAGGGAGACTCCTTTATACGCGGAGTTGGCTGCCTTGGATCTACCGGGTTATATAATCGAGGTCATCAAAAGCCGCCAATTGGCTCCGGGAGTGGGGGGCTATCCTCCCGGGCGGCTGTTGGCCTTGGCCCGGGATCTAGTCCGACTCGAGGGTAAGATATTAGTGGCCACCGCCTGCCGTTGCCATGGGGTGGT
>ENA-OSEO01005563-OSEO01005563.1-sediment-metagenome-genome-assembly--contig:-NODE-5563-length-11994-cov-56.974574_pt1 | contig 11994 bp, 10 predicted proteins | sample MGYA00237883_ERZ534232 | MGnify/ENA metagenome assembly ERZ534232
TTCAGGTTCCACCTGCTGTAGAACAGTTTCCAGGCAATCTGAAAGGCGATAAAGGTTTTGCCAGTGCCTGTGGCAAGAGTAAGCAGAATGCGATCCTTTCCTGCTGCTATTGCCTCCAGGGCTTTTTCTATGGCAATTTCCTGGTAGTACCGGGCTTGCATGGAACCGCTTTTGTCCTCGTAGGGGATGCTGGCAAAGCGATTGCGCCACTCATTCTGTTCGGCAAAGGTCAGGTTCCAGAGTTCCTGGGGGTTTGGGTATTTGGTTACATAGCCTTCCTGGCCGGTCTGCATGTCTATCTGGTAGATGTTCAGACCATTTGTTGAGTAGGCGTATCGGATATGCAGTTTCTCAGCATAGTTCTTTGCCTGTGCCACTCCTTCGGTATCAGGCAGGTCACGCCTTTTCGCCTCAATGACGGCTAGCTTTTTGTTATTGTAGGCAAGGATATAATCGGCAACATCTCTCCTGCCCCTTTGCCCGGCACCCTGAAGTCTGCCGATGGTAAAGCCCAATTCACGCAGAACACGGCTTCCCTCGACTGAGCCCCAACCTGATTCAGCCAGTGAGGGGTCAATGAGTTCTGCTCGTGTTTCGGCTTCGTTCATGGCATTCCTAAAGCTGACCGCTGAAGGCTTGGTGGAGGAGGGATTGTTTCAGCTCATCAAGGGCGGTGAGTTTGCGTTGGTAGACGGATTCGAGACGGTTGGTTTCTTTGCTAAGGGTATTGAGTTTTTCTACAGCAGACCGTTGGTCAGGAAGAGGCACTTTGGGGACGATAAACTTACGAAGAATTTTCAAGGCTACTGTCTTTTGAGCAGTACCCGTAGCCCCCTCAACAGCCTGTTTAAATACTTGGGGCGACAAAAGCAAGAAGTATAGCCACTCGCTATCTATATCAGGAGATGGACGAACTAATCCGATGTGGCGCTGGAAACAGAACTCCATATCTACATCAACGAGGACAGGAATACCAAATGAGCCGGTGACTGTGTAAAGAACATCTCCTTTTTTAGGTTTTCGATTAGCTTTCAATGATTTTATGTAATCATGCGGCACCATAAAGGTATCTGTGAAGTCAATTTTTCGAGTTTCCTTGTTTATGTTGCCAATAGTGATAAACGGTACACCAGATTCAGTTTTTGGGGGCGGTATGTGGTCGCCGTCTGTAATGTCTGTTGTAATTTCTGCCAATGGGACTAGGTCACATGTAGTCCAAGCTTGGGCAAAGACTAGATTCAAAAAGCTCTCAAACAACTCGCGAGCATTCTTCAGGTTCTTTTCTGTGTTCTTTTTGGCAGTGTCGATACTGGTGAAAGCTTCATCGAGAATGGCGACTATGCGTTTTTGTTCGGGGAGAGGGGGGAGAGGAATGTGGATTTCACGTAGACCCGCTTGGTTCAGTTTGGGAACAGTGAGCCCGGAAACATACGCCCTAAGGTCGGAGTGGTTGAGATAAAAAACGAGCCAACTATCGATAATAATATTACGGTTCGGACGGAGAACATGAGCGTGATTGTTCACCCAGTATTTGCCCTCAACCTTGAAAGCGGTGTTTTGACCTGACTCCCATTTTGCCCCATCCTCCCCAACAAGAACGAGTGGTTCATCAAAAATGTAGTCGTTAATATAATCTACTATACCCGTAGCTCCGTAGTAGGGGTACTCTCCAGCAGTGCGGTCACGTTTAGTTATCGGCTTTCTCTGGTTGTCAAGTATGTCGCACAAGTCTCCAAGTTTTTGTGTCTGCCACCCCGCCTTCACAGCAACCCCCGAATCTGTGCCAGCACTTTGGCACTTTCAGCATCTAAAGCGACAATTTCTTCCATGATGGTTTTCGGGTCTCGCAGGGTCACTTCACCGTTCTTGTTGGGATTCTTTACAGAGAGGTCAAAGGTAGCCTTATCAATGTCAGAAATATCGACAGACCAGGAGTTCTCTGAATCGGCGAAAGTCTTCTGCAGCTCAACAAACTCAGCCAAATCAGCTTCATTCAATGGATTTGTCTTGCCAAGGTTCCTGTCCAGGTTCAACTGATAAAACCAGACCTTCCGGGTAGGAGAGCCTTTCTCGAAGAACAAAACCACTGTTTTGACTCCTGCGCCCTGGAATGTTCCACCGGGCAGGTCAAGCACTGTGTGGAGGTTGCAGCTTTCCAGCAACAGTTTCCTGAGGCTGATTGCGGCATTGTCAGTATTCGACAGAAAGGTGTTCTTTATGACAACACCGGCCTTGCCTCCGGCCTTCAGGATTTTGATGAAATGCTGCAGGAACAGAAATGCGGTTTCACCTGTCTTGATGGTGAAGTTCTGCTGGACCTCCTTTCGCTCTTTGCCTCCAAAAGGGGGATTGGCAAGCACAACGTCAAAGCGGTCCTTGTCCTGAATATCGGCAAGGTTCTCGGTCAAGGTGTTGGTATGGATAATATTGGGAGCCTCAATACCGTGCAGGATCATGTTCATGATGCCGATGACATAGGCGAGACTCTTCTTCTCCTTGCCAAAGAAAGTGCTTTCCTGGATCGTTTTAATGTCCTTGGTGCTGAGCTTATGGGCTTTGCCTTCACCACCATGACGAAGGTATTCAAAAGCCTCACACAGGAAGCCTGCTGACCCCAGGGCACCGTCATAAATGCGGTCGCCGATTTTCGGTTTGACCACCTTGACTATGGTTTTAATAAGCGGACGGGGAGTGTAGTATTCACCGCCATTGCGTCCGGCATTGCCCATATTCTTTATTTTCACTTCATAAAGGTGGGACAGCTCATGCTTTTCTTTATGGGAGCGGAAACGCAGAGTATCTATGATTTCCAGGGCACCCCGGAGAGTGTAGCCGCTTTGCAGCTTGTTGTTGATTTCTCCGAATATCTCACCGATTTTGTATTCGATGGTGTTGGGACTGGAGGCTTTGAGCTTGAATCCTCTGAGATAGGGAAAGAGCTTGAGATTGACAAAATCCTTCAGGTCATCACCTGACATGGCATTGTTGTGGTCGAATTTGCCATCAGGTGTTTTTGGTGCTGCCCATGACTCCCAGCGGTAGGGCTCATCAATGAGGAATTGGTATGGTCTGCTTTCCAGCTCTGCCCGAATGGCCTTGTCTTTTTCGAGGTCATCAAGGTATTTCAGGAAGAGCATCCATGAAGTCTGTTCCGTGTAATCCAGCTCACTGGAGACACCAGCATCTTTCCAGAGGACATCATCTATATTCTTAAAAGCCTGTTCAAACATGGTTTCCTTATGGTCATACTTCTTCAAAGAAATCGTTATCTATCCGGTATACGTCATAATGAGCGACAGGGGAAACCCCAACATCGAACTCTACCATAAGTTTTGGCAATCGTGAACCATCAATCAGGATAATTCGTTTCTCAATTTTTTCAGCAAATTCGACAGCTTTCCTGGTGAAGGACGATGTGGTGATAATGACTCCCTTCTTTGCACCAACTGCGTCAAGGCTACCGGCAAAAGCATGTAATGTCGCCGGAGGGACAGGATTTTCCCAGCGTTTAGCCTGGACACAGATGATATCAAGACCTAATCTGTCTTCGTTAATCACCCCATCGATACCGCCATCCCCAGGACCACCCAGGACTTTCCCTGCTTCTTCTCGTGAGCCCCCATATCCCATCTTGACAAGCAAATCCACGACAAGCTGTTCAAAGAACTGAGGAGAGCAGGCTTTTACCCGATCCAGCAGGTCTTCTTCGAACTTGTCCATTAAATCGGCATGAACCCTGTCAAGGGTGTCTTCCGGGGTTTCATGTTCCTCTGCGGGGACAGCATCAGGAGCTTTTGCTTTTTCGGAGCTTTTAGCCGGTTTTGTCCATTCGGCAAAAGCTGGGTATTGCATAAGAAACTGGTTGGTAATTTCTTTCGGCTTCTTTGATAAGACCTTTTTGCCTTCTTCGGTGATTTTGAAGGTTCCATGGCTGACAGTCTCAAGCAAACCGGCTTTTGTCAGGTGCGTCTTTGCCCACCCAATACGATTTCTATAGAGTTTCGACCTACCTGATTTAAGGGTAATGGCTTTGTCTTCCTCTGTTAAACGAAAATAATCAGACAACTGCTCAGTTACGTCTGCCGATTTATGCTCCTTCCCATCGCCAACTTTCTCCAGCAGAGGAAGCATGAATTTTTGATAACTTGGTATAGCCATGTTTTACCTCATGAATCACTTACCGGGGAATTTTGACGACAGCCGCTCTCTCTCCTCTTTTCGACAATTCGTATTTATCGTATCAGTTCGATACTAAGGTAGTCAAACTTTTAGTCGATTTTGGGATTAGGAGTTGTTTTGTACATGCTGAAACAAATCAGAAGGTTATCGAAATGCCTAAAGAGTGTCTTTGGCTTGATCCTGCACCACAGATAAGCCACGGTGCAATAAAAACAGATATACAAACATCAACAGACATTTGCATACCTGTATTCATTGAGCTGTCGCTCTTCATCGAGCTGTTGCTCTTTAGAGTTTAAACAAGTTGGTGTTCAACTTCCTCCAAAGTCCTCTCACCAAAGTCACTGCTAAAGGGCATAGACCATGACACTCTATCCTGAATGCCACAGAAAATGCCCTTTAACCGTTTGCAGCCTTCACCATAGGCTTGGAAAGATAAGGCTGCCTCCTTTGGCAAGACCTCCCAACATGAGGAGGAATGGTTTAATTACTGGAAGAATGAAAGAGAATAGCTGTTACATTGGTGCTATAGCAGATGTTTCAGTAGAGTTATAACCAGGTGTTATGGATTTGCTGTAACTCCTGTTATGGCTTTCTTTTAAAACTGTTTATTGAACGAGTTTTAGGTCCCTCCACATAAAAAGAAAAAAATAAAAAATTTTCCGACCGGAGGGAGGAACCGCCCACCGCAGACAGCTTTGCTGTCGAGGATGGGGGGCGATACAAAAAGGAAAAAGAGCACTCTCATGGATATGTCTTAACCCGTGTTCCATGATGATTCAAAGACTTGTCTGTATCATTTCCATGTACATGGCTTTAATATACAGGGGGTGTCTTTGGTGTGTCATGGCTTTCTGTTAAGGCTTTCCCATGAGATGCAGCTAAACATTTTTGTAAATACCCCATCAAAAGAGAATTATTACAAAGTTCCAGAACTATGTCATAACAAAGCTATGGCTTGTTTAAGCATTAGTTATGGGGAGCAAACCATTTAATTTGATTTTTAAGCAGTGTCGTAAAATCAACCAAAACACATGCTGTTCTTTAAAGAAATCCTTTTTATCTCACTGTTTTTTCGTATATTTTTTATCAGTTTGTCCACCCCTCGTGGACAGAATTTTTCAGGCAGCTTTATCCAGAGTGGTCTCCAGTTCCAAAACAATCTCTGAGGTCAACCATTTGTTCAGCAGAATCCTCATCCTCTCAGAAGGCAGATAGAGAAAGATTGGCTCACCATTCCTGATACGAGACCTCCATACCCACTGAATGAGAACTGAAAGAGCGAACATGTCTTGATCAAGGTACAGGCCATGTTTCTGGAAGAACTTTTGCACTGGTACACGAGGATGCGGATTCACCATGTAGGCCAGGTTGCACTTGTGGCTGTAGTGGTTTGTCGCTCTCTGGTTGAAAGCTACAAAGCATTCTCCCTTGGCTTTTTCTTCATGACTTGCCGTTTCGTCCTTTATGCCGCCATTAACAGAAGCATAAGGAGAGGCAGACAAGCAACCTCGATAATCCTCATAGGTTGCCCACATGTTGAAAAAGGAATATGGCTGCCCTTCGGTATCCTGTGGGTAATGGTTTTTGCACTTGTGCTTGAAGAAGTTTTGCAGGTTGTTCTTCAGGATGGGAAGGTCAGAATTCTTCCCTCTCTGTGCATCGTACCAGCTGAGGGTTAAGGGGTATCTGCCCGTTCTCTTGTTTTTGTCACCAATTTTGTTGAGTTTCTTGTCGTCGAGAATGGTGATGAGGTCTTTGAAATCAATTCCTGAGTATCGTCCGTCATGAGGAACAAGCTCATTTTCGTCGTTCAGGGTCACGATTTTCCTTTCAATCCCGTAGAACTTGAACCAGTTGTCCGTCTCTGAATTTGGAAACATGTAGGTAAGCAACCAAGCCTTATTGAATGACAGGATTTTCTCAGGAGGTATTGACCAGCAGTAAACATTATCGTAGATTTTGAAGAGATGATTCCTTTGCGAATGTTTGATGAAATCCTTGAACACACCCTGGTAGTCCCCGATTGAATCAGTGGTCTTGAGAATCGTTATATCCCTGTTTCTGTCAAGGGCCTCCTCCCTAATCCAACCATTTTCCAGCAGGAGGGTGTAATCGTCGGGGTCTATGGAGACATCCTGGATCAAGTCCACGGTCTCGTCCAGGACAAGGGTATAGCCTTGCTTTTTTATCACTTCAGAGCACTCCTCATCCCAGAGATCGAACAGGGCGTGAGTGCAGACTATCGAGGAACCTCCCTTCCTCAGGATACGCTTGAATGACTCAAGTTTGGTGCATTCACTGTTTGACTCCGGAGAACAGACAGGACGGCAATTCCCTATCTTTCTTTTGTACCGTTCAACCTCAGCAAGGGTAGGGACCACTATAATGAATTCTTCATCCAAGTTGGTCGAGACATGTTCAATCATCCATGTGCTCTTTCCCTTGCCCATGACGGCATCGATAACGGTGACAGGTGCAGTGGTTTTGGTGTTTTGCATTTTCTTTTCTCCTTAATTGTTGGTTGTGAAGCCTTGCCAAAGCTCGGTGTGGAAATAAAAAAGGCGGCATCCCGGATGGGATTGACCGCTGTGTTGGTTTGATCTAGTGCTGAATCAGTTATTCAGCTGTGTGGTGTTGTGAGGGTTTAGCCGTGTTTTTCCTGGGGATGGTGGTCTTTCAGTGTAAGGAAGCTGTCCAGGCTTAGGCCGAGTTCCTCAATGAAGTCTTCGAATTCGTCTTGGTCAGCAGGCAGCTGACTTGTCTTGAAGCTCTCGCTCATCCAGGAGCTTTCGCTCATCATGAGGTCATGGGTTCCGTATTTCATGTCTTCTGTTGCTGGTTTGGTTGTTCGTTTTTTTCTCCTTATTGTTACGCCTTCAAATCCATGTCCAAAAAGGTAAACCTTTCTTGACACTGCTCGGCCTGTTGGAAGGGCTCGAATTTTCGTGTCCAAAAAGGTCTGAATCTTTTTATTTGACATAGTGTCCATAAATCTCTATATTGTTGTTGGACACGATGAGGATTAACCACTTGCAAGGAGGTGACGCTATGTCGAAGCAAATTGGTTACGTCAGGGTAAGTACGCTTGACCAGAAAACTGACCGGCAGCTTGAGGGTGTCAAGCTGGACAAGGTGTACAAAGAGAAGGTCAGCGCCAAGGACACCAAGAGACCTGAATTAAAAAAGTGCCTGGATTATCTGAGGGACGGAGACACTCTTCATGTCCATTCCATTGACCGTCTTGCCAGAAACCTTCTTGACCTTCAGCAGCTCCTGGAAGGGCTCATTCAAAGACAGGTCACTGTCCGCTTCCACAAGGAGAAGCTGGTCTTCACTGGTGATGACAGCCCTATGCAGAAGCTCCAGCTGCAAATGATGGGAGCATTCGCAGAGTTTGAAAGGGCCTTGATACGAGAACGTCAACGAGAGGGCATAGCATCAGCCAAGGCAAGAGGGAAGCACTTGGGCCGAAGCAAAAAGCTCTCTAAGGCCCAGATTGATGAAATCAGGAAGCTGGTGGCAGAAGGACACGAGAAGAAAGCATTAGCGGCTAAGTTTGGTGTATCCCGGCAGACGCTTTATAGCGTTTTGTCTGCTTGATCGTTTTGGTTTGAAAAGGATTATTAAAAATTGTTTTTTTGAAAATATTCGGGTCTAAAGGGCGGCGTTCTAAACTTTTACGGAAAATCAAGTAGTTCATTGGTTGCCGATAATTTGATCTTCTGGATAAAGCAGTTTGAATTCATAATGAATTGATTTTTTTTGAAAATATTCAGTTAAAAGGGCGGCGTTCTAAACTTTTACGGAAAATTGAGGATTTGCGTAACGGCGATAATCCCTTATTACCTGACTGATTTTCGCCTTACCTGCATAAGTGTTCCAGACTCGTTTGGCCAGGAAAGCCCCGATTTCCCATCCAGTATCGACAAGGGAACGGAAAACTTGCCACCAGTTTAATCTGCCGTTTTCCGGTCATGTTAGGACAAACACCCCCCTCCGGCCATGGGGGGAAAAACGATGAAGCGGTAAAGAAAAAGGGGAAACAGATTTTTGTGCCAAAAATAGGGCTAAAGGGAATATATAAAAATGAATGTCCTATTTCGCACTATTGCTTCAATATTTTCAATCTCATTTTTCCCCTATTGGTGTGTCGGCTGAACCGCTCAATATTTCTTATTTTGTGGGGTGCGTTTTTTCAAAATCGGCACAATCAAAATGTAAAACCCGTACAATCCAGTTATCCTTCTTAAAGTGAGTCGGCTGCAACAGGTGAGTACTTCTCATTTTGCGAGGGACGATTTTCAAAATCAAACCCATTAAAATGCAAAACTTGTACAATCGCTTGTACAATCGTGCTATAAGCCTTTCATATCATTATACTGGACACCTCCACCCCAATCAGGTGCGCAGCCTGTTTCTTGCAGGGCAGGTGGTTAGTCTTTGAACGCTTCCATGCCTCTCATCCCTCAATTTTACGGATACATCCTTCTCCCTCGTTCTTGACATTGTTGACCATGGTGCTCACTGGATAAGCAGTCATCTTGAAAGGGTCATATGGTCTCATGTATTCCGGGAAAGGAAAACCTCCTCTGGCTGGATCGAGCCACAGGCCATAGCAATCCTTTGGCAGGATCACGGGCATCCGGTCGTGGAGTTTAGCGACAATGGTATTGGCATTTGTGGTGATGATGGAGCACGATTCTACCGTTTCGCCCTTCGGACTTTGCCATGATTCCCATATACCGGCCATGGCGAAGAGCCTGCCGTTCTTCATTTTGACGAAATACGGCTGTTTTCTCTTGCCGTCTTGCTTCCACTCGTAAAAGCCTGTTGCGGGGACAAGGCACCTGCGGTGCTTGAATGCTTCACAGAATGCTGGCTTCTCATGAACGGACTCTGCCCTGGCATTAATGAGCTTGTAGCCCACCTTCTCGTCTTTCGACCAGTGAGGTATTAATCCCCATCGGACTGCAGCGGTTGTATATTCGTTTGCCCCTGACCGGATGATGACAATCTGCTGCGAAGGAGCAATGTTGTAGCGAGGAGCTATTGACACCTTCCGCTTCAGGTTGAAATGTTGTGCCAGTTCCTTGGAAGTGGCTGCCAGGGCAAAGCGTCCGCACATTGAATGATTTTACTATTTGTCCAGAAAGGAAGAATCATAAAAGGTGGAGGATAGCATAGCATCTACAATATGATAAGGATGAAGTCGGCTTTACAAGTTGTCAATTTTATCTATTAATGTGTCTAATGAAAATAGCAGGTCATCATAGGTAAAAAAAGAAATATCACCAAAATTAGAACCTTTTAGCTTCCTTAAATGCTTTGCATCGCAACCAGAATCCCTGCCAGCAATCACAATGCCTGTCACTTTGCTCACCTTCTCCCTATCAATTTTCATTGAGTCAAGTACAGCTAATCGATGTTCATTACACTCGTGGAGCCAATCTCTGACCTGATTAAAAGCATGATTAAGTTCGGAATGAGCCTCTCCATTTTTCTTTAATAATTTTGTATATGTTTTTTCAATTTCAATTAAAATCAAAATTTTGTTTGAACATACTATCCCAAAATCTGCCTTTAACTTATTTAAAATTGGGGGCTTGAACAATATTTTTTCTGAAGGAAATTGGTGCAGGAGTATTAGATTTTCCTGGATAAAAATTTGTACAACCTCTTCATGCTCATCTGATTCAATTAGTTTAATAAACTTCCTTTTAACCTTTTCAAGACTACTTTTTTCATACATAGGCAAAAATGCCATATCTAATCTATCAGACATCCTTTGCCCTAATAATCCATGAAGATTATTCCTAATATACTTTAAATTTATAACAGTTTCTTTACATTTACATATGTATTCATCGGGGACCGTACTATACAAAACAGATTTTTTGTCTATTTTTGACTTAGAACCGTCTATTGATGAGTAAACCTTATAAGAATCAAGACATTTTTTACAACCTAAAGTAATTTGGACCGTCTTGGCAGAAGTAGGGTCACTTCTTATGGCAGAAATTCTATCAGCAGTTAATGGTGCAGGAGTTACTGCATAAAAACCGACTTGCCCTATTATCTGAACACCTTTTTTTGATTTGATAGTTAAGAAATAATCTCCAGGTTCAGTAATTAGAAGGTTCTCGTCTTTTATCCTAAAAAAATATGGACTCCATCCTTCTGAAGGAATTAAGATTGAATTAGTACTATTGTCATATTCATTCACAAATTTACTATCAACTCTAGTTTCTATGTTCAGATATCCTACTTCTTTACCTTTTCTGCTTATAAACGTAACTGTAAAAGAATCATCAACTTTTTTTAGATTAACAGCAAATCCAAACATTAAGCCTTTCAATGACAAAGGAAAAATATAAACTAAAACAATTGGCTTTAGGCCCAATACATTCCATTTACCTAAACTTACGCCCAAATTTGTTTCACGATAATTCACATATGATGCCTTTTCGCAAGCCCCTAAAAAAATTATATTTGAACAATCAGACATATTCTTCTCCAAATTAATATGGCGACAAGAAGTATAGGGTTATTACCTGCAACTAATTGAGAAATTATGAGAAATACAATCAGGATAAGAATTATCAGTTCTATGCAAATGCCAACCTCTAAGTTATGAGCTATCACTTATTTCTTGCCACCCTGATGTATCTTGAAATGTGATAAGAAACCAACATGACATCGTCCTGGGGCAGTACGTCTTTTCGGCTTGAGATGAAAGCAGGAAGGAGTTTGGGATTGAGTACCTGAATCTTTTCCTTGTCGTTTCCGGGACTTTCTACATACCAACCGGGGAAAACGATGACAGGAGTTATATCAAAGAATTTGCCTGTGCTTTCCTTGATGACTCCTTTAAGCCATGAGGATGAGGCTTTGACCTGAGTCAGGATATCTGACTTGGACTCATGTCGATCTATCAGGATTTTTTCTCCGTCATAAAAGATAACCGGCTGTGGCTTTTCCCTGGTAGGCTTGCTGTAGGTCTTTGTCTCAATGACGAAGATGCCTTTCTTTGAGATGATGACATGATCAATATTGAAGGATGAGCCAACAATATCATGGAAAATTCTGCAGCCCTGCTCCCTGAGGAGCTCTAAATACTGTCCTACGGCTCTTTCCCCGTCCCTTCCAAGCTTGAGTGCCTTGAGTTTCCTGAAGCTCCTGTAAATTTGAAATGAACAAAACGAAAAAGCGAGGAGAGCGATGACCGTGGTTAAGATAGGGGGAGATGTAATGGGTTTATAGTAATTCGCCCATTGCATATAAGTCGCAAGCCCAAGCAAAATGATAGCGACGAAGTAAATAAGAATCTTGTCATTAACGAGGTCGTCTATCTCTTCATCCAGGGACTGGCCTGTGTACCGTAGAGGTCTATCCTTGAGGGGGGATTTCTTCGGGGCTTTCACAATTAATGGGAATTTTTCTTATAAGCAATCTATTTGTTATCATTTGATAAAATCAATCTAAGTTTGTTGTAGGCTAATCAGGGAGGGATGGCAAGGGATTTTGGTCCAAATTTATAACTGCCTAATGTTAGGTGGATCAGAATCGGTTGTGATTGTGGGGTTGAAATCGTGACGAATTTGTAATAGATTTTTGTGTACAACACGTTATCCACAAACAGTGTACACAATTGAGGATAGGCTTAAACTGGAAATCTAATTATATCGAATAATTAGTAGCTACGTGAGGGGTTTGATTCCGGCTTTCAATTCGACTCCCGCCGCCTCCACCATTTAAAAAAGACAGACCCGTCCACTAACCGCGTCCGGTTACTGGGCGGGTTTTCTTTTTCTG
>ENA-OSEO01005565-OSEO01005565.1-sediment-metagenome-genome-assembly--contig:-NODE-5565-length-11994-cov-3.917429_pt1 | contig 11994 bp, 8 predicted proteins | sample MGYA00237883_ERZ534232 | MGnify/ENA metagenome assembly ERZ534232
TCGGAGAAAGTGGTGTTCCAAGCGTCAGAAACTTAACTTTTATAACGGGGTGGCTATTTGTTTTTTTTACTCTCGTTTTGCTTTTCGGATTTCTGATTGCCACACCGATTGCGGTTATTTTGTTTTTAAGGTTTTATGAGTCTCAACCCTGGCACAATGTAATAATCGTCTCTGCGGCGACGTGGTTCGCTACCTATGGAATGTTCAAAGTTATTATGGGCTTCAGATTATTTCCCGGTATTTTATTCGGAGGACTGCTCATGTAGAGCTTTGGAGGATGAAATGATTTTGAAACATGCGAGAGCACCCACCTGCGCTTTCATTAATCAATCGGGTCTTGAGGATAAGCTTGTTATAAAAATCTTTGAAGCTATCTTTACATGCCCGACGAATCATCGCCCGTAACATGTATAAAAAAATTATATGTCAACTAAATGTCAAAAGGTGAAAGGAGAAAGGGATGATTAGAATTACCGATTTGGTCGAAGGAGCCAAAAACTGTGTGGACAACGTTGCGAAAGTTAAAGCAGGGGAGAGGGTCTTGATTTTGGCCGATACCACCAATGACCCCGATGTTATCGATGCCTACCGGATAGCAGGCGAGCTTGCGGGAGGGGAAGTCAGCGTGCTTACATTAAAATCGAAAATAGCTGGCGCTGGTCCTGATAAAATTCTTTCAGAAGGGTATTTTGTGCCTTGGCCTGAGATAGCGTGGCATGCCATGATTCATTCCGATGTTTGTCTCAACTTATCAGGCTTTGTTGAGGTGCACAGCCTTTGGGGAGCTGCGGGAGCCGCTTCAGGCCGCGCGGTTTCTGTAGAATATGTTAAAAAGTTCATTGATTTGAGAAAGAATTACGGCACGCGTTTAGTACGTGTCCAAGTATCGGTCAAGGAAACCTTGGCTTCGGCTTATGCCAAATTTCCTGAACCTTTACTTCAGTTTATCGGGGCTCGCGCCCATCAACAGGTGCTAGAGGCAACCAATAAAGACACCCTTAAAGCGGATCTGAAGATTACCGACCCCCAAGGTACCGATTTGACCTTAAAGGGATTTGGTTTTGTCGTAGATTGGAGATTTGAAGGAGAAAAGGAAGATACAACTCCGTGGTGGGACTTTGGCAGCTATAATGTAGGGCTTCAGCCCGCCTTGCCTGAGCCAAATGCAAATGGTGTGATTGTTAGTTCCGCTTTGCATACCGGGCCGGTTCCTGAGATGAAAATTACCGTCAAGGACGGTAAGGGTGTAAATATCGAGGGGGGCGGTGTTGCCGGCGTCAATTGGTTAAGGGACTGGGAGAAGAATAAGGATGTCACCTCCGAAGGGCGAGCATTTTCTTCTCACAAACAGCCGGGGGTTAATTGGCTTGAAGAAGTTATGTACGCAACCCATCCGAAAGCCTTTATGGTGGGAAGGCGTTATCAGTATTTGGGAGTTGAAGCGGATCATGGTTGGTTTACGGGATCACGAAGGGCTGGGACGCTGCACATGGCTTTTGGTGGTGGCAAGGGAGCGGAGTATAAACATCGGGATGTAGAAATTTTTGCTCCAACACTTATTATCAACAAGACAACGATCATTGATAAAGGACGTCTCACCATACTGGATGAACCAGGGGTCAGAAAAGAGGCTCAGAAATACGGCGATCCAGACGATTTATTATCCTACGACTGGATTCCAGAAATTCCCCCTAGAGATTAGACGCGGTATAAGGGACCCAATGGTCGTTCTTGATCAACCTATAAAAAATTTAAACGGAGTGTAGAGTGAAACTTGAAATTCAATACGCAGACTTGAGAAGTTGGATAGAGAAAACAAGATCACTAGAGGAACTTAGAGATGTGCAGGGCGCCAATTGGGAAGAAGAGATTGGCATGGCGACGGAATTGCTTAACCACACGGATCCCGCGCCTGCAGCGCTATTCGATGAGATCCCCGGTTATCCAAAAGGATATAGAGTCCTAACCAATTTCTTCGGCGGCAGCCGTACCAATATGACCCTTGGGTTTCCGGTCGATCTCACGCGTGTGGAACTTTCCCACTTTTTTATAAAATCCTTTCAGAACACGCAGCCCATCCCCTATAAGGTGGTGGATGATGGGCCTGTGTTCGAAAACATCAAAATGGGAGACGAAGTAAATGTCTTGTCTTTTCCCTCGCCTTTGTGGCACGAACACGATGGCGGGCGTTACATCGGAACCGGTAGTTACGATATCACCCGAGATCCCGATGATGGGTGGGTGAACTTAGGTACGTATCGAGTAATGATTCATGACGAAAAAACGGTTGGATTTTATATTTCACCTGGGAAGCACGGCAGAATTCATCGCGACAAATATATGGCTCGTAAAGAACCGATGCCGGCGGCTATCGTTGTCGGTGGCGATCCTTTGCTATTTCTCATGGCCTCTACCGAGCTTCCCTATGGTGTCTGCGAATACGACATGGCCGGTGGGTTGAGGGGCAAACCATACGAGGTAGTTCGCGGGAAGGTTACCGGATTGCCTATACCGGCCAGTGCCGAAATCGTTTTGGAAGGCTATGTGCATCCGGAGAAAAGAATAGTTGAGGGTCCTTTCGGAGAATGGACCGGATATTATGGTAGCGGGACCCGGCCTGAACCTGTACTCGATATCAAAGCCATTTATTATCGACGTGATCCGATCATTCTGGGATGTCCTCCGCAGCGACCGCCGGATGAAATTGCCCGTTACCGCGCGGTTGTTCGCTCCGGTCTTCTTATGCAACAGCTGGAGAAAGCAGGAGTCTCCGGCGTAAAGGGGGCGTGGGCAAACGAGGTGGGCAACACCCGTATGCTTCTCTCTATTGCAATCGATCAGCGCTATGCCGGCCACAGCACCCAGGTAGGCCATGTCGCTTCCCAGTGCCATGTGGGCGCGTATGCGGGTAAGTATGTTATTGTGGTGGATGAGGATATCGATGTCTCAAACCTTGAGGAAGTCATCTGGGCCATGTTGACGCGGTCTGATCCGGCCGAGTCCATCGATATTATTCATAATGCTTGGTCAACGGATCTTGATCCCAGAATCCCGCCGGATAAAAAGGCGAAGGGGGATCTGACCAACTCGAGGGCTATTATTGATGCGACGCGTCCCTTTTGGTGGAAAGAAAAATTTCCAAAGGTCAATAAACCCAGCCTCGAAGTCGCTCGAAAGACACGTCAACAGTTTTCCTGGCTTTTAAACCGCAAATAAAATCCGGTAAACAGGAGAGACAACAATGAGAAGTACATTATATCGAACTCTAATTGTCGTAATGATAAGCTGGACATTGATTGGCAATATTCCGGACAAAGTACAGGCAGCGGATAACGCGCCCTTAAGGATACGTTTAGGAATGGCATCGGTCGGTGGCGCCTGGCATGCCATCGCAGAGGGCTTAGCTGAAGTGATCAGAAGAAACTTAAAAGACTCGGTTGTAACTGTCGTGCCAGGTGGAATTGCCGAAAATCAGATCAGTCTGGAGCAGGGCAAGGTAGATTTTGCGATCGGATTTGTCAGCATGGTGAAATTTGCGAGGGAGGGCGAAGAGCCGTATAACCAAGCCATGAAAAAGGTGGTCGGCGCCAGCAATTTGTATCCGATGGCCTTTCAGCCTTTCGGCTGTCAGACCAGCAAGTATGCCAATCTTGAAGAAATTTTTACTAAAAAACTGCCCGCCAAGCTCTCATTCAATCGGCGGAAATCTCTGCAAGATATGATATGCACGTTCATCCTGCAGCAGTATGGAGTGACTAAGGAAGAGATTGAAGCCTGGGGAGGAAAGGTGCTGTATATGTCCGGCGGGGAATCATTGGCCGCCCTGAAAGACAGGTCCATCGATATGTTGTTCGGAGACCTTGACTCCTACCCCGCCTCCCTTATCTTACAACTGAAAACCGCCTGCGATGCGGAGGTCTACCATGTGGGCGAACCTGTCATCGCCAAAGTTTGCGACCAGTTCGGTCTCGCGCCTTTAACAATTCCGGCAGGCACCTATAAATGGATCAACACAGATATAAAGTCTTTTGCCGTTTGGACTACTCTGAACACTTCGACTGATGTTCCTGCTGAAACAGTCTATCTGGTGACAAAAGCGATTGCCGAAAACCTGCCTTATCTAAAAGGCGTGTATGCGGGTCTCAAGGATTTAACGCCGGAGAAGATGACTCAATTCGGTAAAGGGGTTCCTCTGCATGCAGGTGCGAAAAAGTACTATGGTGAGAAAGGGATTGGCCAATAAAGAAGAAACGCATGGCCGAACAGTCAAAAAAAGGCGCCTTGCTCCGGAACATAATTTATCTTCTGGCTCTTGCAACCGGCGTCTATCACCTTTACCGGGCGGGAATTGGGATTGATGACCCCATCCAGCATCGCATTGTTCATGTCAGCCTTATACTGATGCTGGCGTTTCTGGTGCAGGCTCGTCACAAAAATTGGAAATCCGGCTTTTTGCTGTTAAACCTTCTTCCTGGCTTGATTGCCGGCCTGATCGGGTTCTATCTGCTCATCAACAATGTACGGATCCAGTCACGTTGGCCCATGTATGATTCTTTCAGCATTTTTGACTATCTTGCCAGCATTATATTTTTGATTCTTATCTGTGAGGCTACTCGCAGGACCATCGGAAAGTCTTTAATCATCTTAGCTTTCCTATCGATTGTCTATCTCCTGTTCGGTCAATTCGTACCTGGAAAGTTCTATCACTCCGGATATTCCTTCAAAGAGGTGATGGATTACTGGTTTCTTGGCAAAGAAGGGCTCTGGGGCTTGATGACAGCCGTTTCTTCAACGTATATCATCCTGTTTGTCACCTTCGGGACTTTTCTAGAGAAATCGGGAGCCGGGGATTTCTTTATAAATTTGGCTTCTGCCATTGCCGGGAGAACCTCAGGAGGACCGGCCAAGATCGCCGTCGTCAGCAGCGGTCTTTTTGGCATGATGTCCGGGAGTCCTGTTTCAGATGTTCTGGCGACAGGCAGCTTCACAATTCCCTTGATGAAAAGAACCGGATATAAACCTTCCTTTGCCGGCGCCGTTGAGGCCGTGGCTTCCACTGGGGGCGCCCTCATGCCTCCGATCATGGGATCTGCTGCTTTTCTGATGGTGGAAATGACCGGCGTCTCCTATAACCAGTTGATTGTTGCTGCGGCGCTACCGGCTTTTCTTTACTACCTTGCCGTCGGCTGGAATGTGCATCTGGAGGCTGTGAAAACCGGCTTAGCGGGGATGGATAAGGAGGACCTGCCGAAGATTCTCAGCACTTTGAAAACGGGTGTGCAATATTTAATTCCTATCTTTCTACTTGTTTTTCTGATACTTAAAGGTTTTACGCCCACCCGGGTTGCATTCTACAGCATCTGTTCTACGGTTGTTACCAGTTGGTTTCGAAAAGAAACACGCATGGGGTTCAGAGAAATCAGCGGTGCATTGGCGGCGTCCATGGAAAGGTCGGTGATGGTTGTGGTGACGTGTGCGGCCGTTAGTGTTCTTGTCACGGCCCTGTTCCTTTCAGGCATAGGAGGGAAGTTGTCGAGCATGATCATCGTGACGGGCAGCAAGATCTTGCTCGTCCCTGCTGCTCTTACCGCCGTTGTTACGCTTGTGTTGGGAATGGGCGTCCCTGTCGCTGCCGCTTATATTTTGGCGGCATTTCTGGCTGCTCCGGTACTCGTAGAATTGGGGGTTTCGACCGTAGGGGCACATCTTTTTGTCATTTATTTTGCGGCCATTTCCGCCATTACGCCGCCCGTATGCGTGGCGGCCTTTGCCGCGGCCACGCTTGCAGACGTAAAACCGATGGAAGTCGGGTTCAAGGCGACAAAAATGGGTGCAATCGCTTACATTATACCTTTCATGTTTATTTATGGACCGGGCCTGCTCTGCCAAGGATCTTTTGCCCAAATTCTGATTAATTTCGTGGGAAGCGTCGGCGGCGTCCTATTATTCGGTAGCGGCCTGCAAGGGTGGCTGTTGACACGACAAACCGTTTGGGAACGAATGATATCAATTTTGGGCGGCTTATCATTGATAATCCCCGGGCTTATTACAGATGCTTTTGGTGCTGCGTGTATGCTATTTGTCTGTTTTTGGCAGTATTCAAAGATCCGCACCGAGAATACGATGAAAACAGGCATGCGGCTCATTCTCGATAAGTTGAGATAGGAGCGTCCATTGCTAAAAGCAGGATGCTCCAGCCGGGTTGCAGGAAAGGTTGACATCCATTTAAAGCGGTTGCAGCCAACAGAATTGCCGCATGCCCAAAACATCGGTTGTGTGCTCCGGTCCGCAGCCGTTCTGCTAATTTGACGATCACATACAGGAGACAACTATGATTATTGATTTTCAACATCACTATGTTCCCGAAGCACTTGTCCGCCAAAAAGGCCTTTATACGGATAAAGTTGCTTTTTTGGAAAAAGAAGGTCTTCGGCAGGTCACGGTACATCCCAAGCTTTATGATTATAAGGCTCAACTCGAGGATATGGAACAGGCCGGGGTGGATGTATCCGTACTTTCCTGTCCCATGGGCTGGGACGCATCTTTAACAGATTGTCGAATCATAAATGACGATATGGCCGAACTTCAAAGAAAATATCCCAGCCGTATCGTGGGGCTTGCCCATATTCCGCTTCTGAAGGATGATCAGGCCCTGGTCGAATTGGAACGCGCTGTCACGGGCCTGGGCTTGCGCGGAGTCACAATAGCCTCTCAGGTTTGCGGAAGCGGGCTTGACGTTCCCCATCTTTATGATTTTTATACTAAAGTTGCGGAACTGGACGTGCCAATCTTTGTCCATCCGGCGGTCCTGCCCCAAGGTTATGCGCTTGCCCGGGATTATGACTTAGGTCGCGTGCTTGGCAGAGAACTGGATCTTGCAGTGGCTACCACCCGCATCATTGCAGGTGGCATTTTAGACCGATTTCCCACCCTTAAATTTGTCATCGGCCACTTTGGCGGAGGCATCTCAGCTGTTAAAGACCGCCTGGTAGCGAAAGGTTACCGTTTCGGTACGCTTAAGCGTCCCTTTCAAGAATATTTTGACATGCTTTATTTTGATCTTGCCGGCTTTGAAGGCGGCCGCACGGCTCTGTACTGTGCGCTGCTGGGTATCCGGCCGGAACGTCTTGTTTTTGCTACAGATTATCCCCAAGATTTCACGGGTGTTAACACCAATCAGGGTAAAGGGATAGAAGCCATCCGGGAGTATATCAACACTGTGCGGAATATTGACCTTCAGCAAGAACTTAAAGAGGGTATTTTAGGCAATACCAGTGCCCACCTGTTAAAGCTCGACATTTAAATAATAAGAACAGAATTGACGTATTGGGTTCAAGGTGCCGATCTTGTTAACGGAAGCGGAAGGCAACACGGGTGTCATTTTTACCGCGAGATATGATTTGGCCCTGCGTGGCCAAAGACCTTAACGGAATGATTTGCCTTGCCAGTCCTGTAATGGACAGAATTTTGAAAAATGCACCGCATATTGCAGATACATTGCAACGGTTTATTTTCTTTACCGGGGGATATTGTCGATGAAAACAGTCAAACGAATCGTTAATAAAATTGAAACCTGCGATGTTCTGGTAGCCGGCGGTGGAACCGCCGGCTGCTTTGCGGCTATTAAAGCGGCTGAAAAAAAACAGAAAGTGCTTCTGATTGACAAAGGCCATGTCGGCCGCAGCGGCTGCAGCCCGTTTGCGGCCGGGGCCATCAACATCTGCTATCCCGATGACGATAAGGATCTCTGGTTCAAGGAAATCGTGACCCGCGGAGAATACCTGAACGACCAGGAGTGGGTTAAAATCCAGCTGGCAGAAGCGTATGACCGCAATATCGAACTTCACAACTGGGGCAAAGAATACGGCATCAAGGTCCTTGAAACAGACGCAAGCGGAAATTTCATCCGCCGCCAAGGTCGCGGCAATATCCACACCCGTACCAATGTCATCAACGCGCTGCCGATGATGGATACGCTGCGCCGCAAATGCCGCGATGTCGGTGTAAAACTGACCGAACGGGTCATGCTGACCCATCTGGTGGTTCAGCAGGAACGCATCATCGGCGCAATGGGGCTTAATTGCCGGACCGGCGAAAGTCACCTTTTCCTTGCAAAAGCGGTCGTGCTGTCGGCCGGCGGCTGCGGATTTAAAAGTTTTTTTATCGGGCATCGCAACCTGACCGGCGAGGCCCAGTATATGGCCATGCGGGCCGGCGCCCATCTGCGCAACCTGGACCAGGCCATGTCCAACACGACCTCGCGTGAAATCGACATCCACGGCCTGAGTCTGATGGTTGGACATGGCGGCCGTTTTTTAAACGCCCAAGGCGAGGAGTTCATGCTGCGATATGACCCCGAAGTCGGCAGCCGTGCCAGGCTCACCCGGGTAGTAGTCGGCATGGCCAAAGAAGTAGACGCCGGCCGTGGCCCAATTTATTTTGACCTGACGCAAGTTCAGCCGGACGACCAGAAGCTGCTACGGCACATCCTGCCGGAAGGATTCCGTGCCTTTGAACGCCTCGGCATCAACCCCTTTGAACAGAAAGTTGAATGGATTCCAGCTTTTGAAGGCACCCTGGCGCACGGCGGTGGCATGCATATGGACCTCACCTGCGCCAGCAACATCCCCGGACTTTATTCCGCCGGAGACACGAGTTGTACGCCGGAACACGGCACCTGGTCCATCACTGGTCTGAATCTGTCGTTTTGCTTTGTTTCCGGCGCCCGCGCCGGCAATTATGCGGCCGAGTTTGCCAAAGAGCAGGATGAACCGAAGCTTTCCGGCGAAAACGAGCAGTCCATTCGCGCCGACATTGCCGAGTTGAGCGCTCCGGCCAAGAGAAATTCAGGGATCAAACCCGATCAACTCAACTATGAATTGCTTGAAATTCTGGTTCCCTATCGGGTCGCTTATTTAAGAGACGAAGCCTCTTTACAGGAGGCGCTTGCCAAAATCAGAACCCTGTCCGAAGAAAAACTGCCGCAAGTTCTGGCCAAGTCGCCGCATGAACTGGTAAAAGCCTTTGAAATGCAAAGCATGCTGGCGATTGCCGAAGCCATCGTCGCAAGTGCTCTGTATCGCAGGGAGAGCCGGGGCTTTGTATATCGGCAGGATTACCCCATGACCGACAATATCGACTGGCTCAAATGGGTGATGGTAACCATGGAAGATGAAAAAATAAAAGTCTGGGCCGAAGATTTTGCAACACCCTACTTAACGCCACCCAGTGAAAAATATCCGATATTCTGATTTCTAAACGCTTAAGGACAGTAGCCAAACACCGGCCATAGCCGATGATATTTTTCTGATAAATTCTTACGGCAAAAGCCGGCTGGGGGTTGAACATTGATATTAAATTCTATAGAGAGGTCTTATAATGACATTGTTATTAAACAGCGAAGAAGTCGAACGCCTGATCAGCATGGAGGCATGCCTGGAGGCACTGGAAATGTCTTTCCGTGAACTCGCGGAAGGAACTGCCGTCAATCGACCCCGGACCGACACGTTTACCCGGACATCTGAAAAAGATGTTTTTTATCGCTACAAGAGCATGGAAGGCCTGGTTCCCGGAGCCGGCGTACAGGCACTGCGGATAAACTCGGAAAAAATTCGCTGGCCCAAAGTAATGGGGCAGGTGCGGCAGGACAAGTTCCAGCGGGTTTATCCCAACCATTACGTCGGCATTGTTCTCCTCTTCAGCATTGAAAGCGGAGAACTGCTGGCTATCATTAAAGAGGCCTTTATCCAAAAAATGAGGGTCGGCGGAACCAGCGGTCTGGGAATAAAATATTTATCCCGAAAAGATGCCGACCGGATCGGCATTTTGGGATCCGGCTGGCAGGCCAGCGTACAGCTTATGGCCGCTTGCGCCGTCAGAGACATCCAACATGTCAAGGTCTATAGCCCCAATCCCGACAACCGCAAAAAATTCTCCCAAAAGATGAGTAAGCTGCTGGGAGTTGAAATGGCGCCGGTCGATACGGCCAGGGATGCGGCAACGGATGTGGACATTCTTTTAGCTGCCACCAATACCATGGAGCCGGTTTTGAAAGGCGAATGGGTAAAACCCGGCATGCATGTCAGCTCGATTAATACGCGTCGCGAGATTGATGAAAATACGATCCGTACCAGCGATTACATCGTGGTCAATACCAGAGAAGTCGGCTATACCATCTATGTAGCCGGATCTGCCGACGGTGTGGTTCCTTTGCAGGAAAAAGACGTGGAAGTTAGCGCCTACCCGGAAATCGGCGAAGTCATTGTCGGCAAGGCAAGAGGGCGTAAAGATGCTGAAGAAAAAACGCTCTTTCTCAGCAATATCGGCCTGGGAACCCAGTTTGCCGCAGTTGCCGCAAAAGTATATCGCGAAGCAAAGGCGCAAAACGTGGGCCAGGAAATCTCCTCGGACTGGTTCCTTGAAACTGTGAAGAAGTAAAGACAACAGCGATGAAAACATTCAATGGTTTAAACAGAGCGATATGGCGGCAAACGGTTAAGGACATCAACATTACGAATTACCATAAATTTTATTAAAAATATTGAGGAGTTGCTATGCTTATCATCAACAATGAAGAGGTCGCACGACTTTTAACGATGTCTGAATGTATCCAAGCCCAGGAAGCGGCATTTAAAAACATTCCTTCCGGCAGGTCGATTCATCGCCCCCGGATCGACATGTATTATCCCTGCGAACGTGAGGACGGTTATTTCAGATGGGGAACCATGGAAGGCGCCTGCGAAGGTTATTTCGCCATTCGCATGAAGTCAGATGTCATCGTCTGGCCCAAGGATAAAAACGGCAACTGGACCGAAGACAAATACTGCCGGGAACCCGGCACCTATTGCGGTTTAATTCTCCTGGTTTCCACCGATAATGCCGAACCGCTGGCTTTCATCAACGACGGCGCCGTCCAGCACATGCGCGTCGGCGGCGGCGCCAGTATCGGCGTTAAGTACCTTTCGCGCGAGGACAGCCATGTCGTGGCGATGATCGGATCCGGCGGCATGGCCCGCACATTTTTGGAAGGCTTCAGCTGCGTTCGTGACATTCGCCAGTGTAAAGTTTACAGCCCCAACGCCCAGAACCGCGAAGCATATGCCCGCGAAATGAGCCAGAAACTGAAAATCGAAGTCATCCCGGTGGAAAGTGCGCGGGAAGCGATCAGGAAAGCGGACATCCTGACCAGCTGCACCGATTCGATGCAGCCGGTTTATGATGCGGACTGGATCGAACCCGGGATGCACGTTACCAATCTCGGCCGGCGTGAGATGCCCGACGCCGCCGCGGACAAATTCGATGTGGTCATCCGTCAGGGAACCGCCGGCCTTCAAATGAAACAAACCGAACGGTTCCAGGCTGAGCGGGGCCTTTCGCCCGCGGCATTCATCGGCGGCACGGTTGAAGAGATGAAGCGACTGCCGCCGAAAAACACACAACCGGGTTTCGGCGGCGATGACCCCGAATTTAAAGACCGCGGCCGGGGCGGCGACAAACCGGATTTTGCCGATCTTATCTCCGGCAAGGCAAAGGGGCGCACCAGTCCTGAGCAGGTCACCTTCTACCGCAATGTGGGGAATCAGGGCTTGCAATTCTCGGCGGTCTGCTCCGTCATATATAAAAAAGCGAAAGCTCAGGGGCTCGGCCGGGAAATTCCAACGGAATGGTTTCTGCAGGATATTCGCGATTAACTTTTTACAAACAGGGAAATGCTTTAAAAATCATGAATGAATTAACGTCACAGGTTGCCACCTGCTGCCGCCTGCTGGAGTCAACAGCCCTGATCGATTTCAGCGGTCATGTCGGCTGCCGTGTCAACCAGGACACGTTTCTGATCAACTCTCACGGAAAAAGCCGGCTGGCGGTTGGACCCGAAGACATTGTCGCAGCCGGAATGGATGCCACGGCGCTTCAAGCCGGAATCAAACTGCCGTCTGAAACACACATTCACTCTTCTATTTATCAGGCCAGAAAAGACGTACATGCCGTCACGCA
>ENA-OSEO01005567-OSEO01005567.1-sediment-metagenome-genome-assembly--contig:-NODE-5567-length-11991-cov-3.170304_pt1 | contig 11991 bp, 8 predicted proteins | sample MGYA00237883_ERZ534232 | MGnify/ENA metagenome assembly ERZ534232
CGCCCATCGCGCCCAACGACCTCATGCACTGGGACCTCTACCTGGCGCGCATGCAGATGGCCGTGCACGTGTTCGGGGACGTCGAGTTCCTCGCCGATGTCTCCGGCGGCCAGTACCCACGCGCGCAGTTCTACGAGTCGCAGTTCCTCGGGCCCACGACGCTGACGCACGCGGCGTTGTAAGCCGAGCTCGGGCCGGCTCAGGGCCGCGCCTCGCCGGACCGGACGGCCGCACCCCATCGAGCCCGCCGGCTGCGGCACCGGCTGCCCGATGGTAGGGCCGGCGGTCTCGCGGCAACACTCCTTCAATGAGTCCGCGCCGCCTGCCATCACCGCGTGCCTCGCACGGTGCGCCCGCCCCACGCGGCGCGCACGCTGCCCACCCGCGGCGGGGCGCGGGGCGTTCGACGGCGCCACTGGTCCTCGGCCCGGCCGTAGCAGGGCTCCTCGCTGCGGCGCTGCTTCTGGCAGCCGCCGGATGCGCGAGCAGCACGGCGGAGGCACCGCCGCCCCGGGGCGTCTCGGTATCACCCGACGCGGCCCTCTCAGACGCGCCACCGTCGGATGACGCGGCATCCGGGGGCGCGGCGCTGCCGCCCACGCCGGCGACGCCCGTGCCCGCCGAGATCGCGGGCACCTGGGAGCCCCGGCTCGTGCTCACCGGCGAGGAGATCGCCGCAGTCAGGTCGAGGCTCGCCCGGGGCGACGAACCGTGGGCCTCGGCGTGGCGCCACTTCCGCGACACGTATGTGGCGCGATCCATGAGTGGACCCACCCCCCTGGAGCCTGGCCCGTACCGGGGCGGCGGGGACATCCACGACGCCTTCCTCGCCCTCGACGGCGCGAGCCGCCGCGCCCGCGACCTCGCGATCGCCTTCGCGCTCACCGGTGACGAGGAGTACGGGCGCCGTGCGCGCGACATCCTCATCGCCTGGGCCGCCGAGGCCGAGCCGACCAGGCCGCGCCACTACGAGAGTCCCGACGTCGGCCAGCTGCAGAGCTGGGGCGCGTTCTCCTTCGCCTACGCCTACGACCTCACGCGCGGCCACGGCTTCTACTCGGCCGACGACATGGAGCTCGTCGCGGACTACTTCGCGCGCTTCACCACGGCGCTCCGCGAGGCGCTCGCACGGCTCGCCGAGGACCCATCCGTCGGCACCGACCACCGCCGCAGCTACGAGTGGAGCGACGAGCTCACCTACCGTTTCGAGGACCGCGTCATCGGGGGGACGTTCAGCCTCGCCATCCAGAACGCGCTCGTCGCCCTCGCGGTGCAGACAGGCGACGAGGCGACCCTCGACGCCGTCCTCCACGACCCGGAGAACCCCCTGCGCAGCGACCGCGCCCTCCGCAGCGCGTTACGGCCCGACAACGACGGCGACGGCCGGCGACCCGGCGCGACGCCTCAGGTCGCCATCCTCAAGACCTACACGCCGGCGAGAGGCGGGACGGTCGACTACATGACCTACAGCGCGCGCCTCGCCACCCTGCTCGTCGAGGTGACGGAGAGCGTCGACCCCTGGCTGGCGAGAAGCGCCGAGGGGATGCTGCGCGACTCCTGGCTCTACCTCGCGCGCTTCTTCGGCGATGAGGCGCGCCCCTCGCCGAATCCCGACGACCGCGTCGATCTGCGCGCCGGCCTGCCGCGCTTCGTCCCCGCCGCGCAGGCCGTCGACGACGCCCGTCTCCTCGACGTCGCCCTCTGGGGCGACGAGGCGCGCTACTACGAGCCGCAGTTCCTCGGCCCGGTGACGCTGACCCACATGCCGACGGAGTGAGGCGAGAGGTCGCGGCGGGAACGGGTATCGCACGGCTCGCGGTCACGAGGCCCGCGGCGGCGCGGATCGCACGAGGCGGGCGGCGGCGGCCCGCCCGTGTCCGGCCGCCGCCGCCCGCCTCAGCTCTCCTCGTCCTCCCCGCGCAGCAGCAGGACGCGCGCCACCTCGGCGAGGCCGATGATCGTGGCCAGCGTCGCGATGCTCTGCTTGCCGTTCAGTCGTGGCGAGGTGATCGAGACGACGAGCAGGGCGACCAGCATCGTCCGTGACCCGAACACGAGCCCGACGAGCCAGGGGTCGCCCACCCGCAGGCGCGCCCGGTCCCGCATCCAGGGCAGCAAGAAGGCGAGCGCCGCCCAGGCGAAGAGACCGAGCCCGATGAACCCCAGCCGATGCACGAACCAGTAGTAGTTGTTGTGGACGTAGTTCTTGCGGTACGGGGTGACGCCGTAGCGCGACCAGTCGAAGAGGTAGTCCTTGCCGAGACCGTTGCCGGCCACGGGGTGGTCGGCGATCTGCGCCCCGACGGCCTGGTTCTCGATGAAGCGGTACTGCACGTTGCGGTCCTGCACGGCGGTGACGGCCAACGTGCGGGTGATCACCGAGGTGAGGACGGCGGGCTGGAAGACGGCCAGCCCGGCGGCGAGCACGGCGGCGACGGCGAGACCGCCGGCGACCAGGCGCAGGCGCTCGCGCGAGCCGAGCACGAGCAGCAGGTAGAAGAGGCTGGCCGCAAGGGCCACGTAGTTGCCGCGCACGAAGGAGAGGACGAGGCCCAGCAGGGCGACGAGCAGCAGGCCCCAGAGCCACACCGGGCGCCGCCGTGCCGCCGGCCACACGACGACCATCGTGGCCAGCAGGGCAGACGCGATGAGGAAGACCTCGTCGGGGGCGGGGAACCGGCTCACACCGGGCTCGACGAACTCGAGCGCCATCCCCTCACCCATGGCCGCGTAGACCGCGCCGGTGGCGAAGACCGCGAGCAGGCAGGCGGCGAGCACCCGCATGATCACATAGACCTGCCCGCGGCTGCGCACGAACATCACGACAAAGAAGAACAGTGAGTAGTAGGCCAGCCCGCGTGCGTCCTGCAGGATGAGCTTGAGCTCGTTGCCGCGGAGGAAGCCGATGACCCCGGCCGTGGCGACCCAGCCGAGGAAGAGGAAGAGCGGCAGGTTCACCGGCGAGCGCACGAGCGGGAGGCTGCCGGAGGCGAGGAAGGCGGCGAGCATGCTCACCAGGAGAAGGGCGAGCAGGAGGTCGACGGCGAAGATGCCGCCGCCGCCGACCGGGAGCCGCCACTCGAGCGCCAGGTCGCCCGGCAGAACGAGGGTGACGACCAGGAGCAGCGAGCCGATCGCCAACGTGCCGCGCTCGGTCCCGATCGTGAGCGTCATCAGGGCCAGCACCCCCACGGCAGCCGCCAGGGCGACGCCGAGGAGGGGGGAGCGTAAGGCGACGAGGAGGATCAGGCCCTCGGCGGCGACCACGGAGGCGAAGAACCACGGGGCCGAGCGCGCCGGGCGCGCCAGCTCGCCGCTCACGATGTCCCTCCCTCGCCCCTGCCGTGCGCCGGGCCTCGACGCCCGGCGAGGCCGTCCCGCAGGCCCCGGCCGCACGCGGAGAGGCGCCGGCGGGCCTCGGGCAGCGAGCGGCTCTTGGCCGCCTGCCGCAGAGCCCACAGCGCGGCGGCGGCGGCCGGCGACGCGCGTCCGCCGCCGACGGCCGGCGACAGGTCTCCGCGCCGGCGCGCCACCAGCAGGCGATTGCGCACCATGTAGTAGATCGCCGCGTCGGAGAAGACACGGCGGCCGCCCTCCCGCCGCACGTCGTGGACGGTCTCGGCCTCGGGGACGACCAGCAGGCCCCAGCCGGCGTCGAGGGCACGCAGGCTCCAGTCCACGTCCTCGTAGTACATGAACAGGCCGTCGTCCAGGGGCGAGAGCTCGCGCACCAGAGCCGCGCGAAGCAGCGGCGCGCAGCCGGTGATGAAGCCGGTCCGGTACGCGCACCGGTCGCGTACGGCGTGCAGGTGCCGGACCTCGAGCGTCCGTGGCGACACCGTGCCGCCCGCGTACCAGACGTCGCCCCCCGTGCGATACCTGATCACCGCGCTGAGGATGCCCGCCCGGGGGGCGGCGGCGCCGGCCTCGAGCAGACGCTCGAGGCAGTCCGCCGCCGGCCGGGCGTCGTTGTTGAGCACCCAGAGCCAGTCGGCGCCGGCCGCGAGCGCCGCGTCACTCGCCGCGGCCACCGCGGCGCCGTACCCGCTGTTGAAGCCGGGCCGCAGGACGAGCACGGTCTCGTCGTCGTCGAGTGCGAGACCGCCGTCGTTGTCCACGACCACGATGCGTGACGGGACCACGGTCGCCGAGCGCAGCTCGTCGAGGAGCTCGAGCGTGGGCTCCGGCGGACCGTAGTGCGGGATCGCGACCCAGACGTTCACGATTGCGCGGCGCTCCTCGCACGAAGGGCCCCGTCGAGCACGGTCAGCACGCGGTCGGCGCGCGCCGCCCACGTCTCCGCGGCCACCGCCCGCCGCCGTGCCGCGCGCCGCTCGGGCCCGTCGGCGGCCAGCTCCTCACGCAGTGCGGCGGCGAACGCCTCGGCGCCGCGCGCGATGCGGACCTCCCCGCTGAGGGCAGGGTTCGGCGAGGCCACGGTCGAGACGACCGGCAGGCCGGCGGCGAGGTACTCGTACAGCTTGAGCGGGTCCATGCTGGCAGTGAGGGCATCGTGCACGTGAGGCACGATACCCGCATCGCAGGCGGCGACCACCGGCGGGAGCGCGTCGTGACGGACCGGGGGCAGCAGCCGGACGTTGCGCGGCAGCGCCGCGAGCGCGCCTTCGACCGCGCGGCCCACGCGCCCGACGAGGGCGAAGGTGGCGTCGGGCATAGCCGCGGCGACGGCGCCGAGCAGGGCCACGTCGAGCCGGCCCTGGATCGTGCCCGCATACCCGGCCAGCGGGCGCGGCAGCGACGCGAGTTCGGGCGCCGGCTCGGCGCCCGCCCACCGCGCCGGGTCGACGGCGTTGGGGAGGAACTCGGCCCGGCCACACGGCTCGATCCACTCAAGCAGTGAAGGGTGGACCGCGAGGACGACATCGGCGTGGAGGCCGGCGAGCCGGTACCCCTCCTCCACCGTCGCGCGGCCCGCCCAGGCGTGCGCCCGCCAGTCGTCGATGGCGTCGAAGACGAGCAGGTCGCGCGGCAGGGCCAGGCCGGCCGCCATCAGCCGCGGGTCGGCCACCCAGACGACCGTGGGCCCCGCCCATCCGGCGAGAGCGTCACGCAGCCGCCGCGAGAGCGCGGGTCGCGCCAGGCGCTCGTTCACGCGCCGGCCGGTCCGGGCCTTCGCCGGCAGCGGAAGCGGCGCCGCGTAGCGCACGGCGCGGATCTTCTCGGCGACGGCGCTGACCGGCTCCGCGCGCCGGACCCGCGGGCGGTGCGTGCGCCGGCCGAACCGGGGGTCGTCGACGACGGCGACGCCGTCGACCTCCGCCCGGCCGCTCAGCTCGCAGACGAGCGCCGCGTTGCGCATGGAGAACCCCTGGCGCTCCCAGACCCACCAGTCGTTGTGTCCCAGCACGACGAGCCGCACGTCAGGTCTCCTTCGCCGCCGGCCGCTCGCCGTCCTCGAAGTACCGCTGCCAGAGCTCGACGGTCAGCAGCAGTCCGATCACATCGGCGTGCCCCGCGCCGGCCATGTGCTCACCCACCAGGGTGCGCACCGCGGCCGGCTCGAGCACACCGTGCTCGGCGACGCGCGGCGAGAGCAGGACCTCCTCGACGAAGGCACGCGAGGGTCCGCGCAGCCACTCTTCCCGGGCGTCGACGTGTGAGTAGGCGAGGTGCTGAACGCGCTTGAGCGCAGAGTACGCCGCCGCCCCGGCACGCACGCCCGTCGCCTTCAGCGCGTCAGTGCACACCTGTGTCGCCGTCACGTCGCCCCTGCTCCCCGCTCCGGCGGCCAGCGCTGCACCCTCGGCGGTCTCGGGCACGTGCAGGCGCCGTCGCGTCAGACTCCCGACGGCGCGCAGCGCACTCACGACGTGGATGCTGGCCGGCAGCGAGAGATGGGTCAGCGACCACGGCACCTGCGCCACGGCCGGGTCGAGTCGGGTCACCAGGCGGAGGCGGGCGCGGTCGTCGATGCGCTCCTCGGGAGCGCCGTCGAGCATCGCCTCGACCCAGCCCCGGGTCAGGAGCGGAGCTCGCGCGCGGACCCAGCGGTCGGCGAGGGCGAGCCCGGCCTGGCCCATGCGCTCGCGCTCCTGCACGTACATGAGATCCTGGCGGTCGACCGCCGGCAGGCCGCGGGTGCGGCGCAACGCCGCCAGACGGCGGGCATCGCCGCACGCGTACAGCTCATCGCCCTGGGCGAACAGCTCGGCGACGCGCGCGGGGGGCAGGCCGCTGCGCCACTGGCGCACGGGCCACACGCGCTCGAACTCGTCGTCGCTCGCGTGGTTCCACCCCCAATTCGGCACCAGCATGTCCGAGCGGAAGAAGTGGCGCCCCGCGGCGGCCCCGGCACCGCTGACGAAGAAGCGCGCCGGCGAGAGGCGGGGCATCAGGCCGCCGGTGATGTTGGCGACCGGGCTCAGGCGCCCCTCGAGCGACCACACCGTGTCGGCGCCGAACCTGGCCACGTAGGCAGGATCGAGCGGCGACGTGCGGTGCGGCAGGCCTCGCGCCAGGGCGATGCGCACGGCGAGGCGCACGTCGTCGTCGCCGGGGTCGCCGAACGTCACCGCGGTCACGTCCCGGTCTGCGGGCACGAGCGCGGCGAGGAGCCTCGAATCCAGCCCGCCGGTCAGGGGCAGGCAGACCCCGTCGTCGCCGTACGCCAGGGCGGCGATCTCCGTCACCGCGTCGGCCAGCCGGTCGACGTAGGCCTCACCCCGCAGCGTTCCGCGCGGCAGGCCGGCGGCGTCCCAGTGCCGCACGGTGTGCAGCCCGCGATCGTCCACCTCGAAGTGAGCGCCGTGCGGCAGGGCGAACACCCCTTCGAACAACGGCCGGCCGCTGAGGGTTTGGCCGAGGACGACGAGCTCGCCGAGCGCCTCGCGGTCGAGCCGGGCGGTGAAGCGCGGATGCCGCAGAAAGGCCTTGGCCTCGCTGGCGACGAGCACGTCGTCACCGAGGCGCACCGCGTACAGGGGCTGCACGCAGCAGTGGTCCGACGCGGCCAGCGTGCGCCGGGCGGCTAGGTCGTACAGCACGAGGGCGAAGGCGCCCTCGAGTCGCATCAGGGCCGCCGCGCCAGACGCCGCGTAAGCGGCTCCGACCACCTGCGCGGCGTCCGCCGTCGCCGGCAGCGCCAGCTCGCGCCGGAGGACGGGGGCGTTGAGCAGGTCCCCGCTGAAGGCGACCGCGACGGCCGGCGACCCCGGATCGCCGTCGACGTGCAGGCTCACGGCCTCCGGCCACCCTCTGACGCCGAACCACGCGTCGGCAGTCTCGAGCGTCCGCGTGACATAGCCGTCCGCGTCTGCGAGGTCGCCAAGGGCGTCGGGGCCCAGGGCGCGCACAGCCGGATCGGGTGAGAAGAAGGCGACCAGGCCGCTCACGACGTCCTCCCGAGGCGCGCGCGCAGCTCGTCGGCGGCCGCCGCCCACTCGGCCCGCCGCCGCTCGGCGAGCACTCGGAAGCGCCCGGCGTAGTCGTCGGCGCCGTCGAGGGCCGTGCGCACGGCGGCGGCCAGCGACGCCGGCACGGCGTGCGCGTACACAGCGGCATCACCGAAGTAGCCGCGCAGCGCGGCGTGGTCCGATGTGACCAGCGGCCGCCCGAGGACGAGCGCTTCGTAGCCGCCGGAGAGCAGCGTCTCCGGTCGCGTCGTGAGCACGGCGACCGCCGCCGAGCGCGCCAGTTGCCGCCAGTAGGCGACGTCGCTCAAGAACCCGGTCGGCGTCAGGTTGGGCGGCCATGCGCTGAGGTCGCCGCGCGGCCGCCCCGTCACCGCGAAGCGCACACCGGGGAGCTCCCGCGCCACGGTGGGGAGCACGTCGAGAGGTTCATCCAATGAGAAGGTGGCCACGACCGTGACCAGGTCGGGCTCGACGCCCGTGGCTTCGAGCCCGTCGGGCACCCCCGGCAGCGGGTCCGGCAGCACGAACGCCGGCGCGCCCCACGATCGCACCCGGGCCGCCAGTGACTCGTTCGTGACCACGACCGCAGCCGCGCGGCGGAGCAGCGGCAACTCAAGGGGCCGAAGCAGCTGCCACTCGCGCGCATAGAACGCGACCGTGTGCATGTCGACGACGAGCGGCACGCGACGCCGACAAGCGGCGGCCGCGGCGAGGGCGACCGCCGGGAGCGGGGGGTCCATGACCCACACCTCCCCGCGGCCGGCGGCCGCCAGCGCGGCCACCGTCACCCCCGCCTGCCACGGGTACTTGAGGGGCACCGTCCACGGGCGCTTCGGCCACGGCGTGCGCACGAAGCGCGCCTCGAGATCGAACTCCGCGGCCAGCGTCTCGGTGCGGCGCGAGAACGGCGCCCACGAGATGAAGAGGCCGCGGCTCACGACCGCCCGGGAGCACTCGGCCCGCCGGCCCCGCGGCCGTCGCCCGACCCGGACGCGCCGGGCGCGCTGCCCGGACCACGAGCGTGCCGCGTGCCGCGGCCGCCGCCCGACCCGCGCGCCTCCCGCGCGCCCCGGCCGCCGACCTTCACCCTCAGGCGCTCGTACGCCGCGAGCAGCCCGGGCGCCTGGTGCTCCCAGGCGAGCACAGTCTCGAAGCGCTCGCGGGCGAGCGCGCCCATCCGCCGGCGTTCCTCCTCGTCGTCGAGCAGGCGGCCGATGGCCGCCGCCAGACCCTCGTACGACAGATCGTCGGCGTAGGCGACGGCATCGGCCCCCGTCGCAACGTTCTCCTGCAGAGGAAATGCAACCGACGCGCGCCCCATCGCCATGTACTCGACGATCTTGTTCATCGTCGAGATGTCGTTGAAGGGGCTCGAGGGGTCCGGGGTGACGCACACGTCGGCGGCCAGCAGCGCCGGCGCGAACTCCTCGGCCGTCTGATACCCCGGCATGAGCAGCCGCTCGCCGAGTCCGAGCTCCTCCCCGAGATGGCGGATCGTCGCGTAGCTCTCGCCGTCACCGGCCAGGTAGAGGAGGATATCCCTTCCCTCGCCCACCAGCCGCGCGACGGCACGCACCAGCAGGTCGACACCGTCTTGCGCCCCCATGACACCGAGGTACGCGACGAGGTGGCGATGGCCGCGCCGGTCGAAGGCGCCCTCGGGCACCGGCGAGAACTCGTCGCGACGCGGCCCGCTGCGCACGACGAAGACGTCCCTGTCGGCCTTGCCGCCACGAGTCAGCGCGAGACTCCTGTACGACTCGTTCGGTGAGATGACGACGTCGGCCAGTCGATAGGTGTTGCGCTCGGCCCAGCGCACCACCCGCTCCGGCAACCCCTCGTGCTCCCTGCCGCCCCGCTTCGCGATCATGATCTCGGGGCTGGCGTCGTGCTGGTCGAAGACGAAGGACACACCACGCGGCCGGTACATCCGGCCGATCAGGAAGAACAGGTCCGGGGGGTTGCAGGCGTGGATGACGTCGAACGGCCGCTTCGTCGAGAGCCGCCGCGCCAGCGACGCCGTGTGCCACAGCATCGAGGAGTACTCACGAGGGTAGCCCCAGAGACCGGTCGCCTGCGAGGCCAGGGGATAGCGGTAGATGCAGACGCCGTCCCGCCCCTCATACGCCCCGCGGTCGTGCCGCTGCCCCTGGGGGCAGATCACCGAAACGTCGTACCCCGCGGCGACCAGCGTGGTGCACTCGTGCCACACGCGACGGTCGAACGGGACGGACAGGTTCTCGACGAGGACGAGGATGTGCTGCGGGTCCCTCACGCCTCCCTTTCGCGCTCCAGCGACGCGGCGCCGCCGGCACGCCGGCGGCGCCGCGAGTATACCCGAGCCGTGAGCCGGACAGCCGTACGCCGGCGCCCCCGGGCTTGGGATCGATTCCCGGTCCGGCGCCCTAAGGGTCGAATCCCAGCCGAGCGCAAGGGCGCGTGTGACCTGCAGTGCGACACGCGCCGTTCGACTTCCTCAAGAGTTGTCGCCAACGTCCCGGACCAAAAGGGGTGATGTACACTGGCGCCACCTGCGGAACTGGGGCTTGTGGCGATCCTCGACTGCCGGACGTGCAGGGTTCGCATGAGGACGCGGTGAAGACGGAGCCCGTTTCCACACGACCAGTGCAACCTAGGGGCGGGAGGTCGGCCATGTGGGGTGACAAGATACGGATTCTGCGGCGGGGCAGAGATGTCCTCGGCGCCCTGGTGCTCGTCTTCGTCGTCGTTGGCGTAGCCGGCGCACTCGTGCGGCCTGCGCCCGCCTGCGCGACCGTCAACACCGCTCCGCCGGCCTCCCCCGTCAAGCTCGTCTTCATCCATCACTCCACGGGCGAGAGCTGGCTCGCCGACGACCACGGCGGCCTCGGCCTCGCCCTGCGCGACAACAACTACTTCGTGAGCGACACGAACTACGGCTGGGGCCCCGACGACATCGGCACCACCACCGACCTCGGCCACTGGTGGACCTGGTTCCGCGGCCCCTCCGCACCGACCTACATGAGCGCCCTCTACGCCGAGAGCGAGCAGCACTCGAACGGCTACTCCCGCCTCGCCACCGACCCCGGCGGGCCCAACGAGATCGTCATGTTCAAGAGCTGCTTCCCGAACTCGATCCTGCGCGACGACGGCGCCCCCATACCCGCCATCGAGGACAACCCGCTGAAGGACCTGGCCTGGGGCGGCGGCGCCGGCTGGGAGGCCTACACGGTGGCCAACGCCAAGGGCATCTACCTCGACCTCCTCGCTTACTTCGGCGCCCACCCCGAGAAGCTCTTCGTCGCCGTCGTCGCGCCGCCGGTCATCACCGAGGACACTCCCGACGGCCGCAAGCTCGCGAACTGGCTCGTCGACCACTGGCTGCAGGACTCGGGCTACAGCGTCGGCAACGTCATGGTCTTCGACCTCTACAACGTGCTGACGAGCAAGACCGGCGATGGCGCCAGCGACGTCGGCTTGGAGACCGGCAACCACCACCGCGTCTGGGACGGCGCCGTGCAGCACAAGACCGACGACGGCGCCGACCTCCTCGCCTACCCGACCTCCCCCAGCGACAGCCACCCCACCGCCGCCGGCCTACAGAAGGCGACGGCCGAGTTCGTGCCCCTGCTGAACGCCGCCTACAACGCATGGCGGGGGGAGGGGGGTCTGCAGCTGGACGCCGCCGCCCTCATCGTCCCGTACAAAGGCACGACCACGCTCACCGTGCACCTGGTCGACGAGACCGGCGCCCCGCTCGCCGGCTATCCGGTCGACGTGCAGAAGTCGCTCGACGGCGTCACCTGGACCACCTTCGCCACGGCGGAGAGCGACGGCGGCACCGCCGTCACACCGGCCCTGACGCGCGCGATGCGCTTCCGCGCCACATGGGCTGGGGCCGACGGGTACAGCGGAGGCACGAGTGCCACCGTCTTGGTCAAGCCCAAGGTCGCCCTGCAGAACCCGGTCGCCCCGACCGTCATCAAGAAGTACGTCAGCTTCCGCGTCGAGGGCACCTTCAAGCCCAGGCACGCCCCGGGCTGGAACAAGGCGGTCAAGCTCTACTGCTACAAGAAGGACCCGACGACCGGCAAGTGGGTCCTGAAGAAGGCGCCGTGGTGCAAGACGGTCGACTACCTCTCCTACAGCAAGTACCGCGTGACCATCTACCTCGGCTCGCGGGGAACGTGGAAGCTGCGCGCCTTCGCCCCCGAGGACAAGCTGCACGCGGCGACCTGGTCGACCTCGCACTACCTCACCGTGAAGTGAGACGCACCGGCGCCTGATGAAGGCGTGACCGGTGGAGGCGAAGCGCCGCCGCGGCCTAATGGCCGCGGCGGCGTTTCGCTCTCGCCACCCGGGGCCGCCGGGGCGCTCCGCCGCCGACGGCGCCGGGAGGGGACTCCGCCGCTCACGCCCTCGGATGGGGCTTTGCCGCCCGCCCCGCCGGGCGGGTCATTCGTCGACGCGCTCGAGGCGCACGACCTGGCCGTCGCGCACGGCGGCGAGCGCGTCCGGGTCGTCCTCGAGCTCGCCGATCAGGTTCACCGGGCTCACGGGCTGCTGCCCGAAGAAGAGGCACACGGCGGCCCCGGGCGGCCAGTAGCCCACGGCACCCGCGGCGACGGTGGCCTGGGGA
>ENA-OSEO01005568-OSEO01005568.1-sediment-metagenome-genome-assembly--contig:-NODE-5568-length-11989-cov-5.278459_pt1 | contig 11989 bp, 9 predicted proteins | sample MGYA00237883_ERZ534232 | MGnify/ENA metagenome assembly ERZ534232
AATTACTGAAAATCAGGATGAATAGAGAACTCTCCTTGACTGAACTTTTCTAATCTATGCAAATATGAAACAGTAACGGGCCAAGCGGGGAGAAACCTGAGCATATGCTCGGCGGCGGTCACAACGTGTGTTAAAATGCACTCATGTCATGGAATCTCCTGGGTCACGAAACAGCCATCCAATTTCTGCAAATCCATTCCCAACCTGAGAACATACGTCACGCCTATCTGATTACTGGCGCGGAAGGTGTGGGGCGCGAAACGCTGGCGCTGGCGTTCGTGAAGGCGCTGAATTGCGCCAATCCCCCATCCAAAGGGGATTTTTGTGGTGAATGCCAGCCCTGCCGCCAAATTGAGGCACAGGCTTTTCCGGATTTGGCAATCCTGCGGGTTGCTGAAGGAGCCCGGGAGCTGAAAATTGAGCAGGTGCGTGCCATGCAGCAGTCATTAGCGCTTGCTCCTTATCAATCCAATTATCGCGTCGTACTCATCCCGGACTTTCAAAGGGCAACACTAGGAGCTTCAAACGCACTGCTTAAATCGCTTGAGGAGCCGCCATCTCGCGCTATCCTCATCCTGACCGCTGACGCGCGCGAAAGCCTGCTTGAGACGATTGCCTCCCGCTGTGAGGTGGTGCGGCTGCGTCCGATGCGCATCGACGACCTGGCAAAAGAGCTGCAAACTACACATGGGTTGAGTGAGGGCGAATCACGCAAACTGGCGCAGCTTGCTGGTGGACGTGTGGGTACTGCGATGCACTATCTGCGGGATGAGGATTTGCGCGATAAGTACCATGACTCACTCGACCAGCTTGAAGAAATACTGGGCATGAATCTGCGCGATAGACTTAAATACGTTGAAAAATTACAGAGGGCAAAGGGGCAGGCGCGGGAAACTTACAGCTTTTTGATTGCGACCTGGCTGACCTTTTGGCGCGACGTTTTGATTAGGAGTGAGGCGGGCGAGGTACCCCTGGTTAACTTGGAGAAAGAAGAACTGATCCGGCATACCGCAGCTGCTTTAAACCTGCAGCAAGTTGCGGGTATTCTGCAGCGGCATGAAGAAGCGCTGACCATGCTGGACCAGTATGTTAATTCCCGTCTGATTCTTGAAAACCTGCTGCTGAATTTTCCCCACCTGGAGTCATGATCTTGAACGAAGAAACCGTTTTGAAGTCTGAGGATGCTCAGCTTGAGCAGATACCGCTGCCAGAAACACCATCCAGTGTATCCGCAGAACAAAAGGCAGCCCCGCTAAAGAAGAGACTGATTGAATTGATGCTGGTGAGCCTGAAAATCGGCAGCACCAGCTTTGGCGCCCCCACGGCGCACATTGCCATGATGGAAGATGAGTATGTGCGCAAGCGCAAGTGGGTCACTCCCGAGCATTTTCTGGATCTGCTGGCTGCTGCCAACCTCATTCCGGGTCCAAATGCCAGTGAGACCTGCTACCACGTGGGTTATGTCTATGCTGGCTATCCGGGTCTGCTGGTATCGGGATTCAGTTTTATCCTGCCCGCCTTTATTGCCAGCATGTTACTTTCCTGGGTGTATGTGCAATATGGCAGCCTGCCTGAGCTTGAGAGCTTGTTCTACTTTTTGAATCCGCTGGTGCTTGGCATTGTGCTGGTTACCACCTGGCGTATCGGAAAAAGCAGCCTGATGGGTTGGCAGCAATTCCTGCTCTTTGGTCTGGCTCTGGTTGCTAAACTGGTAAATATCAACGAGGTTTTGATCATGCTTGGCTGTGGAGCTTTGGCTGTGCTGATGCATTATGGCATCAAACATAAGTTTCGAACACCACCGAACCTGCTTTTGTCCTTCGCACCCTTACCTTTTTTCGGCATTGCTCTGAAATTGATGTTTGAAACTGTCAATGAAAGTGCGTGGCGTATCTTCTGGTATTTTTTGCGCACCGGAGCGGTGCTTTTCGGCTCATCGCTGGTCTTGTTTGCCTTGATCGAAGAAGATGTGGTCAACCGCTTTGGTTGGCTCACCACTCAGCAGCTCACTGATGCCATTGCTGTGGGGCAGATCACCCCAGGACCCGTGCTTTCTTCGAGCACTTTTGTGGGCTTCCTCTCAGGCGGCTTCTGGGGCGGAGTGGCTGCGACCGTGGGAGTATTCTTACCCTCCTTCATCATCGTGGCAATAACAGCGCCGCTGGTCAAGAAAATGCGCGAAAACGCAATAACAAGTTCCTTCCTGAAGGGCGTGAACGCGGCAGTGGTGGCGCTGATCCTGATGGTTTGCGTCAACCTGGCGCAAAATGCCCTGGTGGATATCTGGACCGTCCTGATCCTGACGGCAGGATTTCTCGCCATGCTGCTGCTAAAAGCCCCTCCTTATATGCTGGTGCTGGCGGGTTTATTGATGGGGTTATTGTCCGCATTGATTTTGTAATCAACGGTCCTGCACCATTTACTTGTGGCGGATGATCACGTAGGGAACGGTCGCCTGTGCCCGCAAAGCAGGGTATGCGCCGTTCCGTTTTGATGTGTTGGACGATCGCGTTGGGAACGGTCTTGCGCCGTTCCGTTTTGATATGTTGGACGATCACGTAGGGAACGGTCTTGCGCCGTTCCGCCCTTTTTTTTGGATTTGTTTTATTTAAAGTACTCATCTTCACCCCATCGATTTAAGTTTTCTTCAATGTATAGCCAATGGGTTAGAAAATCCCTCTCATTTCGAATAGTGTGATCGTGAAAGGACTTTTGCCAAATTCGTATTACAGACATCTCATTCCTAACTACTCTGTCCGAAAGCGACTTGAAAGCGCCAATCAAGTGAGAAAGACTATTCACATCGCTATGTTCTGTTTCCTTCTTCATTGTAAGAAAATGAAGGTGATTAGGTAGAAGAGAAAAGTGAATCAACTCAAACTCAGGAAACCGTTCGGGCAGCCGATGGTAGTTTTCCTCGACAAGCTCACCAATCCTTGACCGCCTCGACCGTATAGAATAACTCGAAAATTAATCGTGCCCATGTAGGGTTGAGGCCTGCCTCAACCGAGTTGGTATTGCCAACAAATCATTGAGGAACAGGCAGGCCTGTTCCCTACAGCGGTCTGGAGCATTAATGGATGAGGATCTCGTAGGGTTGAGGCCTGCTGTATGGCGCCATACATCTTGCACCGTTCCGTTTTGCCGGGGTTGCGGAAGGGGTTAAGCCCCTTCCCTACTTTTGACCCCCTTTGGTACAATCATCTTCCTATGAATGACTTACTCGATCTTCTCAATGCGCAACAGCAACACGCTGTGGCAGCTACATCTGGACCAACCCTGGTTTTGGCTGGACCCGGCTCCGGTAAAACACGCGTACTTACATACCGGATCGCCTACCTGATCGGGGCTCTGAACGTACCCGCCTATCGCATCCTGGCGGTGACTTTTACCAACAAAGCCGCCCGCCAAATGGAAGACCGCGTGCAAAAACTGATTGGCGAGCAGGCAAGCGGCTTGTGGCTGGGCACCTTCCATGCCGTTTGCGGCAGGATTTTACGCCGCGAAGCAGATCTGCTGCCCGTAAACCAGAATTTTGTCATCTTTGACGCGGATGACCAGCTTGCCCTGATGAAAGAAATCGTCCGTGAGAGCAATCTCGATGAAAAACTTTACCGCCCGGCCTCCCTGCTGGATGCCATCTCGCGCGCCAAGAATGACCTGATCGAGTCTGATAACTACCCTGTGAAAAACTTCCGCGATGAGCAAATCCGGCGCTTTTTCATCCTCTATCAGCAGCGGCTGATCAAAAACAACGCCATGGATTTTGACGACATGCTGGTCTACACCAACCGCATCCTCGAAGATTTTCCGGTAGTGCGGGAGACCTATGGGCATAAGTTTGAGCACATCCTGGTGGACGAATTTCAGGACACAAACCTGGCGCAGTATGCCATTTTGCGTCTGCTGGCGCAGAAACATCGCAATCTCTACGTGGTTGGCGATGAAGACCAGAGCATCTACCGCTGGCGCGGCGCGGATTACCGCAACATTTTGCGCTTCCAGCAGGACTTCAAGGACGCAAAAACCATCCTGCTCGAGCAAAACTACCGCTCCACGCAAACCATTCTGGATGGAGCCATGGCGGTCATCGATCACAACCGCAACCGCACAGCCAAGAAGCTCTTCACAGAAGCGCTCAAGGGCGAAAAGATCAACCTGCTGATCGCCCAGGATGACCGCGAAGAGGCTGAGTTGGTTGCCACCACGATTGAGAGGGCTATCACCCATCAAAAGCTTAGCCCCGGTGCCTTTGCCATCATGTACCGCACCAACGCGCAATCCCGCCTGCTCGAAGAAGCCTTCAGGCGGGTGGGACTGAGCTACCGCCTGGTGGGCGCGCAGCGCTTCTACGGAAGGCGCGAGGTCAAGGACATCATCGCTTTCATGCGTCTGATTTACAACCCGCTGGATGAAATCAGCCTGCGCAGGGTGATTAATTTGCCGCCGCGAGGTATCGGTGATAAGACTGTCGACAAAATTGTGGCTCTTGCTGCCCAGGAGAACCTGAGCGTGGGTGAAATCCTGCTGGGTCTGGCACAGGGCAACCCGCAGTGGCGGGAGGCGTTTGGCAGAGAATTAGGGCGCTTGGAAAATTTTGGGCGCATGCTGCAGGGCTGGCGCGACTGCGCCGGGAAGAACCAGATCACGGTCTTGTTTGACCGCATTTTGGAGGATATCGGCTACCAGGCGCATATCCAGGACCAGAGCGAAGAAGGGTTGGACCGTTGGGAGAATGTCATGGAACTGCGAGCAGTGGTGCTTGAGTATGAGGAGCAAGGCTTGCAGACCTTTTTAGAATCCATGGCCCTGGTTGCGGACCAGGACACCCTGCCTGAAAACGTTGATGCCCCAACCATGCTGACGCTCCACGCCGCCAAGGGGTTGGAGTTCGACCAGGTGTTCATCACCGGGCTGGACGAAATGCTTTTGCCGCACAGCCGTTCAAGGGAAGATGAAGAAGACCTCGCAGAGGAACGCCGCCTATTATACGTGGGCATCACGCGCGCCCGCAAGCGTCTGACCCTGACGCGCGCGCGCCGGCGCCGCAGTCCCTATGGCAGCTACGAAGAATCGATCCCCAGCCGGTTTCTGGACGATCTCCCTGCTGAGCTTTTACAGGGCAGCCCGCGCGACCTACCGGGGCGCTTTAGTTACGGTCGTGAAAGCGGCTATTCCAGGTGGGAGACACCCTCTTGGATGCGCAGTGCCCCTCCCTTAAAAGAAGCACCCATCACGCGCTTCAAGGCGGGCATGCAGGTGAAACATGACAAATACGGGCGCGGCGTGGTCAAGACCAGCAAACTGGAACACGGCGATGAAACGGTGGAAGTGTATTTTGAGGGGTTTGGTCTCAAAGCGCTGGTAGCTTCGCTGGCGAAACTCGAGATTTTGTAATATTTTTTGTAGGGCGGAATGCGCTTTTGCCTGTCCTTGTGGCGAAGCTGCAAGGGTTACGCACTCCGCCAAAGAAATTGATGCCGATATTTTACTTGTCGGAGTGAGCCCGCAATACGCCTTGGCTTCTTCATTATCTTCTGGCGGTCTCATTCCGACCTACAACTACTATGTCCGACATAAGACTGCTATGTCTGACCTACAAATACTCAATCATACAAGACCATCCTCCCCGCCTTATAAACGCTATAATTAAGTACGGAGGACGATGCTATGGAAACAATTTACACTTGGTATGGGCACGCGACACACGGCTTAACGGTGGGTGAGAGCCGACTGCTCATCGACCCCTACTTCACTGGCAACCCTGCCGCAACGCTTAAGCCGGAGCAGGTCAGCGCTGACTACATCCTCATCACGCACGGCCACGGCGACCATATCGGCGACACGCTTTCAATTGCCAGCCGCACGGATGCTCTGTGCATCAGCAACGCTGAGATCAGCACCTGGCTGCGCAAAAAGGGCTTACGCACCCATGCCCAGCACATCGGCGGCGGCCACCTCCACCCGTTTGGCTACCTCAAGCTGACGCCAGCACTGCATGGTTCAGCCCTGCCTGATGGAAGCTATGGCGGCAACCCGGCTGGGTTTCTGCTGACCACAAAAGACGCACAAAAGATCTACATCGCGGGTGACACCGGCTTGTTTGGGGATATGCAGCTGATTGGTGATGAGGGCATTGACCTGGCTGTGATCCCGATTGGCGACAACTACACCATGGGTCCGGATGATGCGCTCAAAGCGGTCAAGTTTCTGCGCCCCAGGCGTGTGGTACCTGTGCACTACAACACCTGGGAATTAATTGCCCAGGATCCGCAAGCCTGGAAGACCCGGGTTGAAGCTGAAACTGACACGGAAGTTATCCTATTAAAACCTGGCGAAAGCCTGAGTCTGTGAGGGAAGATGTTTAGAAAATTAGATCCTGAAACCAAGAAACGCCTGCCGCCCGGGCAGCACCTGACGGATCGTTTCCCGGTTCTGCATTATGGTCCAGTACCGCGCTTGAATCTGGAAAACTGGACTTTCAGAGTCTGGGGAGAGGTCGAGAAACCCCTGCTGCTGACATGGGAAGAGTTCAATGCCCTGCCGCGCACCAAATTGCACATGGATATCCACTGCGTCACCACCTGGAGCAAACTCGATACCACTTGGGAAGGCGTCAGCCTGAAGACCCTGCGCGAACTGGGGCTGGTGGTGCCAAATCCGGGCGCGCGCTTTGTGATCCAGCATGCCGAGTTTGGCTATACTGCCAACCTGCCGCTCGCGGTAATGGACGCGGACAACTTCCTTTTGGCGACTCACTACGAAGGGCAGCCAATCAGCCTGGAACACGGCGCTCCTCTGCGGGGCATCTGCGGGGCGATTCCGGGGAGGGAAGACCTGAAAGACGTGTACTTCTGGAAGGGCGCAAAGTGGTTGAGGGGGCTGGAGTTCTCAAAGACCGACGTGCCGGGCTTCTGGGAGCGGGCAGGCTATCACAACGAAGGTGATATCTGGCTTGAAGAACGCCGGGCAGATGATTATTGATTTTTCAGTTTCGACTCGACTGTAGGGCGAAATTGAGGGCAGCTTTAATGATGTGATGGATAAGCATGTTGTGCCCTCAATCCGCCGGCGATGATGACCACGTGATGACCCTAATCAGCATAACGGCGAATTGGAAGCACCCAAAGGTTCTTTGTGGTGATGTAAACAGAGCTTCCAATTTCGCCCTACATATAATAAAAAAACAGGACGCAAGTCCTTTTTTTTGGTTTTAGAGATCAGCTAAATCTTGCGCGTCCGCCACATGTAAAACGCCAAGCCGAGCCCTGCCAGCAGGACAAGGCCGCCAATAATGCCGAGCACCGGTGAGCGGCGTGCTGAATCGGGTGCGATCACGCCAGCAGAGGGAGCAGATTCCTGCGCGCCAAAATCAATGGTGGCATCTTCGCCCGCCTTGACTTCGAGGGCGTAGTTTGTGATGGTGGTAGCGTTAAAGCCGTCCGGGATGGCGACGCTGACATTGTATGAATCCTGAGGGAGTTCAGGGAAACAGCGCGGCTGAACCTCGTCCGGGTTTCCGGCAACGGTAGTGCCAGTAAGCGAGACTGAACCATCTGGATTGTTCACGCTCACTTCGCCGCCGTAGAGATAATCCTCGCCTTCTGTACGCATGCCATTACCATCCTTATCGTGGAAGAGCACCACGCAAATGGTGGCGGTGCCGGGAGAAGGCGTGGGGGAGGGCGTGATCAATTCCGGGGGAATAGTGGCGGTTGGCATGGCGGTCTGGGTGAGCACCACAGGTTCAACTCTGCCGATCACGATATCCTGTCCTTCTAACAATGAGGAGCAGGCAGCATCATCCAAGCCATTTAAGCTCTTGATGGTTTCGATGGGTACATTCGTCAGGAGTGAGATGCTGATGCAGCCATCGCCTGGGCGAACCTTAAAAATAATATCGCCGTTTGCGTTTGGCGTGGGTGTTTGGTAGGGAGTGCCCTGTGCGGACGCCGGCAGGCGCCACGTGCTGAGGCTTAAGCCCAGGGCGATCAGAAGCAGTATTAAAAGGGGCAGCGTCTTAGACTTTGGTTTCATAGTCACCTCATTTTTTGCATTATAACATTTTCGACCACAGGCGTTTTATTACCAGAACCGAATGTAAGAGCAACATGATAATGTCCTAAAGTAGCAAAATAGAAATGTCCTAATTAAGATTAGGAGCTATGACATGGACAATTGCAATGAGCAGTAAAGAATTAGCCCGCAAGACGGTAGTAGAACGGGCACTAGACCATCGGATCACGCAAGGAGAAGCAGCCAGCAAACTTGGAATAAGCGAACGGCAATTCAGACGCATCTTGAAACGCTATCGACAGGAAGGAGACGGAGGACTGGTTTCAAGGAAGCGTGGAAAACCAAGCAATCGCCGCACGGATGCAAACACCAGGGATGAAGTTTGGCAATTGATCACGAACCCGATCATGAAAGGGTTTGGGCCAACCTTGATGGCTGAGAAGCTGGAATCGAAAAAAGGGATTAGCTTGAGTAAAGAGACTGTGCGCAGGATGATGATCCAAGCCGGTGTATGGGAAGCAAAGACCAAAAAGAAAGAAGAGCCTCACCCTGCCAGACCGCGGAGAATGAGCCGTGGAGAACTGGTGCAGATTGATGGCTCAGATCACGCCTGGCTGGAAGAACGGGGGCCAAAAGCGAATTTGCTGGTATTTGTAGATGACGCCACCAGTGAGATCCTGGCAGCCGAATTTGTGCCTGAAGAATGCTTCTTTAGCTATGGAGAGCTGTGCAAACGCTACTTCAAAGAACATGGTCTTCCTAAAAGCTTCTATAGCGACAGGTTTAGCGTTTTCAGGGACAATCATAAAGGCAATCTCAGCTATGAACCGATTACCCAGTTCCAGAGGGCTCTGACCGTGCTGGATGTTGAGTTGATTTGTGCCAGTTCACCTCAGGCTAAAGGACGCGTGGAAAGGGCGAATCAAACCTTGCAGGATCGTTTGATCAAGGAGATGCGCTTGCTGGATATCCGTGACTATGAACAGGCAAACCAATATCTGCCAGAGTTTATTCTGGACTATAACCGCCGTTTTGCGGTGATGCCTGGCTCAAATGTCGACTTTCATCGACCCCTGGATACAACGCTGGATCTGGACTTTCTTTTCTCCATCCACGACTTCAGAAAGATTAGCAAAACACTGCAGATCCACTACGCTGGCAGGATCTACCAAATCGTGACCAAGCATCCAGCCTGGTATTATGCCAAACAGGAAGTCCTGATCACGTGTGACCCTACTGGTTCGATCTCAGCCTGGTTCAGCGGCAGTTTACTCACACTTCAAGAGATTGAGAAAAGACCAAAACAAGGCGCTGTTGTATCAACTAAATCGGCTAAAGCCGAACCGCTCCCCCCAGCTTATGACCACCCTTGGAGAACCTATGGAAAAAAGATAAATGGAAAGCCAATATTGACAACGTTATTGACCGAATAGGACATTTCTAACTTGCCAGCTATAGGACATTTCTATTTAGCCTTGACAATTACCAGAACCGAATCGCAGCTTTTGAGTAAAATTGAAACATGCCGAAATTCAACTGGCTTTTTGCCTTAGTCCTCTTGATGATGTCTGCATGCGCTGGGCAGATAGAGGAGGTTGCACCGACCTCTGAACCAGAGCCAACCCTGGTGCTATCGCCCAGCCCCACCGTGGACTGGTTTCCCAGCACACCAACTCCCACCCGCATTACCACGGAACTTGGAGGCTTGCCGACACAGATTTCGGAGGTTCCGGTGAGTTGGCCTTTAACGGTTTCTGATAATTTCAGCGATCCGAGCCACTGGCAGGAAACTAGCAGCCCAGCGGGAACAGTCGCATACGAGGCAAGCGCGCTCACACTGGCGCTGCCAGCAGGCAAAACGCCGCTTGTCAGCATGAGTGACCACATCCTACCGGGCGATTTTTACCTGGAGCTCACCATGGATGTCTTGATGTGCAGTGATGCGGATCAATATGGTTTGATACTCTGGCGCAACAGCACTTCGGGAACCTTTCGGATCTGGTTCAATTGCCAGGGTGAGGTCATGGCAGAGCGGCAGATTGGCGGCAGCATCGGGCGGCTGTTGAATTGGCAAACTGCCCGCAAGCTGCAGCCTGGCGCCCCTGCCAGCAATCGGATCGCGGTTTGGGCAGAGGCTGGGCAGCTGCGGGTTTTTGTGAATGGCGCAGAGCAATACAGCCTGCAGACCCGCAGTGATCTGAGCGGCGCTTTGGGGGTTATTGCCCAGGGTTCGGGCAGCAACGCAGCTACCTTTTCCATCTCCAATTTGGCTATTTACGCGCCATAGGCTGTTGGGAGGACACTGACCTCTATGGGCTCGTACTCGAGGGTTGCGTTAACGTGCATGGACTAAACCAGTAGGGATTGGATAATCAATGGAATCAGATAGCAAAAAATGGGGTGAAAGAGGTAATTGAGATCGGTGGTTAGATTTCTTGCACGCTGAGGACACCTTTTTACACAATTATTTGTGTTCCATTTTTGATACACAAATCATGTTGTGTATCAAAAATGCACAAAAACGATACGTAAACTAGAGTATTTCCATCAAATCTTTAAACACTAAAATTTCCGGTCTGCGGCCGGAGGCGGGTTGAAGTGTTGAAAAAATCGCTTCCTCCTTTAGCCGGTTAATCACCCTTCGCCCGGTCTGCCTGTTCAAACCGGACATGGAGATGAAACGGGTACTCTCAATAATTGGGTTGGCAAACATGGTATCCAATAGTTGAATCCCGTGGGGGGTATTGGATATCGAGGAAACTTGGTTTTTTAGTTTGTTGTAAAGCGAAAGCACTTGATTTGCTTTCAGTGCATTGCGTTCAGCTTGTTTTGCGACCGCCTGGAGGAAAAAACTGACCCATCGTTCCCAATCGCCTTTCTCGGATATCAATCGCAGACTCTCATAATACTGTTCGCGGTTCTCTTCTAAATATTCACTAATGTAAAACACCGGGGACTGAATCATTTTCTTCTGCCATAAGAAGAGTGGGATAAGGATACGCCCTGTACGTCCATTTCCATCCAGAAAAGGATGGATTAGCTCGAACTGCGCGTGAATAATGGCAATTTGAATGATAGGCTCCTGATCTCCCCTTTCCAGATAAGCGATTAAATTATTTAGGTGATTACTTAATCCCAAAGGCTCCGGTGGAATGTATGAGGCCTTATCGATAGGCGCATTAGCGCGTCCAATCCAGTTCTGTTGCTTTCTGATTTGGCCAGGACTCTTATTTGCCCCTCGAACACCCGTCATTAATTCTTTATGGATATTAGCTATAAGTGCCGAATTGAAAGGCATATCCCGGTTGAGCCAATCAATCGATTTTCGCATCGCTGAACGGTAGTTGAGTACTTCCTTGATATCCAGTTGTTTACTTTCACTCTTCGGAACTACATTCGCCTCGAATTTCAGTACCTCATCAACTGTAGTCATGGTTCCCTCTATCTTGGAGGAAAGAACAGCCTCTTTTGTTTCCAAGGGAGAGAGAAACAATGTCGGATTGATTATCAAAGATAATATGCCATCGTAGTAGGCCAACTTGCGGTTAGCAAGACCGACAAGTGGTACCAAAGCTTGCCAATTCCAAGTGGTCATATCGAGCGGTAGAGTTTTTGGGATATATGGTTCCATTGAGCGTGTTCCTTGTTTAGCCTGTTTGCATATCACTGCTGATCTACAATTTCAATTGTATATCATAATTGACAAAAAAAGAAACACAAACAAGACCCAATCCTTAGGGAGCTGCCATCCTTATAGGTAACCAATATATCTGCAACATAGAATCCTCCGCTGAGATACTCAGCGCCATTCCCCCTATAGATCTTCTATAAGATCTCAAGCTTTCTATTGTGGAAGGCTCCTGCGATGGTAGCAATTCTCAATATGGAAGTAGTGGGTTTGATTTTGTTCCCAATCGAGGGAATTTACTGCTGTTGCACCGACCACCAAAGAAAACACTTCATATTTCTGCTT
>ENA-OSEO01005570-OSEO01005570.1-sediment-metagenome-genome-assembly--contig:-NODE-5570-length-11987-cov-3.744500_pt1 | contig 11987 bp, 14 predicted proteins | sample MGYA00237883_ERZ534232 | MGnify/ENA metagenome assembly ERZ534232
GTCGCGCTGTTCGGGGTTGAGTTCCTGTTCGTAATCGATCACGTCTTTACAGACTGTTCACCTTCAGCCCCTGAGGCTTTTCGCGATCTCGGCGACCGTGTCTTTGCTGCTGAGGGAGGTAAAATTCCGGAGAAGCCCCCTCCCCTTGTAGAAGCCGATCAGCGGGGCGGTCTTTTCGTTGTACGTTTCAAGGCGGTTCAGGATCGCCTCCTCCGTCTCGTCGTCGCGCTGGATGACGGGACTGCCGCACTTCTTGCACGTCCCGTCCGGGTTGGCCGGATTGCTCTTGACGTTGTATATCTCCTGACACGCCGAGTTGGAACAGGTCCGGCGCGTGGTCAGGCGGTCCAGGATGACATCCCGGGGGACCTCCAGACTGGCCACGAAATCGAGGGCGATTCCCAGTTTTGCCAGGAGTTTCTCGAGCGCTTCGGCCTGCGGGATCGTTCGCGGGAAGCCGTCGAGGAGGACCCCTTTCTTGCAGTCGTCTTCCTGGAGGCGTGCCTCCATGATCTCCATGATCAGGGAATCCGGCACCAGCCCGCCGCTGTCCATATATGTTTTCGCCTTCTTTCCGAGTTCGGAGCCGCTTCTCACGGCGGCGCGCAGGATGTCTCCCGTCGAGATCTGCACGGACCCGTCCAGCTCCGACAGGAGCTTCGCCACCGTGCCCTTCCCCGCGCCGGGCGCGCCCAACAGTACAATCTTCATGATACAACCTCCTTGGTAATATAAAATGGGTTCCTTATATAGGGAAGCCCCGGCGGGGTCAAGGGAATAGCGTGGTGGAAAAACGGAGAGAGGGGAAAGGGTTGTCTTTAATAGTGGCTGTTACTTTGTAGGGTAAAAATTTGAGCGTGATGAAAGGACGCGAACTGATTGCCTGTGTAGAGGTCAAGAAAATAGGTATGGTGTCACCGGATTTACCACCAGTAATTTGTTAGCTCTCCCCATTGTCGAGCTTTATAGAGATCGACCTATTGCCCTCATAATGTTCTTTCATCAATTTGAATAGTTCCTTTTGGTTACAAGCGAGCTCCTCATCAACAGGGAATTGCTTTATTGCCATTGGGATTGATCCTTCACCAAGAAACATCTCCACTATTTTTCTACGTATAAAATTTGTTTCAAATTCTTGATCTGCATAAGCTTGAGGAGAATAACCAGCCTTTTTAATATGAACTTTATCAAATTGAAAACCAAGTGACTCGCCCATTTCATAAAGTAAATCTGAAAGCTGGTCATCCTTTTTTTCGGCCCAGATTTTCTGCATGTTTTCATCATCTTTTGGATATGAAGCTAAATGGTCCAAATAGGTTTTCCACGCGTTAACCACTTTAGTATACTTTTTCCCATTGAATTCTAAGCCAACCATATTCAGTGCTGATACATGCTGAAAAGCTAGTGTTGTGGCTCTGGTTGTCATAAGATCTCGAAAAACTCTTAATTTCTTGTTTCTATCTTCTGCTCTTCTATCAATGAATTTTTGTATTTGTACAGCAAGGATAGGTCCTAAAATTACAGCAACAATCATCAGCCAGTCGCTTATCGTAATACCCGTTTCGACAATATTGCTTGGTTCCATTACTTTCTCCTTTAAAAACTAGGAAAACTAGATTTAATTGGGGACACTCCCCCTATTTTTTAGCCACCCCATCTTTTCGATGAAACCGGGGAAGTGCTCCCAATTATTCGATTATTTAATTAAACAGATCTCACCTTATTTTTTTCATCTTATCTCTTAGTTCCCAGGGCACGTTCTCAAGTAAAACTATAGAAATAGCCCCCTCCGAGAAACTATTATGAAACGATGCCTGCTTTCCTAAAGACGCTGTAACTTGTTCAGGACTTAAGGTGTACATAGCCCCATTGAATGGGTCAACTATAAACCAACCAATTAATCCACCAAAAATGATATTGCCCGCAATATACCAACCATTGGGACTGGCAGTTAAAGAAATTGTCTGTGCGTCATAACCTTCCTTAGAGATTACAACGGAATAATTTTTCTTACCCCAATAACTACCATCGCTTTTTTGTAATGTAACGGATGTAGGCGTTTGTCCTCTAAATACCTGAATCCCCTTTTCATCTGTTATAAGTACCGTTGCACCATCAGGAGAACTATTTATCGGCATTAGTTGGGTTTTATCCCCCACAATTGTTGCGCAACCCATAAACATTATCACTAAAATCAGAGACATCGGCTTCAAAAGTCTTTTCATCCTCGCGCTCCTTTCTCCTGTGCCAATTTTGAGTTATTAGAAAACCAGGGACGTCCATATTTCCAAACAAAAAGCCCCATCTCTTTGAGAAACAGGGCTTTCGATGATCAGACCATAATCCCCTCCGGCTTTTACGGCTGTTCAAACGCATACAGAATGCATCAAGATCAAAGCTTTTGAACCTCTTAACTCTATTGCGCTATTCTGTCAAGGAGTATTGCTTTCTTCCTTATGTGCACCCGTATCCCCGAAACGCATCCGTGATCGACCATGCCTGCCGGGGGTTTCACCTCGGCTGTCATACGTGGTTGCGAAGCTGCAATTCCAGGGGGTGGGGGTTGAGATAGAACTGTTCTTTCAGGTACGGCTCGTCGTACTTCCTGACGTAATGATTCATCAGGGTAACCGGCACGATCAGGGGAATGAGGCCGCTACGGTATTGCTCCACAATCTCAAGAATCTCCTTTTTCTCGTCGGCGGAGAGCTGCTTCTTGAAGTAGCCCATGATGTGATGGAGGACATTGGTATGCTTCGCCGTCGTGGGCTTGAGGGCCATGGCTTCCATAAGGAGTTTCTCATATTGCAGGATAAATTCTTTGGGCGGGAACTCTTTCGCATGGGCCACCAGATTCCCCATCTGCCGGAGATGTTTCGGGCTGTGGGCCATGAAAAGCAGTTTGTTTTTCGTGTGAAAGGCTATGAGATTCCTGATCAGGTCTTTCCCCTGCATCGCCTCCCGGTAACGCTTGTATGTGAAGATGCGTTCGATGAAGTTTTCCCGCAGGACAGCGTCGTGGAGCCTCCCCTCCTCTTCGACGGGCGTCAGGGGAAAATGTTCCATAAAGATCCGGGCGAAGACCCCCACGCCGATCTTCCGGGGCATCCCCTTGTCGTCATAGACCTTGACGCGCTCCATCCCGCTCGACGGTGAATCGCTTTTGAAGACAAATCCGCAGAGGTCCTCCTTCTCGAGGGTCTTGACCCGCTTTCCGGCCCATGTCTCCATCCGTTCCGTGTGATCAATGCCCGATTTGCCCGTCACAAGGCGGGGGCGCGCGGGGTCGCCCACGAGCCGCATCGTTTCACGCGGGACGCCGAGGCCGCATCCCACCTCGGGACACACCGGCACGTACTGAACATATCTGCCCAGGGTATCGCGCAGAAAACGGTCCAGCGCGTGGCCGCCGTTATAACGGACATTTTCACCCAGCAGGCAGGAACTGATGCCGATCGGGATCTTTTCCATACGTCATCCTCGCAATCAGTTTTTTTCGAAAGAGGGTGGCACCCCTTTCACATTTCCGGGAGGTCTCGTTCCTGACGTTTCCTCTGTCGGTATATGCATGAGCCTGTTATATAGAGACCTTCGCACGGAATCAAGGGAATAGCGTACCGGCAGGGGAAGGGTTGTTCCCGTGAAAACCGAAACGCGGCGGTTTTTCCCCTTGACAAACCGTGCCATGGATGTACCTATTGATCGAAAATACGGAGGATGGTTATGAGCGATATGGAAAAAGTCGATCCCACACCGGCCCCCGACTTCGAGCTTGCCGACAGCGAAGGCCGACCGGTCAGACTGTCCGGCTACAAAGGCAGTCGGCATGTCGTTCTTATCTTCAACCGCGGCTTTGTCTGACCATACTGCCGAAAGCACATGGCGCAGTTGCGCCGTGACTATCAGGAATTCGTGAAAAGGGGCGCCGAAGTCATCGCCATCGGCCCGGAAAAACCGCAGGCCTTCGCCGACTGGTGGCGCGAACATGAGATGCCCTTCCCGGGGCTGGCCGACCCGGAGCACACCGTATCGAAGCTGTACGGGCAAGAGGTCCGGATCTTCAAACTGGGACGCATGCCCGCTCAGCTCATCATCGACAGGAACGGCATGATACGCTACAAGCATTACGGCTCTTCGATGAAGGACATTGCCGAAAACAGCGAACTGATCTCACGGCTGGATGAATTGAACAGGGAAGAAGAGTGAAAACCGGGGATACCTCGTGGCAACTGCCAATCCACAGAGAGTTTGCTCTTAACCAAGATAGGCGCTGAGATTCTTCCGTATATCCTGTTCGTATCCGAAATAGAAATGATCGGCTCCCCGGACCACCGCAAGCGGGCAGCCCACTTGTTCCACGATTTTCTTGAGGGAAGGCAGGGGGCAGAACTGATCCCGGTCGCCGCAGATGATAAGACCGCATCTCCCGGTGAGGTGGGAAAAATCGAATGGCACGAAATCGACAGGGGGCGAAACCAGGATTATATCGGAAAGACCGTCATAACCGGCAACAGCCCTCGAAATGACCCACGCCCCGAAGGAATAGCCCGCGAGGGTTATATCGTCCAGTCCTTTCTCCTGCAGAAAAGCGATGGCTCCCCTGACGTCGTCCTGCTCACCTTTGCCGTCGTCGAATCGTCCTTCGCTTCCTCCCACACCCCTGAAATTGAACCGCAGGGTCGCGTACCCGCGGTCATGGAAAGCGGAAACAAGTGCCTCCACCACATTGTTCTCCATGCTCCCTCCCATCTGTGAATGGGGATGAGCGACCACCACGCCCTTCGAACCTTCCCCCGGGTCATAGAGTCCTTCGATGGTCAAACCTGAGCTTTTCAAGAAAATCCATTCTTCGTTCATCATGGTCGCGCTTCCCGTGGGTTTTTCATGAGTAACGCGCAAAAGACAGCCAACAGCGTCCCGACGATACACATGACGATCATGTAATGATACGAGTGAGTAACATCGAAGATATATCCGCCCAGAAAAGAGCCGCCCGCAACACCCAGCCCGGCGAACATCAATACAAAACCAAATATGGAACCCGTTGCTTTGAGCCCGAAATAGTCGGCGGGGAAAGCCGGTATCACACCGGCCCATCCTCCGAAACTGATCCCGAAGAGTGGGGCAAAGACAAAAAACATCCACAGCTCCTGTGAAAACAAAAGCCAGACTACCATCACTGTTTGAAGTGTAAACGCGGCAATAAGAATCTGTTTTCTTCCCAGTCTATCTGAGAGGAACCCCGCCAGTATCCTGCCCACAATACTTCCGCCTCCTGTTAACCCCGCAAGAAGCCCGGCTGTTGTGAGGGGGATGCCTTTATCTGTAATAAGGGGTACCATATGAATCATGACGGCCCATAACGCGAGGGCTGCAAACGCCCAGCTTAAGCTTAAGGCCCAGAAAGACCTTGTTTTAAAAACATCAGTGAAACTCCCCGTTGCTTGCTGCGGGGAGTTTCACTTTCCCATCACTATTATTTTTCATAGAGATCATCCTGCCGTCGTGCAATAGTTTGTGTTCTTCGGTGAAAAATGTATGTAAGGGCAGGAAATGGATCGCGTCGCTCAACCATCGCAGTTGAGGCATCGCCCGCCTTGCGCGCCCCGGTCATATCCGTCTACAATACCATCAAATTCTCCGGCTACGCCCTGTCCCCGATTATTCTGTCGTTCTTTTACGGCGACGGTCGGCTGGCATGCGGCGCGGCGATCATCCTCTCACTCATACTGACGCTGAGGATGAGGCATTCGTGAAGTGGTTTTCCCCGGTCTGAGGCAAGTAAATCCGGCACCCTGACAAGCGGATTCCCTTACCCGGAATCTAGAAGCGTTCGCAGGTTTTGTGGAAGCCGATGTGAGGCCATTGTTCCATGAAGCGCGCGAGGCGCCACTCGCTGGAGGTGAGAAAGGCAAGGGACCCTTCGGCATCGAGCGCCAGAGAGGGCTTGTTTTCCTCTTCAAATTCCTTGAGGCGTCTCGGATCGTCACAGCTCACCCAGCGGGCGACCCCAAAGGGAACATCTTCATACCGGGTATGGGCTCCGTACTCGGTTTTCAATCGCTCCGCCGTTACCTCAAACTGAAGGGCCCCCACCGCCCCCAGGATGTAATCGCTTCCCCCGAGGAGCCGGAAAAACTGGACGGCCCCCTCTTCCGAGAGCTGCACAAGCCCCCGCTGAAGCTGCTTGCTCTTCATGGGATTCTCAAGCCGTATCCGCCGGAAGTGCTCCGGGGCGAAGTTGGGAACCCCCGTGAACTTCAGCGGTTCGCCATCGGTAAAGGTATCGCCGATCTTGATCGTGCCATGATTGTGTATGCCGATCACATCCCCCGGATAAGCCTCCTCCACATTGGTCCGGTCCTGTGACATGAAAATGGTGGCATTGGCGATGACGATCTCCTTGCCGATCCGATGGTGCGTAACCTTCATCCCCCGGCGAAAGGTCCCGGAACAGACGCGCAGAAAGGCGATCCGGTCACGATGCGCGGGGTCCATATTCGCCTGTATCTTGAACACAAAGCCCGAAAAGACCTCTTCGTAGGGAGAAACCTCTCTCGTGAGCGTGGGGCGCGCCGCGGGGGAGGGAGCCATCGCCACAAAGGCGTCGAGAAGTTCCTTCACGCCGAAATTGTTGATCGCGCTGCCGAAAAAAACGGGGGTCTGGCTTCCCGTGAGATAGTGTTCCATTTCAAAATGAGCGGCCGCCCCCTCCAGGAGAGCGATCTCATCACGAAGCTCAGCAGCCTGGCTGCCCAGAAGACCGTCAAGACGGGAATCGGACAGATCGCGGATCACGATGCCCTCGCGGGGCTGGGTGCTGCCGCCCGGCGTAAAGAGATGCAATTCGTGACCATATATATTGTAGACGCCCCTGAAGGATTTCCCCATACCGATCGGCCATGAGAGGGGAACGCATTCGATCTGCAGTTTGTCTTCGATATCCGAAAGCAGGTCCAGCGGGCGAAGTCCGTCGCGGTCCAGTTTGTTGATGAAGGTCATAATGGGGGTGTTTCGCATGCGGCACACCTCCATCAGTTTCTCCGTCTGCGGTTCCACCCCTTTCCCGCTGTCGACGACCATGAGGGCGCTGTCGACGGCAGTCAGCACCCGATAGGTGTCCTCCGAAAAATCCTGGTGCCCCGGGGTGTCGAGAAGGTTGATCTCATAGTCACGATAGTTGAATTTCATGACCGACGTGGTGACCGAGATTCCCCTCTCCTTCTCGATCTTCATCCAGTCGCTTGTCGCGTGGCGGGAAGCCTTGCGCGCCCGCACCGCTCCCGCCTGCTGAATCGCCCCCCCAAAGAGAAGCAGTTTTTCAGTCAGAGTCGTCTTTCCGGCATCGGGGTGACTGATAATCCCGAAATTGCGGCGCCGGTCCACTTCTTTCCGATGGTGTCTGTTCACGTTCTCTCCACCCCACACCCGTCCCTGTTAAAAAACCGAACCTCCGGGATCCGGTCGAAAGCTGGAGTGTATATACCAACCTCCGTGGAAGGTCAATCTTATATGCCTCCTGGGTGTATTGACAAAGAATGTTTCCGCGGATATACCTCAGCGACACGGTTTTGCCATGGAAGGGGAATTCGGCGGTGGATCTGAAAGGCAGCGGTCTCATACTCGAAGGGGGAGGGCTCCGGGGGGTCTATACATCGGGCGTCCTCCGGTTCTTCATGGACAAGGGGATCTTCTTCCCCTATGTAATCGGCGTCTCCATGGGGGCCTGCAACGCCGCCAATTATGTCTCCCGCCAGCCCGAACGGAACAGAATCGTCAATATCAGGTACGTCAACGATCCCCGCTATCTCAGTTACCTCCGTCTCCTGGGGGGAGGCGAACTCTTCGGGATGGATTTCATCTTCGACACGATCCCCAACTCACTGGTTCCCTTCGATTACGAAACCTTCCGGGCCAGCGGGATACGGTGCATCACGGTCGTCACCGATTGCGTCACCGGAGAGGCACTTTATTTTGAAAAGAATGAACTGGGTGAAGAGTATCTTCCGGTTCTGCGGGCCTCGACCTGCATCCCCTTTATCTCCAAACCGGTCCGCTTCAACGGGCTGGTCCTTATGGACGGAGGAATCTCCGATTCAGTCCCCATCAGGAGGAGTATCCGTGACGGGAATACGAAACATGTTCTCATCCTGACACGACCGAAAGGGTACCGGAAGAAACCCTCTCCCTTCAGCGGAATTGCTCGCCTCCGCTATCCCCGTTTTCCCGGCCTGTCCCACGCCCTCGGCCGCAGGCATACGGAATACAACGAAACGATGGATTGTATCGATAGAATGGAAGAGAGCGGCGAAGCCTTCGTCATCCGTCCCTGTTCAGACCTGCCCGCGGGACGGATCGAGCGCAGCAAGAACAAACTCTACACCACCTATGACCGGGGATACGAAGACGCGGAAAAGGCCTTTGAAGGTCTGTCCCGGTATCTGGGATAGTTATCCCTCCCTCAGATTCGCGAGCCGTGCGAGGATGCCGCCGGTAAAAATCAGTCCTCCCACTATCATAAACCCGCATTGGAAGATACCGGCATCACCCATAAACCCGATCCCCGTGGGAAAGAGACCCGCCCCGACCAGGAAGGCAATAGGCATGGAGAAGGAAACAGCCAGGTTTCTGCTTTCTGGAGGAACAGTCGCCGAGAGGAGTGCAAACCCCGCAGGAAAAACACAAACTGAGGAGAGAGGCTGGAGAAAAACAACTACCCTTAGCAAGGGAGAAGGTACAATCCCCAAAAGAATAGTAAATATTCCTGTGACAAAGAAAACAAGCCGGATCGTTTTTATCTCGCCGAAACGATCCACAGCCCAACCCCCAAGAAAAACAGTCCCAAGGGGAAGGATTCGGGAAAGGAAAACAAGGGTATTCGCCTCGAATCGTTCGATCCCGTGTTCAACGACAAGATAGAGTGGGAGCATGGAGTAGACGCCGATCGTACTTCCGATCCCCAGCGAGAAGAGAGCGGTGATAATCAGAAAGGACGGGTCCTTGAAGAGAGCGAGCGCGGAGTGATATTCTGGTTTTTTACCATGAAATTCTCCTGCGCGAAAAATCCAAGGAAACACCACACCACCAAGCAAAACCAAGCATCCAATTATCGCGATCACTCCGCGCCATGAAAAAATACAGAGAAGAGACTCAGCAATAAAAGGAGCCATCAAAAACGACAAGGCAGGTGCCAATTCGTGGACTGCGAACGCTCTTCCCCACTTGGCGGGGTGCACAATATCGGTGATGGAGGCAATTCCTGATGGAAGATATAAACCTGTGAAGAGCCCGATGGCGAACATTCCGAGAGCAATCGTGCCGGTGTTGACCGCGCGTGAAACGAGAAGCAGCCCGCAGCCGAGCATGGCAAGAGAGAGGGCGATTGTCCATCGGTGGTTGATGCGCGAAGAGATAAATCCGGAACAGATGAGAGAAACGAAGTACCCGGCAGTGATCAGGAGAAAGAACGACCCGATGGTCCTGTGACTGAGGCCGAGGTCCGATTCCACGGCGGGAACGAGAGGGGAGAGAATGATTCTGGAAATGAAATTAAGAAAGAAAGCAGCTGTTAGAATGACAACCGGCACCATATACAGCCTGTAGGGTAACCCCTCTTTATGATGACTGTTTTCCGTTACCACCGACAACTCTTCATCATACATTTGTTCAATTTCCCTCCATCTGAACGACTAACTCAACTTTTCCACAAGCAATGATGCGTTCTTCGCACCCCTTTTTCAGTGAGGTATCTACTTGACAGAGCAACGGAAAGCAAGGATAAATTTCTCTACGTGTGGGCGCGCTGACTACCGGGCTCTACCTATAGGCGAAAGCTCCCTGATCCTTCTTCGCCGCGGTTGTCCCGATCGCGTCGCGACCGAAACGTCATCCGTGCCTCACAGGAATTCCATACACAACCAGTAGACCGCCAGGTTGAGTGCTGTCAGGGGGATTCCGATTGCCGCAAATTCGCGGAAGCTGAGACCAGCCGATCCTCTCCTCTCCGCGTTCTGGATTATAATGATATTACTGGCCGCTCCAAGAATCAGCAGGTTCCCCGCGATAGTACTCCCCACGGCAAGATCGATCATCCGCTCCGCTGAAGCCCCGGCATGCATCAGCATCGGGAGGTACAGAGCCACGAGGGGAACATTGGAAATAAGCTGGGAGAGCAGAACGCTGACGGTGAAGATCATCGAAACGGAAGCGATATCGACGGGAAGCACGGCAATTGCCGACTGAAATATGCCTGAATCCCACACGCTCTGCATCAGCACAAACATGGCCGCGAAGAAGACAAGGGTGGGCCAGTCTATATTCTTCATGATCCTGAACCGTTTCGGGCTAAGGAAAAGAACGGGAAACGCACCGGCCAGGGAGATGTAGGTCAGCCTGAACTCGCTGGATATGCCGAAAAAGACCAGGATGATTTTTGCCGCGATCAGAATGATAATCATAACGAGCGATACCTGTGAGAGACGGGCAAGGGACCGGTCCTGTATCATTTCCGGTTCGTGGTTCAAGGGCGCATGACGGAAGTGGCTTCCGTTGAAACATTTCAGAAGGAAATACGCTATGAGAAGATTCAGCGCCGTCGGCAGAAAGAGGTGGCGGAGAAACGCGATAAATGGGTTGGGAATGTTCCCGTGGATGGCGATCAGAAGATTCTGGGGGTTTCCGATGGGACTCATGGTGCTCCCGATGGTAATGGAAAACGCCAGAGCAAACAGGAGAAGCTTGGGAGAGATCGCGTGCCTCTTCGCAAGATAGAGCATGATCGGAGTCCCGATAATCGCCACGGTGTCGTTCATGAGGAACGCCGACAGGAAACCCATGCCGAAAAGGATAAAAAGGACGAGTTGATTTACCGATTTTACCCGCCTGAAAAGCTGGAACGAAAGCCATGCCAGATAACCGCTCTCCTCGAGCGCCTGCCCGATGACAAACATCCCGAAGAGAAAGAGGATCACATCGACATTGATTGCCGCCAAGGCACGGGCGGGGGATATCTCTCCTGAGAGAAGGGTAAGCACGGCTCCGCAGAGCATGATCTGCCAGATCCCGACCCGTATCGTGCCCACCTGTCTGACAGAGATGGCTACGAAGACAACCGCCAGAATAATCACTGAAAGCATATATCGATAACGGCCCCATTCGTGCCATCTCACGCGAAGAGTGGCTGAATTGGCGCAGCTATCTATGCCTCTTCAGAAAGAAAGTCAACGAGAAAAAATGTGTCTTTCAAGAGTGGCCTGGACATGCTGCAACGCGAACGAGTAACAGCTCTTTACCGTTTGCGTTAGAGACTTTTCACCTCGGACAACAGTTTGTCGAACTGTTCCACATCGACAACGGGAGATGTAACAAAGGAGATCCCCGTTAACTGACCGATGGCCAGTGAGGTTGCCATCGCCTTCTCCGTGTCGGGGAAATCAAGGGTGAAAACGAGATCATGTTCACCGGCGACGGCGTACATGGAAATCACTTTTCCTCCGTTTTTTTCGATGATTTTAACCGCCTTTTTTGTCCGTTCCGGAGAAGCGTCTTGCAGGGCTTCTGTCGAATACTTGCCAAACATCATGAATATCGGCATCGTTAAAGCCTCCTTTCCGATGGTTCGTGAGCGGTCCAGAAAAATGAATCACATCGCGCCCCTTTAGCCCTATCCATATATATGATGAATTTTATACCCATCATCTCGGACAGTCAACAAACTTCAGGAAGAAACATGAGACACAATCACGGGGTGAGAGGAATGGTCTCTCTCTCATTTTTTTGCTCTTGACTAGGACAGTTTGCGCTATTGCAATACCGTCGGATGACTGGTCTTCAGGTTTTGTGCAATGATCCTATTGGGCAACCCATCGGCAACAAGCAGGCGAATACTGAACTACCCTCGACTATAAGTCAAGGGGTTTAATTTGGGTCGATTTGAAATCGACTATCATCAACTATGGGCTCGCCTTCTTGTTCTTGGATATATTGCT
>ENA-OSEO01005573-OSEO01005573.1-sediment-metagenome-genome-assembly--contig:-NODE-5573-length-11985-cov-4.491686_pt1 | contig 11985 bp, 11 predicted proteins | sample MGYA00237883_ERZ534232 | MGnify/ENA metagenome assembly ERZ534232
GTGGTGTCGGGCATTGCCATCGGGGGTGTGGCACGTCATGCGGTCCGTGTAGGATGGAGCGTGTCTCCGTGCAGGGAGCGATCACCCTGTTGGTTCGTATGCGCCCGGCTCCTGAAAAGAGCACGAACAGCAAAGGGCATCGCCTCTCAACGATCCGCCGACGGAAGCTGGGCGGGCCGGAATGCGTCTTCCGCTTGGGTGGCTTCCAGCAGGAATTCACAGGTCCCGTGAGCACGGATCAGCTTTGACGAGCCGAGGCTTTGTGTTGATTTGCCCGTGAACCTGCTGGTAGCCTCTAATGCGCAAAACGTCCTCTTCGTCTCGTCGCCACATGACGCAGGCGTACCCTGGCGCTGCGGCAAGGCGCCCGCGACTTCATGACCAAGCCTTGGATGAACGAGCGATGATTGGCCATCCTGCGAACCCAGGTAGAGCTGGGCCGGGCTCTGCGCAAGGGGCGGCAGTTCGAACAGGAGAATGTGCTGCTTCGCGGCGAGATTCCACCGAGCCTGATCGCCGAGTCGCGGGCGATGAGGCCCGTGCTCGAGGCGATTGCCCGGGTCGGGCCCTCTCGGGCGAATGTGTTGGTCACGGGCGAGATCGACGCAGCCCTGTTCGGTTTCGACAACGACCAGCGGCTCCAACTGATCAACGACAGCGCCAGGCGCCTTATCGTTCGAACCGATGTCGGCCGTGCCCTGCCTCAATGCGCACAAACCAACGAGCTCCCAACTCTGAGTGTGTCCGGATCTGGGCGCGGGGGTTTTGGAAACGGACATGGGCGGCTCTCCTGGCGGCTGCGTGAGCGGGGAATCGCGGCTTCTGGACGTTGGGACGGGAGTTGGAGGTATAGCCCCACCTGGCACGGGATTTGCAACGCCATCCGGCATGGATATATCGCGCAAGTCTGCAAAACGCACGAAGATGATTCGACGGGGCTTGATTGGCACCGCGGGATTGGTCTTGATCACCGTGGTGACGGTGGGCGTGTCCCGGCTGGAGCCGACGGTACCCGGCGTGGACCGCAGGACCTTGTGGCTGGACACGGTCAAGCGGGGTCCCATGCTCCGGGAAGTCCGCGGCGTGAGGGCCCTCGTCTCGGAGGACGTTCTCTGGATTTCGTCGGCCGTCCAGGGGCGGGTGACCCGAATCCTCGTCGCGCCCGGCAGCATCGTCGAGCCTAACACCACGCGGCTGGGGCTGAACAATCCCGAGTTGGAGCTGGAGTTGCTGGATGCCCGGTCGCAGTGGAACTCGGCCGAGTCGAGGCTGACGGCCTGGATGGCTGAACTCGAGGACCCACTGCTGGCGATGGAGGCAGACCTGACCCAGTTGGAGGCCGCCTACGAGGAAAGCGAGCTTCGGGCGGAGGTGGACCAGAAGCACTACGAAAGCGACTTGATCTCCGACCTTCAATTGACGCTGTCCAAAACCCGGGTTACCCAATCGCAGCAACTGCTCAAGGTGAGACGGAAGCGGCTGGACGTGTACCGCACGCGGACGATGCCCGCGCAGTTGGCCGAGGCCAAGGCGGCGGTTGAGCATGCCGAGTCACGGTACAGTCTTAGGTGCAGCGAGATAGAGTCACTGAAAGTCAAGGCCGGAACGCATGGGGTGCGGGCCCAGGTGAAGGAGAGAATCGAGCCGGGGCAGTCCGTCACGCCGGGCACGATTCTGGCCAAGATCACCAATCCCAAGAAGCGCAAGGCGCAGTTGCGGATTCCCGAGGCCCAGGCCCGCGATGTTCGCATCGGCTTGCCCGCCGAAGTCGATAGGCACCACGGTACGGTTGTCGGAGAGGTCTCCCGCATCGATCCGACTGTTGTGGAAGGCAACGTCACCGTATGTGTGTCGCTCGAGGATGCTCTGCCCCAAGGTGCTCGCCCGGATCCGTCGGTAGTCGGGACCATCGAGATCGAGCGGCTGGAGGACATCTTGTATGTGGGCCGGCCGGCGTATGCTACCACCAAGGGCTCACGGAGCTGTTCAAGGTCGTCGAGGACGGCCGGTTCGCCGTGCGGACCCGCGTCCAGTTCGGCCGAAGCTCCGTCGGCACGATCGAAGTCCTGGAAGGTCTGGAGAGAGGAGGCGAAATCATTCTGAGCGATATGTCGCAGTGGGATGACCATGAGAGAATCAAACTGAAGTAGCGGACAACTTGGAACTGGGAGCTAATGTATGACCCAATCGAACGACACACTCATCCGCGTGGAGGACTTGCACAGAGTCTTCGTCACAGAAGAAGTGGAAACCCACGCGCTGGCAGGCATTCACCTGTACATCGCCCAAGGCGAATACGTCTCCATCGCCGGACCTTCCGGCTGCGGCAAATCGACCTTGATGGCGATCCTCGGCCTGCTGGATTCGCCCACGGAGGGCGAATACCGGTTGGGCGGCGAGTCGGTCGCGAATCTGTCCACCCCGCGGCGGGCCCGCATCCGCAACCGGCAGGTGGGCTTCATCTTCCAGAGCTTCAACCTGATCGGCGATCTGACGGTCTATGAGAATGTGGAGCTGCCCCTGACGTACCGGGGCATGCCCTCCGCCGAGCGCAAGCAAAGCGGCTTCGACGTGGCGTGAAGAATGGGGATTGGTAACCGGTGGCCAGTGGTCGGCAAGAGAGCGGCGGAGTTGAAACCGACTACCGGCTACTGATGGGAGATTGAGCCGTGACGACTTTCTGGCAGGACATCCGATACAGTTTGCGACAATTGCGAAAGAACCCTGGCTTCACAGCCGTGGCTGGATTGACACTGGCGATTGGAATCAGCGCGAACATAACGATGTTCAGCGTGGTCAACGCGGTTTTACTGCGGCCGCTGCCGTTTGAAAATTCAGATCGCCTGGTCATTGTCCAGCAGGGCACGCAACCAACCATGTCCTATCCTGATTTCTTGGATTGGAGAGAACAGACTCAGATGTTTAAGGATTTTGCTGCTTATACTTCGACCCTATTCGAGCTGGTTGAGCCTGATGGCGCCCGCAAGATCGATGGTGCAGAAGTCAGCGGCGAATTCTTTTCCATGCTCAAAGTATTGGCCTGTCGGGGAAGAACCCTTACCACGGCGGACGAAGAGCACAATGTTGAACCTGTAGCTGTTATCAGTCATGATCTCTGGCAAAGCCACTTCGGGCGAGACGAAGAGATTCTGGGTCGCTCGATCACATTGGGAGATAAGGTCCACGCGATCGTTGGAGTACTACCCCGCGATTTCCATTACCCCGATACTACGGGGAACGCCCAGATATGGACCTTACTGAACCCTTCAGGGGAACAATTGAACAGCAGAAGCTGTTATTGGCTTCGAACAGCGGGACGGCTCAAGGCAGGTCTCTCCGTCGAACAGGCACTGTCCTTGATGAAAGAAAAACGCAAACAAATGGCTCAAGCATCTGGATTGGATGACAGTGAAATAACGATGGTTGGCCTGCGTGATACGGTAGTCAGGAGTGTACGAGCCACCCTATGGGTACTGACCGGGATTGTGGGATTCATCCTCCTCATCGTGTGCGCGAATGTAGTCAACTTATGTCTTGTCAAAGCCTCATCGAGAAATAAGGAAATGGCTGTTCGCCGTGCCCTCGGTGCCGGCAAACTGCGTCTGCTGTGCCAGTTCGCTACAGAGACTATTCTGTTGTCACTAGTTGGCGGAGTCACGGGCTTGATTATCTCTGCCTGGACATTGGCCATCTTCAAAGTGAAGATTTCCGACATTGTCCCCAGGGCGGACTCTATACGTATTGATCCGCAGGAACTTCTTTTTGGCTTGGGTCTCTCCTTATGGGTCGGGATATTTCTCGGCATGACCTCCTTCTGGCATGTACAGAGGTCTCGCCCGGCAAATGTCCTGACAGAATCACGAGGGTCATCAGGGCACCACGCCAGGCTCTCCAACATGTTGATTGCCGCCCAGATTGCCATGGCGCTGATTCTATCCAGCGGTATGGTCTTGATGATTCGCAGTATGTTGCAGCTTTCCTCCGCCGATATCGGGTTCAATCGAGAAAACCTGATGACCTTCAAGGTCGGAACGAGGGAACAAGACGCAACGCAGCGATATCAACTCAGCCGGGAATTACTGGAACGGCTGAGTGTCCTGCCTTATGTCAAGAGCGTATCGACCGATTCATGGATGCCTTGTTTGACCGGAGGTGTCACCTCCTATGTCACCACGGAGGGATATACGTCTCCTGATGAAAAGCCCATCAGTGCCGTTTATCATAGCGTTAGCGCCGACTACTTCAGGACGCTGCAAATACCGATCCTTCAAGGGCGCGCTATCTCGCCGGAAGAGTGCCAGAAGAGGGAGGCGGTAGTCGTCGTTAGCAAAAGCCTGGCCCGTCTGTTTTGGCCGGGAAAGGATCCAATCGGAAGAGAGCTGAGTTTCTGCGGGGAGAAGAACAGGGTGATCGGTGTTGCGGCAGATATGGTCCAGGGCAATGTCAAGATGGATAAACCCCACCATGTGTTTTTCCCATTTGACAGGTATCCCATAATTACGCGTTTTGTAGGACTTGCTTTGGGTGGCGGTAATTTAAGTGTTGTGGCTCGAACAGCCTCGGGGCCGGGTCCTGTTATCGAGCAGGCCAGAGCTATACTTAAAGACATTGACTCGACACTGCCGCTTTACGATGTCAGTACCTTCAAAGCCGAAATGGACAAATGTATCAGTCAAGAGCGATTCACCACTGCGTTCTTGACGGTCTTTGCTTGCATTGCACTGCTGCTAATCGTCATCGGTATCTACGGTGTAGTATCCTATGCCGTCGCCCGGCAAACCCGAGAAATTGGCATTCGCATGGCATTGGGCGCGCAAAGGACAGGCATTCTGGTCATGGTGCTCAAGCGTGGCCTGCTGTTGCTGGCCATTGGTGTGGTCATCGGTATCGCCGGTTCGATCGGCCTGACGCGGTTTCTGGCCGGCTATTTGTATGAGGTTAGTACCACCGATCCTGTGACGTTCGTCCTGGCCCCGTTAATTATAGCCATTGTGTCCATGTTGGCGTGCTTCATCCCGGCTTGCCGGGCGGCCAGGACCAATCCGATGGAAACGCTGCGATACGAATAGAAGAACCGTGGCAATTGACAACTACAGTACCTAATTCATTAGGAGATACAACAGATGAGAACACAAACGACCGTTATTATCGTTCTACTTGTGTCCATGGGTGTCTGTTCCGCCTCAGCACAGGATATCACCACAACAGAACGTGGTAACATAATCGACAAGGTCGTTGACCAATTGGCCAGTCGGTATGTGGATCCAAACCTTGGGCTGAAGGCGGCGGAGACTATCAGGCAGAAGAGAGAGACGCAAGCGTACGATGCCCTTGACACCAAGCCTTCCTTGATCGAGGCCTTGATGGCGGATATGCATGCTGCCACCGGTGACAGACAATTACAGTTGAAAGATCGGTCGGGAGGCCGCCCTGAATGGATACCCCCCGCTATCACGATCCAGACTCCTGCCGGGACCAACCCGGATGATCCACAATACAGGAAAACCATTCTCCAATTCGTCAACTACGGACTGATAAACCCCCAGGTCCTGGAAGGCAATATCGGCTGTCTGGGCATCCTTGAGTTCTTCTCGCCCAAGATAGCACCCGAGATGTATCAGGTGATCGACAAGACCATGCAGTCCTTCCGGGAATGTACGGCCATAATTCTAGATTTGACTTTCTGCGATAGAGGCGGCGACCCCGAGGTGATGATGTACCTGGCCAGCTACTTCCTGGGTGGTGAGGAGTCGCAACCACTTTATGTGTCCTTTGATCGCGAGAATCAGAAGGTCGCTGAGTTCCGCACACGCACCGATATTACCGGCACGCGTATGCCGAGTATCCCTCTCTATATCGTCGTGAGTTCCAAGACCTGTTCCACGGGCGAGATGTTTGCCTACGGTCTGCAGAAAGCGGGCAGAGCCAAAATTGTTGGTGAACCCTCGGCCGGCGCAGCCCATGTTACGGATGCAATCGACATAGGCCACAACATTACGATGGTCTTGCCTGTCAATGGGCTGGCTCACACCAAAACCCAAACCAATTGGGAACGAACCGGTGTGACTCCGGACGTGCCCGCTCCGGCAGATAAGGCACTGGATGTGGCCAAGGACTTGGTACGAAAGAAATGAGAAAGAAGCTATCAACCTATCAGTCGTCAGCCCCGTAAGGAATCCTGGTGATCGCCAGCGAACAGCGGAAGACTGGAAACCGAATGGAATGAGTGCTTGCTTAAACGACATCAAATACAGCCTTCGGCAACTGGGGAGAAGTCCCGGCTTCACAATCGTGGACCATCCCAACGTCACAATACCAATGGACAAGTCATCGCCCGTCTGGCACCAGGCGTGTCTCTGGCTGCCGCCGGCCGGATATGGCGATGAGCCGGCTCGCCTCGGATTCGTCGACCGCCTACTCCACAAACTGCGCGCGCAGCCCGGCGTGACCCGTGCATCCATTTCTACTGTTATCCCCTTTACCGGACAGGACAGCAGCCAAGCCATTGTTGCCGAAGGCGTCGTGCCGCATCCAGGCGACTCTCTCCGGGCCCATTGTCGCTGCGCTACCAGCGGCGATTTCTGGCAGACGCTCGGAATTCCGTTGCGTCGCGGGCGTTTGCTGGAAGAAGCCGACAACTACCGGGAAGAACGTGTAGGTGTCGTCGATGAAGCATTTGCCCAACGCTATTGGCCTGACGGCGACGCCATCGGATACCGAGTTACCATAGGGCCTGTGTTCAACGAAGCCACCGCGTTCAGGATGGTTGGTATCGTCGGGCGGATCAAACAGGACCAACTCGAGGAGGTCGCTTTAGGCGCAGTCTATTTCCCATACCGCTACGATGCCATCGGCGACATTTACGTCATCGCGCGAAGCACTCAGCCCCCGACCGCGATTGCTTCAAGCGTTCGGGAGATCATCCGGCGGCTTGATCCGCAAGTGTCGATGGACGACATGCGAACGATGCAGGCCCGCATCCACGCGAGTCTAATCCATCGCCGTTCGCCGGCGTTTCTGTCCGGTATCTGTGCCTCGGTTGTACTGTTACTCACGGCCATAGGCACCTACGGTGTAGTTGCCTATGCCGTGACACAGCGCCGCCGTGAGAGGGGAGTCCGCATGGCGCTCGGCGCCATGCCGCAACAGGTATGTGCGCACTGTTATGAATGATTTGGATTCCATTCGCCCAGAAGTGTTGTGCCTGGTTGAGGCCTGGGAACGCAGGCTGCTGGCTCTTACGGAAGAGGTGTTCACGGAGCGTCGAAACAGTCAGAATCGCACGATCAAGCAAATCGTGGGCCATATGGTGGATTCGGCCTCGAACAACACGCATCGGGTTGTTCACCTGCAATACGAACCCAGCCCCTTGATCTTTCCATGTTACGCAAGTCACGGCAACAACGACCGGTGGATCGCCATTCAGGACTACCAGGCCGAAGACTGGAACGATCTGGTGCAGTTGTGGAAGCACAGCAACCTGCACTTTGCCCACGTGATTGGCAACCTAAACCCGGAGAAGCTGGAGAACGTGTGGATTTCCGGTTCCCACGAAGAAGTATCGTTGAAAGCCATGGTCATCGATTACCTGCGCCATTTCAGACTACACCTCGGTGAAATCGAGGAACTGATATACCAGGCGTGATCTGCTGGAGTACGAGACGGAGACTAGCACGAGATGGGCACTGTCGTCAACGATGTTCGTTATGCCATACGGATGCTGAGGAAGTCACCGGGCTTCACGGCCATTGCACTGATTACTCTCGTGATCGGCATTGGTGCCAATACCACGACGTTCAGCGTGCTCAACATCCTATTCTTGCGACCCGTGCAGGTGGATCGGATCGAGGAATTGGCGGTGTGCGAGGCGGAGAATGTGGACTTCTTCTTTACGTATGCCCCTTACCAAGCGTTGCGTGAGAATAATCCCGTGTTCACGGACTTGGCGGCGGTCAGCGTGATGACCGTGGATGTGACCTTCACGCGGACGGGCCGGGCGGGGCTCGCTCACAAGACTCCTGCCTATTGTGTATCGTCCAATTATTTTTCCGTGTTAGGCAGTGTCCCGGCTCGGGGGCGTTGGTTCCTACCGGAAGAGGAACAGTGCGCCGCCGAGCCCGTGGTGGTCCTGAGTTATCAGGCATGGAAGAAGCACTTTGAAGAATCTGACGTGGTGGGGTCGCAAATCCTGCTCAATGACATTGTGTTTCGGATCGTGGGGGTGGCCCCCAAAGGATTTACCGGGGCGACCATGTATGCGACTGATTTCTGGCTGCCGTTAGGCAAGTATGCTCTATTCATGCCATCCCGGTGGAAGGCTAACCGAGGTCCGGAACCGTATCCCAACGTGATCCCTATAGGCCGGCTCAAGCCTCAATTGGATCGGGCTGCCGCCCAGGCGCAGTTACAGGCCGTGGTGCCCGGACTTAAAGCCAGTTATCCTCAATGGTGGCCCGGATATGGGCAGCTCAAGCTGTTGCGACCGGGGCGCATGAGTCTGATGGATTATTTCGAGCAAAAGCAGCGATCCGCCTTCTCCCGGTTGATCCTCTGTCTGACGTTCGTTTCGGGGGTGATCTTGGTGATCGCCTGCCTGAACCTGGCCGGTATGATGATTGTGCAGGGCACCTCGCGCCAGCGGGAGATTGCCATTCGTCTGGCGTTAGGCGGCGGTCGGTTCCGCATTGTGCAACAACTGCTCATAGAGTGCCTGCTCTTGTCTTTGGGGGGGGGTGTGTTGGGGTATGTTCTGGCCTCCGGTGGATTGCGTACCGTGAATGCGTGGCCTGGAGCCATCTCGCTTCCGATCGAGATTCCCAGTTTATTGTTGGATGGCCGTGTTCTGCTGGGGAGCCTGGGCTTCTGCCTTGTGGCGACCGTTCTCTTCGGGCTCAAGCCGGCCTTGCGACTTTCCCGTCGCGATGTGGTCACGGATCTCAAAGAATCGGGGCGAGATGCCCTCAGATCGTCACACCGGAAGGAGTGGGCTCCCAGGGGGCTGTCTGTGGTGGCGCAAACGGCTCTGTCGTGCGTGCTTGTCATGGGAGCGGCCTTGTTCACCCGCAATGCCATCAGTACACTAGATGCCCACTCGTATTTCGATTTTGACGGCAAGCTGCTGGTGCAATTAGACCCTTCAACTCCAGGCTATGATGCCGAGCGCAGTCGTCAGATCAGTCAGACCATCAAGGATCGGTTTCTAGCCTTGCCCGGCGTGGAGTCTGTGGCCTTCTCGCATAGCAGTCATTTCACCCAAACCGATTGGAATAGCGGGCCGGTGTCTGCATATGCACCGAGCAGCGAACAAAACCTCCCCAGGGTCAAACTCACTCAGGTGTCCTGGCAGTACAACGTCGGCGTAGGCTACTTCAAGACCCTGGGGCTGCCTCTATTGCGGGGACGCACATTCAACGAACTGGATCCACGGGCTGACACGGAGAAGGTGGTTATCATCAATGAAACATTAGCCCGCAAGCTCCGTCCCGATGGCAACGCTCTGAACACTTACATTCGGTGGGGGCCGGACAAGTACGTTGACACGATCAGGCCCCATCGGGTGGTTGGCATCGTTGCGGACCTGGCGTCAGGTAATACCGAACAAGCTGAACCCACCTTGTATGTGGTCATGCATGAGAGTAACCTGCCCAGATTTGTCCATGTCCTGACCCGCAACATGACGCGGCAAGGCCAGAAGGCCCTGCTTGGCGCACTGTCTCAGGAAATGTTCAAGATCGACGCGCAGATTCCGATGACTTCCGTGAGCAGTCTGCTGGATCGTTCCCGCCAAACCGAAGAGGTCTGGCTGACGGGACTGGGCGCACGCCTGGCCATCGTTTCTGCGGCTATGGCCCTGTTTCTGGCGGCCCTCGGCATCTACGCCATCAAGGGCTACATGGTTGCGTCACGCACGCCGGAGATCGGCATCCGCAAGGCCCTGGGTGCCACGCGCAGAGACATCATGCTCATGGTATTGCGTGAGGGCAGCAGACTAATGCTGTTGGGTCTGGGACTCGGTCTCGCCCTGGGATTGGGGATTGCCCATCTGGTACGGGCGATGTTCTACAACGTCAGCCCGGTCGATCCCTTGAGCATTATCGTCACAATCGTCATCCTGGCAGTGGCGTCGCTACTGGCCGGGCTGATCCCCGCCCGCCGGGCAGCGAAGGTCGAGCCGATGGAGGCGTTGCGATATGAATAGCGATACAATCATGACGCGTTGGAGTAGTGGAATGATGAGCAACACGGTGACCGGCTGCCCAATACTCCAACATTCAAGTCAACCTCGAGGAACTGCAAAATGATCGGACTGAAGAACGTTGGGAAATGCTACCAGACCAAGGCTGGCTTCACCTATGTGTTGCGGCAGATCAACCTGGAAATCGAGGCGGGGGAGTTCGTCACGATCATGGGGCCGTCCGCGGCGGGCAAGTCTACTCTGCTGAATATTCTGGGCATGCTAGACCACGACTATGAAGGCGAATACTACCTCGACGGCCAGGCGGTGCACACGCTGAAACCCAAGGACCGGCAGACCCTGAATCGCCAATCCGAAGCTTGTCTTGGCCGACGAGCCGACCGGCAATCTGCACTCCACGCAAGGCGAGGCCATCATGGACTTGTTCCAGAAACTCAACCACGAGGGCACCACGATCATCCAAGTCACGCACAACGATACGTACGCCGCCTATGGCAAACGGATCATCCGCCTCAAAGACGGGTGGATGGAGAGAGAACGATGGGAGCACATCGGCCAAATGTCGTACGAAGCAACCGGCGGCCACGTCTGAGTTAAGAGGGGAAACAGCGTCTGTATTTGCCCGTGACATCGTGACACCAAAATGTCTCCACTCGTACCAATCTCAGTGCAAAATCGAAGCAGCAACAGCCCCGGTCAAATGGAAAGAATGCGGTTTTCACGATTTATCGGTCGGGGCATAGTACTGATCTTCCGATACACCTACGGGTAGCCTGTCGTGCGCTACACACCCTCTTTGTCTTGTCGCCGTATGACGCGGGCATGCCCTCACGCCATTGGCTCTAACAGGCGTTTGCGATCTTCCTGTCTTTGTGGTATGATACTTCATATGGCAGCATGTTGGTTCCGTGTGAACCGCAGAATCACGCTGTGTACGCGAGTGGATTCAGGGTCGTCTCGTGATACGCCGTGGCTCTAAGGAACCGGAATGAGAGTGACTTTTCAACGGGATGAAGAGACGGCCAAAGCGAATCTCAAGAAGCGTGGGATCAGTTTCGAGGAAGCCGTCGCGGTATTCACCGACCCTTTCTCAGTGACGATTCCTGACCCGGACCACTCCACCGATGAGCAGCGGTATGTCGATATTGGCAGTTCTGAGAAGGGGCGCGTGCGGGTAGTGGTCTATACCGAGCGCGGCACAAGCATGCGCATCATCAGTTGCCGAAAGGCAACTCTTTCGGAGCGTAGAGTTCATGAAGAAGGGCAGGAGTAGACAGGACCGTCGGAAGGATGATGAGATGCGCGCCGAATACGATTTCTCGGGCGGTGTGCGCGGTAAGCATCGCAGAGCCATGCAAGCCGGATACACGATCACGGTCCATAAGGCAGACGGCAGGACGGTCGTCAAGAACGTGATGCCAAACAAGAACGCAGTCCTCTTGGAACCGGATGTTCAAGCCCACTTTCCAGACTCGAAATCAGGGAACAAGGCCCTGCGCTGCCTGATTCCGCTGCGGCCCAAGAAGGGCAAGACAAAGACAGGACCTCGCTGATGCCCACTGAGCATCAGCAGTCCCGTCTTATGCCTTGTTCGCCTTCTCGAAGACAAACCCGTGGGGGCCGGCGTCGATGCGGATCGCGTCACCGTCGCTGAACTTGCCCGCCAGCAAGTCCATGGCCAGCGGGTTCTCCACCTGTTGCTGGATCGTCCGTTTGAGCGGCCGGGCGCCGAAGACCGGGTCGTAGCCCTCCTCCATGACCAGGTCCTTGGCCTGGTCCGTGAACTCGAG
>ENA-OSEO01005574-OSEO01005574.1-sediment-metagenome-genome-assembly--contig:-NODE-5574-length-11981-cov-3.436996_pt1 | contig 11981 bp, 8 predicted proteins | sample MGYA00237883_ERZ534232 | MGnify/ENA metagenome assembly ERZ534232
CAGATGGTTCGCAGGACATATCCACCAGGCATTCAATTTGTTAATCTCCGCTAATTCCCTTTCTTGAGAAAGCCATGTTTCTGTCAAGGAATTTCCTTGACAGCCGGGGTGGTTTAATGGTATAAAACTGAAGTTTTGGCTGGTGAATGAAATCTGGCCTGAGTGGAGTGAACGAGAATGAAATTACCCGGTATGGTTGATGTGCATGTTCACCTGCGCGTTCCGGGCGGTGAACACAAAGAGGATTTCAGGACTGGTTCCGCGGCCGCGCTGGCGGGCGGGGTGACCACTGCTCTGGCCATGCCGAACACACACCCTCCCATTGTTTCCGTAAATGATTGGAACATCGCACAGGAAAAAGCTTCGAGCGAATCCCTGTGCGATGTTTTTATGTACGCCGGGGCCTCCGCGGAGCATCTTGACCAGCTGCCTTTGCTCGGCGAGAGGGCGGTGGCGCTCAAGCTGTACATGGATCTGACCTACGGGACGCTGCGAGTGGAGGGGCTGCGGGCGCTCAGCGCTGTGGCGCGGGAGTGGCCGCGGCACAAGGTACTGGCTGCCCACGCCGAAGGCCATTCCGTTGCGGTGGGGATCGCGCTGGCCGCGGCTTACAACCGCCCGGTGCATTTCTGCCATGTCAGCCGCAAAGATGAGATTGAACTGATCGCGGCAGCCAAACAGCAGGGCCTGCCGGTGACCTGCGAAGTGACCCCGCATCACCTGTTCCTGAGCGCCGCGGACGCGGATCGTCTCGGCCCGCTGGGGGATATGCGCCCCACCCTGGCCGAACAGCGCGACGTGGACGCTTTATGGGACCACATCAACACCACGGTTGACTGCGTTGCCACCGATCACGCCCCGCACACCCTGGATGAAAAGAACCAGCCTGACAATCCCCCGCCCGGCATTCCCGGCCTGGAATCAGCGCTGCCGCTGATGCTGACCGCCGCCGCAGACGGACGGCTGAGCTACGAGCGGGTGACCGAGCTGATGTACACCAACCCCCGCCGGATATTCGCTTTGCCCGAGCAGCCGGAAACCTGGATCGAGGTTGACCCGGACGCGAAATATGTTTTCCCGGACCACCAGCTCTACACCAAATGTGGCTGGTCTCCATTCTCCGGCTTTGAAATGCAAGGGAGAATCCGGAAAGTGGTTTTCAAAGGGAGAGAAGTCGTCCGCGACGGAGAAGTCCTCCATTATCGTCCTTAAAAGACCCGTTTTTCGGGTCTTTTTCTTGCAAAGAATTATTTTAACAATATTCATAGGAGACAAAAGAGATGGTGAAATTAGAATTACCCAAATTGTTTGATCTGGAAAAAATGAGCCGTGAGCCAAAGTTCAAGAACAGTTTTTACCAGCAGGACATCCTGTCGGTAGACCAGTTTGACCGCCAATCCCTGTCCTACATCTTCACCCGCGCCCAGGAAATGAGCGAAATGGTGGGGAAAGTAGGAGCCTGTGATCTGCTGCACGGCTACAACCTGGCCTGTGTGTTTTACGAACCCAGCACCCGCACCAGCGCCTCTTTCATTGCCGCGATGGAACGCCTGGGCGGCAGCGTCATCCCGATTACCCAGGGTATCCAGTATTCTTCTGTTTCCAAGGGGGAGAGCCTGGTGGATACGATGATCACCCTGGAACAGTATTCCGACGCGATTGTGCTGCGCCACCCGGAAATTGGCTCGGTCGCCAAAGCCGCGAAATACTCCCGTGTTCCGGTCATCAACGCGGGAGATGGAGCGGGAGAACACCCGACCCAGGCGCTGCTGGACCTGTTCACCATCCGCAAGGAACTGGGCACCATTGACGGCCTGCGCATCGCGATGGTGGGCGACCTGCGCAACGGGCGCACCGTCCACAGCCTGACCAAGCTGCTGATGAGTTATGACGTCAGTCTGCGCTTTGTCTCTCCTGACACCCTGCGCCTGCCGCTCAACTTGATGAACGATCTGATCGATAAAGGCGTTGATGTCCGCGAAACCGACAAAGTGGACGATGTGATCCGCGATGTGGACGTGCTGTATGTAACGCGCATCCAGAAAGAGCGCTTCACCGATCTGGCAGATTATGAAGCGGTCAAAGATTATTTCGAAATCACCCCGGAGGTAATGGAAAAGGCCAAAGAAAAAATGATCGTGATGCATCCCCTGCCCAGGGTGGGCGAGATCCACTACAAAGTGGACCGGGACCCACGCGCGGCGTACTTCCGCCAGGTGCAGAATGGAATGTTCGTTCGGATGGCTTTGCTGGCCGCTGTCCTCGGGCAGGCATAACCAGACCCTATTCAGGAGAACCAACCATCAGGGGTGACGCGCGAAGCTTCACCCCTGATGTGAGCCAGTATCCGCAGCAATTTGCTATAATGCGATCAGACTAAAGACTTGAACAGCCAGGAGGCTCGATGACCCAGACTTTTTTCTCCAAATTGAATTCCGCGATTGAAATGAACCACAGTTTGCTGTGTGTTGGACTGGACCCCCGCACAGATAAGATTTCTGCCGATTTGCAGCCCGGCGAAACGCTTGAAGAGCGGCTGGCGGCGTGGGGCAGGGCGATCATTGATCAAACCAGCGACCTGGTTTGCTGCTACAAGCCCAATTTTGCCTTTTACGAGCAGTGCGGCCCGGAAGGGCTGCGCGCGCTGCAGCGCACGATCGCGGCTGTGCCGGAAACTGTCCCGGTGCTGCTGGATGTCAAACGCGGCGACATCGGCTCGACCGCGCAGGCCTACGCCCGGGCGGCTTATGAGCAATGGGGCGCGGACGCCGTGACCATCAGCCCGTATCTGGGGGAAGACAGCGTCAAACCCTTCCTGGATTATGAAGGCAAGGCGGTTTTTCTGCTGTGCCACACCTCCAACCCTTCCGCCGGGCAGGTGCAGCACCACGGCGAACCGCCGTTGTTCGAGTACATCGCCCAGACAGCGCGGGGGTGGGGCGGCGCGGACCGGATCGGGTTGGTAATCGGGGCCACCCAGCCCAAAGCGCTGGCAGCGGTGCGGGCGATGTGCCCGGAGAACTGGTTCCTGGCGCCCGGTGTGGGCGCGCAGGGCGGCGACCTGGCCGAAGCCCTGCGGGCCGGCCTGCGCGCCGACGGCAGCGGGATGATCATACCCGTTTCGCGGGGAGTGATCCAGGCGGAGTACCCGCGCCAGGCAGCGCTGGAACTGCGCGACCTGATCAACCAGGTACGGGCCGAAGTGCAGCCCGCCGCGCCGCGTTCTTTCAAGGAAAATCTGATCGGCGGGTTGTTTGAAGCGGGCTGCGTCAAATTCGGCAGCTTCACCCTGGCTTCCGGCAAGCAGTCCCCAATCTATGTTGACCTGCGGCGGGTGGTCTCATATCCGTCCTTATTCAAGATGGTCGCTTTCGCATACACCGAGATTGTCAAGAGTCTGAACTTTGACCGGGTGGCGGGGGTACCTTACGCCGCTTTGCCGACTGCGGCCGTGGTATCCTGGAAGCTCGAGCGCCCGATGATCTACCCCCGCAAGGAGGTCAAGCAGCACGGCACCGGGCAGAATATCGAAGGTGATTTTGAAGCCGGGCAGACCGCGGTGATGCTGGAAGATGTCATTACCAGCGGCGGCAGCATCGTCAAAGCCGCCGAGACTCTGCGGGAAGCCGGTCTGGCGGTGCGGGACGTGGTGGTGCTGGTGGATCGCGAGCAGGGTGGCCACGAGAAGATGGCTGAGATTGGCCTGCGGCTGCACGCGGTACTGACAATCGGTGAGATCCTGGAGACTCTCAAAAACCTGGCTTTGATTGACGCGAAAACGTTCGATGAAGCGAAAGCCTATCTGGCGGCATAACCGATGATGAATGTTGACCTGACCTGTCGTTTTCTGGACCTGACTTTGGACAACCCCACAGTGCTGGCCTCCGGCATCCTGGGCACGAGCGCGACCCTGCTGGAGCGCACCGCCCGCTGCGGGGCCGGGGCGGTTACCGCCAAAAGCTGCGGGCCTGAACCGCGCGCGGGGCATCCCAACCCGGTCTCGGTGGATTGGGGCGGCGGGGTGATCAATGCCATCGGGCTGACCAACCCCGGCGCTGAAGAGGAGGTGCACCTGCTGCGGGCGTCCAAAGCGCTGCTGGCTCCGTTGGGTGTGCCGTTGATCGCCAGCATCTTCGCGCCGACGGTGGCGCAGTTTGGCGAGGTGGCGCGAATCATCAGCCAGGCGGAACCAGACCTGATTGAGGTCAATATTTCCTGCCCGAATGTGGGGGATGAGTTCGGCACCCCGTTTGCCGGTTCAACGGCTTCGGCAGCCGCGGTCACCGCGGCGGTGAAGGCCGTGACCACTATTCCGATCAGCGTCAAGCTGGCGCCGAATGTGCCCAGCATCGCCCGCATTGCCGCGGCAGTGGTGGAGGCCGGGGCGGACGCCATCACGGCGGTCAACACCATGCCGGGGATGGTCGTTGACGCGGAAGCCGGCCGGCCGGTGCTGTCCAACCGGATGGGAGGCATTTCCGGCCCGGCTTTGAAACCGGTCGCGCTGCGCTGCGTGGCGGAGATCGCCGCGGCAGTCAGCGTCCCCATTATCGGTACGGGCGGGGTGACCACCGGGCGCGACGCCGCTGAAATGATCATGGCGGGTGCCACCGCGGTGGGCGTGGGAACCGCGGTCTGGTACCGCGGCCCGGAAGCCTTCCAGCAAATCACCGCTGAACTGCGCGCTTTCATGGCACGGCAGGGTTATCCCAATCTGGAATCAATGCGAGGCCTGGCAATCCGATGACACTACCCACTTTGCATACCGTGTTTCATATCATTGAGATCCACACAGATAATTACCGCACGAAAACCTTTACGCTGGACGCGCCGCTGGTGGGCGCGCGGCCCGGGCAGTTTGTGATGGCCTGGCTGCCGGATGTCGGTGAAAAGCCCTTCAGCATCGCCGGGGCGGATCCATTGAAGCTGACCGTGGTGGCTGTCGGCCTCTTCAGCGAGGCGCTGCACGCCCTGCGGCCTGGCGGCCGAATTTGGGTGCGCGGCCCGCTGGGGAATGGGTACCGGCTCTCCGGCCAACGGCATTTGCTGGTGGGCGGCGGGTATGGGGCGGCCCCGCTGCTGTATCTGGCTGAAACCGCTTTGGCCCGTGGGGATACGGTGCGGGTCTGCCTGGGGGCGCGCTCCGCGCCGGATATCCTGCTGGCGCAAGCCTTTGAAAAAGCGGGCGCGGAAGTGGCGGTCACGACCGATGACGGCAGCCTGGGCAAGCAGGGCCTGGTAACGCAGGCTGTAACAGACGCGCTTGAAGCGTTCGTGCCGGACACGCTTTACGCCTGCGGGCCGGTGGCGATGTTGAGCGCGCTGGCGGCACAATGCCGCGGTACGGGCCTGCCCTGCCAGCTCTCCTGGGAAGCCCTGATGCGCTGCGGGATCGGGCTGTGCGGTTCATGTGAACTGCCTGCTGAGGCTGGACAGGCGGCCGGGGTGCCCTCCGGCTGGCTGACCTGCAAGGATGGGCCGGTTTATATCTCCAAATAGTTTGTTTGGTTGATGATCAATTACAGCTCCGGGCTAATCGTGCCCGGAGCTGTGTTTTTAGTGGGTTGCGGGGCGGAGTTGCAGACCATTTTTGCGGGTTGGAAGGGTTAGTCTCACGCAAAGATCGCTAAGAACGCAAAGAAAGACTGAAGAAATGTGTGGTGGGGTTCATATTGACATTTCCAGGTGTCATTTCGAGCGCAGCGAGAAATCTTTGGGAAACCGGGAAGCAGGATCTGGCGGAGCAAGTATAGCTTCCCGGAAAGGGATGTTAAGATTTCTCCTCCCTTCGGTCGTCGAAATGACATGGGGAGCGGTCGTCGAAGTGACAGTGAGAAATCTGGAGGAAACCGGGCGGCGGCGTTCGGCGGGAAGATCAGATAAGATTTCTACCCTTCGGGCACGATGTCCTCCCTTCGGCCGTGGAAATGACATGGTAGGGGCGCTCGCTTGGGATGACGCGGGTTGGGCAGGTGGGGGCAGCTTCCGCCCCGGAACTCACCCGGCATTACTGATCTTTTAGAATGGTAAGCGCCTGCAGGGTGACCCAGCGGTGCTGGTCGTCGGGGCCGAGCAGGCCCGGCCAGGTGCGCCGGCGGAAGGGGCTGGCGCCGCGCCACTGCCCGGATGGAGCACGCCGGGCACGAAGCCAATCCAGGGCTTCGCGCGCGCGGGGGTGGTTGAGGGCGTCCAGCTCTTTGAGGACGCGCAGGGTAAACAGGATATCCGCGGAGTAGAACAGGGGAAAATTGAGCCGGAACCAATGGGGATGGATTTTCCCCGGTGTGGGATAATCGGCCAACACCAGGGAGCCGCCGTTCAGCAGGAAGTCCAGCCCGGCCGCGATGGTTTCTTCAACCTGCGGGGAACGGCGCTCCGGCGGCACGGCGGCCAGCCCCCATAACGTGCGGACCGCCCCCCAGGCGCAGGGCAGATCGCCGTTGTAGGGACAGCGGAAGCGGAACAGTCTGGTGTCCTGGTTGACGTAATCCAGCACCCGCTGCGCCCGCGGGTCTTCCAGCAGCCCGGCATGGATGGTGTAGCGCAGCAGGTTGCCGTAAAAGCAGATGTATTTTTGGATATTCTCTTGGAGGTGCTGTTCCACTTCTTTCTGGGTGGCTGCCAGCATAAACTCTGCCCCACGGCGCACCCCAGGCAGGGCAGGGGCGGCGTCCAGCTCCGTCAGGAGAAGCATGCTCCAGTGAGTGGCAGTGAATTTGGGGCTGTAATAGTGGCGGCGGTACACCCACCAGCCTTCGGGGTCTTGCTCGCGCAGGATTGCCGGGATAGGCCCTTCGGTTCGCATAGCCTGGTAATCGGCCTGGGCTTCAGGGTGAGAAGCGGGCTGGCCTAGCAGGTCCCGGCGGGTCAGCCAGCGGAGGGAGGGGGTGGCGCTTTGCAGCAGCCAGGTAATGACGGAATCATTTTCGGAAAAAGAAGCGTTCATTGCACCTCATTTGTAGTTTTGGATTGTTAACAGTATTATAATCAATCTGTCGCATCGGTGTTCAGATGAAAATCGTCGCAACCTCCCGCGTTTTCACAAAACCATTTACCGCAAGCTTGGCCGGGGCCCATCACCGGCGCGGTTGTAAAAGGCGATGAAGAGGGATGATATGGATCCCCAACTGGTTAGAACCAAGCTGGTTATTCCGCAAATCCACCGGAGCAGCATCCTGCGTCCCCGCCTCTCCGCTTTGTTGGATGAAGCCCGGCAGTATCCGCTGGTATTGGTATCCTCGCAGGCTGGCTCTGGTAAAACTACAGCCTTGGCGCAATGGGCTGGCCAGCTTTCACTGCCAGCGGCGTGGCTTTCTCTGGAGAAAAGCGACAATGATCTGCCCCGGTTTCTGAGATATCTCGTGGCCTCCCTGCAAGGGATTTTCCCCGAAGTGGGCAAGGACTGTCTGGAGATGCTCACGGCATCAGGTTCACCTCAGGCGGCATATCTGGCTGCGTTGCTGGCCAATGACCTGGGGGGAAAGGACAGAGCCTTTGTCCTTGTCCTGGACGACTTCCACCACATCCAGGCTTCGCCCATCCTCCAGCTGATGGACTGCCTGGTCGCGTACCAACCCCCTCAAATGCATCTGGTGCTTTCAACCCGTGTGGACCCGAGGCTGCCGCTTGCCCGCCTGCGAGCTAAAAGTAAGCTCCTGGAAATACGCATGGAGCGGCTGCGCTTTAGCGAGGAGGAGGCTGCTGTGTATCTGAACAGGGTCATGGGGTTTGAGTTGGGTCAGGAGAAAGTGCATACGCTTTGGACTCGCACGGAGGGATGGATCGCCAGTTTGCAAATGGCCGCCCTGTCGCTCCAGCACAACCCGGATGTGGAAGGGTTTATTCGAGCGTTTTCGGGCAGCAACCGGTATGTGATGGATTATCTGTTGGAAGAAGTGCTGCTGCTCCAACCGGAACCGCTCCAGAATTTCCTCCTGCGCACCAGTATTCTGGAAAGATTAAATGGCGCGTTGTGTGACGCGGTGTTGGATCAGGAATCTCCAGATGGCCCGGCGGGTAATTCCTTGAATACGGCTATGGTGCCTGGAGAGTGTCCTTCCACGGGACAGGGCATCCTGGAAATGCTTGAGCGGAACAACCTGTTCGTCATCGCTCTGGACGATGAACGCCAGTGGTATCGCTACCACCATCTATTTGCCAGCCTGCTGCGGGTAAAACTGGCGCAATCTAACGATCAAAATCTTATTAAGCAGCTGCACCTGCTCGCGGCAGACTGGTATGAGCGGAATCGTTTCCCGGAAGATGCCATCGAACACGCGCTGGCAGCTGCGGATTTTCCACAGGCGGCAAGGATTATGGAAAACATCGCTGAGGAATTGTGGCTCAGGGGGGAGTATGCTCAGATAAGGCGCTGGATCGCGACGCTTCCGGTTGAACTGGCGCGCGGCAGGCCCTGGCTGTGTATCTGGAACGCCTGGTCGCTGCTGCAGACCGGATTGCTGCGGGAAGCCGGTCTGTGGATTGACGCTGCTGGTCAGGCCGGCAATATCAAAGAAGAGGAACTGGTCACAGTACCTCCCGCCTCATCAGAAGCGCACGCGCTGTATATTGAGATTGCCACCCTGCGGTCGATCACCGCCCATCTGGCAGGGGACCATGAACGGTCTGCCCGGTTGGCCAGCTGGGTGCTGAAAAACCCTCCAGAAAGACAGCAAAAAGGATACCTGACCGCCCGCTGTCAGCTGCTGCATGGGTTAGGCGTGATGAATTTCGATAACGGTGAGCTGTCCGGCGCGGAACAGACCTTCCTGGACACAATGCGGTTGTGCCGGGAAATCGGGTTCACGCTGCGCTACCTTCACGCGGCCAACTATCTGGCGTATGTGTACAGAATGACCGCGCGGCTTCACCAATGCGATCTGCTGCTGCGCGAACTGTTCCAGCATCTGGAACAACAGGGCTCAACCCGCCAGCCTGCCGCCGTTATCCTGCGCTGCCGGTTGGTGGATCTGCTGTACGAATGGAACCGCCTGGATGAAGCGCGGATGCTGCTTCAGGATGTCTTCCGTACCTGCGATGCGCCGCAGCCGCCCTTTGTGACCGTCGACCTTTACAACCTTCAGGCGCGGGAACTGCTGTTGGAAAACGATTACGACGGCGCGCAAAATGCTTTGAGCAAGGCAGCAGCCCTGGCCCATGATGCGTACATCTGGCAGGGATTGGCCTGGCAGACAGAGACGCTTCAGCTGCGGCTGTGGTTGGAACAAGGGGATCTTTCCCGGGCGGAGGCGTGGGCCGACCGGCAGCCAACCGGCTCCGCGGCTTCCCTGTCTTTTTCTGAGGTGCCTCGGGAAATCGCCCGGGCGCGTATTCTCCTGGCGAAGCATGAAGCAACGGCAGCACTGCGCCTGATTCATCGGTCTGCGGCAGTGGTGGAAGCAGCCGGCTGGAAAGAGTACCTGATCATCCTCCGCGTGCTGGAAGCGCTGGCGCTGCAAGCCGCCGGCAGTTTGAAAGAGGCTTTACAGACGCTTGAATATGCCCTCACACTGGCTGAGCCGGAAGGATACGCCCGCATCTTTCTGGATGAAGGCGAGCGGATGGCCGCGCTGCTATCCCGGATGGCCCGGGAGGGGCGTTCTCACCAATCGATGTATGCCAGACAGCTGCTTGCCACCAACGCGGGCAAACCGGGCACTGAACCGGATTTTGGGGGAAATACCGCTGAAGAAGGTCGGCGGGTTAAACCTAATTCCCAAAAAGCCTTACCAGTTGAAACACTTTCCAAACGCGAGCTGGAGGTACTGGGCTGCATGGCTGAAGGGCTTTCGAACCGCGAGACAGCCCGCAGGCTTGTGATTGAGATCAGCACGGTGAAACGGCATATCAACAGCATCTTTGGCAAACTGGGGGCGAGCAGCCGCGTTCAGGCGATCAATAAAGCCAAAGAAAACGGAATTTTGCATGACTAGAACATCTTTCGGCAGCAGAAATTTTCACAGTTTCCCTTAATTACACCCATCTCGACCTCTGATTACACCCAGGGGTGCATGGTTTTACACCCGAAGACAGCGTACACTCCAGAAGACACTTAACCAATGAAAGGAGATGCGCGCCATGGGTGTTATTCATCCGTCCTCGATATGCCAGCGCCGGGAGCCAATTCACTTGAGCGCGACGGGCAAGCCTGGTGAAAGACTGTGGCATGAATGACCGGTACAATAAAGACCCGGAAACCATACCGGTATATGAGATCCGCTTAAAAGGTGTCCTCCCTGACCAGTGGCAGAGCTGGTTTGGCCAAATGTCCCTGAGCCATGATCAGGAAGGCAACACGATTTTATGCGGGCCGGTGCCCGACCAGGCGGCACTGTATGGGTTGTTGGACGGGATGCGTGATCTGGGGATTACCCTGCTGTCCATTAAAAAGTTGAATCAATAGCCAGATATCTGGATTAAGGAGGTGTTTTGATGAACCGTATTTTGATTACCTATGTGAGCCATTCCGGCTCAACGCAGGAAATCGCTACCTTCCTGGGCGATGAATTTTCCGCCCGTGGAGAACTGGTTGATGTTCGGTCTATTGCTGACGTGCCCGACATTTCAGCCTATGATGTTGTTGTTGCAGGCGGTCTGCTGTACAGATTTGGCTGGCATCCTGAGATCATTCGTTTTTTGGAGAAAAACCAGACCGAACTTGAGAATAAAAAGGTCGCTCTGTTCGTTACCGGCCTGAGGCTGGTGGAGACACCCGCTTGCAGCCAGGAGACTTTTCCGGTCTTCATTGACCCGGCCATCCAGGCAGCCCCCGCGAACCCGGAAAAGAGGAATCTTCTTGACAGCTACACCACCATGGAAGGTTACCTGAAACCGGTGCTGCCAACCATTCAGCACATCAACCCCGTCCAACTGGCCTTCTTCGCCGGTAAACTGGATATGAACACGCTCAACCTGCCGGAAAAGATGATCATGTGGCTGTTGATGCTCCTGACCGGGATCCGGGCCGGGGATAAACGCAACTGGGAAGCCATCAGGGCCTGGTCGCGCAGTCTGGATTCGTTCGCTGGTTAATCTGGGTGGTGCGGAGCAGGGCGCGGCCGCCATTATGGATTGTCCTAAAACCATTTTTTTGCGCTGGAAACTTAGGTAAAAAAACGCAGGTGAAAAAATCTGCAAAATCCGTTATCATCAACATATCCTTTGGGAAAAGAGATAAAACCATTATTCAATCCCGGGGTAAAGGAAGATACGGTGATCCGAGAGATAGAAGCCAAAACCCTGCTGGCGCACAGCAAAGAGCCGGACCCGTGGTTTGGGGTGAAATACAATATGAACCTGTACCGCGGCTGCCAGCACCAGTGCATCTACTGCGATTCCCGGTCGGAGTGCTACCAGATCGAGGATTTCAATGACGTGCTGGTGAAGGTCAACGCCCTCCCGCTGCTGCGGCGGGAGCTGGCCAGCAAGCGGGTGAAGGGTACGATCGGGTTTGGCTCGATGAGCGACCCCTACCTGCCGGCAGAGCGCCAGTACCGCCTGACCCGGCAGGCGCTGGCAGTGATCGCCGAGAAACGCTTCCCGGTGCACATGCTGACCAAGAGCGACCTGGTCCTGCGGGACCTGGACCTGCTGGAAGCGATCAACCGGGAAACGATGGCGCTGGTGAGCTTCACCATCACCACTGCCGATGATGCCCTGGCGCGCAAGCTGGAACCGGGCGCGCCGCTGCCCTCGGCGCGGCTGCGGGCGCTGGAGGTTCTCACGGCACACGGTATCCGGTCGGGGGTGATGCTGATGCCGGTGCTGCCTTTTCTGGAAGATTCGGTGGAGAATATTACCGGCATCGTAAAAGCCGTCCACCGCCACGGCGCGGCGTATATCCTGCCCTCGTTTGGGCTGACCCTGCGCGACCGCCAGCGGGATTATTTCTACCAGCGGCTGGACGCGTTGTTCCCCGGCGTATCGGAGCGCTACCGCAAGACCTACGGGGAGCGATACGCCTGCCTGCCCCCCAACCACGT
>ENA-OSEO01005575-OSEO01005575.1-sediment-metagenome-genome-assembly--contig:-NODE-5575-length-11979-cov-8.306671_pt1 | contig 11979 bp, 11 predicted proteins | sample MGYA00237883_ERZ534232 | MGnify/ENA metagenome assembly ERZ534232
CTCCGGAGACGGTCCAGGATGCTGAAAATACTCTTATCATCGAGGGCCGGGGGTGCAGCGGCTGCTCCGTAACGAATCGCCTGGCCCTTTCTTTTTTCTCTCCCCGGGATTTAAAAAACCTTGGAGACATCACCTTGGTGGTAGGCGATGCGGAATCCATGGCCTACCAGCCCCGGGGAAGATGCTTTTTCGTGGGGAATTGTGCCGTCCGCTCCCGCAGGGGAAAAGAGGGCGTCCCGATCGAGGGTTGTCCGCCCCCGGGCATCTGGATCCGCCAGGTTCTCACCCGTGGGATCAAAAACCATTCGCCACAGAGGACACAGAGATCACAGAGAAATTAGCAGTTTGCTGAAAAAGTCCTTTCTTCTATCAATGTGTCATACCCGCGGAAGCGGGTATCCAGTTTTTTCAATGCCTTCTGGACTATCGCTTCCGCGGGAGTGACGAAAATAAAAGTTTTTCAGCACCCTGTTAGATTAAAAAAATCCCAGAAATAGCGAACTCTGAGGCTTATGATCCAATCCGCTTCTTAAGATCGGACCCTAAAGTCCCCTCCGCGGCCTCTGCGTTCTCGGCGGTAAAATTTTTTTGCCTTACCGAATGGGATAAACGCCGAACCGGGCGGCGGCGCGGTAAATCGCCACGATATTTTCCGGGGGCACATCGGGCTGTAAGTTGTGGCAGGGAGAAAACACGTATCCGCCGCCGGGAGCAAACGCCCGCAATACCCGGTGCACCTCGGCCTCAGCCTCGGCAGGGGTCCCGCAGGGAATGGTATGCTGCTGATCCAAGCCTCCGTGGAACACCAGTTGCTTTCCAAAAGTCTCCTTCAGCCTCTCCGCCTCCATTTTGGCCGCCTGAGGCTGCAAGGGGTTCAGGACCTCCATCCCGGCATCGATGATCTCGGGGAGAAGGTCAAAAATCGATCCGTCGCTATGCAAATAGGCCTTAGCCGAGCCCCTGGTCTTTCTCTTCATGAGGGCGGAAAGCCGGGCATGGCAGGGTTGGACCATCTCCCGGTAGAGGGCCGGCGACATGAAAGGCGCCCTCTGCGTTCCCAAATCATCCTGGGTCTCCACCATTTGGACGTAGGAACCCACAGCGGTGAGCAAGGCATCCGTTAGGCCGATGACCGTTTCTTCGACCCGGGCGAGCAGGGCCTTGGCGAAAGGCTTGTCGAGAAGCATATCCATGAGGAATTGATCCATCCCCCGAAGGCGGCAGCAGGTCTGTAAAATCCCCCCCGAGACGGACATGGCCGATAACCCATAATCCGTCTCCTCGTACAAGCGCCGGGCGCGTTCGGCAACCCCGGCCACCCGGCCCGGATCGCCCGGGTCGGGCCAGGGATGCTTGGCGATCTCGGCAAGGGTTGCGTTGCGGAGAGGATTGGCCACAATCTGGTTATAGAAACCCACCTTCCGGTAGACGATCCCCCATTCATCGGCCCAACTGCCGTCGGCGTGTTCGACCCGGCCGGGCTTCCGGCCGGGTCCCCCGGTGGAAAGCGGCCCCGGCCATCAGTTCGGAGTTGTCGCTGACAGAATAGGTCAAAGTCGGCTGGAACTGGAACGAGCCGTCCGACAGGGATTGCATCCAGGCCGCCCGGCCGATCGGTATAGGCAGGAGGTCGTAAGAGGCGGCCAGCCCGACCAGATGTCGGCCGAGGTGCATCAGCCCGCCGCCTTCTTGACCGCCTCTAAAGCCTGGTTTCTAAGCTTATAAAGATTAGGTCTGACTCAGCCCATACCGGGTGCAGATTTCGGCATGGGTCCCGCGGCCTTGGAGCAAATCCAGAACGGCCTGGACTTTATCCTCTTCCGACAATCGTTTAACTGGCATAAGGTCCTCCTTAGGCTTGGAGATACCTTAAAGCCCTCTCCTTTGGAATCATTGATCTCTTCGGCTTCGCCTCAGAAATCAATGATTCCAAAGGCCAAAGACTAAACGACCAATCGTCCAACTCCTTCAGGGGGACAGGATACGGATTACTTTCAGTTGCCTTCGGTCACCGGTCTTTCTGCAGGATGATCACCGAGCAGGCTGCTTCTTCCAGGCCGACCATCCCGCCCCCGTTTTCCTGGAGGGCGAATTCGGCGTTCTTGACCTGCCTGGGGCCGGCTTCGCCCCGGAGCTGAGTGACCAGCTCGTAGATCATGGACAAGCCCGTGGCCCCGACCGGGTGGCCCTTGGAGACCAGGCCGCCGGAGGTGTTAATGGGTATCCGGCCGTCGAGCCTGGTCGCTCCGGACTCGATGAACTTCCCCCCTTGGCCGATGGGGCAGAAGCCAAGCATTTCCGCCTGATAGACTTCACAAAACGAGGTGGCGTCATGGATTTCGGCCACATCGATGTCCCGGGGCCCGAGGCCGGCCAGGGCGTAAGCCCTTTCGGCCGCTATCTTGCTGACCCCGGGTTCATCGACATCCCGGTATTTGCCGCCGGCCAGGACGCTGGCCCCGACCTTGACCGCCCGGTTCTGAATCTTGGAAGGCAAATTTTTCAAATAGTCGCCGGAACAGAGCAGAGCGGCGGCCGCTCCGTCGCCGATGGGCGCGCACATGGCCCGGGTCAAGGGGTAGCTGACCAGGCGGTCCTGGAGCACGGCCTCGACCGTTACTTCGAATTGGTACTGGGCCTTGGGGTTGAGGGAGCCATGATAATGATTCTTGGAGGCCCCGATGGCGATCTGGCGCTGGGTCGTGCCGTGCTTTTTCATGTGATAGCAGGCTTGGACCGCGTAGGTGTCCATGAACACGGTCCGGCCCGGCCCTATTTCGAAATCCTGGCCGCATTTGGCGGCGGTGTCCTTATAAACCTTGATCCATTCCTGGGGATCGAAGGTGTCGATGCCCTGTTCGAATATTTTAAAAATGGCCTGGGCGTCCCATTCGGGATTGAAGATTTTCTCGACGCCCACGGCCAGGGAAAGCTCGCATTGGCCGCTGAGGATGTCCTTCCAGGCCCCGTGGAAAGCCATGGAGGCGGTGGCGCAGGCCCCTTCCACGTTGATGATCGGGACCCGTTCCGGAAAGAGGCCTTCCCGGACCAGGGGGGTGAAACAGACTTGGCCGCGGATATTGGCCTGGCCCCAGTTGCCCATGCCGCAATTGCCGAACCAGGCGAACTGGATTTCGCCGCCGTTGTCCAGACCGGCATCCTTAAGGACGTTCAGGTAGGCGTCCCTGGTCAAGTCCTTAAAGGATTTGTCCGGCCACTTCTTGAACTGGGTCGAATAGGCTCCGATCACGTAGACTTCCCGCATAACAGTTTTCTCCTTTGGTTTTTTCATCCGCTGACAGGATATCAACCGACCCGGCGGGCACGTCCGCGCCAGTACGGTTCCCGCAGGGCCTTTTTGTTGGCCTTGCCCAAGGGGGTCAAGGGGAGGCTGTCGACAAAATCTATGCTCTTGGGCACCATGATTTTGCCCTTTTTCTTCTTGCACAGATCGATCAGTTCCTCGGCTTCGGCCGTCCGGCCGGGTTTCAAAACCACCACGGCCTTGACCGCCTCGCCCCACTTGTCGTCCGGGACCCCGATGACCGCGGCCTGGGCCACCGCCGGGTGCTCATGGAGCGCGTCCTCGATCTCCTTGGGAAAGATGTTGAAACCGCCGCTGACGATCATGTCCTTGGCCCGGTCCACGATGTAGACGTACCCGAGCTCATCCTGGCGGGCCACGTCGCCGGTGTAGAGCCAGCCGTCCTTGATGGTCTCGGCGGTGATTTCGGGCCGGTTCCAGTACTCGAGCATGATGTTGGGGCACTTGACCACCATCTCGCCCGGCTCGCCGGGCGGAACCTCCCGGCCTTGTTCGTCCACCAGTTTGAGTTTCGTGGTCAGGGTCGGCCGGCCGCAGGAAGCCAGCCGGGCCAGGACCGGTTCGTCGCCTTCAATAATATGCTCCTCACGGGGCAAAGCCGTGATGGCCATGGGCGCCTCGGTTTGGCCGTAGAGCTGGGTGAAAATCGGGCCGAAAGTTCTGACGGCCTCCTTGAGGCGCTCCGGGGCGATGGGGGCCGCGCCGTAAAGGATGTTGCGCAGACTGCTCGTGTCGTATTTCCTCAAATCCGGGTAATCCAGCAGGGCGTAGATGATGGTTGGAACCAGAAAACCGCTGGTCACCCGTTCTTTTTGGACCGTTTCCAGAAATTTTTTAATATCGAAGCCCGGCATGATGACCACTGCACCGCCCCTAAGCCAGACCGGCGGGGCCAAGGCCCCGGCGGCGTGGGTCAAGGGCGTCACGGCCAGAAAGACTTCGTCCCGGCCGATGCCGAAGTCCAAAAGCTCCATGGCGAAGCTGGCGGCCATGGTCCGGTGGCTGTGGACCACGCCCTTGGGCACGCCCGTAGTCCCGCCGGTGTAAAGAATCAGGTATAAATCGTCTTCGTCGACCTTTATATCCGGCTCCCTGGCCGCACCCTGGTCGATCAGGGCCCTCAAGGATAATTCGCCCTGGGGTATCGAGGCCTCCTCCGCGGCCAGACAGATGATTTTTTGGAGCCGGGGCAGCTCTTCTTTTATCTTTTTGACCTGTTCCCTGAAATACTCGTGGTAAATCAGGGCGGCGGCCTGGGTTTCCTGGAGCAGATGAACCATGTCCTTGACTTGCAGATAGTAAGCCAGGGGCACCCGGACCAGGCCGGCCTTGGCGTAGGCGTAATCGGCCACCGGCACCTCGGCGCAGTTGGGCATAAGGATGCCGACCTTGTCCCCTTTTTTCAACCCCAAACCAAGCAGGGAATCGGCCAGACGCAGACTCTTCTCTCGGAGCTCCGCAAAAGTGAAGCGCCGGTCCCCAAAGATCATGGCCGTCTTGGGGGCGTAATGATAACAACAATAATCGAAAACCTCGCCGACAGTCTTGCCCAGCATAATCAACCTCCATTAACTCCAACTATTCGGGCTTCGATGATGATGCCTCGGTTATCTCCGTCTCCGAAAAATGTTAATTTTTCGGCCTGATTAATTCACCGGAATTCCGGCCAGGGCCTTGGCCAGTTTGACCTTTTTGTCCAGGTCGCCTTCCCGGAAGATCATGACTCTCTGGGCCTGCGGAGAACCGGCCCCGTGCATGGACTCGACCAGGGCCGTGCCGCCGGTCATGGCCTCGATGAGCCGGGCGATCCTGATGCGGTGTTCAGTCGGCACGTTGGCCACGCCGGAGAAATACTTCCGGACCAATTGACCCACGTCTTCACTCTCCAGATCATACTGGCTGGGCAGGGTGGCGATGAAACCGCCGGCCAGGTCCACGGCCAGACGAGCGATCTCGAAATGAAACCTGGTGACGTTCTGCTTGCAGACATTGGCCAGCATGGTATCGACCATAAAGGCCCCGGAAGACGTGGGCCAGCCTTCAGATGAACAGGCGATGGACGAACAGTACAGGGTTTCGCAGAGGTGGATCATTTCCGTGACCTTGTCCCGGACATGGGAGGCTTTGGCCGTGCCCTGAATCTGGGCCAGATAGGTGACCGCCCCGATGAGCACGTCCATCAGGCCGGTCTTGCAGGCTCCATAATTGGCCCGGTGATGGGCGGCGAAACGGTAGACGATGGTCCCGGTGAAATCGGTCTGGCCGTCCATGAAAACCCTGTCCCAGGGCACAAAGACGTCCTCGAAGGCGATGACCGCTTCGCCGCCCACGGCCCCGAAAGACGGCTTGCCCACGTCGATTCGTTCGAGATTGTCCCGCCGGTCGTCATTGGCCTGGCGGCCGAAGATCATGGTGATGCCGGGGGCGTCCACCGGCACGGCGCAGATGACCGCGTAGTCTTTGGACTTTTCATCCATGGCCGAAGTGGGCATGATCAAAATCTCATGAGAATTGACCCCGCCGGTCATGTGCAGTTTGGCCCCGCGGATGACGATCCCGTCGTCTCTGCGCTCGACGATGTGGACGTACTGGTCCGGGTCGGGCTGTTCGGCCGGGCCTTTGGACCGGTCGCCCTTGGGATCGGTCATGGCCCCGACCACCATCAGATTTTCGTCCTGGATGTAAGTCAGCCACTTCTTGAAACGTTCCAGATAGTCGGTCCCGTGTTTTTGGTCGATTTCATAGGCCACGGAATAGGTGGCGTTGATCCCGTCAAAACCAACGCAGCGCTGGAAGCAGGTCCCCGTCTTCTGACCCAACACCCGCAGCAACTTGATCTTTTTGAGCAGGTCCTCCACGTTTTGATGGACGTGGGTGAAACGGCTGATGGTCCGGCCGGTCAGGTGGGACTTGGCCGTGGCCAGGTCGACGTATTCGTCCATCGCCGCCAGGGCGTATGTCATGGCCGCGGCCCGGACATGAGGGGCGGTGGCCGGGTGAGTGGTCACGTCTTCGATCTTTTTCCCTTTGTAATAAATCAACGGGTGGACACTCTTCAAACTCTCGATGTATTCGGCGCCGTTTTTAAGTTTCATGGCTTCTCCTTGTTCTTTGGAGTTGATGGATTATTAGACTTTTTTTCCGCCGATTTTGCAAGCCCGATGGCGGTCTAACGCCTGGGGCGACCCTGACGATAACCTTTGCTTTTTTTCTCCTGACTTGTTATAGTCTTTTAAATACTATAAAAAACCATTGGAGGACCGAATATGACTTCGAAACCCTGGCCGGCGGCTAAATGGCCCCAAGGCGTGCCCCGCGAAATTTCCGGTTTTGAAAAACCAGTCTTTTCCATCCTGGACGATTCGGCCCAAAAGTATCCGGACAAGGTCTTCACCATTTTCAACGACGGGGTTCGGACCTACTCCCAAGTCAAGGACACGGCCGACCGGATCGCCGACTTCCTGGCCTCCCGCGGCCTCAAGAAAGGCGACCGGGCGGCGATTTTCCTGCCCAACCTGCCCCACTATCCGGCCATCTTTTTCGGCATCGTCAAGGCCGGTGCGGCCTGCGTCACCTGCAACCCCATTTACACGGCGACCGAACTGAATTACCAGCTCAAGGATTCCGGGGCTAAGGCGGTCTTTTGCATGGATCACCCCAACTTCTACCCGACCACGGTCAAGGCGATTGAAGGGACCGACGTGGAGACCGTGGTCATCTGCGGGGTCAAGTCTTACCTGCCGCCCCTCAAGGCCCTTCTGGGAGGGCTCCTGGGCAAGATCCCCAAGGCCGGCCAGTACCAGCCCGGACACTTTTTCTTTGACGAGGTCGTGGCCAAGGCCCAGCCCAAACCGCCGGCCGTGGACATCAATCCGACCGAAGACCTGGCCCTGCTCATTTACACCGGCGGAACCACCGGCGTGCCCAAAGGCGCGGCCCTGGTTCATTCGAACTTTGTTTCCAACGTAATGATGATGGACGAATGGGGTCGTTTGGTCCACGAAAAGGGCGGGCCGCCAGAGAAATTGAGGAAGGGCGGCTTCCATACCTCCCTGGGCGTCCTGCCCTGGTATCACAGTTTCGGCCTGACCGTCTGTCTGCTGCACACCTGCCACACCGGGAACCGGGTCGTCTGCATACCCGACCCCCGCGCCGGCCATCCACCGTTCACCGAAGTCCTCAAGGCTGTCCAGAAATACAAGACCACCCTGATGCCGGCTGTGCCGACCATCTTCGTGGCCTTCACCAACCACCCCCTGCTCGATAAATTCGATCTGACCTCGCTCATGGGCTGCTTTTCCGGCGGCGCGCCCTTGGCTCCGGAAGTGGCCCGGCAGTTCGAGGCCAAGACCGGCGCGGTCATTTTTGAAGGATACGGACTAAGCGAAACTTCGCCCGTGCTCAGCTCCAATCCGACCAACACCCAGGACCGCAAATTCGGCTCCATCGGCTTTCCCATGCCCGGCACCGATATAAAGATAGTCGACCTGGAGACCGGACTCCAGGAACTGCCCCAGGGCCAGGACGGCGAGATCGCTGCCAGCGGCCCCCAGATTATGAAAGGTTACTGGAACAAGCCGGAAGAGAACCAGGCCGTGTTCCGAGAGATCGAAGGACGGCGTTATTTCCTGACCGGGGACATCGGCCACATCGACGAAGACGGCTATATCATCATCACCGACCGCAAGAAAGACCTGATCCTGGTCGGCGGCTTCAACGTATATCCCCGTGACGTCGAAGACATTCTTTACACCCACCCCAAGGTGGCCCTAGCCGCCGTGGTCGGCGTCCCCGACGAACGGAGCGGGGAGGCGGTCAAGGCCTTCATCCAGCTCAAACCCGGCGAGACGGCCACGGAAAAAGAGATTCTGGACTGGTGTCAGGACAAGATGGCCGGGTACAAACGGCCCAAGATCGTCGAGTTCAGGGAATCGGTGCCCGTGTCCAATGTGGGCAAGGTCCTTCGGCGCGTCCTTCGGGATGAAGAATTGAAAAAAATGGGACGTGGCTGATAACAGGACCATGAATTATGAAGATCGACTTGCAGACGGCTGATCCGGCCGGGGTGAAGACTTCGGGCTTGATCGTCTTCCTTTTTAATGACGACGCCCCGGACCTGGACCGCCGGCCGGAACTGGCCGGGCTGAAAGAGATCATCGGCCCGAGGTTGAAGTCCGGCGACTTCAAGGCCGAACCCCTGGCCGGCTTGACCCTTTTCCCGGAAAAAACGGCCGGACCTCAAAGAGTTTTTCTGATGGGATTAGGGCCCGAAAAGAACTACCGACCGGACAGGCTCCGGGCGGCTGCGGCCCAAGCTATCCGGAACGTTCAGGACATCGAGTTGAAGGACGCAGCCATGGTCCTGCCGCCCCCGCGGCCGGGGCTGGAAGACCCGGTCGTCCTAGCCGAGGTCGCGGCTCTGGGGGCCTGGCTGGGGCTTTACCGCTTCACCGAACTTAAAACCCAAAATAAAGACAAAAAGCCTGATCTCGAAACTCTGACCCTGATTCGGTCCGAGAAAAACCGCGCCGCGGCCCTGAAGGCCGCCCTGAAAGCCGCGGAAATCACGGCCCGGTCCATCAAGACCGTCCGCGATCTGGTCAACCGGCCGGCCAATCTGCTTTATCCCGAGACCCTGGCCGCAGAGGCCGAAAAATTGGCCGAAGAAACCGGTTTGAAGATCAAGGTCCTGGATATGGCCGCGGCCCGCCGCAAAAAGATGGGCGCTTTCCTGGGCGTGGCTCAGGGCAGCGTCCGGCCCGGCCGGGTCATTATCCTGGAATATCGGGGCGCTTCGGTCCGAACCAAGCCTTTGGCCCTGGTCGGCAAGGCCATCACTTTCGACAGCGGCGGACTATCTCTTAAATCCGCCGAAAACATGGGCAATATGAAGACCGACATGGCCGGCGGGGCCGCGGTCCTGGGCGTCCTGGCCGGCGCGGCCCGGCTCAAGCTCAAGCTCAATCTGGTCGGCCTGATCCCCGCCGCGGAAAACATGCCCGACGGCGGGGCCATCCGGCCGGGCGACGTCCTGACCTCCATGTCCGGCCAGACCATCGAAGTAATCAGCACCGACGCCGAAGGCCGCCTGATCCTGGCCGACGCCCTGACCTTGGCCCTCGAGTACAAGCCCAGGGCCGTCATCGACCTGGCCACCCTGACCGGGGCCTGCGTCGTAGCTCTGGGCCAGAAATGCGCCGGCTTGATGGGCGTCGATCCGGACCTGATCGAAGGACTGAAAAAGTCCAGCCGGGCCACCGGCGAACGCGTCTGGGAACTGCCCCTCTTTGACGACTATTTCGAATCCATCAAGAGCGAAGTGGCCGATTTCAAAAACTCCGGCGGCCGCAACGGCGGGGCCATCACCGCCGGCCTGTTTCTCAAAAAGTTCGTCGGCGACACCCCTTGGGCCCACCTGGACATCGCCGGTCCGGCCAGGGCGGACAAGCCCTCTCCGGACGCCCCGGCCGGCGGCACAGGCTTCGGAGTCTATCTGCTTTTACACTATCTCCGGCATTTTTGAGACGTTCGCCGGGCGGCCAGGATAGGGCGTGGCCCGGGACCGAGTTCACCGGCAGACAGACCAGCCGCCTGAGCCGGGCGATAGGTTCAGCCAGGGGATTCGATATAGAGTCCGAAGGATTTTCCCGATAAAGCAATTGCTAAACCCAGCCCTTTGGTCCTCAAAGGCGCGGCGAAAAATGCCCCGTCCTTTGAACGGCGGCGACAGCCTGCAAAAATTAATTGACTAAAATTGTTTATTATTGTATTATAAATTTTTTAGAGTTTTTTCTTTCGATTTACCCGGCTTCACCGAGCGAATCCGGATAAGTCGCCAAAAATATAAAATGATCGGCAGGTGATAAAAGCATGAAGAATGCGACCGGCATAGAGGTCACCGTCAGGGACAACGATGTGGAACAGGCCCTCAAAGTCTTGAAGCGCAAAGTCGCCCGCGACGGACTCCTCAAACAGCTTAAATCCAAAAAAGCTTACGAAAAACCGAGCGAAAAACGCAAACGCAAGGCCCGGGAATCTCAGCGCCGCATCCGCAAGGCCATGGCTCGCCGAGCCAGGCGGTCCAATTTCTCCAGAGATTAACCCGCCGTTAAACTATTGCTGAAAGCCCTTAAACTCCAAGCCCCGGTCTCCGGGGCTTTTTTTATGACCCCGCCAGCTCGCTCCCCCATAATCCTTTCAGTTCGTCAATAATTCGTCTCGGGGTCAACCCGGACCAGGGCCGGGCTGAACCAAATCCTTCCAGGGCCAAGATCGAAACCCGGGGGCCGCGAGGAGCCCAATGGGCCGGGTTGGTCGGTCCGAAAAGGGCCAGAATCGGCCGGCCCAAGCTCGCGGCCAGATGGGTCGCCCCGCTGTCGTGGCCGACATAGCCTTCGGCGTAACAAAGAAGACCGGCCGCGGCCGGCAGGGGCAGGCTATGGACCAAACGGGTCCGGCTGGTCCGGCCTAAAAATTTTTCTATCACCGGGACCAAGTGAACCTCGGCCGGACCCAAAATGAAAAGACCGGGCAGCTCGAGTTCTTTTTCTATTTCCCCGGCTAAAGACAGCCAATTTTCAATCGGCCAATTTTTGACCGGGGCTCCGCTGCCGGGGTGCAGGGCCAGCCAGCGCCGATTTTCCAAGCCGAGAGCGGACAGGATGACCCCGGCTTGTTCCAGACCCGGCGCGGAAGGCCGGACCAAAACAAACGGCCGGCAGGGTTTGACTCCGGTTGCGGCGAACATATGGTCCGTCAGGTGGACGGGCCGGTCGGCCGGCGGCCGGGAAGGAACCCAGATCACCGGGGCTAGTCCGGTTTGCTTCAGACCGGCCAGGGCCGGGTCCTCAGGCTTGGCGGCCAAGACCACACCGGCCCGATGACCCCGGATAAACTCGCCCAAACGGTCAGGAAGGCGGGGCGGGTCCAAATACAGACCGGACCATCCGGCCTGGTCGTGGTCGCGGACTTCGGCCACGAAAGGCTGGTTAGCCAAAAGTTCCAGGATCGAAGGGTTACCAACCAGACTGAGGCTTCGGCAGCGGAAATGCTCGGGCAAGGCGGCCAGAAAGGGCAGGGCCAGCAGGACGTCGCCCAAGGCCCCGCGGGCCAGGACCAGAATCCGACCTTCAGCCGTCCTTCCGGGTCCAGTCGTAGGGGATCCCGCCCTGGTGAGGGTCGAGGCGGTGCTCATCCGGGGCCTCGTAATTATAAACCTCGGTGACCACGTTGATGATGTAAGCCTCGGTCGGGCTGATGCACTTCCAGCCGTGCTGGAGACCCGCCGGCACTTTGACCAGTTGGGGGTTGTGTTCGCCGATAAAAAATTCGTTCAGGCGGCCTTGGGTCGGCGAGTCCTCCCGGGCGTCGTAGACGACCAGCTTGATCATGCCCTTGACGCAGGTGATGAAGTCGGTCTGCTTGAGGTGTTTGTGCCAGGCCTTGACCACGCCGGGATAAGTGGTGGACAGGTACACTTGGCCGAATTTTTCAAAGAGGGGATCGTCCCTCCTGAGCATTTCCATCAGCCGGCCGCGCTCGTCCGGGATGACTTTGAGCGGTTTGACGGCCACGCCGTGAATCAGTTCCAACTTGTCAGCTCCTCACGGTCCTTGGTCTGCCCAGAGCATAACACACCGTTTCCGGGCCGGGGG
>ENA-OSEO01005576-OSEO01005576.1-sediment-metagenome-genome-assembly--contig:-NODE-5576-length-11978-cov-6.575918_pt1 | contig 11978 bp, 10 predicted proteins | sample MGYA00237883_ERZ534232 | MGnify/ENA metagenome assembly ERZ534232
ATAGAAGACGCCCTCGGGATAAACAGCCATGACCGGTCCCATGGCGCAGAAGCCGTTGCAACCGGTCTCGACGACCTTGATCTCACCGGTCAGTCCTCTATTTTCCAGTTCCGCAAGGAGGGTCTTCTTGACTTCGATACTGCCGGATGCATGGCAGCCCGTTCCTCCGCAAATCAGTATGTGTGAGCGAAACACCTTCATGATGGATTCCTCCTGCCTAAATTGAGAGACCATTGTTCCGAATGATGACGGCAGCCCAGATTGGGTTTGGGCCGCAGGGCACAGCAACAAAACGGCTCAGTATCCCGGACTATTTTACGACCTCGGCCCCCCGGGCAAGCACGAACGGGTTCTGGATCTCACCTTCCATGACGTGGCGCTTGAAGATCTGCCGCATCTTGTTGGGGTTCACATATTCGTATTTGATGGGTTCCTGCCCGATGATTTCAACGGTGACGAGGGGTTCGCGGCTGCACAAGCCCATGCACCCCGACGTCGTCACAGCCACATCGGAAACGCCGACCTCTTCGATCACGCCCATCAGCGCGTCCATCACCTCGCGCGCCCCCGAGGCGATTCCGCACGTTCCCATGTGGACGGTCACCCGCGCACGCAGTTCCCCGTCTCCATGACGCAGGGCCGTTTCCGCCTGCACCTTATCCTTGATCTTTTTCAGATCTGCAATCGTCAGTTTTGCCATCGCTCCCACTCCTTAAATAAATGGATTCACGCATTAAACGTAGGGGGCCAGGATTTCCTTGACCTTGGCCGCTTTGACCCGCCCGTGGACGTCGCTGTCCACCACCATCGCCGGGCCCAATCCGCAGGCGCCCAGGCAGCGCACCGTCTCGAAAGTAAAGCGACGGTCCGGTGTGGTTTCGCCTTCCTTGATGCCAAAAGCCTGTGTGACGGTTTCTGCAATGCGCTTGCCGCCGCGGACGTAACAGGCCGTCCCCAGGCAGGTGCGGATGGTATGCCGGCCGCGGGGTTTTATGGTAAAAAGTGAATAGAAGGTAACGACCCCATAGACTTCACTGAAAGAAATTTTAAGACCGAGAGCGACCCGGCGCAGAATGGCCTTGGGAAGGTACCCGATCTTTTCCTGAATCTGCTCCAGAACCGGAATGAGGGCACCCGGTTTCAACAGATAACGTTCAATAATGGCATCAACAGCCTCCAATTCCTCGGGGCTGAATTCCTGCAATTCATGTCGCTCTTTCTCTAACGAGCTTTTCGCTGCCATTGGGATTCTCCTCATTATATGGTTATGAATATAAAATTTTTATACTTTGGACGCTTCTTCCCCTTTTTATTACATTCAAAAAGTGTGCCGATCCTCGCAGATTAAATCATAATTTCATAAAGAGTTTTAACATACTTGAATTACATGCTAAATTATTAGTAATGATCCTGCCCTGCAGGCACAACGAAGCACGGACCGCCGAGCTGTAAATTCCAGGTGGACATCAAGGTGTAATGAAAAAGTGACAGACTGTGAAGGAATAAGAGTAACGAGTGACCGGTCAGGACAGGATGCCGGGGAAATGGTCAAATCCCTTTACCCTGAACCCCGACATCCGAATGTGTTTTACAGTTTGTAAAGAAACTCGACACCGGAATTGCGCGAATCTGTGTAAACTTTTGCGGCAAAAAGTATTTTGTTAAATAATTACAAATCAATATAAACATACTTGGCGGTTCCGGACCCTGGCACAAACCTTGCTCAAAGCTATGACAAACTGTTTTGATAGGAATGCCCGTGGTAAGGAAATATACCATCCTGGTTGCGGATCGAAACCCGCATGTGCGTGAATTTTTAAGACGCGAACTGACAAACGCGGGATACCGGATTTTAATGGCGGACAAGGGGCGGGATGTCGTTGAACGGATGTATCGGCCCGAACCCATTGACCTTCTGATAATCGATCCGGACTTGCCGGATGTGGAAGAGTCTGATATGCTCAGAAAAATTCGCAACCGGATTCCGGTCCTGCCGGTTGTGGTGCATACCTATGTTTCTGATTATGAAACCCACCCGGATCTTGCAAACGCAGCCGCGTTTGTCGAAAAAAGGGGCAGCAGCATCGAAAGCCTGAGAGAGGTCGTTTCAGATATTCTGAAGCAGTCTAAAGTTAGGCCGGCAGCAGCAGCAACCATGGAAATTCAGTCATCAGCGGATCCTAAATGAAGCAGCCCGACACCCCCAACCATTCGTATTACCGGTCATTGACACGCAAAATGATACTGATCGTGATTATTGTTTCCCTCACCCCCTTTATTCTTGTTACCGGCATCATTCTGGAACAATTTCAATCCTCCTACCAGGAAAAAGTGCGTCACCATCTTAAGGAACTGATCTTAAAGCATCAGCAGAATATCGACGGCTTTTTAAATGAAAGGCTGAGCGACCTGCGTTTTTTTTCAAAATCTTTCAGCCTGGAAGAGCTGCGCAGCGAAACCTTTTTGCAGGAAAAATTGATCGGGCTGAAAAGAGAATACAACGCCGTTTATGAAGATATCGGTCTGATCAACGTGGATGGTTTTCAGGTCACTTATGCCGGACCGTTTGGATTGGCAAGCGCGCTTTATTCGCAAGCCGACTGGTTTAAAAAAGCCATCACCAAAGAATTTTATATCAGCGACGTCTTCCTGGGATTGCGGGGGATTCCCCACTTTATCATCGCAGTCAAACAGGACCGGCAGGGGGATGATTGGATTCTGAGAACCACCATCGATTTCAAGGCATTCAATTCATTAGTAGAAAGCATCCGTATCGGCAAAACCGGCTCCGCCTTCATTTTAAATAAAGCCGGCGAATTTCAGACCACTCCCCAAGCCGGTGCCGTCGCTGACAAAGAAACGTATATGCTCTTGCTGGATAAAATCGCCAAAACTAAAGACGGTATCGATATGATTGAAAAAGCGGATGAAGCCGGTCGGGAAAGCATCTTTGTGGCCGCTTCCCTCAAGCATGGGGACTGGTTGCTGGTTTACCGGCAGGACGCCGCCGACGCTTATGCGGATTTCAACCGGACCCGAAAAATAGCCCTGACTATTTTTCTGTTGGGGGCTCTGGCCATCATCACCATGGCGCTCCTGGTTTCAAAACGCATGGTCAGACGCATTGCCAAGGCAGACCGCGAAAAGGAAATGATGAACCAGCAGGTCATCGAAACCGGCAAACTGGCATCCATCGGCGAACTGGCAGCCGGGATCGCCCATGAAATCAACAATCCGGTGGCCATCATGGTGGAAGAAGCCGGCTGGATCCAGGACCTGCTGTCGGAAGAAGAATTCGCTCAAAGTGAAAACCTGGAGGAATTCAACCGGGCGCTCAAGCAGATCAATACCCAGGGCAAACGCTGCAAGGAAATCACCCACAAGCTGCTCAGCTTTGCCCGCAAGACCGATCCACGGGTGCACGCCGTCCAGATCAACAGTTTAATCGAAGAGGTGGTGGGTATTTCCGATCAGCGCGCCAAGTTCAGCAATGTCTCCATCAAGACCGATCTGGACCCGGATCTGCCGCTCACCGAAGTGTCGCCCACTGAATTTCAACAGGTCTTTCTGAACCTGATCAATAATGCTCTCGACGCCATGGAAAAAAAGGGGGGAACGCTTACGATCAACAGCCGCCGGGAAGATGACCACGTGGTGTTCAGCGTATCCGACAATGGACCGGGTATTCCCAAAGAATATCTGGCCCGGATATTCGACCCGTTTTTCACCACCAAACCGGTAGGCAAGGGGACCGGTCTGGGGTTGTCCATCTGTTTCGGAATCGTAAAAAAAATCGGAGGCGAAATCGACGTCCGCAGCGTTCTGGATGAGGGCACAACCTTTGAAGTCAAGCTGCCGATTTCCAAAAGCGTGCCGGCAAAGAGCGCTGGTACGGATTAAAACACCGGCTTGGTTCTATGAGGTTTTTTCACCTGACAAAATTTATTTAGAATGAAAGGAGTCATCTCATGCCGATAGCCCAGGTACTGCTGGTGGACGATGAAGTCCCTTTTGTTGAGACCATGACCAAACGCCTCAGCAAAAGAGATCTTCAGGTCGTTGCAGCTTTCAGTGGAAAAGAGTCTCTGGAAAAACTCCAGGAAATTCCCGAGATTGAAGTGGTCATTCTGGACGTCAAGATGCCGGAAATGGACGGTATTGAAGCCTTGAGGGAAATTAAAAGAAATTTTCCATTAACGGAAGTCATCATGCTCACCGGCCATGCCACTGTGGAAACCGGAATCGAAGGGATGAAACTGGGCGCCTTCGACTACCTGATGAAGCCTTGCGATATTGAAAATCTTCTTGCCAAAGTAAAAGCAGCCGCTGCCAAAAAGAGGAGTCATGATGAAAAAATCATCGCGGCGCGTCTGAAGGAAATCACATCGCGAAGGCCCTGAAAAAGTCTGTTGTCCGTGGTCAGTGGTCCGTGGCTGCAGCTTCAACGGACAACGGACAACAAGCAACAGACATTCCCCTGCGACTTCAGGGGGCATAAGCGGATAAAAAAAGGTGAAGCCATTGAATACCATGGACCGTATCCGGCTGCTGCTGATCGATGATGAAAAGGGGTATGTCAACGTGCTCAGCAACCGCCTGTCGCGCCGCCATATCCAGGTCACCAAAACCTATAGCGGCGAAGAAGCCATTCAGGCCGTTCGCGCCCAGGATTTTGACGTGGCCGTTCTGGATCTAAAAATGGAAGACATGAACGGCATTGACGTTTTGAAAATTTTGAAAAAGATGGATCCGAGGCTGGCGGTACTTATGCTGACAGGTCATGGTTCCGAGGAAGCAGCCCGTGAAGGATTAGCCGCCGGCGCTTTTGACTATCTGACCAAACCCTGCGAACTGGAGGATCTGCTGGTAAAGATCCGGGCAGCTTACACGACCAGGCTCCAAGGGTAGGGGGCGGGAATCAGGAGTCAAGCATCCGAATGGACTGTATCATGTTTTTTATGCAACTGCAGGGTGAACCCTGTTGCCCAACGCCCGTGGTTGGAGAGTTTCAGCCGATCAGGAAATCAACCTTCAATTCGAATGAAACATCCGTCTGACAGGATCCATGCAGCGACCGGGATTTCATAAAAAATTTTTCATCGTCCTAACCATGGCAACACTGGTTCTGTCGGGGTTCGCCATCTGGATGGGCATAAAGTCCGGCCGCCAGGTCCGCGCGCTCGTCGCCGACCAGTTCAACCAGGAGCAACTGGTAATTGCCCGTAATATCAGCCTGCTGGTTGAAAGGGAACTGAATCTCCTGAAGAGAGAAATCAGGCTGCTTGGCAAAAACATTTCTGCTAATCCGTTTGATCCAGGCGACTGCCAGGCAAAAATCCAGGAAAGTTTTCCGCACGTCATCGAAAACGGCGTTTTACGGATGGAAGTGGCCGATCTTGCCGGCGGCAACAGCTATATCTTCCTCCCCTACACCCAATCATCCATTCATGCATCCGCACCCGACACCCTGGCAGAACTGCAACCTGAAAACCGGCCGCGAAGAGATGTCGCCATATCCCGGCCTAAAATCAGGCCATACGGATTGTCTCTTAACTTCAGTATGCCGCTGCAGGACTCCGACACCCTCTTTCTGATATTTGAAGTGAATATTTCCTGGTTTCTGACCCCTTTTATCAAGGATATCCGATCCGGTAAAACAGGGTACGCCTGGATTATCGATGAAGGCGGCACGTTCTTATTTCACCCCATGTCCGATTTCGTCGGAAAAAACGCTTTTGAAATTCGCGCGGAAAAAGACCCGACGATCCCCTTCGGAATCATCAATTTCATCCAGAAGGAAAAAATGCTGGCCGGTCTGGAAGGAACGGACGGATATATCTCCGGATGGCATCGGGGGTTAGTCGGAAAAATGAAAAAGCTGATCGCCTATGCGCCGTTGACCGTTTCCGATAATCCGCCCCAGCGGTGGTCGGTGGCGGTGGTAGCCCCTGTCGACGAGGTCGAAGACGCCCTCAAAAAAGGCGATTTGTGGCAGTGGCTGCTGCAGGGGTTCGTTCTGACGGTTATCCTGCTGGGCGCCGGCGCCATCCTGTTTGTGGCCTTCAGGTGGTCGCGAACCCTTGAAAAAACCGTGGCGCAACGGACCGCGGAATTGAAAACATCCGAGGGGAAATACCGCTCCCTGGTGGAGAGTGCCGAAGACTTTATATTTACGGTTGATGACGGCGGCCGGTTTCAATCCATGAACAGTTTTACGGCCACCTTTTTCGGCGGATGGACGGAACAGTTCCTGAACAAACCCCTGGACAGCCTCTTTCCCAAGGATGTTGCCGAAAAACAAAGCAAGCTTGTCCGCCACGTCTTTGCCATGGGAAAAAGCGCCCGGGACGAATTTAAGATAGATCTGGGGGAAACCGAAATCTGGCTGAGCGCCAATTTCATGCCTATTAAAAACGAAGACGGCCTGACCGGGTCGGTTTTATGCATCGCCCGTGATATCACGGAGAGCAAGAATCTGGAAAAGCAGTTGATCAACGCCGAAAAACTGGCGTCCCTGGGAACCCTGGCGGCCGGGGTTGCCCATGAAGTCAATAATCCCCTGGGCGTTATCCTCGGTTTCTGTGATATCCTGCTGCGCAAAACAGATAAAAAATCTCAGGATTACGAGGACTTGAAGACCATTGAACGACAGGGGTTTCATTGCAAGGAAGTTGTTGAAAACCTGCTGAGTTTCGCCCGCTTTGGCGAAGGCGACTATGAATATTCCGATCTCAACCATTGCTTGCTGGAGATCATCAAGGTCGTTCAGCATAACATGGAGATGAACAATATCGAACTGACCACCCGATTCACAGACGATATCCCGCTGGTGAAAGGAGAATTCCGACAACTCCAGCAGGTATTCTTAAATCTGATCAACAATGCCGTTGCCGCTATGGAGGGCGGCGGCGCGCTCATGGTTAAAACGGACTTTGAAAAAGGAAGCCGCAAAGCCGTCGTTCAATTTCAGGACAACGGCATCGGCATTCGCCCGGATGATATGGATCATATTTTCGAACCGTTCTTTACCACCAAACCGGAAGGGGCCGGCACCGGCCTGGGCCTGTTTGTCAGCTATGGAATTATTTCAAAATACGGCGGTTCCATAGATTGTATCAGCAGTCCCGAAACCGGTCTGGGGAAAAAAAGGGGGACGCTGTTTACCATTAAATTATTGACGAAACCGCTGGAGGAATAATGGCAGGTAAAATATTAGTGGTCGATGATGAGAAAGACATGCTGCTACTCCTGCGGCGGATCATTTCCGAAGAAACCGATTATGAACTGCAAACCGAAACCAGTCCGTTCCGCGCGCTGGATCTGTTTAAAAATAATCCGTTTGACCTGGTAATCACTGATTTAAAAATGCCGAAAATGGACGGGATCGAACTGCTGGAAACGGTTAAAAAAATCCAGCCCAGGGTCTCGGTAGTCATCCTGACCGCGTTTGCCACCATTGATACGGCAGTGGAAGCGATCCGCAAGGGCGCTTATGACTATATCACCAAGCCCTTCCGGCGCGAACGCATCCTTCTGACCATCGACAAGGTCATGAAATGGCAGCAGCTGGTCAGAGAAAACCTGGAACTGCGTCAGGCGCTGGCGCAAAGCGGCCGGCTTGATTCCCTGATCGGCTCGACCCCGGTGATGGGCAACATGTTTGACCGCATCCGGCAGGTCGCACCCAGCATGGGAACCGTCCTGATCACCGGGCCCAGCGGCACAGGCAAGGAACTGGTAGCCCGGGCCATTCACCAGTACAGCATGCGGCAAGCTAAAAATTTTATTACGATCAACTGTACCGCCCTACCGGAAGAGGTGATAGAAAGCGAGCTTTTCGGACATGTAAAAGGCGCCTTCACCGGTGCCTGGAAGGATAAGAAAGGACTGGTGGAAGAAGCCCATGAGGGCACCCTGTTTCTGGATGAAATCGGCGACCTCTCTCCACGCCTGCAAACCAAGCTGCTGCGGCTTCTGCAGGAAGGGGAATACAAGCCGGTGGGCAGCGTAAAAACGTTCAAGGCGGATCTGCGGTTTATTGCCGCTACCAACCATGATCTGGCGGCCGATATCCAGGAAAAGCGCTTCCGGGAAGACCTCTACTATCGCCTGAACGTCATCCGTTTTGAATTGCCGCCTCTGAAGAACAGAAAAGAAGACATCCCTCTGCTCAGTTTTCACTTTCTGAAAAAATATGCCCTGATCAATCAGAAGGAAATCAGCGACATCTCTCCTGCCGCCATGCAGGCGCTGATGGCGCACGATTATAAAGGCAACGTGCGCGAACTGGAGAATATTATTGAACGCGGTGTCATTTTCTGCCGGAGCGATTCGCTGGAACCGGACGATCTCTCCATTGAAAACGTCGAAGAACCGATAACCCCCGCAATGGATCCTCAACTGGCAGCCCTGTCCTTTAAGAAAGCCAAAGAAAACATGATCCATCGCTTTCATAAGCACTACATTGAGATGCTGCTGAGCAAAGCCGACGGCAATATCAGCCGTGCGGCCGATCTGGCCGGGATTCAGCGGCAATACCTCCACCGGCTGATGAAGGAAACGGGGGTGGATTCCGATAAGTTCAAGGGCGGCGGGAATCCTTGATCGCGTACATCCGAACCGCGGCGATCAGCCGGGCTCTTTGCCGCTATCCGGATTTTCTTCCCTCCGGGTGGAATGGAATATGTCGAGAATCGTTTTGTCAAGGTAGGCCTCTTCCCTGTAAGTGAGAAAAGCCGAATTAAAAGCCGCCGTCACCTGGGCTATCTTTTCATAGGCGTTGCCCATTTCCCACGTGGATTCCTTCAAGGAAGCCAGCGTTTCCTGCGTTTTTTTCAAGCTGTTACCGGAAAATTTCCCGTCGGCATGGGTCTGAACGAGCCCATCGAGAAGCTTTAAATCCGCCTCTATGCTCTCCCGCGCAAAGAGCAAAGACCCCAGATGGGTGTTCAGGTAGTGGCACATGCTTCCGGCGGCATTGCGAAGAACTCTGTTTCTCTGGTCCTCCATGGCTTTAGTGATGTTGTGAGCGAGACCCTCATAATGGGCGATGTCCCCGGCATCATTGATTTTTGCCCGAGCCGTGATCCCCACTTCGATAACCTCGCCCGCCCTGTTTTTGAACCGGACGCGCTTGCCCGCCACATGCCCCTTCTCCCTGAGTTCGGCCACAAGCTCTCTTCTTTCGGAAGGGTCGACATAGGTTTGCATGATATTGAAGCCAAGGGCCTCTTCTCTGGTTTTAAAACCGAGAAGTTTGAGACCGGCGTCATTGATATCCATGAAAATTCCCTCCGGCGTAACGGCGTAAGCCATGTCGTTTGTGGATTGAAAAAAGCTGCGGTATTTTTCTTCACTTTGTTTGAGGGCGTCCAACGCCTTCTTCTCTTCGGTAATATCCCGGATGACGTGATCGATCCGGCGGACCCGCCCCCCTTCGGCATAAACGATCTTGCCTTCGTCCAAGACCCACTTGACCTCCTTGTTGCTGCTGATAATCCGGTAGGAAAGATCGGCGAATTCGAGCTCGGCAAGGGATTGGTAGAATTGCCGGACATTCTCCGAATCCTCGGGATGGACGAATTCCATGATATGTCTTTTCCCTGAGCTGAAATCCCTGAGGGGAATTTCATAGAGCGCTTCGGCCGAAGGGTTGATGGCGAGTATGGTTAGATCATTGGGTGAAACCGATACGACGACGTCATTCATGGAGTGCAGGATGCTTTCAAGCCTGTCCTTCATCCGCTGGAGTTCGAGACGGGTTTTTCTCCTTTCGGTGACATCCGTGAGAGCCCCCAGTATGGCCGGACTTCCGGCGCAGGGAATGATATTGACCTTCATTTCCATGATGCCTTCTGCCCGGGGCCGCATCATGGTAAAATCGATCCTGTCGGGAAAACCGCCGGATGCAATTCTATCCGCAAAAAACGTCGCTACTGTTTTTCTGTCCGCAGGAACGATCAATTCCGAAAAGTCGGTTGCCAAAACATCTTCGGGGTCTTTTCGACAGATTTCACAAAAGGCCCTGTTTGCGAACACGACCTTGCCGTCCTTGATAATAACCACGCCATCATTAATATGTTCTACGATTCCGCGATAGCCGATGTCCCCATCACAGAAGGCCATATCTTCCGCTTCCGGAACCGTTCCGTATGTCGCCATCTTTAACTCCGATTATCGATTTATAAATCGATATCACCAAAACTATGAAACATTTCATCTTCCGAAATCTGCATCCAGAACTCCAGGCGACATTGTTCATACCCGGAAAAATAACGCAAGACCGATCAGAAAACACCATCCGGCTTTTTTACGGGGTTGTTTCCTTGCGTGAAATATAATCGCGATCTTTCAGGAGCGGTCCCTGCAGACCCAGTTTGCGAAAAGCGTCTTCCAGCCGAATCATTCCGATCGGACGATTGTTGCGAACCACCGCGATCCGCTGAAGACCGTGATTGACCATCAGCTCAACGGCATCGATAATCTTAACGTTTATCGTTATCGCGGGATGGTCCGGGGTGCCCTCCTGGTAGGGGACTACTATTTCGAGTACTTTTTTTTGCCTCATGACCGGTTTCCGTAATCGTCAAACGGGAATAACAGCACTTTCTTTAAAATACCTGCAAAAGAAGTGCCATATGTTTTAATTTGAATTTCAACGGGGTTAAACCGGCCTGGCGCTTTTCTCCGTCTTGATTTGCCTGTCTTTTCCCGGCAAATCCAAACACCTTTAAAGTTCCGGGCATCTGTGCAGAGGGGTCGTCCGTCCATTCGGAGTTACACCGGTGTAACCCCATGGGTGACGCGGGACTACCTCAGAATATTCTTTTTTCCGATTTCGGTGGAAGGGTTAAAATTAAATCTCCGACATACTCCGCGTATTTTCAAACCGTATGTAAATATCCCTGGCTTTAAAACACGATTTTGGCATGTAAATTGCTTTTTTTATGATTCCAAACTTTTTTGGGGAGCAAGTGCAAAACCTTCTTGCAATGAACACGCTTATAACATAACGATACCCCATTAAAAAATTAAGAAAATCGATCTTAACCCCGGCGGAAGCTTGCCGCTGCCCGGCCCTGATTATCAGTGAAAGGAGTTAACATGGATTTTATCATGCTTGCAGCCATCATTATCTTTCTGATCAGCATCGTTCTGGTGGTAACCGGTATTATCGATACTGTTATTGCCGCTTTTCTGGGCGTATTCGCCATGATCGTCTTTGGCGTCATGACCGATCTGGACGCCTTCAAGGTGGTTGACTGGAACGTCATCTTTATTCTGATCGGCATCTGGATCATCGCCACTTATCTGGGCAAAACCGGCCTGCCGGAATATATGGCGGCCAAGCTGCTGATTATGTCTAAAGGGAATGTGGCCCTTTTCATTACCTTGATCGGCACCGCCTCCGGCTTTATCTCCCTTTTGGTGGACAACGTGGTGGTGGTCCTGATGATGGCGCCGGTCCTTTTTGCCGTCAGCCGCCAATTTAAGTTCCCGGCGTACGGCGCCATCCTGTTTGTGGGATTGTGTTCAAACTTCATGGGAACCGGCCTGCTCCTGGGGGATTTGCCGCCTCAGCTCCTGCATTCCGTCACCGGCATTGAATTCGGAGGTTTTCTGTGGCACTCCGGCCGCCCATCTTCCTTTTTCGTGCTCACCGCCACCTATTCCGTGGTAATCTTGGTCTTCTACTTCATATTTGCCAAAAAACTACGCGGCCGGAAGATGGATTTCGATCCTGCCGAACAGAATCCCACCGAATATATCAAGAACAATCTCTTTGCCTGGCTGGTGTGCCTGTGCTTTGTGGGAACGATATTGGCAATGGCCTTCCGGCCTGTCTTCGGGGTGCACCTGGGCTGGATTACCCTGTGCGGCGCCGCCATCCTGGTGTTTCTACTGGAAATCTTCAAGAAAAAAGTCGGCGAAGTTCCGAGCTTTGAAGAAATCCTGGCCGAGCTGGACTGGCGCGCGGT
>ENA-OSEO01005578-OSEO01005578.1-sediment-metagenome-genome-assembly--contig:-NODE-5578-length-11971-cov-4.948714_pt1 | contig 11971 bp, 10 predicted proteins | sample MGYA00237883_ERZ534232 | MGnify/ENA metagenome assembly ERZ534232
CGTAGGCTTTGGATAGCTATGAATGAACTGGCGAACACCGCTTTGGCAGAGAAGGCAGATCCGTCCGAGAACACGCCTCGCCCGGTCGCGCTCACCGTGGAAACCGTGGCGGTCACCCTCGGTACGCTTGCCATGATCCGGTGGCTTTACGTCTGCCCGAATGGTCCCGCGCGGTGGCTCACGATTCCCTGCACGTTGGTTGCGGCGGCCCTGCTGCCCGCCTGGATCGGCCGGCGGGACTTCCCGCGCATCGGCCTCCACGTCGAGCCTTTCCTGCGGGCACTGAAGATCGTGCTGTGGGTATCGGTCTGCGTGTTTCCACCGGTGGGCGCGGGCCTATGGCTTCTGGCCTCGTCGGGTCTGCCGGTCCCCCTGCGGGCCGCCCCGGCGGATCAGCAGGGCTGGCTCACCTGGCTGCTCTATCAATTCCTGTACGTGGCGGTGTCGGAAGAAGTATTTTTCCGGGGATACATCCAGGCCAATGTCGTGAGAGTGCTCCGAGAATCGTCCCGGCCGCAGGCCCGAGATCCGGATTCGGCAGTTCCCGCGCGGGACGGCATCGCCATCGTGATCTCCGCCGCCTGCTTCGCCCTGGCCCATGTCATCGTCCAGGGGCAGCTCGTCTCGATCCTGACGTTCCTGCCCGGTCTGCTTATGGCCTGGCTATTCGTGCGGACGCGATCTCTCCTGGCGCCCATTCTCTTCCACGGCCTGGCCAACGTCTGGTACGGGGTAATGGCAATGGCCTGCGCGTGACCACGGCCCGCCGCCACCTCTGCAACAACCGCGGCCCAATCCATCGACGAAGAGATCGCAGATTCCGCGCACAGGGACCGATAAGAGGCGCCGGCGGAGGGTCCCGTCGCCACCACGGGCCCAGACTCCGGCCCGCGCTCCTTTCCAATCAAGTGCCCATCGCGCCGGGACGATAGAACGCTGGGACCAAAGTATGTTCGGACGAGGGTTTCCATGAATGAGAAACGATTCATCAGGGTCTTGACGCTGACCAAGGTCGCGCTGGCCGTCGTGCTGGCCTACGCCGGGTTCAAGATGATCACAGGACGCCTGGAGGTTCGCGCGTTCGACCCCGGCGCCGTCTCCGGCGGCGAGCACAGGCCCGACAGGCAACCGGCCCAGACCCAGACACAATCCCCCTCGGACTACGCGGCGATTCTGCGGGGGAACCTGTTCTCGACAATGGAGAGCGCCACGTCGGCGGGCCCCGGCGGCTCCCCGGCGACGGATTCTCTGCCTTCGGCCGAGGAACTGGGTCTGAAGCTGACCGGTACCCTCGCCGGGGGTCCTGCCATCTCCCGCGCCACGATCCAGGACAGTGGGAACAACACCACCGGCGTCTACCGCATCGGCGACACAATCGGCTCGGCCACCATCGAAACCATCCAGCGGGACGCGGTCGTGCTGAATCACAAAGGGCGCAACCTGATCCTGCGCCTGCGCAGCGGCGCCGGCGGCGACAAGCCCCCCGCCGAAGACAAGGATCAGCAGATCGAGGAGAAGGCCGCCCCCGCCGCGAGCCAGCGAGCGACCCTGCCGTTCATCAAGGCCGATTACGCCGCCGAGGTCTTCCGCCAGGCGACCATCGAGCCCTACGTGAAGAACAACCGGACCGAGGGCCTGAAAGTCACGGGCCTGGACAAGATCCCCATGGCGGAGGTCTTCGGCCTCCGGAACGGGGACGTCGTTCAGACCATCAATGGACAACAGTTGACCAGCAAACAAAAGGCCTTTCAGGTGCTCATGAAGGCCCGGACACAATCGAAGGTGGATATCCAGCTCTTGCGGAACGGCAAGAGCAAGAGCCTGTCATTCGACCGATAGCCGGAGGGTTCTGCGTGGCAACGCCTGCAACGGTCGCGCCGCCAGCGGAATACCCCGATGGAGGAGATCTCGGGAATGCAACGATACAACGCTCATACGAAACCGCGAGACAACAGCTTCATGGGATGCTATCCATCGCTGTTCATTCTCGCGCTCTGGACGCTGACAGTCGCAACGACCGGTTGCCAAACCGAACCGCAGGCGTCCGTGGGAGCCGTCACGGCTCCGCAGTCTGCCCAACAGGCGCAGGACTACGGCGCTTGTGAGGAGAAGGATGCCGCGCCTCTCACGACACAGGCCCGGGCTGACAACGACAGGCCGCGGTATATCGCCGATCTGCCTGTCCCGCAGCCGCGAGAGAACCCGACTTCGTCGCGCAGCGGCAGCGTGCAACTCTGGCTCGGCGAGAAAGAAGTCGTCAGTCCGACGGAACTGTCCGTGGGAAGCACCGACGTGCAGGCAAAGGGTAGATCAACGCCCCCTGCCCAGCCGTCGGCGCAGACTACATCCGGGGCGCATCCTGTGATGCCGGCCCTTCGGCCCGGCATGGCCGATGAGATGGTCTCGGTGAACTTCTACAACGAGGACATCCGCACGGTGCTCAAGACCATCGGCGAAATCACCGGGATCAACTTCATTCCGCACCAGAGCGTCACCGGCTCGGTCACCGTCATGTCACCGACCCCGATTCGGTTGGGCGACATTTACACGTTCCTGCAATCGATCCTGGACGTGTACGGCTATGCCACGATCGAAACGGACAACGCGGTCAAGGTCGTGCCCCGGGCGGACGCCGCCCGCAATCGCCTCCAGGTGCGCAGCGGCGCCGATCCCGCGGCAATCCCCCGAACCGACGCGGTTGTCACGCAGATCGTCCCTCTGAGGTACGCCGACCCGGACGAGGTCCGCCAGATCATCGAGCCCATGGTTTCGACGGGCGCGCAGATCGCCACCTATCCGCGGACCAAGTCGCTGATGATCACGGACACCTCCGCGAACATCCATCACATTGCCCAGATCATCCAGCAGATCGACGTGGAGAACTCCCAGGAGAAGGTCCTGCTGTTCCCGCTGACCCACGCCTCGGCGCGGGTGGTCAGCGAGCAGATCGCGCGGATCCTGGAGAAGAACCGCGGCGCCGCCCCGCCGACCGGCCGGGTCTCCGTCCCCACTGGGGTCGGGACCGGGTCCAAGGTCCTGCCGGACGACCGCACCAATTCCCTCATCGTCATCGCCAACGACCAGGATGCCCTGCTCATCGCCGACCTCGTCGAGCAGCTCGATATCGAGAGACCGGTCGGCATGAATAACGTTCACGTGATCTACCTCAAGAACGCCGACGCCAACGACGTCGGTCGTTCGCTCGAACAGGCGCTGGCCAGCATGAGACTGACCGGCGCCGTCGAGACGGCCCAGCAGGTCCAGATCACGCCCGACGCGAGCACCAACGCCCTGGTGGTCGTCGCCACGCCCCAGGACTTCGAGGTGATCTCCCAGATCGTCGAGAAGCTCGACATCATCCGCGAGCAGGTCCTCGTCGAGATGCTGATTCTGGAGGTCACCGAGGAATCGCTCCGGGAGATCGGCGTGGACTGGGCGACGCTCGACGCCGCGGTGTCCGACAGCATCCGCGGATTCGGCATGACCAACCTCGGTCCGCGGGTCAACTTCCTCTCGGGCACCGCGGAAGGACTCTCCGTCGGCGCCTGGCGGGCCAATGAGAACGGCGTGCAGATCGGCGCGATCCTCCATGCGCTGCAGCGAGAATCAGGCGTCCACATCCTCTCGACGCCGTCGATCGTGACCTCCAACCATCGCCAAGCCAGGATCATCGTGGGCGAGAACCGCCCGTTCGTGACCGAATCACGGATCACCGAGACCACCGACCCGATCACCCCGACGGTCATCAAGAGCTTCGAGTACAAGGACGTGGGCATTACGCTGGAGATTACGCCGCACGTCAGCCAGGGCGGACTCATTCGACTGGAAATCGACAGCGAGTTCACCAAGCTGATCGACGACATCACCAACCTGTCGCTGGACACACCCACCACCGCCAAGCGGACCGCCCAGACGGTGGTCACGATGGGCAGCGGCGCCACGATCGTCATCGGCGGTCTGATCCGCGACGACACGACGCATACCGTCAACAAGGTGCCTCTGCTGGGCGATCTGCCCTTGCTCGGGCCGCTGTTCCGCTCGGAGCGGGACCGCACGCAGAAGACCAACCTGCTGCTGTTCATCACGCCGCACGTGATGTCCACGCAGGACGATCTGCTGCGGATGACGGACAAGAAGAAAGAAGAAATGGCCCCGGCTCTCGAGGAGAAGGATTGACAGGTGGTACAGGGACTGATCGAGCAACCGAAGAACCGGCCACTGCATCAGATCCGCCCGGAGCAACTGAGCTCGGAGCTGATGCGCCGACTGCCTCTTGAGTTCCTCAAGAAGCAGCACGCCATCCCCCTGCTCATGGAAAAGGGCGAGCCGGCGGTGGCACTGGCCGATCCCCTGAACCTGCAAGCCTACGACGCGATCGTAGGCATCCTGGGGCGGCCCTGTCGGCGCATCGTCTGTGCGGCTTCCGACATCGAGCAGGCCATCAGCCGCTGCTACTATCTCGGTCCCGGCGAGGAGAAGAACTACTTCACGCCCGACGCGCCGGAACCCTCCGTGCACCAGGGCGCCCCGATCGAGCTGTCGAGCACCGTCCAGACCCGTGCGGAGGACCTGCTCAACATCGACGACAAGGCCCCCGCCATCAAGCTGGTCAACAAGATCCTGTTTCACGCCGTGCACGGTCGGGCCAGCGACATCCACATCGAGCCCTACGAGCAGGAGGTCAAGATCCGCTTCCGCGTCGATGGCGTCCTGCGGAACGTCCTGACCTTGCCGAAGATTCAGGTCAGCCCCATCCTCTCCCGACTCAAGATCATGGCGAACCTGAATATCGCCGAGCACCGCCTGCCTCAGGATGGGCAGAGTCGCGTGAGCATCGGCGACGAGGTGGTGGATATCCGCGTCTCGGTGATCCCCACCGCCGGCGGCGAGCGCGTCGTGCTCAGGCTCCTCGACAAGGGCCGCGGCGAATTGAAGCTCGAAGAGATCGGCTTCGGACCCGACCTGCTCAAGACCTTCCGCAGTCTCATCGGGATCTCGCACGGCATCGTCCTGATCACCGGCCCGACCGGCAGCGGCAAGACCACGACCCTCTACGGCGCGCTCAGCGAACTCAACAGCCAGGAGCGGAACATCCTCACCGTCGAGGACCCGGTCGAATACCAGTTGCCCGGCATCGGGCAAATGCAGGTCCATCCCAAGATCGACTTGACGTTCGCCAATTGCCTGCGCCACATCCTGCGCCAGGACCCGGACATCATCATGATCGGCGAGATCCGCGACCGCGAAACCGCCGAGATCGCGATTCAGGCCTCGCTGACCGGACACCTCGTACTGAGCACTCTGCACACGAACGACGCGGCCTCCGCCGTGACACGGCTGATCGACATGGGGATCGAGCCATATCTGATCTCCTCGACCGTCGTCGGCGTGATTGCGCAGCGGCTCGTGCGGGTAGTCTGCCCGAGCTGCAAGCAGTCTTATGATCCCAAGGACGGCGCCGTCTCGTGGAACGAACTGCAGAAAGTCGCGAAGGGATTCGTCAAGCTCTACAAAGGTGCCGGCTGCGAGAAGTGCCTGGAGACCGGCTACATGGGCCGGACCGCCATCTTCGAGCTGCTGCTCGTCGAGGACGGAATCCGCGACCTGATCGTCCGCCGGCGGGGATCGCACCTGATCAAACAGGCGGCGGTCAAGAAGGGCATGGCCACGCTGAGACAGGACGGCCTGCGGCGAGTGGTGGAAGGAACCACGACGCTGGAGGAAGTCTACCGCGTGACCCAGGACAGCGTACAGATCGGGGGGAAGGAAAGCTGAGATGCCCCTGCTGGAATCGCCATCATTGAACGACCTGCAAAGAGAGGTGGCCGCTTCTCGACGGGAGGCGCCGCGCCGCAGCGCACCGAAGAAGTCCGCCACCGACATCCTGCGCCGGGCCGGCACGAAGGAATTGTGTCGAATCTCACGACAACTGGCCGCCCTGTTGCACGCCGGGATGCCCCTGGTCCCGGCGCTTTCGGCGCTCCTCGAGCAGTTGGAGTGCCCGGCGGACGCCCGCACCGGATCGCTGAATCTGCGGAAAAGGCCGCTCGTCGGGGCGATCCGGCACGTTCGGGACGATGTAAACGAAGGCATCGGTCTGGCAGAGTCTCTGGGGCGGCATCCCGGCCTGTTCTCGCCCTTGTTCGTCAGCATGGTCGCGGCCGGCGAGAGCAGCGGCGCGCTGGAAGAAGTGCTCGCTCGCATCGCGGATATCCTCGAAAAGCGCGTCCGGCTCGTCGGCAAGGTCAAGGCCGCCATCACCTATCCGATGGTCATGGCGACCGTCGCCGTCGCGGTGGTCGTCTTCCTGATTTCCTACGTGGTCCCCGGTCTCACGCGCTTGTTCACCGAGATGAACCATCAACTGCCCTGGCCAACTCAGTTCCTGATCGCGGCCAGTAGCTTCATGCAGGCGTATCTCGCCGTCCTCATCGGTGCGGTTTGTGCGTGCGTGATTGCGGTGGCCCTCCTGTGGAAGAGCCATGAGACCAAAGCGTGGACCGATCGCGTGGTCCTGAAGCTGCCCCTGTTCGGCCCTCTGCTATTCCGTCTGGAGCTGGCCCGACTGACCCGGACGCTCGGTTCCTTGATGAAGAGCGGCGTCCCGGTGATCGCGGCCATGGAGATCACCCAGCGGGTCATCCAGAACCGCCTGATCGCCGAGGCGATGAAGGCGATCCGGGAGGCAGTGCACAAGGGCGAGAGCATCGCAGGTGCAATGAGGACCGCCGGCATCTTCCCGCCGGTCGTGTATCACCTGATCGCCACCGGGCAGATGTCCGGCAACATCGAGGACGGGCTGATCGACATCGCGGACATGTACGACACCGAGGTGGAGACCGCCGTGCAGACGCTGACCGCGCTTCTCGAGCCGATCATTCTCCTGGTCATGGGCAGCGTCGTCACATTCATCGTACTGGCGATCCTGCTGCCGATTTTCGAGATCAACCAGGCCCTGTGAGCATTGATTACTGATTATGGACCAAGGATCATTGATTAGGACCACCGGACTATGAAGCCATCATCAATCATCAATCCTCCCTCATCGATCCGCGCGGGTTTCACCTTGATCGAGCTGATGATCGTCGTGGTCATCCTCGGCTTGTTGGCCACAACCGTGATGCCGAAGATTCTCAGCCGGCCGGACCAGGCCCGCCAGACCGCGGCGGCCGTCGATATCCGTTCGATCCAGTCGGCCCTGGCGCTGTTCAAGACCGATACCGGCCGCTTCCCGACCACCGCCGAGGGGTTGCAGGCACTCGTCACGAACCCTGGTCTCAAAGGATACGACAGCGACGGCTACCTGGACCGGCTGCCCACCGACCCCTGGGGCAATAGTTACATCTATATCAGTCCGGGGCTCCACAGCAAGGACTACGACCTGGAGTCTCTGGGCAAGGACGGCGAGGACGGCGGAACCGGCTACGACGCGGATGTCGAGAGCTGGAACCTCCAGAGTTGAGCCACGAGAGAGAAAGAAGACCGAAATCCATGGCAGAAGGGACCAGGTAATGTCATTGCGAGGAGCGCGGCGACGAAGCAATCTCAATCGCGGGATAGGGGATTGCCTCGCTTCGCTCGCAATGACATAACGGAACAGCAGATGTCGATGAGACAGGAGAGAGCGAGAGCCTTCACGCTGATCGAAGCGGTCGCCGCGTTGGCGATTGCCGCGACCGCGCTGCTGGCACTGCTCCAGCTCCACCTGATCAGCCTCCGCACGGCCGACAAGGCCCAGGCCACCACGCAGGCGGTCTTCCTGGCCCAGGAGAAAATGGCCGAGATCCTGAGCGCAGGGTTCCCGCAGATCGGAACGAAGGCAGGCGTCGTGGAAATCGACGGCGCCCGTCTCTCTTGGCGCACCGAGGTGACAGAGTCCCGTGCTCTGCCGGTGAAGAGCAAGGCCGGGACCGCCGTGCCACGACTACGGAAGCTCTCGGTCGAGGTAGCCTGCGGCGATGGCCCACGCGAGGGACAGGTTCGCCTCACCAGCTACATGGCGGAGAACAAGATCCGTGAGTTGTAGAGCCTCATACATGTCCAGCGGGCACAAGGCCTTCACCTTGATCGAGATGCTGATCTCGCTGGCGATCGTCAGTTGCATCGTCACGATGGTCTACGGCAGCTACGCCGCCACGTCGCGATCGCTCGGGGTCTACCACCATCGGATGGCCTGCTCCGAGCGGGCGCACCTCGTGTTGCGCCTGATGGCTCGGCAGATTCGCGGCGCGTACATGTCGCCGGCGGAGCCGACCCCGACTCGAACGAACGGCAAGCCTCAGGACGCTCGCCCGGCACCGATCCCCGCATTCCGGGGCGATGCGCGCGAGCCGCGCGGCGAGATACTCACTCTGACCACAAGCGGCGGATTCGGCCTCGACGAGTCTATCGGGATCTCTCGCGTCGTCTATCGGCACGACCGGCACAACCGCACTCTTGCCATACGCTGCGAACTGGACACGCATCGCTCCGACGCTCTGCAAGATCCGGGTGCTTGGCGGATCGTGTTGAAGGGTGTCACGGATCTCGAACTGGGATTCTACGATGGGCGACAGTGGCAACGTCGATGGGATTCGAAGCAGGCCGGACGATTGCCCCAGGCCGTGAAGATCGATCTGGTGATCGTGGATGAGAACGGCCGCGAGCATCACTACGCGACGACGGTTCCAGTCCTCTGCCGGCCAGCCCCGAAGGTACAACAGGTTAAGACACCGGTCAGAGAGCTATGACGCGAAACAGGCTCGGATACAGACAAGAAGGGTTCATCCTGATCGTCGTGCTCGGCGCGGTCCTGGCGCTCTCGGGCCTGCTGTTCGGCTTCAACCAGATGGCGAGAACGAGACTGGATACGGCCGACGGCTTCTACCGGACGGAGCAGACCTGGGCCGGCGCCTGGGCGGGCGTCCAGGTCGCCCTCGCCGCCATCCGGGACGTCAACGACGCCCGCGCGGACCGGCAATCCGCAGGACCGCTCGCCGGCGACAACACCTTCTCCCTCGACGATACAAGCTGCTCCGTCACGATCACCGAAGAGAGCGGCCTGTTCAACGTCAACGACCTGAAGGACCCGAACGGCCAACTCCATCGCAAGCTCATCGACCGACTGCTCCGGCTCATCGACCTGGTAAACGCCCAGCAGGACAGTTCGCAACGGATCGGCTACGGCCTCGTCCCCAGCCTCATCGACTGGATCGATGCGGACGACGAGGTTACTCACCTGCCCTTCATTCAGCGGGAGAACATGGGAGCGGAAAGCAGTCACTACGAGGCGCAGCGCCCGCCCTGCTCCTGCCGGAACCGGCCCCTGGACACGCTCGACGACCTGCTGTCGGTCAAGGGCGCCACGCCGGAGGCGGTCCGTCGGCTGCGGCCGTACCTGACCTGCGTCGGCGACGGCAAGATCAACGTCAACACCGCCCCCAAGCTGGTGATTCAAGCCCTCTCCGAACGGATGGACGCCGCGCTGGCCCAGGTGATCCTCAATCAGCGCGAGCGTAAGCCGTTTGAGGACGTTGCGCAGCTCCGAAGGCTGCCGGGAATGACCGATAACGTGTACCAGGACATCAAGGACGCCATCACCGTGCAAGCGACGGACCGATTCTACCGCATTACATCGCAGGCAGGCCGGGCGCAGCACAGGTGCACAATCGAGGCCCTGTTGCGCAGAAACACACAGGCCGGAACGGTCGATATTGTCTCATACCGGGAGCGGTGATTTCCCGCCCCGTTTGCGTTGAGGACTGGAGTTCCGCAAAATGGGAGATTAGGCCTACTTTGGGGAGGAAGAATCGCTTTCTCGATTCTTCCTTCCCAAACCGTGGCGGCTGATCAGAGAACGATATGCGTTGATTCTTCAAGGAAATCGAAGAATGAGATTTCCTTGAAGAATATAGGCCTAATCTCCCATTTTGCGGAACTCCGTAGGGATAGAGGCAAGAGAATGCCCAAAAGGAGCATCGGCATAGATATCGGACGCTCTCACGTGCGAGCGGCGCAGATCGTTCGCACCGCGGAGGGGGTTCGTCTCGAAAAAGCGTTCACAACTCAAACCCGACGGAGCACGGATTCCCTGCCGGAGATTCTCCGGTCGCTGCGGGAGGAGCACGGATTCGATCCGCGCGCCGAGGTGGTGGTTTCGCTGTCTCACCAGGCGTTCTGCTTCGCGGATGTTCAGACCGACGCCGCGGGCATGGGACGACTGCGAGCAGGCGATGCGACGGGTCTGCGGGACTGCTTCCCTATCCCGTCGGATGACGTGGTCGCTCAGGTCTGCTCGGTGTCACCCGCGCCGGACGGTCGGATCGCCCTGCTGGTCGCCGCCGCTTCGCAAGAACTGCTGGGCGAGCAACTGCGCCTCCTCAGCGAGGGCGGAGTCCGGCCGGCACGCATCGACATGCCAATCACGGCCGCCGGTACGGCGGTGGCATTCAACCATCCAGAGGCCGGTAAAGGACTGGCGGTCCTGCTCTATGTGGATGAATCGGTGCTCAGCATCACCGTCACGCAGGATGGCACGATTCTGCTGGCGCGGAATATGCCCACGTTCTCCGCAGAAGGCCAGGAACCCGATTCACTCGCCGCGCAGACCGCGGAGGTCGTCGCCCAGGAGATCGAAATCACCTGGAAGAGGTTGTTCGGCACGGACCCCGACGCTGATCTTCGCATCTTCCTGATCGCCTCCGGGCGCATGATCGAGTCGCTCGTTCCGGTGCTCGGTGAGAAGATGGCCTGCCGGATCGTGCCCGTGGATCCTCTCGCGACCATCGCACATGACGAGGCGGTGGAGGTAGACGCTCAGCTCTGCGTAGCCGAAGGACTCGCCCTGCGAACCCTGTTGCCCGAGCCGGCTCCGCCCGTGGACTTCCTGGCGGCCTATCGGGCCCTCACCCGGCCCCGTGTGCGGACGAGGAAAGAGCTGGCGGTCTGTGCCGCTCTGGCCGGTGCGGTCGCGGTCGTCTGGGTGATCGGCCTGTTCCTGCAACGGTCCGCACTCGAATCGCAATACGCCCATTTGAAGCAGCAGGAGGAGACGATCTTCCGCCAGGCGGCGCTCAGCCGTTTTGAAATCAGCTTGCATGATACGGCCCGCAGTCAGGTTCTGGATGAAAACAAGATAAATGCATTGTGGCGTAAGGCCATGCAGGACCTCTTCGGGCAAGCCTTGATCAATGACCCGCTTCAAAGCTCGGGCTGGATTCTGGTGCCGCATTTTTTCATGCGGCCGTTCACGTGTCACAACTATGTCCTCGGCAACCTGGCGGCATTGAGCCTCTTCCGCGGTTATCTCGAAGGAGGGCCGAGCTATTTGCAGGAAGTGAACCGGATGCTGGCGGCCGGGGGCACCGCTTCTCCGCGGCAGCTGCTTGCGGAAGCGGGTGTCGGCCTTGGCCGCTCCGGCGCGGTTAGGGCGGCGCTGGGCATGGTTGCGGGTTTCCTTGAGGAGTTCGAGCAGGTGCTTGGCTTACCGGAAAATGTCCATCGGGAGGGGTAGCAGCCGCTGGGGAGGGTTGATGGAATCGAGGTCTTCTCCAGCGCGCAGCCAACATTTGCACTGATTATAGTGATGGGTGCACCTTTTTATGTGCATCTATTTGAAAACCTGTGATCTTCGAATGCTTAAATTTTTATCCTGGCTATGAGCCCAAAAAATACTGATCCCACCTGAAATATAAAATTCTTATTAATTCAAAATTTTAAGAGATTCAGCTTTCGCGCTGCCTTTCCGGATGCCATTCCTTTACTGCACATGGCACGTAATTTGTACTGAAACGTCGCCAAACACGCAATCATAAACCAATACAGCCGGCCTTCGGGTGGTCAGTCCTGCCCTGGCATGCCTTGACTTGACCGCGCGTTGAGGAGTGGCGACCATCCGCCCCCTCTTGGGTGCCTGTAAACCATGAGAAAGATCAAGTTATAGTGTTGTGCATATTTCATCGATTTTTAACAGTTTTCAGGGAGAATACTTCAT
>ENA-OSEO01005580-OSEO01005580.1-sediment-metagenome-genome-assembly--contig:-NODE-5580-length-11966-cov-10.071831_pt1 | contig 11966 bp, 10 predicted proteins | sample MGYA00237883_ERZ534232 | MGnify/ENA metagenome assembly ERZ534232
GATGACCACGACCAGCAGAATCTCGATCAGGGTAAAACCTTTTCCTCTCTTGATCTTCATAATTCACTCCTTGTGTCACTAGATTAAGCGTAAATAATCAATGCTTCTTGCCAATATTCCATAACCCAAATTTCTGTCGCGCTTCCTTTCAGTCGTCACCCCCTTCCCAACGGTATAGAAGTCTGTCTAATACAGTCGCCTGAGAAACTCCTTGGAGCGGACCGAAGAACCTTCCGGCTCGTCAAGGTCTCGCCTTCGGCTCTTCTTCAACTCACCCCCTACAAAACCGAATTTCTGTTTTTGGAAAAATATCCCCCTGACTATTCAAACTTAAAGTCAGCCAGGATTAATAATATCCTTCCGGATTATCCCTGTCAATTCAAGAATAGTTTCTATTACTATCAATCATCCTATTTCGACTGAGGCGGAGTCTCCTCGGCCGGCCTGGGGCCGGGAGCTCCCCCGCCCATGAGGAACGGCCGTTCCCCGGTCCCAGGTTCTTCATCGTTGAAAAGTCTGGCCACAAAAACGCCCCGTCGTATCTTATCGGGGTCTTTGGGGTCCATCCCGCCGTACCAATACGAACCCGCAACGTCAGGCGTAGTGGAGGTAAAAAGCAGATAGAAGTTCAAATATTCTTCCTGGCTTGGATCAGGCTGCGCGGCCAGATACAGCAGTCCGGGCTTGGGACTGGGCGCCTGGCTGTCGTTATTGACCGGGCTGAAATAACTGGCCTCGTTGAAGGGGTTGACCGGCATCTTGTCGGAGGCGACCAGGTTGGCCACCCCCTTATAGTCTTCATGGCCGGTATACTTGTCCACCAGCTTGTTACTGGTCACCCCGGCCCCGTCGGCTTCTATGACGTCCTGGTAGAGGAAATCCTTCAGGGTGAAGCTCGTGGTCGGCCGCTGGGCCCGGGCCTGGTTCTGGGCCCAAGCCATGATGTAGCTGGCGATTTCGGAGCCGTACTGCCGGACCTGGGCGAACTTGGTGTCAGTCTGAGCCCTCATGGCCCGAGGAATAATCAGGGCGGCGCTCAGACCGATGATAGTCAAAACCAGGAGCAGCTCGATCAAAGTGAATCCCGTCCGCTTGCCTACATGCCTTCTCATCCTCACATCCCTCCCGAAATCCGGCCCCTATTGCAGACGAGCCATGAACACCCCGGCCCGCAACTCATCCAAAGTCCCGTTATGGGACATGTTGCCGTACCAATCCGTCGAACTCGTGGCCTCGGTCCCGATATACAGCAGATAATAGACCGTAAAAGCTCCTTCCGCTCCGCTGGCCAGACGCAACTGCCCGGCAAACGGATTGACCGCCCCGTTATTGACGGAGCTGAAATAGGAAGCTCCGTTGAAAGGATTCCGCAAGTGATCCTCAGGGCTGATGGACTGGACCGTAAAAGACACCGCCGCCGTACCTCCCCGGCATCCGGCCCCGGTCATGGGATTGACCGAGCCGGCCCAGTTGCTGTTGGCACTCTGGTCGCCGGTGAAGACCCCGTTTAAAGTATTCACGTAGTCGATCAGGGTGCAGGCGGCATCTTCATGTTGGGTCTGGAGGTTCCTCTCGGCCCAGGTCATGCCCCACTTGGCCACTTCAGCGCCCACCTGCCGGACCGTGTTGAATTTGGTGTCCACGTTGGCCCGCAGGGCCCGGGGAATGATCACGGCCAGCATGACGGCAATAATCGCGCTGACCAGGAGGATTTCCACCAGGGTGAATCCCCCCTTTGGATCACGGCTTCTGTATTTTCGCCGCTTAAGCATGACTCAATTTCCTATTTCCTATCCATCTCTACATGCCGCCGGCGCCCACGCCGGTGGACAGAGTCGAAACAAGGTTGTAAAGGGGCAAAAGCACGCCCATGACCAGGGCCAAGGCCAGGCCGGCCAAGGCGAACAGAAGGAGCGGCTCCATCAAGGCCAAAGCCATGGCGATCTTACGCTCCAGCTCTTCATTATAATATTCGGCCACGTATTCCATCTGCTCGGGCAAGGTGCCCGACTCCTCGCCGATGGCGATCATCCTGGTGACCATGTTGGGAATATAGCGAATCTGGCGCAAAGCGTCCGAAAGCATATCGCCTTCGATGACCCTCTCGCGGCCGGCCCGCAAGAATTTTTGAATGAGCAGATTGTTGACTGAATCGGTGGCCAACTGCAAGGCCCGAAGAATATCCATGCCGCCGGCCAGAAGCATGGACAGGTAACGCATGAAGAAGGCCAAACGAAGCTGAATAATCACGCCCTTGATCGGCGGGGTGTTAAGTTCGGCGGCGTCAAGGTAATATTTGCTTTGCGGATAACGCCTGGCCAGGAGATAACCGCCGATGAGCACGAACACCACGAGCAGAATGGCCCACCACTGGTGCTGGATGGTCGAGGAAACAGCCATGACCACCCTGGTCACCATGGGCAAAGGCACCTTAAAGTCGACCAGGAGCTGGAAGAGCGGCGGAAAGACCAAAGTCAGAAAGACGGCTCCGGCCAGAATCAGGGCCGCCAAAACAAAAGCGGGATACATCATGGCCTTCCGGACGTTTTTGATCAGGTCGTCCAGACGCTTGTAATGCCGCGCCAAATCAAAGAAAACAGTGTCCAGGGCGCCCGTGCCTTCGCCGATCTGAATGACGTTGGTAAAAAGGGGCGGAAAGATTTTGGGACGCTTGGCCATGGCTTCGCTGAGAGATTCGCCGGCCGTAATGTCCTCGATGATCTGGCCGATGATCTTCCTGAAAGCCTTGTTATCCATATCCTGCCGCAATTCTTCCAGGGCGTTGATCAAGGACACGCCGGCTTTGAACATGACCCCCATGCTGTTGCAGAAGTCTATCAGGTCGCGTCGTTTGACCCCGCCGATTTGAATCTCGCGGAGGGCCTTGAGGATGTCCACTCCGCGGGTCTCGCTATACTCCAGGAGGTGCAGGCCGGAACTGCGGATCGCCGCCACCAGTTCGGCCTCGTTGTTGGCGAAACGCGTCCCCTTGATGATGGCCCCGCCGGCATCGGCGGCTTTGTAAGCATAATCAGGCATAAAAGCGGTATCTCATTCTTGTAAAGTCCAAAATTACAAAGTAACCCGGAAGGCCTCCTCGAGAGAAGTAAATCCTTCCAGAACGCGGACTAAGGCGTCATCACGCAGTGATTTCATCCCCTCTTTCTGGGCCTCCAGCAACAGCATGTCCGCCGAGGCCTTTTCGGAAATCATCCGGCTTATCCGGGGAGTGACTTCCAAAATCTCGAATATGCCCGTCCGGCCGCTGTATCCGGTACCATCGCACTTGGGACAACCCACGGCCTTTTTAATGGTCCTGCTCGCCCCGTCCCAGGCCTCCAAATTATACATCTTCAGTTCTTCCGGGGTGGGCACATACTCTTCAGCGCAATCGAGACAAAGGTGGCGGATCAAACGTTGCGCCACCACAGCCCGCAGGGAAGTGGGTATTAAATACGGTTCAACGCCCAAGTCCAGAAGCCGGGCGATAGTCGAGGTCGAGTCGTTGGTATGGATGGTGGAAAGGACCAAGTGACCGGTCATGGCCGCCTGAAAAGCTATCTTGGCCGTCTCCAGGTCCCGAATCTCGCCCACGAGCATAATGTCGGGGTCCTGCCGGAGAAAATGCCGGATGGCCCGGCTGAAGGTCAGACCGGCCTGTTCGTTGACCTGGGTCTGTTTGATCAAGGGCAGGCGGTATTCGATCGGGTCCTCGATAGTCAGGATGTTCTTCTCCAGGGCGTTGATCTCCCGGAGCATGGAGTACAAGGTGGTGGTTTTCCCGGAACCGGTGGGACCGGCGGCCAGGACGATGCCGTGAGGCAGGCGTGTCAGACGTTTGACGATTTCGATCTCCGCCTGGTGCAAACCCAGGTATTCCAAACCCAGGATGATATTGGCCTTGTCCAATATCCTCATAACTATGTTTTCACCGTCGTCGGTCGGCGAAGTGGAACTGCGGATGTCGATGAAACGGCCGGAAAACTCGAAGGTGACGTTCCCTTCCTGGGGCAGGCGCGATTCGGCGATGTTCAGCCCGGACATGACCTTGACCCGGGTGACCATGGCCGGGTGGAGTTGGGCCGGTAGAATGGCGCCGCGCCTGAGGATGCCGTCGATTCGGTAACTGACCCGACTGATGGCCTCTTCCGGGGTTATGTGGACGTCGGTGGCCCCCTGCCTGATGGCGTTGATCAGAACCAGCTCGATGAGGCGGACAATCGGGGGAGCCACTTCTCCCTCGGCAATACCCCCCGACATGGCCGCGGACGCGTTCTTGTCGATTTCGTCCTGGATAGAAGTGCCGACCTCATAATAGATCTCGGTGATCTCCATGATGCTTTCCCGGTCGGCCGCCCAAACTTCGATGGTCTTGCCCGTCCGCCGCCGCAGGTTGTCTATGGCCATGACGTCGGTCGGGTTGTCCATGGCCACCTGCAGGATGTTATCCCGCAGTCCGAAGGGCATCAGTTTATACTTCTTGGCCAAATCCTTGGGCACCAGCTTGACGGCGTTGGGTTCAATATGCGTCTGTTTCAGGTCGACAAAGGGCAGGTCCGAAGTGTAGGCCATGGCCCTGGACAACTCCTTGCGGGTGACCAGGCCCAGCCTGACCAGAACGTTGCCCAAGAGCTCGCCGGTCCGCTTCTGTTCATGCAGACCAAGCTCAAGCTGCTGGCGGCTGATGATCCCTTCTTCGACTAAAACTTCACCTAAAAGCTTCATCAACGACCTCGAATCATTTGGATGAAGTCACCAGACGCCTGGTTTCCTCGTCCTGGATCGGCTCCAACAACACATCCACGGCAATGGGGTTCCGCCCCTGTCCCCGCATAACGTAGGACCTGATCAGGGGAGAAAGCTGAACCATCTGGCCCTGGTACCCTTGATCCATGGCGTCGAAATAGAGCCAGACGTCATAAGCGCCCCAAGGTTCGAAATTAAAGGAGAAATCCCCGGACTTGGAGGTGGTGGCTACAACAAATTCGGCTGCCACCTGCAATTTCCCCGGTTTTTCGGCCCCGGTCGCGGTTTTCTGCTCAGGAGAGTCAGTCCCGGACTTTTGTCTGATCAGGATGACCCGGCAATCGGACACCGGCTGGTGATGAAAATTCGTCACCCGCCCAAAAACCGTGTAAATTTTGTCCGGAGGATAATAATCCCAGCCGGTCCGGGGCCAAGGCATCGGCGGTATGGCGCAACCGATCAGAAAAACCACCGTCAAGATGAACAGTATGCCTGTTACCGTCCGTTTTTTCATCGACTCACCTCATCTGAATTGTGGAGCTGAAAAGCTTCATTCAAAGCGCACCTTATGAAGCCGGGTTCATTTACATTCAAATCGGCGTTTTTCCCAACCCTCATTGGCCGCCGCCGGTCCTTCTCCCCCGGCTCAGTTCAGCCAGCAGATTGATCCGGTTCCGAATTTTCCCGTTAAGTTCGGAATTATTTCTGACCTGGTCGAGCTTCAAACATTTCTGATAAACCGCAACCGCCTCGACGAATTCTTCTTTCTTCTCCAAAACCGAGGCATAGGCCAGCAACACCTCAACGTCGTTGGGAGAAATCGAAAGAATCCTCTGATAGTAATCATCCATCGCTGAAAGATTATTTTCCAACTGGGCCAGATAAGCCAAGTTGGTCAGGGCGGTCTCATCTCCGGGATTGACTTTCAAAGCTTCCTCAAACCAAAGCTTGGCCGGGCCGGGCCGGTTCTGCTTAAGTTCCAAGATGCCCAAGTTGACCAGAAGTTTGATGTTGCGCGGCTCGATCCCCCGAGCCCGGCGTAAAACGTCGGCCGCGGCGGCGTAATTGCCCCGGCGGATATAAACCGCCGACAGATTGGTCAGCAGGTTAATATCAGCCGGATTCTGCTTCAAGCCGGACTGATAATATTTTTCGGCCAGGGCCAAGTCTCCGGATTTCTGAGCGGCCAAGCCTAGTTCATAATAGTTGACCTGTTTTTCCGGCGTAGACTGGGGCGGCTTTTTTTCCGCTTCGGCTTTCGTCTTTGGCGGCGCTTGGCGGGGGCCCTCCCCGGCGGCGTTCTCAGCGGTCATAGAAGAGACCGCAACCACGGAAGGGGCGTAGGCCAGACGCTCGGTCTCGCGGCCCAAGGCGGCGGCGCTCGCGGATTCCAGCTGAGTCCGGCGGTCCAAAGCCGCCTGGACCTCTTCCGCCGTCAGTGACGAAGGTTCTCCGGGCAAGGTCGTTTCCACCACCCTAGTCTTTTTACCGGCCGCCACGGCCGGTCGAGCCGGTTCGCTTAACGGCTTGACTTGTCGGCCTAAGCTTGGTTCAGCCTGATCAGCAGCCGCGACCTGCTTTCTCGGGCCGGACGATTCAGTCATAACTTGGTCCGGTCCCGTCCGCCCGATAGTCGCTTGGTCTTGATCTGGCGGACTCGTTTTTTCTTTGGCCGTCTCGACTGCTGGTTTTTCCGTTTTATTCTCGATCGGCAAGGCCGCAGCGGTCCCCGATTGATCCGGCCCGGTTTTGGCGGGAGACCCAGCCTCTTGGGTTTGCTGTTCAACGGATTGAGGCGACATAACCATCCAAAGATATGGGCCGGCCTTAATCACCACAGCCGCGGCCACACCGGCCGTGATCCCGAAGACAATCAGCCGGGCGATGTTGAGCCCCGGTCTTTTGGGGCGGCGGACCCCGGTTAAGGCCGGCGGGACCACCCCGACATGAGCTGAGTCCTCGAGGTGCTCAGCCTGAGTCTTTTTCAAATATTCGTGGACTAAACTCATCTCTCGACAATAGTCGGCGTCAGAGAAATGACCAATTCAACCTTGGTCCTGGTTCTCCTTTGTTGGGAGAAGAGGGCTCCGAACAGCGGAATGTCCTTTAACCCGGGTATACCGGTGATGTTGTCGCTGTTCCTTTCCTGGATCAACCCGGCCAAGACCACGGTTGAGCCGTCCGGGGCTTGGACGATGCTGTCCGTGCCTCGCACGTCGATGATCGGAACGTCGAAATTATTCCCGTCAAAGGTGAAGGTCTGATAAGCCACCAAGTCGGTGATGATCGGAACAAGGTGCAGAGTGACCACCCCGTCTTCGCTGATCTGAGGGGTCACGCCCAGACTGATGCCCGATTGGGCCCGCGAGACCTGAGGCACGGCCGTGTAAACCGTAGTCCCGGCGGCCGTGGTCGTGGCCTGAACGGTCCATTCCAGATAGGGCAGAGTTCGGCCGACCTGCAGGACCGCCGACTGTCCGTTAAGGACGTTGAGCCGCGGCGCCGACAGAACGTTGATCTCGCCTTGGGTGGACAGGGCATCGAGGAACCAGGAGCTGCCGTCGCCGGCCGTAGGAATAAATCCCAGATTCATGGCGCCCACCCCGGTCCTGACCGTCTGGGTCCAGGTGACGTCCCCGGAAACATAGGTCCAGTCGATACCGAACTGGTGCTCGTCGTTTAGGGTCACTTCCAGAATCCTGGCCTCGATCACGACCTGACGCCTGAGGGATTTCTCCAGCCTTTTCAGAAACTCCGCGACAATTTCCAGATTCTCTTTCCGGTCGGTCACCACGATCACTCCGGTCATGGAGTTGATCTGAGCCCGGCCGCTCGGAGAAAGCAAGGCCCCGGCCTGAGGACCCGTGGCCACACCTTCCTGTCTGGGCTGCAAGGCGTCCCGGATTTGTTTCCAAACGTCCAGGGCCTCGTCCTCGGCTTGGGTTTCTATGGTAAACTCACCTTTCATAGATGCCCCGCCGCCGCCGCTGGCTCCACCCAGGACATCACCGCCGACGTTGCTGGTCGCCGCATTGGCGAAAGTCGGAAACTCGAACTTGAAAAACCTCGTTTCCACCGCTTTGACCCGAAGAACATTCCCCTCGATCTCATAAAAATAATCATAGGAAGAGAAGAGAAGGTCCAAAGCTTTGCGAAGCGGCAAGTTGGCGATTTCGATGGACACGGGCTCCAAGGGGTCCACGCCTTTTTCCAAGACAAGGTTCAGACTCGCCTCCTTGGCTATGCCCATGATCACATCCTGGAGGGGTGCGCTCCTGGCCGAGAGTGAAAAGATTTTGCTTTCAAAGGGCATCTTTTCTTCCTCGGCGATCACCGGTTTGACCTGGGCCAAAGGCTGAAGAAGAGCAGCCGATGGCTTGGGCCGCTCGGGCGGCGCAGGCGCTTTGGTCGGAGCCGTAGGCCGCGGCGGCGGTTCAGGCAAACTGGCGCAGGCTGTCAACAACAAAAACGGCACGATCGACAGCAGGAAATAAACCCCTCTCCTCAGCTTTTTGGGTGGTTTTCCTTTCGACTTCAACCTGGGCCTCCTTATTTCTATCCGGACTCGGGTTATTACCTAGTGAGATTCTGCGTAACTCCCAACGTCTATTAGAAGTCGGGCTATTCCAACAACTTATTCTTCCTTTACACGTCCAGGCTGTTTCGGGCTATCCGGGCCTTATTTTTCGGTTTGGCGCGGTTCCAAACTCGGGGCCACGCCCTGCTGCGGCCCCAAAAGCGGCTGGAGCTTTTCCATCAAGCGTTTCACCGCCTCCTGCTGGGCCTGAGTCGGCTGACCGGCGATCGAACCGGCCGGGCCGGCGGCCATCAGAGCTTCAGGCTCCGCCTCGGCGGCCGGCGCCGCTTCTTTTTCCGCCCTCATCGAGGCATAAGTCATTTCCCCCAAAGTCAAACGGGTTTCTCCGGCCTCGCTTTTGAGAATCACCGCCTCCTTTTCGATTCGGGCCACGGTCCGTCCTTCGAACTCGCTGCCTTCGAAAACAAAGGTGTCATTAATCACGGCCAATTTTTTGTGTTCGCCGATCAAGATCAATCGGACCACGGCCGGTTTTTCTTCGGCCGGCTCAAGCCCCTCGGGCGGAACCACCCCGCCTTCGGGCGTTTCAGCCGCCGCCTTGCCCGGCTCTTTCGGCTTCTCGCCCGGCCAGAGGAAAGGGTTGCGGTCAACCCGGCGCGGCTCCTCGGATACAACCATTTCTCCTTTCGAGGCCGTTGACCTGATTTTAGCCAAAGTGGCCCCGACAATGCTGGCCTCAGCGGGCAGTCCCGGACCTTCCTCGCCGCTGGGCGGCAAAGGCTCGACCTGAGGCAATTGGGGACTCATCACCGGCTGGACCCAGTTGGTGTTGACCACCGCCAGAATGGCGGCCAAAACCACGGCTATTACACCTACAAGAATATTTTGCGGCGTCATCGGCTCTCCACTTTTTCAGATGACGAAGGCAGGGGGATCTGCAACCGGGCCGGTATCAAAAGACTCACCGACAGGTCCCCGCCTACCACCCCGGTCTCGCTCTTCTTGGCATTAAACCCAGTGACCTGCAGAGGGTAACGCTCTTGGAAAAGCAGATAATTTATGAATTTTTCCGCTTCATAAGTGGTGGTGAACTGGTATTTGAAACTGAAAGCGGTCTGATGAAGAGGGATCGGGGTCTGGGTGAAATCTCTGCTTTTCACCGTGACGGTCCCCTTGACGGCCTTAAGCGTATCGGACTGGAGAAAATCCAGGAACTCGACAAAACCGGCCTCCGGGTCCTCGAAGCCGGCCAAAAGCCACGGAGGAATGGCCGAAATCATGCTTTTCAACTCTTTGATCCGATTTTGCAAATCCGCCTTTTCCGCAGCCAACTGCTGGCGTCGGCTGTCCAGGTCCTTCAGGGCCAGATCAATGATCTGTTTGTCCTGGCTTAGAAAATAGGCGAACATCAGAAGCTGGACGATAATCAACACGCCGACGACTATGACACCAGCCTTAAGACGCATGGGCGGAACCCCGTTTCAAAAGATTAAGCCTGATCTTAAAATTAAAGACCTTGGTTATCTTCTGGACGTCTTCGGGAGCATAATTTACGTCCACTACTTCGAAAACCGGGGAAGACTGCAGATTGGCTCCGAAGTCCCGAAGCACCTCCAGCCCGGCTTCCCAGTTGTCGGCCTTGATGCTTCCGGACATCTCGCCGGCAACCTTGCCCGCGACCGGTCCTCTTTGGGGTATTAATCTGAATTCGTCAATAACGATGTTTTCGGGGAGCAAGAGGCCCAACTCCGAAAAAACCATGTTCCAGGCCGGACGATTCTGAAAGGTCTCTTCATAAAATTTCTTCCAGCCGACCAGGGGTTGGAGGCGTTCCACGTCGCCCCTGAGGGTCAGGACCTCATCCTGCAATTTTTCAATGGCGGCCACTTGTTTTTCATATTCGGCCAACCTTTCCTGCTTGGCCCCGTTGAGCCGATAGGCCCAGAAACCCACGCCGATGATGATCAAAACCATGGCGGCCAGGGCGATCCGGTAAGCCAGGTCGCCGGTGCGGGCCGGCGCGGCCTCTTCGGGCAGAAAACTGAATTCATCAGGCAGATAAAGATTGGCGATCAGGTGGACCAACTCATTGGCCTGGGAGTCGGAAATTCCTTTGACCGGCGGCTCGGCCAGGGAAAAGCGGACGTCGGCCGGGGCCCCGGGCAGGGGGTGCTCGCGGAAGATGTCGGCCAACTGGGTGTGGCCCAAGAAATAAAGCAAGTTCGGGACGCCTTCCCGAAACTCTTGCTTAAAGAAGGTCGAAGTCATGAAAAATTCCCGGCCGAACTCTTCGGAAAAAACCCGGAGCGCTTCAGGGTCGGAGATTGCTTCCCCCTGGGGCAGTCCCAAGGGCACCGTCCGGGCGACCTTGACCACTCCTTCGGGCGAACTAATGGTGATCATCGAAGAATTAGGTCCGACCCAGACCACGGCGAAGTTTTCCGACGGCCGGTCTATTTTAGCCGCCATGGAAGCCAAGGCCACGGAAAGCGGGGATATGGCTTTGACTTTTTTGCCGAACTTGCCGAAGGTGGTCCAGAGGGGGGTCAGGTCTTCCGGCTGGACCGCGATATAAGCGATCCGCGACTTGGTCACCCCGGCCTCAGTCACGTCGCCCAAGACCTTATGCTGAACCTGGGGGGCCGATCCTTCCCCGATCTTTTCCCTGGCGTCCTGCATCACCACGTTGGCCAGATACTTCTTGGCCACCTTGGGAAAATTCTCCCACTCGTAAAGGGCCGAAGGCATGGCGGCGTTGATGTAAATCTCATCGGCCTGCCGACAGGCCGCCAGCAAAGCCTCCACCGTGGCGGTCTGCGGCGCGGGACGGGGAAAATAGCCGCCGGACTGCTTATCGATCTCCAGATATTGATAAGAGTCTTCAAAATAGCTTACGGACAAAATCCTGGTGCTCAAGACTCTCCACCTTTCCTGTCACAAAATTTAAGTTTTTTTGGTTCAGCGGACACGCCGCCAGACGAACCCCAAATATTTTACCCCCTCTATCTCAGCCTAACCGGGTCCGGTCGGGTTATAGTAAACTCCCCTGTGTTATGACTTATATTACCATTTGGGATTAATGTCAATCAAATTATTTAAAATTATAAGCATTTTTTCTGAAAAACCCCCCGGCCTTCTCTGCAGGCTTAAATATTTTTCTTCGTGTAACATGTTCATATTTCAATTTTATTGCTCACTGCCCCGAAAATCCCCTGTCTGCCCGGCCGGGACAACTCTATTGCCGACTCAGCTTCTGCAATTCGCTTATATATTTTCTGACGTCGCGGATATCTTCGGACTTGACCTCATAACGAAGATATTGTTTCCAGGTGGCTACGGCCTGATCGTTGCGGCCGATCCGTTCATAAATAATAGCCAGATTGTAATAGGCTTCCTTGAAATACGGATCCATCTTTATGGTTTTACGGTAATGGGCCATGGCTTGGGCGAAGTCGCCCGTGAGTTCATAAGCCAAAGCCAAGTTATAGTTGGCTTCCGGTGACTCGGGAAAGGCCCGGACCACCTTTTTAAAGCCAGCCGCCGCCCGGCCTAAAGCCCCTTCCTTTAAGGCCTTAAAACCTTCATCAAAATAATTGGAAACCCCGGGCAAGGTCAAGAGTTTTTTCTTCTGCCGGTAATAATCATAGTACCAATAAACTTTCTGGATGTAACGCCGGGTCTC
>ENA-OSEO01005581-OSEO01005581.1-sediment-metagenome-genome-assembly--contig:-NODE-5581-length-11966-cov-5.839011_pt1 | contig 11966 bp, 13 predicted proteins | sample MGYA00237883_ERZ534232 | MGnify/ENA metagenome assembly ERZ534232
CGGATCAAATCGAGTCGATTAAATCATTATGTCTGCATTTCAGAGAACATTTTGGTCTCTATGGCAATAGTTGGCTTAATGAAGATGATATTGATCATTTGACAGGATTTAACCCCAATATTTTTGATGAAAATGGTGACGAAGCATTAAAAAAAAGGGGTTATTTATGGATCACTAATTTGGTTACGGTTTGCTGCGTGTGCGTTTGCCAAAATTTATGGGACGATGTCAATAAGGTTCCAGAATTAAAACCATTAATGAAATATCAGTGTGCCGAATAGTTTTTAATTGCATAGCCGATAAGATAACAAAGATCTAATATGTAGCTCTTTTAAATAAACATTTATGGTGAGATAACAACCAGCCTGAAATCGGTTGTAAGTGTGGGCAGGCGATCCCAAGGAAGGATGTCGAGACACCGTCCTACGGGACGTACGAAGCCTAACGGAAAAATGGCATTTATTATAAAGGCTTGTTATTAGATCATTCCGAAAAAGGGATTGGGGTGGATTATAACAGCAAACGATTGATGAAATGATGTGGATTGGTACCAGGAATGATCTCCTTACTCCCCGGGGCACCTAAAGGCCTTGGCAGATACTTACTTTATTAGACCTTTGCCAGAAGCGCCATAAAAGGCATTGACCTGGCCGGCATACAAGAGGCGGCCGGAACATTAATCTTTACGGAAAAATTAGTAATCCAAATAGGCGTTTATAATAATGGCGTCGATATATCTTTCGCCCGAATTGACATAGTTTTGTTGATTCAACGAACTGCAATCGCCTGTAAATGATACTTTTTGGCCCTTTTTTAAATCTCTGATGCTGCTGCTGTCACTGCCGGTATAAATGGTTGCAAATACATTATTGCCACAATTAATAACGACAATATAACCGGGGTTGATACCACCACTGCTTTTGCGAACATCATACACCCCTCCTGATCCTTCAACCCGGTGGCTGCCAACTTCGCTCCGATAAAGCTCAGAAATTTGGGCGCTTGTCATTTGAAGGGCCTGGCTTCCAATTTTGCAGATATCAGTAAAAGCGGCAGCTGGCGCCCCAATAAGGAGTGATCCTATCACAAGTAAACCTAAAACCTTTCTCATCATGGCCTCCTTTTTCAAAATGGAAATTTGTTATTTCGCAACATGCAAGTTGTTTTTATTGGTCAGTAATTACAATCGTCCCCTTTTTGTCCTTATAGATTCTTACGCCATCATCAGTCTTTTGCTTGTTATTTTCAAAAATTTCATGCTCCTCTTTTCTTCTTTCCGCCCTTCTGCCTTCAAACCAATCAAATAAGAATTCAAGCCATTGTGCCTGTTCACTGTCAAGTTCCTTAACTATCCTAAGTTCGTTTAATGCGTCGCTTTTGTTGCCAAGATGAATGAATACGACCCCCAAGTTATAATGTGCATCAACGTAATTTGGCTTCAAAGCTATTGCAATTTTTAAGTGATTAACGGCCTCTGGTAATCGTAAAAGCAGATCATATGTACTACCTAATTCACAATGAGCTTCTGCGAAATCTGGATTAATACGAATAGCTTCTTTGAAGGCACCTATAGCTCGATAGCCCAATGGGTTTTTTTCTATGTCTAAAGAATTAACAGCAGAATTAACGATCATAAAACTTGTGTAAACCTTACCTAATCCATAATACGCTTCAGATAGATTGGGATTTGATTTAATTATTTCTTCATAAGCCACTATAGCCATTTCATAGTTTTTGTTTTTGTATAACTGTTCAGCTCGTGATAAAATTTTTTTCTTAGCTTCATAACTCCACTCCGATAGCGGCTTGTCAATTTTTTCTTCCGACAGATTAAGAATACATTTGCCGGGGGCTGCAAAATTAAGGTTTTGCCCTTTTACAAACATAAAAGTAGCAACCCCAACAACTTTACCTTTCATATCGATAACCGGGCTGCCGCTTGAACCAGAAGATATGGGTGCTGTAATTTGAATCGAATTACCAACTGTGAGGCGAGTGCCACAATCGATTTGCTTCGGCACAAAAGACACAATTCCATCGCTTATTGTTTGATCAAGGCCCATTGGGCTGCCGATTACCATGACATGCTCCGCTGGTGCAAGTAAATCATGGGCAACCTCTATCCATCGATACTCTTTTAAAGGGATATCTACGGCTACTTTAATAAGGTCAGAATTTTCGTTTGCTGCAATAACCCTGGTGATAGGGTAGTTTTTACCCTCATACGTTACTATTGCTGAAGTATATGAATTAAAAAGAACATGATGGTTCGTTATAAGATGCCCCTCTTTGTTTATGAAGAAACCGCTACCGCTTCCAATAACCCTTTTCTGTTGGTCATATACAATTATAGTGACAATTGCAGGTTTTACCTTGTTTACAAGTGCCGGTAGATTGTCACCCAGAACCTGATTTATCAAAACAAGACCTTGAATAGCCAACATGGGAATTATCCATCGTAGTTTCATAATCTCTCTCAATTATAATCCATTGGCAAAAATCTCATTAATCATCCTTGAACGATTTCGATTGTTGAGCCACTTTATTTTTCTCTTTTTGTATGGACAGGTAGGGCTCCTGCGTAGTTAGCGTCCCAAACCACATTCCCGCTTGCAGCGATGTTCCTGGTTGTAACCATTCGGGTCCGCTGTTGAGGCGGTATCTTTTCGGGAACGGCAACACCAGCGGCCTTAAAGTCGATCTGAATTTTTTTCGGAAGTGAGGCCTTCTTAAATTCCGGTTGAGGTATTTCGGATGGGTCTTTAAATTGATTAGTTCGGCCACTATTTCTCCTCCGGATAGGATGGGATGCGCTGCACTCTTACTCTGCTTTCCGGTTCGATGTTAAACGCTCTAAGGAGCCTTCCAATATCAGTTCGCTCAGGATTTTCTCCCCGGTCAATTCTGACCTTTCTCGCGCTTTTTGGAAAGTCTTCAGAAAGCGTTTTAATAAGGTCTTTTTTGTCAGAGCCTTTTCCTGAAGGTTGTACCTTGTTCCGCTCGGGAGCGTTATATAGGGCATAATCTTCTAATCCTCTATCGGTTGAACGGTTATTCGATTTTCCCTGATGATTTGCTTTTCTCTGGTGTCGTTACCTGAGATGGAGAATCGACCGGTTTTGCCAGGCCAGTGTTCTGCAAGTGTTTCACGAAGTTTTTGTCTGAAAGCGCGTCGTTCTGAAGATCGTAATGGATACCGTTGATTTCTATAAAGTGCATTATCCTACCCCCTTTAAAGCCGGTTATTTGTTCGCCAGCCATTTATAAAAAGTGGGGACTACTTCAGCTTGGGATAATCTTTTCCGTTGATCCTTAGAATTGACCCTTTCGGAAACTGACTCTGGAATTCCGGGAGGCTTTTTTCCACGCCATTATCTAAGACCCTTAGCTTCGCGGTCTTTCTAATGGGCATAGGGTCGTCATTCTGCTCCGGTGAGGGTGTATTTTTTTCCATAGCTAAGCCTCTTTAGTAAGGGTTATTTCTTGGATTCTTTTTCTTTATGCCAGTTAATGCCGTTATCATCGAGGTGCTTCATAAGAAGGGTGATAACATAATTGCTCAAAGATCGGTTCTCTTTCCCGGCCAACTCTTTGAGGGCTTCCACAATACCATTATCAACTTTAAACGAAAGGCTCATTTTTTCCATGTCTCCTTATACACATTGTTTTTAAAAATTTAAAGATAAAACTTGACACTACTTAAAAAGTAAGTATAATAAAGTATATTAAAGAAGTCAACATCAAAACCCGAACCCGTGACGATGAAAAGCTATTTAACAAACATAGCGCTTGAGTTACCTTCAGCGGTGACGCTGGGGGCGGCCTGTCATGGGCCGGGGACGACTCAGGCGCTTTTGTTTTCAATTGGCCGCGTCAGAAGCGATTTAAGGGGCCTATTTTGAAAAATACATACTCATCTAACCACGTCGGGGATAGGCAGCGCGAGCCGAACACCGGGGACCCTGCCCGGCTTCCCCGACTTAAAACAGGGAGAAAGTGAGGGGCTTTTATGGGAACTATTTACAAAAGAGGGAATGTTTGCTGGATTCAGTATTACCGCAACGGCAAGCCTTACCGTGAATCTTCTGGAAGCAACAAAGAGGCTGATGCCAAACGCTTATTAAAAAAACGTGAAGGCGAAATATCGCAAGGCAAAATTCCGGGAGTTTACTTTGACAAGGTCCGGTTCGATGAACTGGCAGAGGACTTCTTGAAAGATTACAGAATCAATCAAAAGAAGTCCACCAAACGGGCCGAGCAAAGCACAGAACACCTTAAAAAGTATTTAGAGGGGTACAGGGTGCCCGACATCACAACCCCAAGGATAGGGGCTTATATCGAGTCCAGGATTGCAGAAGGAGCACAAAATGCAACGATCAACCGGGAACTGAGCGCTTTAAAACGAATGTTGAACCTGGGTGCCAGGCAGACCCCCCCGAAAGTGGACAGGGTTCCCCATATTCCAATGCTGAAGGAGAGCAATGTCAAAAAAGGCTTTTTTGAGCATGGCGAGTTTGTCGCTTTGCGCGATGCCCTCCCCTCTTACCTGAAAGGGCCGGCGACATTCGCCTATAAGACCGGTTGGAGGTTTGAAGAAGTGGCCGGGCTTACATGGAAACAGGTTGATAGAGAACAAGGGATTGTAAGGCTTGAAGCCGGGGAAACAAAAAACGACGAGGGCAGAACCGTTTATATGGATGATGAATTAAAAGGGGTGATCATGCAACAGTGGGAAACCCGGCTAAATTGTCACACCCTATGCCCCTATGTTTTCCCGAACAGCGAGGGGAAGGACAAGATAAGGGATTTCAGGGACTCATGGAATAAAGCCTGTAGAGGAGCGGGACTCGGTTATGGATACAAGGAAAGCTCGGAATACGTTGAAAAGTGGAATAATACCCTTCCGGGCGGTCCCACTTTTCACGATTTCAGGCGGTCGGCCGTCAGGAATATGATAAGATCCGGCATCCCGGAACGGGTTGCCATGATGATTTCAGGCCATAAGACAAGATCGGTTTTCGACAGATACAATATCGTGAGCGATGCTGATTTAAAACTCGCCGCAAAGAAGCAGGAAGCCTACCTTGAAGCGCAGGCAGACACAATTTTAAGCACAATCCACGATCTGGCACAAAAAAAGGGCTTAGCCCATGTTAGCTAACCCCCTGATATTGTTTGGTGCCGGAGGTCGGAATTGAACCGACATGGAGTTGCCCCCGGAGGATTTTGAGTCCTCTGCGTCTACCAGTTTCACCACTCCGGCAACTTTTTGAAATTTATAAGCAATATCAGTCACCGTTGTCAATATAATTGATCAGCAATTGTTCAGCGCCGCATGGAGATGCTCGGCGGATACCGAACCTTCCCGCAAAAACCGGAACGGCTCGGCCGTTACATCAATGACGCTCGAACCTATGCCCGGGGGGAGCGGACCGGCATCAAGGATCAAATCCACGCTGTTTCCAACGGAGCCTGCCAGTTCCGCAACACGGGAGCAGCCGGGCTCCCCGGAAATATTGGCACTTGTCCCCGTTATCGGATTTGCGGCCGCTTCGGCCAGTGCAGCGGCCACCGGATGCGCCGGCAGGCGAACGCCGATTTTCCCGGACTTTGCGGTCAGATTCGGCGGCAACTCCGCTTTTGCCTCAAAAATAAGGGTAATTCCACCCGGCCAGAAACGGTCCATGATGAATTCCGCCACGGGTGGAATTTTCCGCACGACCCGGTCAAGCTCGCTGCGATGCTTGATCAATATCAGCAGCGGCATTTGCGGCGGCCGCTGTTTAATGCTGAATATTTTCGCTACTGCATCGGGGTTGAATGCGTCGGCGCCCAACCCATACAGGTTCTTGGTTGGAAACGCAACGATCCCTCCGGCTGCAATCATCTCCCCCGCTTCTCTGATGAAATCAGGCTCCGGTTCCCTTTCATTAACTTGTCTGATCTTATTGAATGGCACTGATTTTTCGAGCCTTTTGTTCAACCTGGCGGGCCATCTCCATCTTAAACGCCTGCAGCTGTTCCGCCAGGTCATCATCTGAAACGGCCAAAATCTGAACCGCCAGAATTCCGGCATTGCGGGCGCCCGGCTTGCCGATGGCCACCGTGGCAACCGGTATCCCGGGAGGCATCTGCACGGTAGCAAGCAGTGCGTCCAGTCCCTGCAGGGCAGAAGCATCAATAGGAACCCCGATAACCGGAAGGGTGGTGTGCGCAGCAATCACACCGGCCAGATGAGCGGCTTGACCGGCGCCGGCGATAATCACCTTAATCCCTCGCGTGCGGGCGGTCGATGCAATATCGGCCGTCCGCGCCGGCGTGCGGTGAGCCGAAGCGACCGTCATGTCGTAGGGGACTCCGAATTTTTTCAAAACGGCAACGGTTTCATTCATGATATTCAAATCGGAATCACTTCCCATCAATATGGCGACCTTTGGCGGGGTTTGAATCCGCCTTAAGGCTTTTTGGCCGATATCCTTGCGGTGGTACGCACCTTGCCACGATATTTTCAAAATCGCCTGGTATGCTTTTTCAATGGCTTTTTCAATCGTATCGCCAAGGGCGGTCACACCCAGGACGCGCCCGCCGCTGGTAACGATCGAATTTTCTTTCCGGGCGGTGCCGGCATGAAAAACAACAACGTCTTTCATGCGCTTGAGACCGCCGAGCCCTGAAATCGGTTCGCCTTTTTTATAAGATGACGGATATCCACCTGCCGCCATGACAACGCAAACGGAAGCGCGCCGATCGATTTCCAGTTTATAATTGGCCAATCTGCCGGCAATAACGGCTTCCATAACCGGGATGATATCGTTTTCCATGCGGATCAGGAGCGGTTGAGCCTCGGGGTCGCCGAATCGCGCGTTAAATTCCAGAACCTTGATTTGATCTTTTTTAATCATCAGGCCGGCATACAACACTCCTTTGTATGGCCTTCCTTCAGCCGCCATCGCCCGCACGGTCGGGATCATAACCTCCTGCATAATTTTTTGATGCATATAAGGGTCCACGACCGGCGCCGGGGAATAGGCGCCCATTCCGCCCGTGTTCGGCCCCTCGTCATTGTCGAATATGGCCTTGTGGTCCTGGGAAGACGGCAGCGGCAGGACCGTCTCTCCGTCCGTAAAGGCCAGAAAAGAAGCTTCTTCGCCCACCAGGCACTCTTCCACGATCACCTTGCTGCCGGCCTCTCCGAACTCCTTTTCGATCAGGATCCGTTTTAAAGCGCTGATGGCCTGCTTGACCGTATCGCATACGATCACGCCTTTTCCGGCAGCCAGACCGTCAGCCTTAACTACCAGCGGGGCGCCGATCTGATGGACATAGCTTTCAGCCTGCTTGTAACTGCTAAAGGTCTGGCCCTTGGCTGTCGGAATCCCATATTTATTCATCAGATCCTTGGCAAAAGACTTGCTGGATTCCAATTCGGCAGCCTTGCGGGTTGCACCGAAAATCGCCAGGCCCTGTTCGCTGAAGAGATCCACAATCCCCCTGCTTAAAGGGGCTTCGGGTCCCACCACCGTTAAATCAATCCGGTTTTCCTTTGCGAAGCCCAGCAGTTTTTCCAATTCTTCCGAGCCGATCGGCACGCATGTCGCCAGTTGAGCGATTCCGGCATTTCCAGGTGCGCAAAATATTTTTTTTACCCTGGGACTTTGGGCAATTTTCCAGACCAATGCATGCTCTCGGCCGCCGCCGCCGATAACCAAAACTTTCATAAGAAACCTCCCTCTTGCTAACAAGGCGCCATCATCTTAACCACTCCCAACCCACAAACCCGCAACCCGCAACCCATAACTCGTAACGTGCAACCCGTAACCCACAACCGGCAGCTCACACCCCCAAAATTATCCCGCAGAGACGCCGAGACGCAGGGGAATAAACTTCCTTCAATAGCACCAGCATCACCGGATTGGCGCATCGGCCTCGCAATAACAGCCTTCCCGGCATCGGCCTTCGGTCATTCCCTGCGCCCCTGCGTCTCTGCGCGAAAAGGGCAACCCGCAACCCGCTACTCATCCGAGAACCCGGTGCCGTTTGCTTTTGTCATGAGCTTCAATGCTCAGCCGGATCAGCCTGTCAAGGAGCCGGCTGAATGAAATCCCGGCGACCGCTGCCGCCTGGGGCAGCAGACTGGTTGCGGTCATTCCGGGGATGGTATTGGTTTCAAGCACAAAAAACTCTTTCCCCTTAAGGATCATGTCGGTCCGGCTGTATCCCTTGCAAAACAAAGCCTGGTGCGCCCTCATGGCAAGATCCCGGGCTCTGGCGGTCAAATCGCCATTGATCCGGGCCGGGCAGATTTCCTCGGTAACACCGGCCGTATACTTGGCTTCGTAGTCAAAAAAATCATGGGTCTTTCCCGGAATGATTTCAACGATCGGCAAAGCCTCCAGACGTTCATTCCCGATCACGGCGCCGGTCAGCTCAATCCCTTTGACATAAGCTTCAACTAAAACCGTTTGATCGTGCCTGAAAGCCTCTGTAAGGGCGCGGTCGAATTCATCCCTCTTTTTTACGATGGACATCCCGATGCTGGATCCGCCGGTTGCGGGTTTAATCACCAGCGGCAGCCCCAGCCGCGCGATACTATCCGCCGGCTCAATGGGTTCACCGCTCTTGACCGCCACGTACGCCGGAACCGGCAGGCCTGCCAGTTCATACAACTGTTTTGAAGCCAGCTTATTCATGGATAGAGCGCTTCCCAGCACACCGGCGCCCTGATAGGGGATATTCAGCAAATCCAGCAGCCCCTGGATGGTTCCATCCTCCCCGAATGGCCCGTGCAGAATAATCAGGGCGACATCAATTTTAGGTGCATCGGCAATCAGACGGTTCAGGTCTGTTTTGGGATCATAGCGCACCACATTGTATTTTTTTTTGTCCAAGGCTGCGTAGACCTGATCGCCGCTGTTCAGCGAAACCTCTCGTTCGGTTGAAACGCCGCCGGATAATAGTGCAAGGTTTAGTTTCTTCATCCGCTTCTGCTCAATACTCATGGTTTACCCTGGGATGACGCTTTCCGGGTTTGCAGTTGCGCCGCCAGCTTGGATTCATAATACTGCGGCATCTCAAAGCCGATCGACCCCCTGCGGGACAAATTTAACTTCAGAATCAAATAATTCAGCTTTTTTAAAACACGGTACTTTTCAGACGTATCCGTCATGCCGGCCAGAACATCTTCGATCCGGGTAATCTCTTTTTTTAATTCAATTTCTGGCGGCAGGCATTCCGCATTTTTAAGAATTTTATAGGCCAATCGAAGCTCTTCAGGAATGTTCGGTTCTTCCAGCGCCAAGGGTTTGCCGGAACCCGGCAGGTTTTCAAACTCACCTTCATCCTGGGCTTTGCGGATACGCTCTTCGATTATTTTCTGGAAACCTGTCAGCATGGCCGTTAAATGAATTCAGTATTGTTGCAAGGTGATGATTGCACGAAGGTTGTTTATAATATAACAGCCTGATTAAATTCAACACCATAATACGGGTTCAGCATAAAAAAGCCCCCCTGAAATTTCGCAAAGGGGCTTGGGGCTGCCTGCCGATGCAGGATTTCAAATATATTCAATGTCGCAACAGACCGGAAATACTAAAGCCGCAACCTTTTGTGATTGCGGCTTTATTTCGTATGTGGTGGCGATGCAGGGATTTGAACCCCGGACACTGCGGATATGAGCCGCATGCTCTGACCGACTGAGCTACATCGCCATTATTGTTTTTACAAATCATCACCACTGAACCAGCGGCTGTCGCAAGACCCGGATAGGCCCATCCGCCGGTTATTAAAAGGGGCTCATCTAACAGTTCATTACTTTTTAGTCAAGTCCAAAAATCAATCTCACTTTTATGACGCCGAAAGAGATTCTTCGATTTGGATGTCAAATTCTTCCAGATCAGGCGGAAGGTTTGAAAAAACCATCATAAATGGAACCTGCATCCCGGGAGCAACCCTGACATTGGATTGCTTTTGCCCTGTGCGTACCAGCAGTTTTTTCCTGACGGCTTCCATGTCCAGACTGGAAAGCTCTTTGTCAGTCAGTATATTACCGCAAAAAACGGTTTGCACCTTTGCCAGCTTTTTCCCCTTGGAATATAGACGGCCGGTGACTTTAACAAATCCGCGCGGATGATCGTAACCGTTTCTGACTTTGCCGGAAATGACGAAAAGCGTACCGCTTTTAGCGTTTTCGATAAATTTACTGTCGATATCGGATGTAGTCATTTTCAGGTTGCCGCGTTCGTCCGCTTTGGCTCCCAACAGGTTGCCGACATAAGGAATATTCCTGAGATAATCCCCTACCGGAATATTTTTTATAAGGTCGCCCACATAAGGAATCCGGATACCGAAAGTGGGCAGCATCACCACCCCCCCGATCAGCAATACAATCACCAGCAGAACAATTAGAAGCGGGCTGACACGTTTTTTGGGTTTGGGGGCAACCGCTTTCCTGCGACGCTTATCAACCACTTTTTCATCGGCCTGCCGCTCGGATTCATCACCTTTACCGACCGCCTCTTTCCGGCCGACCGGCTCATTTTCCACCGCCATCAATATTTCTTCTGCGGCGTCGTCCGAAACCGGCTCTTCTGCAACTTCATCAAGCCGCAGCTCTTCCTCCGGCAGTTCTTCGGTTATAAATTCCAGTTCAAGATCTTCAGAGGGACCGGCCTGCGCAGCGGCCTCCGGCGTTTCATCCAGTTCCAATCCCGCATCCAGATCCGTAAGATCAAGATCCTCAGCTTCCGGCACGGTTTTCTTCCCGCCGGTTTCTGCGGTGGTTTCGGGTTCGGGTTCAATGTCGATATCGAGGTCGAGTTCCAGATCTTCGGGCTCTCCATCGGCTTCTTCAGCAGGTTCACTCTCTTCGTCAGCTTCCAGCATCTTTTCCAGTTCCGACAGATCTATTTCTTCAGTTTCGACCTCTATTCCCTCTTCTGCCGCAATTGTTTTTTTTGCGGTCCCGGCCGGCGACCCTTCTTCGAGCATACTTTCAATATCCGTCAGATCAAGCTCTTCTTCTCCGCCTTCGGCCGCAACCGGTTCCTTTTCTTCGAGATTCAAATCCAGATCCAGAGTCATATCATCCCCGGCCGTCGCCGGCTCCGGTTCATCTGCCAGGGACAGCTCTTCATCCAAACCGGCAAGGTCCAGTTCTTCCTCCCCGGTTTCGGCTGAAGCCGGCTCCTTTTCATCCATATCCAAGTCAAAGTCCAGCGACAAGTCCTCTCCGGCGGCCGCATCTGCCGCCGCCGGCGCCGGTTCATCTGCCGGGGACAGCGCTTCATCTAAACCGGCAAGGTCCAGCTCTTCCTCCCCGGTTTCGGCTGAAGCCGGTTCCTTTTCATCCATATCCAGATCGAAATCCAGCGACAAGTCCTCCCCGCCCGGCTCATCCGTTGCCGCTTGAGCCGTATCACCCTTCAGTGACGGCTCTTCATCAAAACCGGCAAGATCCAGCTCTTCTTCCCCGGTTTCGGTTGAAGCCGGTTCCTTTTCATCAACATCCAGATCGAAATCCAGCGACAAGTCCTCCCCGCCCGGCTCATCTGCCGCCGTTTCTTCAGCTTCATCCATCAGCTTCAACTCTTTATCCAAATCGGAAAGATCAAACTCTTCTTCGGCTTCAGCTGCAGTCGTCTCCTCCGGTTCCGTTGTCAGTCCCGGATCTTCATCTAAAATGGAAAAGTCCAGTTCTTCCTCGTCGGCTGCACCTTTTGTTTCCGGTGACGCATCGGCTTCAGCAGTCTCTTCAGCGTCCTCCCCGGCCATGTCCATCCCGGCCGGCTCCGCCAAGGCCTCCTCAATTTTCTCCGCCTGTGCTGGTGGATAGGCAACGAATATATGTTTGCACTTTGAACAGCGCACCTTTGAACCAGCCGGCTTCAAAATGCCTTCATCCAAATTGAAACTCGTTTCACATTGCTGACAGGTAATAATCATGGCGTATCCTCATCGGTATTCATTCA
>ENA-OSEO01005583-OSEO01005583.1-sediment-metagenome-genome-assembly--contig:-NODE-5583-length-11961-cov-3.579603_pt1 | contig 11961 bp, 15 predicted proteins | sample MGYA00237883_ERZ534232 | MGnify/ENA metagenome assembly ERZ534232
CAAAGAGAACGATGGTTTGCTCTATCTCGAACCCCGTCTCATGCCACCCTTTCGGGCCTGCTTCACGACTCGCCGTGGCGGCCGGAGCATCGGACCCTTTGCGTCGCTCAATCTCGACCCGCGGTCCGGCGACGAGCCGATGAGTGTCTCGCGGAATCGGGAACTGGTCGGCCGCCTCGTCTGGGACACGCCTTCGGATTCCGCGGATCACGTGCTGATCACTCCAATGCAGGTTCACGGACTGCGGGTGTCGGGCGCGGCGGAGTACGCCGGCGCAGAACCGCTGGGTCCTTGCGACGGCTTGACATTGCATCCAGTGCTCGACCGAAATGTGGCGGCGCTCTTGCTCTTCGCAGACTGTGTTCCCATCGTCCTGGCGGGTGAAGTCGACATGGCGGTTGTACATGGTGGCTGGAAAGGCATTGTGGGAGGTGTCGTCGGCGAGGCAGGCAGGGCGATGATAGGACCTCCCGGCTTCGCGGTCATCGGTCCGAGTATCGGCCCCTGCTGCTTCGAGGTCGGCGATGACGTTGCCGCGATCTTCGGGGCACGCTACGGTCAAAGCGTGGTGTTGAGGAATGAGGATGGGACCGGGTTCCCTCATGTCGATTTATGGAAGGCGACGACGGAGGAGTTGTTGGGGCTGGGAGTGCCTGGGGAACAGATCGTCAATCCGCGAATCTGCACCGCGTGCAATTCGGAATTCTTCTATTCGTACCGGCGAGAGGGTCCTGTGACGGGACGCCACGGCTGCGTAGCCTGGGCCGCGGCCGCATGATGAGTGTCGAACAGCTACGCGGCGGCCTCCAGGACGTGAATTCGCGACTGGAAGCTGCCCGTCTACGTGGCGGCTGGACTCAGCCGCCACGGCTCCTCGCTGCGACCAAATACCTGACCGTTGAAGAGATGGAGATACTCACAGGGGCAGGAATCCGCCTCGTGGGGGAGAACAGGGCTGAGGAGCTAGAAGCGAAGTGGGTGCGATGGAACGGGGTCTTTGACTTCCATTTCATCGGACACGTGCAGAGTCGCAAAGTGCGTCGCATACTCCCGTACGTGTCACTAATTCACTCGATCGACACGATTTCTGCCGTGGAGGAGATCGAACGGAGGGCGGATAGGGAAGTGCAGGTTCTTCTTGAGGTCAATATGGGCGGCGAGGAAAGCAAGTATGGTATCCTCCCGGCGGCCGCGAAGCCGTTCCTGGAACGGGCTGCGGCCTATCGGAGCGTGAAGTTCTTGGGACTGATGACAATGGCTCCACTGGCGCGCGATCCGGAGTCCGCACGGCCTGTGTTCCGAGGGCTTCGTCAACTTCGAGACGACCTCATCCCGGCGTTCGCCGGACTTTACCAGCTGTCTGAACTATCCATGGGAATGAGCAACGACTACGAAGTGGCTGTCGAGGAAGGCGCGACCATTGTGAGACTGGGTAGCGCGCTTTTCTGCAACGCATAAGGAGGAGGCAATGGCGGGCGCGGGCGTTTGGCACAAGACACTCGTATATTTTGGCTTGGCGGATGAAGATGACGACTTCTACGACGACGAGACGCTGACGACTCAGCCGGATGTCGAGTCCACATATCGAGAGCGGCCGAATGTGAGGAAGATCGAGCGCAGCAGCCGCCGCCGTCAATCGACTGAATTCGATGACATCTTCGCCGATGAGGGCTACCGGGGGCAGCGCGCATCGTCGACGTCGCAGCGCACAGCGGCGGTTCGCCCTCTGCCTACCCCGGTGGACCAGCCCCAGGTTCGGGTGCACCTGGTCACGCCGAAGAACTTCAATGACGCTCAGATCATTGCCGACAAGTTTAAGGGCAGCATACCGGTGATCCTTAACCTTCAGACCAGCGAGACCGATCTGGCCAAGCGACTGATCGATTTCGCGAGCGGGCTGACTTACGCTCTGGATGGCGGCATGCAACGGGTCGCCGACAAGGTTTTCCTGCTTACCCCCAAAAATGTGGAAGTCTCAGCCGAAGAGCGACAGCGACTGCTCGAAAAGGGCTTCTTCAACCAGTATTGATCATTCCCTAGTCCTATCGGCGACAGAGGCGGGCATGGCGTCCACTATTGGAATCATTGGCAGCGGCGCACTCGCCTCCGCTCTGGCGACCGGATGGTCGCAGACGGCCGAAACCGGCGCTCACCTGTGGCTGAACGAAAAGCCGGTTTGTGCCGGCGCGCAGCTCTCGGCGAGAGCGGCGATCGTTCGATCTGACCTGCTCGTTCTCGTCCTGCCGGCGATTGGCGCAGCGGCGATCGTCGCGGCCTTGGAGCCGGTTTTCCGCTCGGAGTTGGACATCGTCTCCTGCATTCCAGGCGTGACGCTCGAACAGATTCGTACATGGAGCGGAGACCGCCCGGCGGTATTCCGCGCCGTCGCAAACACTGCCGGCGAGATCCGCGGCGGGACGGCTGCAATAGCGGCGGAAGAGAGAACAAACGGCACCCGGATTGAGAGAGTGTGCCACCTCTTTCAGCTGTTAGGCCAGGTTGAGGTGGTGCCTGAACAACTGCTACCATCCGCGGCCGCGGTCATCGGATCAGCTCCCACCTTCCTCGGGGCGGCCCTCGAGGGCATGGAAGATGGCGCGGTGGCGGCTGGGATGCCGCCGGAGCAGGCGGGCAGGTTCGTCCGCCAGGCAGCTCTGGCCACCATGGCGATCCTTGCGGGCAATGCCGGCTCCGCTGCGGATCTGAAGGACCGAGTGTCCTCCCCGGGTGGCACGACTATCGCCGGGCTTGCCGTGTTGGAGGACGAAGGCGCGAGAGGCGCGTTCTTGAGGGCAATCGAGGAATCAACCAAGCGCGCACGCCAATTGGAAGGCACAGGATAGTGATCTCGAGGGAAGGGAGAGACCGGTGAGTGTCACGCCCCTTGACATCCGTCGGAAGGAATTCAAGCGATCGATGCGCGGCTACTCCGACGAGGAGGTGGATGTATTTCTCGATGAGGTGGCCGACGAATTCGAACGCCTGTTTCAGGAGAACATCGAGCTTCACGACCGCCTGCAGCGCTTGGAGGAACAGATATCTGGACACATGCAAATCCGGGATGCTCTCGAAAAGACCCTGATCTCTGCGCAGCTTCAGGCCGATGACCTGAGGGCAAACGCGCGCAAGGAGGGGGAGCTTATGCTGCGCGACGCAGAACTCAAAGCTCGGCAGATCGTGGCCGATTCGTACAGCGAGACCCAACGGGTGCAGCATGCGCTCATCCAACTCAAGCACCTGGAAGAGGACTTCCGCTTCAAGTTTCGCTCTCTCTTGGAGGGCCACCTCAATCTCCTCACCGACGGGCCGATCGCGATTTCCGGCGGCGAACCGCGTGTCATCGAATCATTGCCCGACCAGGGGGCCGTACCGCTGCTCAGCGTAGAACCGCTGCAGGTACGTGAGATGCCGACGATCGAACCGGTCGCGGCTGCGCCGGCGCCCTCCGACGTGCCGGACGCGAATCCGGCCCCGGTTGAAGCGCCCGCGATGGTGGGCGTTGTAGACGAGGAAGGCGGTGCCGGGGAGATCTCTGTTCTACCTGAGGTTGAGGACGACGAAGTGACCGCCGAAATGGAGGATCGTCCTACTGAACAGGACGCTAGGCCGGTTTCGGACGAGACTGGTGAAAGATCTTCCAGCGGGTTTTTCTTCGGGAGACGTCTGGAAGAAGGTGACGATGCCTTCCTGTCTCCAGACTCGCTCAAGAAGGAGGGCAGCCGGGATTTCGAATGGTGACCCCGAAGTCGCTGCCGGTCCGGTCCCTTCACTGAGGGTGGAAGGGGCATCGGGCGTTCTCCTGATCGGCGTACGTGTCAGCCCCTCGGCAACAAGAACGTCACTTCGAGGCCTCTATGGTGATCGGCTCAAGGTGTCTGTTAGCGCGCCCCCGGAGGACAATAGGGCCAACAACGCACTGGAAGAAGCACTGGCCGGCTGGCTTGGTTTGAGACGCGATCAAATTGCCGTGGAGACCGGCCGCTCCAGCCGCGATAAAATAGTCGCTATAAAGGGAATGGCCGAAATGGAACTGCGCCGGCGACTGGCCGGGCTTCTGCCATGATGGCGCTCGAATCGGGTGATCGTGCATGGACTGGGATAGACTACGACAACAGCTACTCGACGAGCGACGGCGGCTGGCCTCGGAGGTTGCTCAGCTCGACGCCGATCTCGGCGAATCTCTTGGAGAAGCCTCGGGAGAGAGCCCCTATGGCCAGCATCTTGCGGAGACGGCAGCAGTGACCATCGACAGAGAGATCGACCTCAGCCTCGAAGGGAACGCCCGATCCGCCATGATTCGTGTCGACCGGGCCCTACGCAAGCTCGACGACGGGTCGTACGGGCTATGCGACCGCTGCGGTAATCCCATAGGCGACGAACGGCTGGAAGCGGTGCCGGTTGCCTCTCTCTGCATCGGCTGCAAGCGGATCGAGGAACGACGTTAATGAGCCCGGCCGGTGCATGTTTAGGCTAGGATCTCCCTCTCTTTCGACCAGACGGCGGATTCTGCTCAAATGGCTGCTCTTTGTTTTTGGAGTGGGCTTTGCGCTCTCCCTCGATCTCGTCACCAAGCAGATAGCCGAGCGCGAACTGGTCCTGGGGGAAATGCACAAAGTCTTGCCGTTTCTCTACCTCCAGAGGACGGCCAATAGCGGAGTCGCCTTTGGCCTGCTCGGCGGGAAGGGTCCCGTCATCATCGCCGCCAACGTGCTTGCGATGCTGGTTGTTCTCGGCTACGTATACATAGAGCGGCGTCCGCTTCTGGGAGGAATAAGCGGAGGACTGATCGTCGGCGGCAGTCTTGGCAACCTGGTGCAGAGAATCGCCGGCGACGGTCACGTGACCGACTTCCTGAAATTCCCCCACTGGCCGAATTACAATTTGGCCGACGTGTTCATCTTTGTTGGCATAGGTCTGATATTCCTGGGACTGGCCCTAGAAAGTGTCCGCATCTGGAGGGCGGGGCGGCAAACCCCGGCCTCGGGCTGATTGTGGTGTCTGATTCTCCTGGTTCGCGGTTCGACTGGGTTGTGGGCTCGGATGAGAACGGGCAACGGCTCGATGTATTCCTCGGCTCCCGGGAAGGAATCGGCAGTCGCTCACAGGCGGCCCAGTTGATAACCGCGGGAAGCGTCTGCGTCGACGGGGAGCGGCGCAGCAAGAGCTTCCTGCTGTCAGCAGGACAGCGAGTTGAAGCCCGGCCTTCGGACACGGCCGCGCTTGTCCTGGTGGCCGAGCCTTGCGAGGTGCCGATCCTTCACGAGGATCAATGGCTGTTGGTGGCAGACAAACCTGCTGGGATGCCGGTCCACCCATCACACGGTCATCTTTCCGGCACGTTGGTTCACGCGTTGCTTGGCCATGGTCCCGCGGGAGGCGATCCGTTTCGCCCGGGGGTCGTGCACCGCCTGGACAAGGACACAAGTGGCTTACTGGTGGTCGCCAAGTCTCTCGAAGCGCATCGTCTTCTGGCGGCCATGATTCGAGAAAGGGCAGTCGACCGACGGTACCTCGCCTTGGTTCACGGCGGATTTGTCGCTCCCAGCGGTACCATTGAAGCGCCGGTCGGCAGAGACCCTGTTAGGCGAAAATCTATGACCGTCGGCGGTATTGCCGCGCGGGAGGCCCGAACTCATTTCGAGGTGCGAGAATGTCTCGGTGATTTCACTCTGGTCGAAGCCCGATTGGAGACGGGACGGACCCACCAGATTCGAGTGCACTTCGCGGCGATCGGCCATCCGGTGGCCGGGGACTCCACCTACTCGCGCCGGGACGTTCTCGGCGTCGGCCGGCAGTTCCTTCATAGCTGGCGACTGGCCTTCACACATCCATTCACGGGCGAGTACCTCGTCCTCGAATCACCATTGCCCCCGGACCTGGAGGTTGTTGTGGCCGGTTTGCGAGAGCGTTTGGGTTGTCAGGTGTCGGTGTCCGGAGGGAGTAGAGATGAAACGTCCCACCCCCGTCGGCGGTGATCCAGTCTTCAGAAGCCTGCGCATGTGGAAGCTCGGCGCCGGCTCTTGGCAGGTCTTCGCCGGGACCCTCGTCGACTGAGATCCAGGGGGCGTCGCAATGTGCTCAGTCGTGGCTTTCTTCGACCTGGATGGGACCTTGGTCGGCGGTCAGACCCAGGCACTACTGATTCGGTACATGTACGCTAAGGGACTGTTGAGCCGGCGCGTAGTGCTGGCGAGCGGTCTTTGGTTCGTTGGTTATCGCATCGGGTTGCTCAGGGCGACCGATGCCGCGCGCGAAAAAGGCTCGGGGCTTCTGGCCGGCATGTCTCGCGCCGAGGTCCGGAGCCTCATGGAGAAATTCTCAGACGAGGTCCTACTCCCACGTCTGCATCGTCCTGCCGTCGGGGCCCTGGAGAGGCATCAGCAGGCCGGAGACAGAGTGGTGATCCTATCGGCCGCGCTCGAGCCACTTGTGGAGGCTTTCGCCGGTCGGTTGGGTGTGACGGACTACGTGGGTGCAGCGTGCGCCTGGTTGGACAGCCGACTGACCGGACGTCTCAGTGGGCCACCGCCAATGGGAGAGCAGAAGGCCGAGGTTGCAGCTAGACTGGCACTCGGCTGGGGCGTGGACCTCGAGGAATGCTGGGCCTATGCCGACAGCGAAAGCGACCTGTATCTACTCCGCGCGGTGGGTCATCCGGTGGCCGTCAGACCGAAGTCGAAGCTGGCCGCTGCCGCGCGAGCGGCGCGCTGGCAGGTCATGCCTTAGCCGGCACCGCGGGCCGCCATCAATGGCTTGAGGGTTCGCCGGCACGCGTCGGTGGTATCTACGTCCTGACCGGGATGAAGGGAGGACCAGTGGAGAGAAACCCATTGGCTCAACTGCGGGACTTCGGGCAGAGCGTATGGTGCGACGATATCGGCCGCGATTTCCTCCTGCAGGGGCGCCTGAAAGAACTGATACGCCGAGACAAAGTGGCGGGGCTGACATCAAATCCCACCATCTTCCACAAGGCAATAACGCAAAGCACTTCCTACGATGAGTCGTTCAAGAAAGCCGTGGGCCAAGGCGCGAAGACAGGCGAGATAATGGATGCGCTCATGATCGAGGACATCCAACTTGCCGCCGACGAACTCGCCTTGACCTTTGACGAAACCTCGACCGCGGACGGCTGGGTGAGCATCGAAGTCCCGCCACATCTGGCTCATGACACCGCGGGCACCATCGCCGAAGTGAAGCGACTGAAGACTCTGGTCGATCGGCCGAACGTGTTCGTGAAAGTGCCGGCCACGGAAGAGGGCGTTGCCGCCGTGCACGATCTCACTGCGCAAGGGTATTCGATCAACATCACCCTCATCTTTTCCCTCGTCCGTTACCGTCAGATCATGGAGGCGTACATCTCGGGTCTCGAGGCGCTCAGCGCTCGGGGATCAGGCGCCCGGCAGGGAGAGGGAGCCGCACTCTACGACCTTTCGGGGGTCCACAGTGTGGCCAGCTTCTTTGTCAGCCGCGTCGATACGCTCGTCGACAAGCGACTTGATGAACGCGCCGCCCAGGTAACCCAAGAGTCCGGCAACTCCTCGCCGTTTCTCGAACTCAAGGGAAAGGCCGCCGTGGCCAACGCCAAGCAGGCCTACCACCTATTCACCGAGACGTTTTCGGGGAACCGTTGGGAAGCGCTGCGATCAAGGGAAGCTCGGGTCCAAAGGCCTCTCTGGGCCAGTACGAGCACCAAGAACCCTGCGTACAGCGATATCCTGTACGTGCAGGAGCTGATAGGCCCCGATTCGGTCAACACGATGCCCTTGAGTACCATGGAAGCTTTTCGTGACCACGGCGTTCCCCGGTTGACCATTACGGAAGGCCTGACCGACGCCGAGTACCACCTCGCTGCTCTGCGGGCCGCGGGCATCGACATGGAAGAAATCGGCATGCAGTTGGAACGAGAGGGAGTCAAGGCGTTTGCCGACTCGCACGATGTGCTCTTCTCGGCGCTCGACGAGAAACGAGAGGCAGTGGAAGCACAATTGAAGCGATGAGCGTGTCGTCCGCCGGTGCTAAGCCCGAGCGCCTCCGTCGGCAGAGGCTGCCCGAGTCTTCCACCATGGTCATCTTTGGCGCCACCGGTGACTTGACGCGGCGAAAACTGGTTCCGTCTCTATACGTCATGCACAGGGAGGGGGTGCTTCCCCCTGGATTCTCGATCATTGGGTTTGCCCGCAGGGACTGGACCCACCAGGAATTCCGTGAACGTGTCCGTGCCATTCTCCAGGAGAGCCTGGGTGAGACACCTGAGGATTCCGCTTGGATTTCGTTTGCCGAGGGGCTGTTTTTCGCGTCGGGTGAATTCGACGACGTTCCCTCCTACAGAAATCTGGCGACGCTTCTTGACGAGATCGATGATGTGCGGGCCCGCTCCGGGAACCGGCTGTTTTATCTGGCGGCTCCCCCCAGTGCTTATCGGGAGATCATCGAAGGGATTGGAGAAGCGGGTCTGGGAGGCCGCGCGGGCCGCGGCCAGATAGGCCTCTCTCCCGAATTTCGGGCCGGCTGGGCACGGATTGTGGTGGAGAAACCCTTTGGGCATGATCTTGCGAGCGCCGGGGAGCTCAATGCCCGTTTGGAGGGGTGGTTTCGGGAAGATCAGATCTTTCGCATCGACCACTACCTGGGTAAAGAAACGGTGCAGAACATCCTGGCGTTTCGTTTGGCCAACGGCATCTTCGAACCGGTGTGGGATCGACAATCTGTGGACCACATCCAGATTACGGTCGCCGAGGACGCGGGCGTGGGCACGAGGGGACCGTACTTCGAAGAGACCGGCGAGATTCGGGACATGATCCAGAATCATGTACTTCAGCTCCTCGCGCTTGTGGCAATGGAGCCGCCCCCCTCGTTCAGCGCGGGTGCGGTGCGAGATGAGCGTGCAAAGGCGCTGCGCAGTCTGCGGACTCCGTCCGATGAGGACGTCTCGTTGGCGGTGGTGCGCGGGCAGTACGAGGTGGGTTTCATAGCTGGAGAAAACGTTCTGAGCTATCGGCAAGAACAAGGGGTCTCTCCGGATTCCACGGTCGAGACATTCGTCGCGGCACGTGTCCTCGTGGACAACTGGCGATGGGCAGGCGTGCCGTTCTATCTTCGAGCGGGGAAGCGACTTCCCAGGCGCGCGACTGAGATCGCGATCCAATTCAAGCAGCCACCCATTCTGCTTTTTCGGAGCGGCGCAAGCGGTGAGCCGGATCCCAATGTGCTCGCCCTCCACATTCAGCCCGATGAGGGGATCACTCTTACTGTTGGCTCGAAGACACCGGGTCCCCTCGTCGACATTCGGCCGGTCCATATGGGTTTTCGCTATGGCACGTCTTTCGGAAGAAGATCTCCGGAGGCCTATGAAAGGCTCCTTCTGGATAGCCTTTTGGGCGACTCGACACTGTTCAGCCGCGAGGACAGCGTCGATGCTGCGTGGAGATTCGTTGACCGCATTCGCGGCGCTTGGTCGGCGGGTGCGGGAGGTCCGCCCGAGCCCTACGCCGCAGGCACATGGGGACCTTCCGGTGCCGAGGAGCTCGTTCTGCGAGACGGACGGCGCTGGAGGACCCCGTGATACCCGTTGCTTTCGCGGCGGGTCTCGAATGATTCACATCCTTCGTGACTCGGAGCAGGCTGCCTTGGCCGGCTCTCGTTTGATGCGCGTTCTTCTGCGTGGCTACCACCGCTCCGGCCGTTCGGTGATATGGGCGCTGAGTGGGGGCGACAGTCCGGCCCGGTTGTACCAGGTGCTCGCCGGCCGCGACGGGAACGCGCTTCCGTGGCCCGATATCTCCGTGATTTGGGGCGACGAACGTTGCGTGACGCCCGACGATGAGAGGAGCAACTATCGGCTGGCTGAGATATCGGGTCTATTGGCGCGTCCTCTCGGAGGGATCTATCGAATGCCGGGAGAGTTGCCTCCCGAAGAAGGGGCCCGAGACTACGAGGCCGCGCTTCGCCAGTTACTGCCTGTCGACCGTCCTCGATTGGACGTAGCGCTTCTGGGATTGGGTGAGGATGGCCATACGGCCTCGCTGTTTCCAGGCACACCCGGGCTGCTCGAGCGAGAGCGATGGGTCATTCCGACCGGGGTCTACGGCGGTGTGCGCAGACTGACTCTGACTTTGCCTGTCTTGGCGGCCGCGGGCAGCATCCTCTTTCTTGTCACAGGGGAAGGCAAGGCCGAAGCCCTCAGGAAGACCTTGGGACGCATGAGCCCGGCGGAACCCGCGCCTGCGCGGGTTCTCCTCGATATGATCGCGGTCAAGAGGAAGGTGGGATGGGATTGTCCGACCGTGACCTGGGTAGTCGACAAGGCGGCCGCCTCGCTCTTGCCCTCGACGCGGGCCCGACGAAAGAGGTGACCGGCGCTGGGACTCGGGACGCTGATGCGCGGCACCTTGACCGCGTGGGATCTCTCGGGTACGGTTTGCTTGTTTCCAGCTGTGATGCAGGGGCTGGGCGGACGCCCCACATGAAAGGCGGGTGGTGACCTTGGCGGACAAGACCGCCGAAGAGCAGGCAAGGTCGAAGGTTCTTCTCGATGGGGAACAACTGGCCCGCACGCTCGCCCGAATGACACACGAAATCGCGGAACAGGTGCCCGATCTTTCGAACCTCGCACTGGTGGGCATCCAACGGCGAGGGGTGGAGTTGGCAGCACGCTTGGCCACTCTTCTCGGGTCGTTCTATTCGGTGTCGCCTCCGACGGGAGCCATCGACATCACCTTCTACAGGGACGATCTGGAAACCCGGACCGGGTGGCAGTACGAGCAACCTGTTGTTCACTCCACCCACCTCCCCTTCGACGTCAACGACAAGACGGTCATCCTCGTCGACGATGTCCTTTATACGGGTAGGACCATTCGAGCGGCAATCGACGTTCTCTTTGACTACGGACGCCCGCTTTCGGTGCGGCTCGCCGTATTGGTCGATCGGGGCCACCGTGATCTCCCGATTCGTCCCGATTTCGTGGGCAAGAACGTACCCACGAGTCGTACAGAGCAGATCGCGGTGCGACTGCTCGAGACCGATAGCGTGGACGAGGTCGTCATCGAGGAGTAATCGCCGGGGTAGAGCTGTGAAGAACTCCGGCGGCGCGATAGAATAGTCGGAGTGGCGAACCTTTAAACGCGCCCCGTGAGGCCGAAAGGGTACCAACATGCATCTCATCTCCATTGATGACGTCAGCCCAGGCGAGATTGAGAACCTCTTCAAGCTGAGCGACGGCTTTCTCGAAGTCGCATCCCGATCCATCAAGAAGGTCCCCGCCTTGCGCGGCCGCACGATCGTGAACGTCTTTCTGGAGCCCTCCACACGTACCCAGTCGTCGTTCGAGTTGGCGGGCAAACGGTTATCGGCGGACGTCATCAACATCAAGGGTTCATCATCCAGCGTGTCGAAGGGAGAGAGTCTCAAAGACACGATCCTGACACTGGAGAGCTACCGCCCCGACATCATTGTGATGAGACACCCGAAAGTGGGGGCGTCGAGAATGGCGACCCGGTATACGAATGCCTCGGTTGTGAACGCCGGGGACGGCACGGGGGAGCATCCCACGCAGTGTCTTCTCGACTTGTACAGTCTGAGGCGCGTTTTCGGCGATATCGCCGGGCTCAAGGTGGCGATTGTGGGAGACGTGCTGCGCAGCAGGGTCGCCCGTTCCAACCTATTCGGTTTTCGAAAGATGGGGATAGATGTTCGCGTGGTCGCACCGCCCACTTTGGTGCCGCCAGGCATCGAACAGTGGGGCGTCCCCGTCTACTACGACCTGGATGCCCTCCAGGACGTGGACGTGATCTATCTCCTGAGAATGCAGTTGGAGAGGGCCAAGGGGAAGGTTCCGCCTTTTCCCTCGCTGCGCGAATACAGCCGGGTTTGGGGTGTCTCACCACACCGGCTGGCCCCGGGACAGCGGGTGATGCACCCCGGACCTATCAACCGCGGGGTGGAGCTGTCTGGTGATCTGGCGGA
>ENA-OSEO01005584-OSEO01005584.1-sediment-metagenome-genome-assembly--contig:-NODE-5584-length-11958-cov-88.005808_pt1 | contig 11958 bp, 10 predicted proteins | sample MGYA00237883_ERZ534232 | MGnify/ENA metagenome assembly ERZ534232
ACCGCGGCAACAGCGGCACTGGCGCTTCTCCTGATCATTTTCACCGCTGCCCAGTTTTACCAGGACCGGCAGGCCGCCCGGTACGGCAAAGTCTCGCATGCGGCAAACTCGACAACCTATGAAAACCTCGAATTGACCCTCGCCTTTGACTCGCAGAACAAGGTGTCCCTCATTGGGCGAGGCGCCTATTCCTCAGGTTATTATTCCGTCACCTTCAACGACACGCATGCCCTGAGAAGTTTCCTCGACGCGAAAAAAGATGATTTCTCCGCCCAACAGCTTGAGTGGCTGGCCTGGGCCATGACCAATCCCCGGGACAAAAAATAACTCCCTGCCGTTTACTTTTTCACTTAAGCAGTCCCTGTCTATTCCTTCCTGAAATTGGCCATCCTGATAACAGGAACTGATACCCTTATTACAATTTCGTTATTGACCGCACTTGCCTGTAAAAATAATTTCTCAAAAAAACAGATAGTTAACCGCACAACAGCGGTTGGCATAATTCATGCTTAATTACGTTGGAACAAAAATGGGGATTAATCGTTTTTAACGCTGCATGGAACTTGTACAGCATCTTTGAGAGCCTTCCAGCAAAATGAATACACCAGCGACAAACACAAGGCAGGCATGAACGGACAAAGGTCAGTCGCGCCGCAGCGAACCAGAATTTCCGGTTCCACAGGGACATGAAATACTTCCAGGTTATCCTGCTGGCGGCTTGTATTCTGGCTCCCATCCAGGTCTTGCCGCAGTCTCCTTCCCTCAAGGCGGTTGTGACAGCCGACCCGGCGGGAGGCGCAGCACCCCTCCCCGTCTTCTTCAGCAGTTCTTCCTCCACCGGCGACATCATCAAATATGAATGGATGTTCGGTGACGGCTCCACTGGCTTCGGCAGCACTGCAAGCCATACGTTTCCCTCCCCCGGCAGCTATGGCGTTACCTTGAAGGTTACCGATGCCCAAGGCGCATCAGACCAGGAAACGATAATTGTCGCTGTCACCGAGCCCGTTATTTCCATTGCGCCCCAAGCGGCCGAACGCAGTGTTTCCTTTACCTGGTCGCCGAACCCGGAAAACGTGGACGGATACAGGATATATTATAAAAACGGCAGCAGCGGCCCCCCCTATGACGGAACCGGCGTCGATGAAGGGCCATCACCGGTGGCAGCCGGCAACGGCACATCATTCACCCTGCACGGCCTGTCAACCACCGCAACCTATTATTTCACCATTACTGCGTACATCGGTTCGGTGGAAAGCGATTATGCCCAGGAAGTAGTACTCCTTCCCGAGGAAGCCGCCAACACGCCGCCGGCAGCCGTTATCTCCTCGTCGGCCACGGTCGGCGGCGTCCCCCTGCAGGTTCAATTTGACGGCTCTTCCTCCAAAGACAGTGACGGCAGCATCGTCTCCTACCGCTGGGACCTCGGTGACGGCTCAACCGCCACCGGACCGCAAATCACGCACACCTATATCGTTGCCGGCACCTTTACCGCCAAACTGACCGTCACCGACAACGGCGGTTTAAGCGCCTCGGCCTCTACTCCCGTGCTGGTGACCCAACCGCCGACCGGAGAAACAAACATCCCCCCGAATGCTGTCATATCGACCGCATCCAACAGAGGCCTGGCTCCTTTCTCAGTGCTCTTCGACGCAAAAAGCTCCTCCGATCCGGACGGCAAAATCACCCGCTACAGCTGGAATTTCGGCGACGGCAGCACCGGGACCGGGCTTGCCGTCAAACATACCTACCCGGTGCCCGGCGTCTATGCCGTCACCCTTAGGGTCACGGACACCTCCGGTTCCGTCTCCCCGCCCGCCCGCTGCACCATCACTGTCCTTGAGGAAGATGTAACAGCATCTCAGGCTGCACTGCCGTATATCCTCAAGATACTCCTGCTGGACAAGCAGGAAAATGAAGAAGTCACTCCCTGAACAGTCAAATCCGGAAATGCACTGAAAGCGCGGTTTCCTTTTTTTGTCGTTCCTTTGCACTAAAGATGGAATCTTCCGGTATAGCCGAGAAATTAGTGCAACTTCCACCCGACTCGTGTTTTAATATACCTACCATGACCCCCTCAAATTTCCTCACCATTGACATTGAAGATTACTACCAGGTCTCCGCCTTTGAGGATATTATCGCTAAAAACGATTGGGACTCCTGCCCTTGCCGCGTTCAACAGAATACCGACAAAGTTCTTTCACTTCTTGATGCATCCAACATCAAGGCCACCTTTTTCGTTTTGGGCTGGACAGCCCAAAAGTGTCCGGACATGGTAAAAAAAATTGCCGGCAACGGACATGAGATCGCCTGTCACAGTTACAACCATCGACTGGTATATAACCTTACCCCCGAGGAATTTCGCGAAGACACCAGGCTGGCAAAAGATATTCTTGAACAATTGACCGGCAGCAAAATCATCGGTTATCGAGCCCCGAGCTATTCCATAACCAAACGCTCTCTCTGGGCTCTCGACATTCTTGCTGAGCTGGGCTTTCAGTATGATTCATCAATTTTCCCCATTTATCACGACCGGTACGGCATCCCCGACGCCCCGAGATTCAAATACAGGCTCGAGAAACAGAACATGACCGAATATCCTATATCCACCGCCTTGATTCTCGGTAAAAAATTTCCCGTGGCAGGGGGTGGCTATTTCCGCCTCTTTCCCTACTGGTTCACCCGCCTAATGTTGCGAAGCATAAATGAAAAAGAGGGGCAGCCGTTTATTTTTTATTTCCATCCCTGGGAAATTGATCCTGAGCAACCGAGAATGGAAGGAGCAAGACTTCTTTCACGCTTCAGGCATTATGTTAATCTCACGAAAACGTATGATAGGATCAATAGATTGCTTCAAGATTTTAGCTTTGGGCCGATAGTTGATTGAACAAGAAGCTTTCCAGGAAATAAATAAGAGAGACAAATTCATATACAGCTTGCCAATGATCCAGAAGAATTCTTATCTTTTATTCAATCTTTGGTTACCTCTTATTTGTCTGATCAGCCTTTTTATATATTTATACATGGATGCGTTCTCCATGTTGATCAATACTTGGTCAAACATGCCGAGATATTCACATGGATTTATTATTCCATTTGTCAGTCTCTATCTTGTATGGGTCAAACGAAACATACTTCTTGATACACCGGTACGCCCAAATTCCGTAATAGGGATTCCTCTGATCATAACAGCTGTTCTGTTTTTAATTTTCGGGAAAATCAGTGCGGTGGGTATTGCTCAGCAAGTTTCCATTCTTGTAATGATTACAGGCCTTATTTTCCAACTACTCGGTACTCAGTCAATGAGGATTCTTTTACTTCCAGTAAGTTACCTTATTCTGATGATACCAATATTTGATGGCCTGATTAGCAGATTCGAATGGCCTTTTCAATTGCTTTCCGCCGAAATGGCAGTAAAAGCTTTGCAAAGTTATGGAATTCCTGTCCACCATCAATCAAATTTAATTGTACTCCCAGAAGTTACTCTGGAAGTGGCAAAAGCATGCAGTGGTATTCAATACTTGATATCCATAATTGCTATTACAATCCCCTTAATGTTTATTTTCCTTAAAGATAAGCGGGCGAGAATTTTTTTAGTCGTTTTGGCATTATTGGTTGGAATTACAACAAACTGGTTACGGGTAATACTTGTCTCTTTATGGGCATATTACGGCGGGAAAAACATACACGGACCAGCTCATATGTTGCAGGGTATGTTTGTCTCTGTTTTTGGTTTCATAGTTTTGTTTCTCGCAGCAATACTTCTCGGAAAAATATTCCCATCAGGTAAAAAAATACAAAAAGTTGATTTTTCCTCATCACTTAAAAATAAAATAATGTCCAGTACAAAAAATACATTTTTCTCCCAATTTTTTGCCCCTATTGCAATCCTTTTGGGACTTGCCTCCTATTTTGCTTTTTTTACAATTCAGCCGGTCTCATTAGCAACCAGCCTCTCTGATTTTCCTGATCAGGTTGGACAATGGCGTGAGTACAAATCGAAAAGCACTAGTCAACCTTACTTTGAAGCAATAAATGCTGATTCAGAATTAATCCGTTTGTATCGTGACATTAGCGATTTTAAAATCACACTCTACATTGGATATTTTGAAGAACAATACCAGGGAAAAGAGATTGTTCATCATACATTTAATAATTTATATCAAAATAAAAATAGCCTTATTTTACATGATCAATCTGGAAATTCATTGAACATAAACAGTACTATAATTAGAAATAATGAATCTATGTTCATTTATTTTTATTGGTACAACATCAATGGACGAATCATAAACAATAATTTACTTGCAAAAATATACACAGCCATAGATGGTTTATTGTTCAGAAAAACGAACGGTGCAATTGTGATCATTTCTTCAGAAGTATTAGACAGTACAGATGAATTGGAGTATTCTGATAAAATGATTGATTTCATAAAATTTGTTAATCCGTTCATAAAAGAATATATTTCTCATTGATTTAAAATTTGTGATTAGCACTAATCGTCATCAAACTTATTGTCAGCACCAGAAAAATGCTGCCATTCCGACCGCAGGGATAAATCTCCCGGCATTGTGGAGTGAGATTTGTTGGTTTCGAAAAACTCAAAACCAACGGTTCAATGCTGCAAGAGTAAATTATCACTCAAATCTGCCAGTTTTTTTACTGTTGGCAAAGCTTTCAGGGATATACTCACATCCGTTCGAAATGACACGGAGTCCGGGGTGTGCTGTCATTTCGACCGCAGGGAGAAAATCTTCTGGCACTGTGGAAAGAGATTTCTCACATTCGTTCGAAATGACTCTATGGCCGGGGCATGTTGTCATTTCGACCGCAGGGAGAAATCCCCTCGCGATGCGAAATGAGATTTCTCACATCCATCCGAAATGACAAGAACATGGTGAATCACTCACTTCCTAAACCTGACAATTTCACAAATTGAAAACAAATGGAAAATGGAGCACAAAATGATCAAAAATTTTTTATATTTTTTTTCCACAATTATAATACTCTGCCAATGCGGAGGGGACAATATGACGAAAGACCATACTCAATATAAATCACTCAGTGATATTTCAGATCTTAATTGGCAACAACTGAGTAAGAAAAAGATATTTTTCGCACACCAATCCGTTGGTAACAACATTATCAAGGGTATTAATGTTGTTTTAAATGATAATCCGAAAATCAAATTAAACATAATCGAGACAAAAAGTCAGGATGACTTTAGTTCTCCTGTTTTTGCCCACTTCAGAGTTGGCGAGAATTTTGACCCTTTATCAAAAAATAATGATTTTTCCTCTATGATTAATGACGGGATTGGCCAGAAGACGGATATTGCGTTCTATAAATATTGCTACATCGACATTAATGAAAATACTGATGTGAACGCTCTTTTCTCTGCCTACAAGGAAAACATGATCAGCCTGAAAAATAAATTCCCCAAGGTCGATTTTGTTCACGTTACGGTACCGCTTGTTGTTGTTCAATCTGGCCCCAGGGCTTGGGTAAAAAAAATTATCGGCAGAAAAATTGGTGGCTATGATGCCAATATTAAAAGAAATGAATTTAATGATCTGATAAGAAATGAATATAACACCGCTGAGCCTATCTTTGATCTCGCTTTATTCGAAGCAACCTATCCGGATGGCCGCCTCATGACATTTAAAAAAAATGGGAAGACTTATTATTCGTTAATACCTGATTATGCCAGTGATGGCAGACATCTGAATGACAAGGGAAGCAGGTTTGTAGCGGAACAACTTTTGATACTGTTAGCTGAACTCAGTGGGGAATAAATGTGATTGCTGCAATCACTCCACATTTTTTTGTGATTACCACCATTCCTCGGCTTCGAAGTTGCCATTTACATAACCGTCTGATTTCGTCTGTTTTTTGTCATTTTGACCTCCTTCTCTGTCACTTTGGACTACTTTTTGTCATTTCGACTATTTTCCTGTTATTTCGACCATTTTCCTGTTATTTCGACCATTTTCCTGTCATTTCGACCGCAGGGAGAAATCTTACTTCCTCGGCGCAAAGGAGATTTGTCTGTTTTGCAAAAATTCAAAACCAACGGTTCAGTGCAGCAAGAGTACCTTATCTCTTTAATCTGCCAGTTTTATTGCCATTGACAAGCTTATCGGGCAAGCTCAAAACCGTTCAGAATGACAGCATTGTTCTTGCGCCGGCAATAAATATGCTGAAGATTAGTGGAATCAGTTTTTATTTTGATCATGCTTTACTTCTGGCTTGCGCCTTGCAATTCATTATCGACCAGAGGGAGAAATCTCTCATCATCGGCGCAATGAGATTTCTCCCTCCGCTTTATACAAAAGTTCGAAATTAACACTGGGTTCCAGTGGTAATCTGAAATAAACTATGTCCGCAAATACACTAAACCGTAGAAAATTTTTGCAGCAAACTGCAGCTCTCCTGGCCGCGACGCAGTTACAACTGCCCTTGCCTGTTCAGGGATATGAAAGGGTAAGGCCCGTTGTCGTCAGAATTTTTTCTCCCCAAGCCAGCAAAAGATGGGATTATCAGACAAGCGCCCCTTGGGATCACTCAGTTGAACCGAAGACCCTGGATGATTTACAAAGCGGGAATTTCAGGAATGACCGTTATTACGAGCATATCAACCAGAAAGTTGTCTCGAGAATGTTGCCTGCAGGCATTCAAAACCTCACTGGGGCCGATTACCCATCGTCGGCATGGCAAACTCTATTACAAGGCTATCGGAACACGCATAGAATAACTATCAAAATAAACCTCAACAATGCCAGTTTTAAAGAAGAAATAACAACTAATCGAATGGATCAGTCAGTGCACATAATTAATGCATTGATCGAAAGCCTCACTACATCGTTAAATGTCCCTGAAGAAAACATCACCGTCACTGACCCAAGCCGCTGGATCCACCCCAAAATTCTCAAAGAACGCTGCCCGTTTCAACGAATTCGTTGGATAGACTGCCGTTCCACTAACCTTTGGGACCCTGGCGAATCCGTGTTTTTTACTCAAGATCAGCCGGTCCGGCCAGATCACCCTAACCTGCCGCAAAAAGGAATCTTTCACTTAGCCCGAGTTTATACCGAGGCGGATCATATAATTAACGTCTGTCTTTTAAAAAATCATGGATGTGGAATAACCGGCGCAATGAAAAACCATTTCGGCGCCATCCCCCCTCCGTTCCCTAAATTTCTTCATGAAGGCCTTGGAAATAAAAGTTACATTGCCGATGTATGCAATACTGCGAGTATTAAGAACAAGGTTCGGGTAAACATTTGCGAAGCTATTTTCGGGAACTGGCACAATAACGTCTGGTGCCCCCGGCCTTGGAAAACATTTCCGGATCAAACGCCCAATTCATTGTTTTTTGGCACAGACCCCGTTGCCTTTGATTCTGTTTTGCTGCAGCATATTGCAGATGAGGTTGAAGCGCAGGGCCCAACCGTGGAGAAGTGGGTACGGGAAGCTGTTGAAGATCACCAATTTCTTCATTATGCCATGAACCGTCATAAACTTGGCATCCATGAACATAAGCCCTTTTCTGCAATTGACTACCGTCAAATCAGGCTATCATAATAAAATTGGGGTTACCACTGAAACTCAGCCACATTCTTTGCTATTGCCTGGAGAATCCCTGTCATTTCGAATGGATGTGAGAAATCTCATTCCGCAGCGCGAGGAGATTTCTCCCTGCGGTCGAAATGACAAAAACACACAAAATCAGTCGGTTGCGAATCCTACCAAATTCGCGGCTGAGAATTAATGGATAAAATAGAGGGACCTTGATCTTGGAAATTATCTACTGCAATCAGGAACATGCCGCGGCATGGGATGCCTTCCTGGCCCGACACCTAAGCGGGTCCTTTTATCACCTTTTTGCCTGGAAGCAAATAAACGAATCATGTTTCGGACATAAAACATGTTACCTGGCCGCGACCAGGGAAAACCGTTTTCATGGCATTTTGCCGCTCATTTATATTAACAGCTTCCTTTTCGGCAAAATTCTCTGTTCCATGCCGTTCTTGAACTATGGCGGTATATGCGCTTCTGCTCCCGATATTGAATCCGCCCTTCTCAATGCAGCCAGAGACATTGTGGCAAAAGAAAAAATCAGTTATCTGGAATTGCGCAATACGCAAAAATTATCCGAGACTCTACCGACTTCTGAGCATAAAATAAGCATGACAATTGAACTGAATGAAAATCCCGATGTCATCTGGAATAATTTTAAAACAAACCATCGTAAAGAAATTAGGCGGTCTTATAAAAATAAAATGAGAGTTATCTCCGGTGGCATAGAACTTCTAAATATATTTTTTCCCGTGCTTGCAGAAAGCTGGCGCAACCTAGGCACCCCGATCTATCAGAAAGAATATTTCCGGACAATACTTGACACATTTCCGGACAAAACAAGAATATTCATTGTCTATCATGAAGATATCCCGGTTGCCGCAGCCTTTAACGGATACTTTCAAGATAAAGTGGAAGGTATGTGGCTCGGAATACTTCCGCAATACAGAAAACTGTACCCTAATTATGCTTTGTACTGGGAAATGATAAAGCATGCATGTTTGAACAAATATAAAATTTTCCATTTAGGAAGATCAAGCGCTGATTCAGGAGGAGAATTTTTCAAGAAAAAATGGAACGCCGAGGCACAGCAGTTGTACTGGCAATATTATCTGGGTACGGCAAAGGATATCCCGCAACTCAATGTTCATAATCCAAAATACAGGCTCGCCATAGAGCTTTGGAAAAAAATACCCTTGGGGGTGACAACATTTCTTGGTCCCAAAATCGCCAGGAATATTCCATGAGACGACTTGCTCCCTCCGGGACTCCTATCACTCAGAAAGAATTGGCGTTCTGGCTGAGGACCATTCCAGTCCGGCAAGCGACCATGAAGGAATTCTCTGCAGCGATATGTAAATTTTTCGGAGTAAAGTACTGCTATTTTCTTTCCACCGGGCGAGCGGCCATGGCTCTCCTGCTTCAATCCTTAGCCGAACTTTCCGATCCTGGGAAAGATACCGTCATCATTCCTTCCTATAACTGCTTTTCCGTTCCTTCATCCATAATCAAGTCCGGACTTAAAGTCAGGGTAAGCGATGTCGATCCGGCAACTCTTGATTATGACTATCAAAAGCTGGTCGGAACGGACTTCTCGAAGGTGCTCGCAATCGTTTCCGGCAATCTGTATGGGATCCCCAATGATCTTGAGCTGTTGGAACAGATTGCAATGGAAAATGGCGTTTACTTCATCGATGATGCCGCCCAGGCCATGGGAAGCCGGACAGGCAGCGGACGCCAAGCAGGTACTTTCGGCGATGCCGGCCTGTTCAGCCTTGATAAAGGCAAGGTGATCACTTCAATGAACGGGGGGATCATAATCACAAATTCTTCCCACATCGCCTCCTCTATTGAGTCTAAAATCGAACACCTCCCCTCTCCTTCACAGGCATGGTGCATGACTGAAATAGCAAAGATGCTGACGTACTGTCTGTTCCTCCGCCCCTCACTGTACTGGCTGCCGGCCTCTCTTCCTTTTCTGAAGCTTGGAACCACGGTGTACACAACAGAATATCCACTTCATAAATATAACGAACTGCTTGGCGGCATCGCCTATCGATTATTCGAACAGCTCAACGAAATAAACAGTATTCGGCTTGAAAATGGCGAATATTACAGAAAAAAAATGCCTGAAACGCCGAACTTGAAACAGGTAAAGACAAGGGCCGGCGCGCACCCGATATATCTTCGCTATCCCGTTCTCATCCCGAATGAAAAGCTGCGGGACAATATTGTTCTCGCCTTGAACAAAAAAGGCCTGGGGGCAACGACGTCATTTCCTGCCTCTATCGTCGACATAGAGCAACTAAAGGATACATTCGCCGCAGATGGAGATAATGTCGTGGGAGGCAGAATTGTCGCAAGGGAAATTGTTACCCTGCCGACCCATCCCTACGTCACCAGAAGAGATCAGGTTGCAATCATCTCCCTGCTTCAGGATATGATGTCATGAATATACGGCTTATCACAGATGCGTCCCGCATTCCGCTTGGCAGACATGAATGGAACAGGCTTGTTGAACGCAATGAAACCAACACACCGTTTCAGACCTATGAATGGTGCACGAGTTGGTGGAAGATATTCGGCCCCGGCAACGAACTTTTGCTCCTTCTCCTTTATGAAGATACCGAACTGATCGGCCTGGCGCCGTTGATGATACTCCATAGGAACAAATCAAGGGAACTCAGATTCATAGGCGACGTCAATGCCGATTATTGCGACTTTATCATTTCCCGTGACAAATCAAGAATCATCCATGATATTGTCGACTATCTCTTCGGCCTGCAGGATCAATGGGATGCCATACTGTTGCGGAACATCCCTGAATATTCCAGCACAGCCGCTATCGTGAAAACCTTATGCGCCAACCGTCCTCTTCACTTTATCGAACAAGGGGCAGTCTGCCCTGTACTAATACTTGCTGATCGTGACCAGATTAAACAGCCGCGCAATTCCAGAACATTAAGAAGGCATCTCAACTTTTTCGCCAGGAACGGACAACTCGATTTCAAAATATTTTCATCCCTCGAGGATGCCCATGAGGCACTGGATTTCTTTTTCGATCAGCACATCAGGCGCTGGGGTTGCAGTCAAGATCCCAGTCTGTTCTGCAACACAAAATATAAAGACTTTTACAGAGAATTATTGCAGGAGGCCTGGCCTGCAGGGTGGATCTTTTTTTCATGCCTGCAGTTCAATGAGCAGCCGATAGCATATCATTTTGGTTTTGATTATAATTCGAAAATAATCTGGTATAAACCGTCATTTAATATTGATTTTCACAAAAGATCTCCAGGTAAGTTTCTTATAAAATACCTTATTGAACACTGTATATCTAATAATAAAGAAGAATTTGACATGACACTTGGGGATGAACCATTCAAAGAATCATACACAAGCAAAGTAAGGTATAATAGTACATTAAAAATATTTAAAAATAAATACGATTATTTATACAATAATCTAATTCTATCTTCAAAAAAACTCGCTAAGAAGGTAATTCATAATTTGCCGCAAAAGCATTGACATGAAAGTGAGCATTATCATCCCAACATACAACCGTGCTCACTTTATTACCTGTGCCATTGATTCCGCTCTCAGCCAGACGTTTACAGACTTCGAGATCATAGTGGTCGATGATGGCTCCACCGATGGTACGGCGGAACTCCTGCGTTCCCGATACGGCGACAAGATTGTCTATCTTCGTCAGGAGCGACAGGGTCCTGCCGCAGCGCGTAATGCAGGAATGCTTATTGCCCGCGGCGAATACATAAGCTTCCTGGACTCTGATGACCTGTACTATCCCTACAAGCTCGAAATGCAGGTGCAGCTGCTGGATGTCTTTACCGATCTGGCCATGTTCTATACCGAGTTCTCTGCTTTTGACGACCATGGCTTTTTTGAAGAATTCCACCTCAGGCAGTACCATAAATCGGCCTACCGTAACAGGGAATTACGCTACGAAACATTGTTCCAGCGGTCCCACCGGCTCGCCGCCTATGACGTCGTGCCCGAACAATACCGGAACCGCTTTTTTTTTACCGGCAGCATCTATGCCGCCTACCTGCTTCATACCCTTATATTTACCAACAGCATGATGTTCAGACGGGATATCCTTGCCGTAACAGGCCTGCAAAATACCACGTTCAAATTTTTCGAGGAACTGGAGTTTGCCCGGCGCATATGCAGGCACTACCAAGTTGGTTTCGTCGACATCCCGACCTATAAACTTCGCTATCATCCCTACCAGGTGTCATCGACTGACCAGCCGGGAGGCCAGAAGATTGCCATCAGGAAACAACAATGCCTGCTCCGGGCCTTGAAACTGCATTTAGCCTCTGATCCGGAGCATTACCATTCCTGCCAGGCCATACTTGA
>ENA-OSEO01005585-OSEO01005585.1-sediment-metagenome-genome-assembly--contig:-NODE-5585-length-11957-cov-4.335943_pt1 | contig 11957 bp, 8 predicted proteins | sample MGYA00237883_ERZ534232 | MGnify/ENA metagenome assembly ERZ534232
ACCCAAAGGGCCATCCTGATATGCATCGGCGGCCCCATGTGGGACCACTGGTCTATCGTGCACGCCATCAGCGAAAAGCAGATTTATTTCTTTGACTCCCACAAACTGAAACGGCTCAATCGCAGCCGCTGCACCACCATCCGTAGCACAGCCTCCCGACCCCATGTGCTTTGTCCGACCCACACCTATTTTTTGTCGTGATGTTTAAGCTGTCAGACGGCTTCGATGGTTGACGGCGGTTTGGGGGTGATGTTGTAGGTAACGCTGACAACGCCCGGCACCTCTGCAATGATTTCGGCGGCGAGCGTTGTCAGCAGTTTGAACGGAAGTCCGGTCGGTTCAGCGGTGCGGGCATCGACGCTGTTCCAGCAGCGGACCTCGATCTGCTGGCCGAATTCGCGCTTGTTGTCGCGCATGCCGGTGACACGGTCTTCATGCAAGATGGCCATATACTGGAAAGCGCCCGTACCTTTCAGCAGGCGTTCAACCACACCGGTTGCCTGGCGTACCGTTTGGATGCGTTCCGCAGTGGCCTCGCCGATGACGCGCGCAGCCAGCGCCGGTCCCGGAAACGGAATGCGTTCAAACACCTCTGCCGGCAGTCCTAACGCCTTGCCGACTTTGCGGACACCGTCCTTGCGAAGCGAAATGAGCGGCTCGAGTATCCGGTAGCCGAAAGCCGTCTGGGGATCGATGCCGAGCTGCTCAAACACATTGTGTTGACGTTTGATGCCGGCAACGGTTTCATCAACATCGGTCAGGATCGTCCCCTGCAATAGAAATTTTGCACCGCAGTTTTTGACGATTCGGCCAAATACCTTTTTATAAAAGGTCTGGGTAACGGCCTCGCGTTTTTCTTCCGGATCACGGACGCCCTTAAGGGCGTCAAAGAACTCCTTTTTTGCGTCGACGATTTCCACGGTGACGCCCAGCTTCCGGAAAAGACTCACCACCTCTTCAGGTTCTCCCGCACGCATAATTCCGTTTTCGATAAAAACGGTTTTCAGGCGGTCTCCTAAAGCCCGGTGTCCGATCATCGTGACGGTAGAGGAATCGACGCCGCCGGAAAGCGCGTTGATTGCAATTCCGCTGCCGACAATATTTTGGATTTCGGTGACCTTTTCATGAATGAAGTGATGGGAGTTAAGATTTTGCGCGGTTATTTCCGGTATCATATATTGATCTCCTTTTAAACGGGGTCCTGTCCGGCGTTAGGTCCATCGCTGCGTCGCCTCGTTATCCACGGCCGGCAGAAGGATATGAACCGCCCGTTCCACTGTCCGGGAGATGAGGTTTGTCCGTATTGTGATGACCGTTACAGTTTGACAATGTCGGTTGTGCGGCAATAAATCCCGGCACCCAGCCGTCCAACGAAATTCATGCGGGTCGGATCGACCGAATCCCCTTTTAAGAGCGCATCGTTAATGTGAAACAGCAGGACTTCTCCGAAGAAAATCGATCGGTGGTCTTCCCCGGTTCCGAACTCCAGTTCCTGCATAACCCGGCATTCCAGGCTGACCCGGGCTTCAGCGATCCGGGGCGATGATACCATGTCCGCGGCCACAGCCGTCAGGCCTACCTCCTTGATTTCGTCAACATCGCTTGGATAATCGGCGGCCGTCCGGATGGTCGCTTCCAGAAACGTGTCATCCATCATATTGATGACAAAATCCTTGGAGAATTTAATATTCCGGGCGGTGTCCTTTTCCTGATTTCCCTTCATGCCGGAAGCAACGCACATGATGGGCGGCTTGAAGGATACCGGCGTGACCGCGCTGTACGGGGCGGCGTTGTTAATGCCGTCTGCCCCTACGGTTGATATCAAGGCGATCGGCCTTGGCGCAATTACGGTTCCCAACAGTTTGTGCATCTTGTGGCCGCTGATGTCTTCGCTTTTCATCTTCATGGTATGTTTCCTCCCCGGTTGCAGTTTTGTTTTAAAAATACAAATTCCAAGTATCAAATTACAAAAAAAACTCAAATCCGATTAGGGATAACCAAAGCTGACCCCTCTATGCGCGGATATTTAATCAGAGCGGCGCCCGCCATTTAAGACTGCTTCCGTCATAACTCCATTTGCCCGGTACGCCCCGGGATATGATAAAACGGGGATGTTTCAACCATTGAAACAATTCCTGGTAGGCCTCGGAAACAATTTTAAATTTTTCTCCATCGCCGCCGACGTCCGGGTGGGTTCTCATAGCTTCTTTCCGGTAGGCCGTTTTTATTTTCCGGCTGGATTCATCGGAACGGATGTCATGGATAGACAGTTTAAGCGTTCGGAGCTGTTTTTGAATGTTTGTCCCGCTTATTTTTGCAACCGGCTTGACCATGTCTCCTGTGATGGTCCCCTTGTGGCCTTTATTGAGGATATGAATCGCAGTGAGCGACCGGCATCTGGACTGTTTGTTTTTATTATACCATTCACGGCTCAATTCAATGCACATGCGCTTGAGATCTTCCGCAGGCGTCTGGCCGGGCGTTCGTTCATAAAAAAATGAAAACACTTCAGGCGATCGGTAGGGGAGAACGTTAATGATCAGGAGGTATTCCGAGAATGAAAAAGTTCCGTAATTCGTATGTAATGCCAGCAATAGATTTTTTAACCATCGCAGCGAAAACATCAGGAGGTCTCTACATCTTCTTGAACAGTAGCGTTTTCTTCTATTCGCTAATATCGCCCCGCATGACAGACATTTTTTTTCTTTATTGCCGTCGTGAGAGGAAGAGATGATTTCATTCTTATTTTCCATATGTAAAAAAAGCACGGTCGCTTGAATTTGTTTTAAATTCCTTACAGATTAAAATCTGTCCCGTCCGGAGCGTGTCGAGTTGTTTTTCATACATAGGTATTAACGGGGGCTGCAGGGCTCAACCGGAAGGATCAACCGGAAGGTGGCGCCTTTACCCTTTACACTTTTGAGTTCAATATCGCCGCCGAGATTCTTTGCCATAATCAAAGCGCCCGCCAGCCCCAGGCCATGCCCCTGGCGGGAAACCGCTTCACCCGGATTTACCTGGGTATACCTGCGAAAAACAGCCTGATGATGTTCCGGGTCGATTCCCGGGCCGTCATCGGTGACGTCGATACAAACACAATCATTTTCCCGGGCCAATTTGACCTCAAGCAGATCCTTGCGGTAATGCAGGCCATTTTTAATCAGATTGCCGACAATCTGCCTGAATTTGACTTCGTCCTGGAACATCTCGATCTCAGTCAGTTTCGGCTCTATCTGGAATGATATCCCACAGCTGTTGAGATACTGCAGGATTTCTTCCGGCTCGGTATATCGGCTGGACTGTTCAGCAATCACGGCCGCCTTGGTCTCCAATGCCTCCAGCAGGGCTTCGTAGGTGGCTTTGGCAGGCTGAAACCGGCAACTGATAAAACAGCCGGCTTCGGAGCGGCCGATTTCAAGCAGGCCGTTGAGCATCTCCCAGGCCTTTTTTGTATTCCGCAAGACCCGGTTGAGCGTCCTTTCCTGGGGTGCGGACAGCGATCCGTATTTGTCCTGTTTGGTAAGCAGCGTCTTGATACCGGTTTCAATAACGGAAATGGGATCTTTTAGTTCATGGATCAGAAATTCAATTTGAACTTCGCGGAAAAAGGTTTTATGGTTCGTTTCCGGGGGTGGGATTGCTTCAGGAGAATTATGCGATGTACTCATTTTTTTTCCTTTTATTTTCAGTGGAATTTTTAGGCGAAGCGATTTTGGGGGACGGTAAAAACCGAAGCGTCATCGTCGTTCCGCCGGAGTTGAGGCAATCGTCCGTTGTCTGACAGTCTTTGCAGGCGGCGATGTCCCCCGGGCAAAGATCCTCGTCCCGGGGTATGAATCGACAACGGCTGGATTCCATTCGAATCGCAAAATGGTAACGCTCAGAAAAAATTTTCAGGCGAAGCAGGTCAAACCCCTTGCCGCCGGCATAAAAGTCATAAGGCGCTTTAGTGCAATAATGGGCAGTTTCGGAAGTCGTAAACGTGCTTTCGAAGATAAGGCGCTGGTTTTCTTCCGTGATGCCGATGCCATGGTCTTTGACAACCAGCTCCGGCCCCTTTTCACCGGTCTGGACGATGATCTCAATGCGTCCGCCGTCAGGGGTATTTTCAATCGCATTGCGTATCAGGCCCTCGACGATTTTTAGAAGAACCTCCTCCGGGATTCGGATGGGAGGGGTGCCGGAAATCCGGGTTTCGATATGGCATTTGCGGTGTGAAAACCGGGGTCGCAGGGATTTAAGGTGCTTGCGGACGAACCGGTCGAGGTGAATTGTCTGCAGGACCAGATGTTTGGGTCCAAAAAGATTGTCGATCCGGGCCCGGATTCTTTCAACGGCATCGCCGTCGCCCAGTTCTTCCGTAATCAGGGCCTCCAGTTCATCCGTGCATACATCGAGCAGGGTTGAAAGCAGGGTGTGGGCCCGGTAGTCCCTTTCATGCAGGATGTCTTCGACCTGATACTGCATCTCCAGGATGCGCTTGAGGTTGCGCTGGGCTCTTTCCAGCGCCTTTTCCCAACTCCTGTCTTTTTCCTGTTCGGACAGCTTTTTACTTAACAGGTTGAGGGAAGCGGACAGCACCGATACGGGAGTTTTTAATTCATGCGACAGGTGATTAATGACCCGGTCTTTGGCGCGGTTCAAACTTTGAACTTCTTCATAGGAGTGTTTCAGCGCTTCGTTGATCCTGGCATTTTCAATCGGGTGGGCGACGGTGCTGGCGATGGTGCTTAATAAAAAAACGTCGGCCTGATCAAAATCTCCTTCCTTTTTATTTACGGCGCATAGTACGCCGATCATCCGGTTCTGAATTCCGATGGGGACATCCAACATATTGCGGGTTTGATACACGGCCTTTTCATCTACCTGTTTAAAGAAGTAAGGGCTTTTGGATGTATCCGGGACGATCATGGGCTGACCGGTTCGATATACATGGCCGGCAACACCCTTGTCCGCCGGGAAACGAATTTCTCGCATTCGTTTCCCGGCTTCTTTGTTGTCATAGGTAGCGGCCGGAAAATAGAATTCTTTTTTATTTTCGTCCAGCAGGATTACCGAAGCGCCCTCGACTGCAAGGAGGTCCTGGACTTCTTTAATAATGAAATCCAGCAGCTGATCCAGCTGCCGGAACAGCGGCAGGGCTTTGGCAATGCGGAAAAGGGCCTGGTTGCTGCGAGCGGCTCTGCGTTCATGGGTGATATCGCGGGCGATGCCGCGAAATCCGATTTTTTGCCCGTGATCGTCCAAAATCAATTTGGCGGAAATTTTCAGTATGCGCCGTTCACCGTCTTTGCGGGTGATATCCCAGATGATATCCGTAAATCCTTCACCGGTGCGATAAATTTTGTTGAAATGCTCAAAAGCGATTTCAGCATTTTGGGAGTTCATGAAATCGCGATAATTGCGATTTTGCATTTCATCACAGCTGAATTCAAAGATCCGGCAGAATGATTCATTGAAAAAGACAAAGTCGCCGTTGAGGTTTGTTTCGTAAAACCCATCGGCCACGTCTTCAATAAATACACGATACCGCTGTCTGTCGATCCCGCAGCTATCTGCAACCATCGGGGAGCCGGGCATGTGTTGCAGATGGTTCAGTTCCTGCGGGTGTGAATTTTGTCTGTTTTTATTTGATATCATGAACCGTGCCGGTGTTTGCGTTGAGACAACCGTTCCTTTTCAATTTATACGAAAAAGGGGGCCAGAGTGCAAGAAATTTGTCGGGCAATTCCATTTGAAACGGAATTGCCCGATGGCTGCATAGGAGCGTAATTTTGAAAACCACTCGAAAACAAAAGGAGGAAGAAGGCAATGGGCACCTCCTTCCTCCTGAGCGGGTGTCGTCAAAAAAATACGTTTCTGCAACGGAAGGTTATCTCAATTGTTTCGGCCTTTCATCCACGACCCGCAGGGCTTTTCCTTCGCTGCGGGCGATAAACTTGGGCTCCACCAGTTCGACTTCAACACCGATGCCCATCATTCCCTTGATATGTCCGGCAACTTTGGCGGCGACTTCCAGGCGTTTTTCAGCCCCGGCCTGATAAACCTCGTTTTTACCCTCAACCTGAACGATCAGCTGGTCCAGGTATCCCTTCTTGCGGACCACCAGGCGATACTGAGGTTCCACTTCTTCCACCTCCAGCAGCAGGGATTCAATCTGGGACGGGAAAACGTTGACGCCGCTAATAATGAGCATGTCGTCCGTTCGGCCGTAAACCTTGTCCATCTTGAGCAGGGTTCGGCCGCAGGAGCATTTGTCGCGGCGAAGACGGGTGATGTCTTTGGTACGGTAGCGCAGCATGGGCATGGCGCGGCGCTGCAGCGAGGTAAATATCAATTCGCCCCTTTCACCCAGGGGGAGCGGTTCCAGCGTGGCCGGATCGACAATTTCCGCCAGAAAACAATCTTCATTGATGTGCAGACCATCCTGGGCTTCACAGTCAAAGGAGACTCCGGGTCCGCCGAGCTCCGTCAATCCGTATGCCTCCATGGCCTTGATGCCCATGCGGTCTTCAATTTCACGGCGCATGGAGATGGACCAGGGTTCGGCCCCGAAGACCCCCACCTTCAGGGGCAGGGAGCGGAAATCCACCTTCATTTCAGCGGCCCGTTCGGCGATGGTGAGCGCATAGGAGGGCGTGCAGCACAGGGCTTTGGCGCCGAAATCCTTTAAGAGCATAATCTGGCGTTCCGTCAGCCCGGAGCTTGTGGGGACGACCGCGCAGCCCATCAGGGACAGCCCCTGATGAAATCCGAGCCCGCCGGTGAACAGGCCGTGTCCGTAGGCATTCTGGACGACGTCACCCGGCCGGACCCCGGCTGCGTAGAGATTTCTGGCCATGCACTCGGACCACTGCTGCAGATCTTCGGCTGTGTAAGGGCCGGTAATGGGCTTTCCGGTGGTGCCCGAAGAGGCGTGCACGCGGCGAATGTCCTTCATGGGGACGGCGCACAGGCCAAAGGGGTAATTGTCCCTCAGGTCATTTTTGACAGTGACGGGAAGCTTGGCGACATCCTCAAGGCTTTTGATGTCATCGGCCTTGATGCCCATTTCCTTTAGTTTTTTCTTGTAAAAGGGGACTTTTTGTGAAACCCAAGAGACGGTTTCTTTGAGTTTTTTTAATTGAAACTTTTGCAGGTCCTTCAGCGGCATGCATTCGAATTTGTCGTTCCAGGGCATCGTTTACCTCCTTATGTGATAAAATCCCGTAAAAAAGAATTCCATAAAGCAAATCCCTGCGGGGATAACCCAAAGGCGGCTTCCCCGTGGCCGGATATTTATCCGTTCCGCTGATAGGCATTCTGGGCAGCCGCATAACCCAGATCAAATGCCGTCAAATTGATTTCCTGAAACGATTCTTTTGTAGCTGCTCGAATGGCCGCTTTAACACTTTCTCCCGAGAGCGGCAGCGTACCGGTCTGGATCAGGGCGCCCAGCAGAACCATATTCAAGGACATGACGTTGCCGGCTTTCCTGGCAAGGGCAAGCGCGTCGAATGCAACCAGTTTCGCGGTTTTTGACTGAATCCGCTTTTGGAGTTGAGCCAGGTCCGGATAAACCCCTTTTCCGATCGCTACCGTAAACGGCGGCAGGGGCGCAGTGTTTGTGATCACGACGGTGTCGGCGCTGCATTTATTGATGGCCCGCAGTGTTTCGGAGGGTTCAAAGCCGACCAGCACGTCGGCTTCGCCGTCTGAGATGATGGTGCTCCTGGCATCGCCGAACACCACAGACGATTCCACCACGCCGCCCCGTTGGGCCATACCATGTATTTCGCTCATGCGCACCGGGATGCCGGCCATCAGGGCGGCTTCCGCCAGCACTTTGGATGCCAGCAGATTGCCCTGCCCACCCACTGCGACAATTATCAGTCGTGTTATATCCATCAGTTCGTTCCTCGTGAAAGTATGAGATGATGCTTTTGCGTGATGTTATGCATGGCGTTTTAACGGTAAAATGGCATTTTCAGGGCAAATCTGCGCGCATACGGCACATCCCACGCACTGATCGGGATTGATGTTTACCCGGCTGGCCTCGATATAAAATGCCGGGCAGGCCAAATCGTTGATGCAGCTGCGGTGATTTTTACATTTATCACTGATATAAAACGGTTTGTTGCCGGTTTTTTTCAGGCTTTTGCGATTCAGTACGCAGGACTCCTTTGAAATGACGACCGAGACTCCCTGATGATCGAGAGCCGTTTTGATGGCCTCGATGCTTTTTTTGACCTGATAGGGGCGAATGACCGTAACATGCTTCACCCCGACAGCCCTGACAACGTTTTCGATGGATACCTGCTGGTAGCCTTCCATGTTCATTTGCGACATGTCCACCCCCGGGTGGGGCTGGTGGCCGGTCATGGCGGTGGTCCCGTTGTCCAGAATCACAAGTGTAAAATTATGATTATTGAAAACGGCGTTCACCAGGCCGGGAATTCCGGAATGAAAAAAGGTGGAGTCGCCGATAAAGGAAATCACCTTTTTTTTAGTGACCTTGGAAAAACCGCAGGAGGTACCGACGGATGAGCCCATGCAAATCAAAAAATCTCCCATGGAAAGCGGCGGTAAAAATCCAAGCGTATAACAGCCGATGTCGGTGGGATGAATGGTTTCAAGTCCTTCGGCCGCCTTTCGGACGGCATAAAATGTGGCCCGGTGAGAGCAACCGGCACAGAGATTCGGCGGCCGCGCCGGAATTTCAGGAATATCCGAAAGGTCCGGCAGGGCTCGGGCGGTAAAGCGTACGCCGAAATAAGCGGCGATGCATTTACGGACATCGGCCGGATTAAACTCAAACAGGCGCGAAAAGAGATCTTTGCCCTTGCCCCGGATGGAAAGCGTCAGTTTTTCTTCCTGGGCCAGCGCCTTGACGGCCTCTTCCATGTAAGGTTCGCCTTCTTCAATGATGAGCACTTTTTCGCAGCTCTTCAAAAACGCCTTGATCGTGGCGGCCGGCATGGGATTTGAAAAACCGATCCGCAGGATTTTGGTTTTGTCGGCGATATTTAAATCCGCGACGGCGTCGCTGCTGTAGTTGTAGCTGACGCCGTTGCAGATGATGCCCCAACTGCCATTGCCCTGGGTAAAGTTATAGGGGGACCCGTCGGAAATCCGGGCGGCTTTTTCGATGTTTTGGAGCAGCTTGACATGCAGTTTTCTGGAAACCGCCGGGACGGTGACATAGTTGAAAGGATCCTTTTTAAAATCACCGGCGGTGATGCGTGGCTTTATCTTGCCCAGGGTCACAATTGCCGACGAATGATTGATCCGGGTGGTGGTTCTGAGAATAACCGGTTCCTTTAATTCTTCGGAGAGATCAAACGCATAGGAAACCATGTCTTTGACCTCTTCAACCGAAGACGGCTCAATGATGGGAAGCCCGGAAAGTTTACCGTAATACCGGTTGTCCTGTTCATTCTGGCTGGAAAACATGAAAGGGTCGTCGGCCGATAGGATGACCAGTCCGCCTTTGACCCCCACATAGGCCAGCGTCATGAGGGCGTCTGCCGCTACATTCATCCCGACATGCTTCATGATGCAAAGGCTGCGGACACCGGCATTGGCGGATGCAGCCGTGACTTCCAGGGCCACCTTTTCGTTAATGCTGTATTCAAAATAAAGGTCGCTCTCCTGAGCGATTTGAAACAGATTCATGGATATCTCGGAAGACGGGGTGCCCGGGTAAGTTGCGGCAAGCGCAACTCCCGCCTCAATGGCGCCCCGCGCGATGGCTTCATTGCCCAGAAGCATCAACTTCCGGCCCGGTTGCTCGGCAAGTAACTTGTGCATGGTGTTTCCTTTATTTTCCTTTAAATTCGGGCCGCCTTCGTCCTAAGGCGGAGAGTCCCTCAAGGGCATCGGCGCTGGAAAAAATTTCAGCCAGACGTTCCAGTTCGATCTCAACGGCTGCGGGGATGGGCCGGCCGGTCTGCGCATCGATGATTTCATTTGAAATTTTAAGTGCCAGCGGCGCTTTGAAACCGACTGATTTTAACGTCTTCGCTGCGACGTCTTCAGCCACGCTTTCCGGCAATTTTCCGCTTAAGAGCCTGGCGATATTATCGGGGCGGCCGATCTGGCGATACGAATCAAATGCCGGCGGGATTTCACGTTGCCGGTATTTGTCCGGAAGTCCCTCCTGAAGCAGGGCGTGGATGGTGGCCGGGACTTCGGTTGCGGCACACAATCGGGCGGCGATTCCCAGCGCCTGCATATCGGCGGCGGTGAGGGCGGCGCCGGTAAAAACATAGTATTTGGCCAGTTCGGGTCCGACCTGGCGGGCCAGGCGCAGCATGCCGCCCAATCCGGGATAAATGCCGATGCCGGTTTCAGGAAATGCCATGGAGCCGTCCGGTGTTGCCACGATGGACTGACAGGCCAGGGCAAATTCACTACCGCCGCCCATGGACAGACCGTCCAGCAGGGCAACGGTCGGTTTGGCGGCGGTTTCGATGTTGAGTAAAAGCCGGTGGCCGTTGCGGGTAAAGTCGACGATATCCGAAATCTGATTGGCCTTTATCTTTTCGATAAAATAGCGGATGTCGGCTCCGGCAATAAACGCCTTGCCGGCCCCCTGGAAAACGATAGCCGCTGCCTTGGGATCCGCTTGGGCTTGTGTAAAACAGACTTCAAGCTGCCCGACCACGGTTTCGTTCAATGCATTCATTGCTTCCGGCCGGTTCAGCGTGATAAAGGCAATCCCGTCTTTAACCGTCAGGTCGACAAAGTTAAACGAAAAGGGTTTTGCAAGGGTTTTCTGATTCGCCAGAATTTGCGGCATTTTAAAGTCAGGATATTTTTCGGAGATGGCCTTTACCGATTGATAGGTTTTGTCGATACCGATTTTGTTCATGATTTCAAACGGACCCAGGGACCAGCGCAGACCGATTTTGGCGCCGCGGTCCGTGTCTTCAATGCTGGCAACGCCTTCATCCACCAGGGCGGCGGCCACTCCCAGACAGACGCCGTAAAACCGGTCGGTCACAGCGGGGATCCGGGATTCATCAATTTCCCCGGTTAAATCCCAGTTTTTTTTCATTTGCAGTTGTGCCTGCAAGGCTTTGGCCGGAGCATAAAACGCCCCCAGTTCATTTCCAAGGGTAGTGGCGGCGTGCACGGCAATGGGGATGCCGGTCACATTCATCAGCTCAAAGGGCCCCATGCCGATGTTAAAGGCGCGCTTGGCGCCCGCCTCGATGGTGGCGATGCCGGCCACTTTTTCCTCCAGCATGCGGACTGCTTCATTCAGGAAGGGAACAAAAAAACGGTTGACCGCAAAACCCGGTTGGTCTTTAACGACAATGGCGGTTTTGCCGTGGAGCTTGGCAACCAGCAGGGAAGTTTCAACGGTTTCGGGGCTGGTGCCGTCGTGGGGGATGATCTCCAGCAGACGGTTTTTGGCCGGGTGATAAAAATAATGCAGGCCGATGAAGCGGTCCGGCCGCGTTGTCTGCGCGGCAAATTCTCTGACATAAAAACTGGATGTATTGGTGGCCAGGATCGTCCGGTCCGAACAGACCCGGTCCAGTTTTTTGAAAAGTTCGGATTTTACGGTTTTATCCTCAAAGATCGCTTCGATGACCAGGTCCGCGTCCGCAATCGCCTCTAAATCGGTGGTCGCCCGGATGCGGCCGAGAATCTCATCTACCTGTGCCGGTTTGATGATTTTGCGCTGAACGCCGTCCGCAAGGGTCTTAGTGATATTGGCAAGACCGCGTTCGACGAACTCCTTTTGCGTATCGATCATCACAACCGGGATGCCTTCCTGGGCTAATTTCTGAGCGATGCCGCTGCCCATGTTGCCGGCGCCGATGACGCCGATTTTGCTGATCTGGGTCATATTGGTTTCCTCCCTGTCGTCTACGATTAAATTTGAATCGGTCAACGATTTTTCCATTGCGGTTTTCGTTTTTCTTCGAAACTCCTGATGCCTTCGAGGGTGTCCTCGGTTTTCATGA
>ENA-OSEO01005586-OSEO01005586.1-sediment-metagenome-genome-assembly--contig:-NODE-5586-length-11955-cov-3.411685_pt1 | contig 11955 bp, 10 predicted proteins | sample MGYA00237883_ERZ534232 | MGnify/ENA metagenome assembly ERZ534232
GACGAACCGCGCTCTATCGGTGACGTCAGTCGCCGTCTTAATGAAGAGGGCTTCACCCTCACCGACAATGTCATCAGGGCCGGCCTCAGAAAGCTTTGTGATTCCGGCTCAATGGAGAGAGCAGGCAGAGGTAGGGGCACGCGCTACCGCCGGCCGGTACAGCCGTAAACGAATCGGTTTAATGTATCCCAATTCTGCTGAAGACATTGCGCCCTGTCAGTAAGACAGGGCGCACGCTCTCTCATCTTGCTGCTTACTTTCCTTTGAACACAGGCTTTCTCTTCTCCATCACAGCGGCGAAAGCCTCCTTGTGGTCTTCCGAAGCGTTCAACTTCTTCATCGCTTGCCTCACCCACTCAACATTCTCGCTGGTGTATTCGCCTTTTCTTATGGCCTGCTTGCTGTACTTGAGCGACAGAGGAGCGTTGTCCTTAATCCTGTCTGCCAGCTCCATAGCTGCCTGGGTGAGTTGTTCGTGAGGCACGACTCTGGTCGCCAGCCCAATCTTGAATGCTTCCTCGCCACCTATGTGCTCAGCCGTGAATAGCAGCTCATTGGCCTTGTTCCTGCCGACCACGCGCGGAAGTGCGAAGACGCAGTAGGAACATATCTCATTGATTCGAGCGCCGATGCCGCCGAACACTGCCTTCTCCGAGGCTACAATGAAATCACACGCCACCGATATCTGAAATCCTTGAGCCAGCGCGTACCCGTTCACGGCAGCTATTATAGGCTTGCTGAAGGCTATGAGCCTGGGGATGTCATCGAATCTGACCGCATCTGGCGTGTCTTTCATGATAGACAGGTCAAATCCGGAGGAGAAGGCGCGGCCGGCGCCCGTAAGGATAACAACAACCACGCCCGGATCAGCTTCAAGTTCGTCAAGAGCCGCAATGAACTCGTCCTGCATCTGAGGAGTTATAGAATTCATCTTGTCCGGCCGGTTGAAAGTTATGATAGCTACCTTGTCTTTCTTCTCCACCATAATAGTCTTGTACACGCTTCGCCTCCTTATGCTGCACTTATTTCATGTTATACAACTGGCTTTCGAGTCCAGATAGAATAGCACTGACAGGGCCGCTCCTCAACCTCAGGATATTTGATTCCGGACTCCTCCCGAGGGCCAGGGATAAAATGAAAACAAACGATAGATACTCTTTATGGCAATATTGTCGTTGCCCCTCCGTGCCGGGTTTGGCAATATGATGGGCTTCACTGGACTCGCCCAAATCTGCTATCTTGGACACAGATGCGCTTCTAATCGGTCGGGAAATATGTTTAAATGTATCCGGCAGATTCTACCGCCAAGTCTTAAAAAGAGAGGAGTGCTATGGACTTCGAATTGACTTCTACACAAAAAGCATGGCGCGAAAAGGCTAGAAAGCTGGCAGATGAGGTGCTTGCGCCCAGGGCGAACGAGGTTGATAAACTGGGCAAGTATCCCTGGGACAACGTGCAGGCAATGGCTAAGGAAGGCTTTTTTGGCCTGGTAGTCCCGAAAGAATTTGGAGGGTCCGGAGAGTCCTACTTATCGTGTGTTGTCGTTATGGAAGAGCTGAGCAGGGGCTGCGCTGGCACGGCAACCATCTTGCTTCCAACGTTAATGGGAATCGAGACACTCAAGCGAACCGCCAATGACGAGCAGAAACGAAGGTTCTACCCCTCGATAGCCGGTGGTGAACTGCAGTGCTCCTATTCCATCTCAGAACGTGGAGCCGGCTCCGATGCCGGGGCTATGGAAACGCGAGCCATACTCGAGAACGGGCGCTACACTATTAATGGACATAAGGTTTACGGTGGCAATGTTGAAGCGGCTGGTATATTTATCGTGCCTGTCAAGACCAGCCCGGAGAAAGGCGCAAGGGGCATTTCTATATTCGCCATAGAACGGGGTACGGCGGGATTGACTGTCGAGAAGATCCATGACAAGCTGGGCCTCAGAGCCTCCGTTCACGGCGACCTCCTGATAAGGGACTGCGTTGTCCCAAAGGACAACTTGCTCGGTGAAGTTGACAGCGGATTCAGGACTGTGCTTGGAACACTGGACGTATCAAGGACAAATGCCGGCGGGATGTCGGTAGGGATCGCCGAAGCCGCGTACAGGGCATCGGTCAATCACGCCAAGACCCGCGTACAGTTTGGGCATCCCTTAGCCCAGAACCAGGCAATTCAGTTTATGCTGGCCGATATGGATGTGGAAATACAGGCAGCACGTTTGCTGGTCTATCAAGCCGCGACTGGCCTGGACAGGAAATTAGAGGACGTCTCTAAAACTTCAGCGGCCGGTAAGCTGTATGCATCAGAGATGGCGCAGAGAGTGACAGGCACCGCCATGCAGATTCACGCCGGGTTTGCCTACGACCTTGAGACATCAGTCAACAGGTACTACAGGGACGCCAGGTCCCTGACCCTTATAGAGGGCACCTCGGAAATCCAGAGAATCGTAATAGGTCGCAGCATATTGGTATGAGGTACCGCCCCAAACGGGGGCATTGCCTGCCCCCTTTTCTCTTAGTTGCCAGTCTAACGTAAGAGCTGGCTCAGCTTTTGGGGGGCAGGCCGGACCCTTATCTATACTTTGACCTGGTGCTGCTGGGTAGCAACGGTGCCGTAAGAAAGTCTCCTGATTATTTCCCGCCCTTCCTGGTCTGCGACAAGTATGCTGGTAGCCTCATAAGGCCTACCGCGCCTCTCGAATGAGCCCAGCCTGTCCCAGGTGACCTTGAGCTTTGAACCTACCCTGGCAGGGTTAATGAAAAAAGCCTGGTCGCGGGCATGCAGGCCACCCTGGCCGGGAGGTATCTTGTAAGTCGGGCTGCGGGTATCGTTGCTAAAGTTGAGTATCAAGCCGGGATGGCCTACCGGCTGGCCGCCAACGCCTTCAATATACCTGGGATTGAAGTCCTCTTCCGCAAAGAGGTACTGCTGGTTCAGCTCGGGCGTAACCGTGTACTCCATCGGAGCCAGCTGTGGCTTATCAGGCCCTGCCGGCTGGCATATTGCCTTTAGCTCTGCCATCTGGCTATGGAAAACACTCATAGCCTCGCTAAGTTCAGGTTTACCAAGGTAACCGACCGCCCCACCAACCAGAATAGCTTCGCCCTTCTGGTTATCACAAGTTACTTCCATAGTGAATTTTGTGGCATTACCCTTTGCTTCCACTGAGCCTACGGTTGCCTTTGTCACCAGTATGTCGCCGGCATCGACTATCCGGACAAACCTGGTATCCATGCTGCCGCTTGAAAGCCAGCCTTCGCCAAAGAGGTCAATCATCAGCTCGGCCGTGTAGCCCATATACTGCGTGGCTGAAGCAGCTACCTTATCAGGCATACCACAGTTCCTGGCAAACTCAAGGCTTGTATGGATGTTCTTCCTGGGCCATCCCTGAAGACTTTCTTTATCAATGATGCCCAAAGGTCCTCCGGAGAAAGTCCACAGCCTTTCCCAGGAGACTTTCTTGGTTTTCCCCGTGAATATTCCGCCAACTTTTGTATCTTTTGTGATTCCAGCCATTTTTACCTCGTTTAATTTTTGTAGTTTCCTATCAGTATCGCAGTCAATGTCCGATATTTATTATTATGAAGCTCTACCTCCTTCCTTCTAAGCTTGTAATATTTTTGAATTATGTCGAATATCTTGATACAGGTGAACTCAGACATAAACTGCACGTTGCCTTTTTTGTATAAGCCCGAACTGTTCGTATTGTACGGCGCATGCTAGCCTATGTCAATAACATTGACCTGCTCCCCCAAAGCTAGGCCAGCTATTATGTTAGCCAGAGATTAGAATCAGGGCTGCATTATCTTTAATTTCGTCTAAAGGTATCCTCTGGTTCTTAAAATACCCGGTATTTCACGCGGCGTAGTTCATACTTATTATTTTTCAGCGATAACCAGCATTTCAAAATCTTCGGTGGTTAGCTTATCGTTTCTAGAAAAAGCGCCGAGCTTAGCCCCAAAGATTTCAATTTTTGTATATCCGAGAGTTTTCAACAGCCACGAAATCTCACTCGGTACATAGTATCTTTCATTGCACTCCAGTTCCTTCTTATTGCCATTATCGTCTTCAACTTCTGTGATGTTATAATCGCGAAATGTCATTAAATCAAATGTATTGCTCCTGTAAGTAGCATTGCCTTTATCTGTAGTTGAGGCACAAAATTCTTCAACTGAATGGTATAGAGGAAAGAGCCCGTTAAGTGTTGTGAAAATAAACTTCCCGTGTTCTTTTAGTGATTTGGTAGCATTCTTGAGTATCTCGTAATTCATTTCATCGGTTTCCATCAATGGGAAAGCGCCTTCGCAAAGCATTATTGCAAGATCATATTCATTTGAAAAAGGCAAATTTCTTGCATCGTATTTTAAGAAATCGATTTTGAGACCCTGTTTCTCGGCTTTATCTCTTGCTTTTATTAGAAGCGAATCAGACAAATCTATCCCTGTAATATTGTAACCTCTTTTTGTCAATTCAATTGCATGACGTCCTGTCCCGCACCCAATATCCAGAATTTTTAGAGGTTTGTTAAAGTCTATCTCTCGCTCAATAAAGTCACATTCTCCTAATGTTCCTTGAGCGAAGCTCTCGCTATCGTATTTTTGCCCGTAGTTCTCAAATAACGTTTCATACCACTGTTTCATTTTTACCTCCAGCATTTGGAACGCTCTTTTCGTACAACTTTTTCATACGAGGTGCTTACTGCAAACAAACATCAAACGTGGATGCTTACCCTCTCCGGTTATAAAACGATCATAGGTGTGATCGATGTGGATTTGATTGATATCATCAAATCCGGCTCTTTTCAAAAGGTTAAGCCATGTCTTAAGCTTGAAAAGACCTAGAATATGACGGTCGGTATAAATCTCCAGTTTGCCTTTGCGGCGGATCAGGTAGACGCGCTACAGGCATGGATATCATATTACAATGGCAGCTATTTGCATTCTGCATTAGGGTACAAGCCACCAAATAAATTTGAGGAGGAATACCGGAATAGCCAGCTGACTCTCTTAATTACCCCTTGACTAAATGGGGTGCACTACATCGTCAAATACTATGGATGCAATGGGATTTCTTAGCAACCTTTATCAACATGCATAGAGTAAAAGTAGCACAAAAGTTCATGGAAATGTAACTGGGCAGTACAGGACTTGAACCTGTGACCTCCTGTGTGTAAGACAGGCGCTCTAACCACTGAGCTAACCGCCCGTGGCACGCCTGGTGGGATTTGAACCCACGGCCTCAGCCTCCGCAGGGCCGCGCTCTATCCACTGAGCTACAGGCGCATGATGGTGCCGAAGGTGGGATTTGAACCCACATATCCTTACGGACACTACGCCCTGAACGTAGCGCGTCTGCCATTCCGCCACTTCGGCATGGGCAGTACTGGACTTGAACCAGTGGCCTCTTGCGTGTGAAGCAAGCGCTCTAACCACTGAGCTAACCGCCCCGAAACATACCTATTTTAGCCCCAATAAACAGCTTTGTAAACAAGGGGCGGTGTAACAAGGCCGCCCCGTATCCTGTTTTACTTCGCACAGGGATTTGTCCATCTATTGTGGACAGGTCATACAGGAGAGACTATGAAAAAGTGGGGGCTGCTCTTTGCGGCCATTCTGGTTGCGCTGGGCGCCGCGTGCGTAACTATCGTTCCAGATGTGAGCTCGGGGGAGCCAACTCCACCGCCAAACCGAATGCCTGCCGCCTACATTGATGTCATTTTGCCCGGCACAGCCCCTGCTGGCGAGCCGGTGACATTCAGGGGCCATGGCGCCGACGATGGGGCAATTGTGGCCTTCGAATGGCGTTCAAGCCTGGACGGCATATTGAGCGCTACTCCCAGCTTCACAACTTCATCGCTTTCGACAGGCACGCATACTATCTACTTCCGGGCGATGGATAACATGAATCTGTGGTCTGCCGAAGCCACCGGCACTGTGAGCATTACCGCTAAAGCTACAGGCCCGGTCATTAACTCATTTGACGCTGTCCCGTCCTCTATCATGGCCGGTAGTCCCTTGACCCTGAGCTGGAGCGTAACAGGCGCCGATACCGTCTCTATAGACAACGGGGTAGGCCTGGTGCCTGCCGTCGGAACGCGCATTATGTACCCGAGGGTCAGAACCATGTACACGCTGACCGCGGTCAACAGCACCGGAACGACCACAGCCGGTGTTGCCGTAGAAGTATTTGCATCACGCAGCACAAGCAACCCCATCATACACTACTTCAACGCCCGGCATCTGGGAGGGACCTCCTGGGAATTGCAGTGGAGCGTGTCCAACGCTAGCAGCATCGTCATCCAGCCGGACATCGGCCAGGTCGAACCCACCGGCGGTATGTTCATAAACACGCCCGTGAGCCGTACCTATACACTAACAGCCACTAATGACTGGGGATGGTCGAAGTACTGGGTGACTATCAACTACTAGTCGTTTTCCCCACACATGTCCATGCCCTATCCGTCTCCTGCAAATACAAACAAGCAGCTAGTAGTTCTCGGCCAGCAACTCGTAGAACGCCTGAGGATGCTTGCACGCCGGGCACTCCCGGGGCGCCTCTGTGCCTTCAAAGACATAGCCGCAGTTGGTGCAGTGCCACTTCATCGTGGATTTTCTCTTGAATACCTCGCCGCCGGCGATATTGTTGACCAGTTTCCTGTATCTCGACTCGTGGAATTTCTCTACCCTGGCAATCTGCTCGAATGAGCGGGCGATTTCCGGGAACCCCTCGTCCCTGGCAATCCTGGAGAAATCGGCATAGATCGTAGTCCATTCCAGGTTCTCCCCCGCCGCCGCGGCTTCGAGGTTAGATTTGGTATCCTTGATCTGCCCGGCTGGATAGGCCGCCACTATTTCAGCGTCTCCTCCCTCCAGGTATTTGAAGAACACCTTGGCATGCTCTTTTTCGTTCTCCGCGGTCTCCATGAATATGTTGGCTATCTGCTCGAACCCTTCCTTCCTCGCCGCGCTGGCAAAGTAGGTGTACCTGTTCCTCGCCTGTGACTCTCCGGCAAAGGCGGTGACAAGGCTTTTCTCCGTTTTTGTGCCCTTGACTGAATTGCCCATTGATAATCCTCCTTCTTTCACTCAAATTCCCAACTTTTATAGAGAACATCAACAATATAGTAATGATAACTATTGTCGTTATTATTTCTCATAGGCCTTGTTTTGTCAATAGCCCCGATTTGATCAAAGCGATTCAGCATGTCACATCCGTTGCTTGACAACTGGCTGAGTAAAAAACTAGTATTCGGCCTGGTGATGAGGGAAGTACCTATTGCGCATGCGGTCTGTGCCGGTATGACATGAGGAGGTAAAAACATGGCGTACAGGGATATCATCTATACTGTGGAGGACTACATTGCCACTATAACCCTTAACCGTCCTGAGACGTTAAACGCCTTCACTGAGGCCTTGATCAATGAATGGGCAGACGCCATAGAGACGGCGAAGAACGATCCGCAGGTGAGAGTGCTGGTCGTGACTGGCGCCGGCCGCGGCTTCTGCTCGGGTATGGATGTGCGTGAGGCCGCCGCGCAAGGTGAAGCCCTTCCGCTATACCTTCGGAGAAACTACCTGCGTATCGGCGTTCATAAGATACCCCGCGGCCTGGAGAATTTCGATAAGCCTTACATCGCCTGCATCAACGGTCCTGCCGCCGGGGCAGGAATGGACATGGCCAGTATGGCGGACATAAGAATAATATCAGACAAGGCCAGAGTGGGAATGACTTACATCCGGATGGGGCTTCTTCCCGGGGATGCCGGCTGCTATTTTTTGCCGCGAATAGTGGGAATTGCCAGAGCCCTCGAGCTCATCTGGTCGGGCAGGATGATTGATGCGGACGAGGCGCTGCGAATAGGCTATGTGAGCCAGGTGGTGCCCCATGACAGACTGCTGCCGGCGACAAAAGAGTTCTGCTCCCAGTTCGTCCAGGCGCCAGTGGCTACGCAGTTTGCTAAGCGCCTGGTATGGCGGGGAGCTGACCTGTTCCGCAACATTAATCTCGAAATGGCCGAGATGTCCATGCTCATCAACCTGACTACACCCGATGTTAAAGAGGGCCCCAAGGCATGGGTGGAAAAGAGGGAGCCGAAGTGGACGGCTGAATAGAGGGCAAAGTTGCCTGAAAATCGCAGCGCAGGTTAAGATAGTAGAAGGCGACGACAGTCGAGGAAAGGGAGGACAGAAAGCCGATGTACAGGAGGATACTCGTTCCACTTGACGGCTCGGAGCTGGCGGAGCAGGCTCTGCCATTCGTCGAGTTCATGGCTAAAAAGCTTGACAGCGAAGTCGTGCTCATGAATGCCTGCGTACCGGGCGAGCCCTCCAGGCTCCTCATGAAAACTTACGTTGACAGGAAGGCTGAAGAGCTCCGGTCGCTGGGAATAAAAGTGGATGCGCTTGTTGTAGAAGGCTACTGTGTCATCGAAATTCTCGACTTCGCCGAAAGCAACAAAATAGACCTGGTGGTGATAACGACCCACGGAAGCACAGGGATAACCCGCTGGCCCCTGGGTAGCACTGCCACCAAGCTCATGCAGGCCTCTAACATACCGGTGTTGCTGCTGCGGTCGCTCCCTCCGCAGAAAGCGCTTATCGAGAGGGAGATGCGAAAAATCCTGGTCCCCCTGGACGGGTCGCGCCTCGCGGAGGCGGTCCTCCGCTACGTAGAAGAGCTGGCCAGGCGGCTGGACAGCGAAATATTGCTTCTCGAAGTCATCAAGCCGGTAAAACATCCTTACTTTTCTGCTGGCAGCAGGGATAAAGAACATGAGAAACGCCTGATGTCCCGAGCGGAGGAGGCGGCTAAACGGTACCTGGACAGGAGGGAGGCCGCCCTCAAAGAAAGAGGGCTCAGGGTCAGGTCAGCCTTGCTGCATGGACAGGCTGCTGAGCACATACTGAAATATGCAGAAGAGAACTCCGCCAGTTTGATAGCCATCGCCACTCATGGATTCTCCGGTGTCACCAAGTGGGTTTATGGCAGCGTGGCGGCTAACGTCATTCAGAGTTCCAGCAAGCCGCTCTTGATTGTGCGTCCTCCCCTTCCCGGCCCTCCTGTCCGCCACCATGCCGAAAGCAACTGATGCGGTTGCTTCTGCATCCAGCTTATCCCTCAACCGCGTGCTATAAGAACAGATGGAACAAAAGTGGCACAACCTGAGCCCGGATGAGGCGTTGCAAGCCCTCAACGCGAGGCGCTCTGGCCTGACCAGGGTTGAAGCAGGCGAGCGTTTAGCTCAATTTGGCCCCAATGAACTGAAGGGCAAGAAGAAGACCCCACCCATACTGGTTTTTCTTCGCCAGTTTCTCAGTCCGCTAATCTATGTTCTCCTGGTTGCCGCTGCAATCTCGATCGCCGTGGCGCACTATCTGGACGCCTGGGTAATACTCGGCGTCCTCGTACTCAATGCCGTCATCGGTTTTCTTCAGGAAACCAAAGCGGAGAAATCCATGGAGGCTCTGATCCAGATGGCTGCCCCGAGGTCAAGGGTCAGGCGCGAGGGCGAAATCAGAACTGTGCCTGCCAGAGAGCTGGTGCCTGGAGACATCATAGCGCTCGAGACCGGAGACAGGGCGCCTGCAGATGCCAGGCTATTGGATACTACCAACCTGAAAGTGAATGAAGCCGCTCTCACCGGTGAATCAATGCCGGTTGATAAACATACGGCCAGACTTAACGAGGATGTTCCTATCTCTGAAAAGAAGAACATGGTGTATGCCGGGACAATTGTCACATACGGACGGGCTGTAGCCGCAGTGACGACAACCGGAATGCTCACCGAAATAGGCAGAATCGCCACGGCCATCCAGGAGATCAGCCCGGAGAAAACACCGCTCCAGATGAGCATCGCCAGGCTGAGCCGGTACATCGTAATCCTGGTCCTTGCTATAGTCGGCGTCCTCGTGACGGTGGGCATCGTCAGGGAAATGGATCGCCTGGAGATATTTCTGCTGGCAGTGGCAGCGTCGGTTTCCGCTATACCGGAAGGTCTGCCTGCGGTGGTCACTGTCGTCCTGGCGATCGGCATGCAGGCAATGGCTCGCCGCAACGCCATTATCCGGAAGCTAGTGGCTGTGGAGACCCTCGGCTCAGCCTCTTTAATCTGTTCGGATAAGACCGGCACCCTGACCCTGAACCAGATGACGGTTCGCCGACTGTACGTAGACGGCAGATGGATTGAAGTCACCGGGAAAGGCTATATCCCCGACGGCCAGTTCAGGCATGGAACGGAGGCACTGAGCCCACAGAGTGACAATGCGCTGAAGCTGCATCTGAGGATAGGAGCGCTGTGCAACGACGCTCTCCTGACAAGAGACGACCACAACGAGTGCTGCACGGTTTTTGGGGACCCTACGGAAGGCGCCCTGGTGGTAGCTGCGGCTAAGGCAGGCATGAACAAAGAAAAACTGGAAGAAACATATCCCCGCCTGGGCGAAATTCCATTCCAGAGCGAGAAGCAGTACATGGCCACCATGCACACAAGGGATGGAGGAAGAGTAGCCTACGTAAAAGGCGCCGCCGAACGACTTCTGTCCTTGAGCAAATACCTTTTGAAAGACGGCGCAGCTATTCCGATAAGCGAAGCCGATGCAGCAAGTGCCATGGAGGCCAACAACGCCATGGCCGGAGAAGCAATGAGAGTCATCGCCACCGCATATGCAGAGCTGCCGGCAGGCGTGGAAGAGTTGAATGATGAGCATATCCGGGGCAATCTGGTGTTCGTAGGTATGTCGGGGATGGAAGACCCGCCTCGTGAAGAAGCCAAACAGGCAGTGAGGCTATGCCGGCAGGCAGGCATCAAGGTGGTAATGATCACGGGCGACCACAAGGTAACTGCTGAGTCCATTGCAGAACAGCTAGGCCTTACACGCGGAAAAGCCATAACTGGCTCGGAGCTCCGGGATATGAGCGATGAAGAGCTGTCACGGCAGATAGAAGACATATCGGTTTTTGCCCGCATAGAGCCTCTGCACAAGCTACGGATAGTCAATGCCTTCAAGAGCCACGGCCACGTAGTGGCCATGACGGGCGACGGCGTCAACGACGCTCCGGCGCTGAAGGCGGCGAATATCGGGATCGCCATGGGTATCACCGGCACGGATGTGGCCAAAGAAGCATCCGACATGGTACTCGCGGACGACAACTTTGCCTCTGTAGTGGCAGCCGTTGATGAGGGCAGGGCCATTTTTGCCCGCCTGCGCAATGTTGTTTTCTTCTTGCTTAGCACCAACCTGGGCGAGCTGCTGGCGCTGATACTCGCTGTCATGTTTATCGGGAAAGCGCCGCTGCTGGCGGTGCAAATCATCTGGGTCAACCTGGTGACAGACTCGGCAGCCGCCATACCGCTGGGTCTCGAGCCGAAGTTCGGCGATGAACTCAAACAGCCGCCCCGGCATCCTAAGGTGGGCCTCCTCTTTCCCGGCCTGCTCTTCCGCATCGGTTTTCTGGCCACGCTGATGGGCACAGGCATATTCTGGGTATTCGGCTGGGCGCAATCAAGAATGGGCCTGGATGAAGCCCGCACCCTGGCTTTCTGCACCATGGTCACCTTCGAGTGGTTCCGCTCCTTCAATGCGCGTTCAGACGAGCATACCGTGTTCCAGCTCGGCCTTTTTCGCAACCGGTGGCTCCTTGTTACCCTCTCGGCGGCGATTGTGTTGCAGCTGGCAGTCGTCTATGTGCCTTTTCTCCAGGCGGCCTTCAGCACAACGGCGCTGGATATCCGTGGATGGGCCATCGCAGTACTTGCCGGAGGAAGCTTGTTCACCATTGAGGAAAGCCGGAAGGCATTATTCCCCAGACTATTCGCCCAGGGCAAATGGCGGCCCTTTCTGTCATCCCATCATCGCTTTTGACGTGGCCGCAAGCCGGCCTGAGTCTTTTCTAATCCAAGAATGAGCCTGAAGGGATGAGCCTCAAGCATCTCCGTTTGTATGCCTGGAGATGTGTTGA
>ENA-OSEO01005588-OSEO01005588.1-sediment-metagenome-genome-assembly--contig:-NODE-5588-length-11948-cov-3.525482_pt1 | contig 11948 bp, 11 predicted proteins | sample MGYA00237883_ERZ534232 | MGnify/ENA metagenome assembly ERZ534232
ACGTATCCAGCTTGTTGGCCTGCATCATTACCTCGGCATTATGGGCTAGCCGGCCGATACCCGCAAAACTCACCAGGCCGATGGTGGCCAGTAGCAACAAGGTCAGGCCGGAACCCATCGCAACTTTTTTGCCGATTGATAAGTTTCTCCAATTCATATCCACCTCTCTAATCGGGCGCGGCCCTTCTTCGACCCAATCAGCCCTTCTATGGCGGTCTCCTTGCTGCAACCACCGGTTAAGGCCGTCCTTTTAAGCCCCCTCTGGCAATCAGTCCCGCTTTTCTTATTTCCTTGTTTTTGGCTATCTCCTTCTGGACAGTCAAAGCTTTCAGGGCTAACGGCCCCGCCCTCAAAGTCTTGCCTGGCCCCCTATCTAATATCCGTCTTGGCTTTTCGATACCTCTTTGGCTAAATCCACCTTCAAGCCTGTCCCAAAGAGAACAGACCGGCCAGGTCCAGGATCAGTCCCACCCGTCCATCACCCAGGATGGTGCCCCCGGCCAGACCTTTGATATTCTGCAAAGATCCTCCTAAAGATTTGATCACCACTTCCTGTTTGCCCAAAATGTCATCCACCAGGAGTCCTCTTTGCTTGCCTTCATGCTCTACCACCATGACCAGGGCCTGGGTGGGATGGATATCCCCGTTGCCGGCCCTGAAAAGCCGGTGCAGTCGCAGCAAGGGAATGAGCTGGCTGCGGACCTTGATAAGCTCCCCCTGGCCCTGGACCGTAAAATAATCGGAGGTTGCGGGGCGCAAGGTCTCCCGCACGGCCACGGCCGGCAGGATATAACGCTCCTTTCCCACTTTAACCACCAAACCGTCGATTATTGCCAGGGTCAAAGGCATGCGGATGCTGAAGCGGCTGCCCAACTGTGGCCGGGAGTGGATCTCGACCTTGCCCTGCAGCCTTTCAATGGTCAGACGCACCACGTCCATGCCCACGCCCCGGCCGGAGATATCGGTGATCTTTTCCGCGGTGCTGAATCCGGGCTCGAAAATGAGGTTATCAATCTGGGAAGGGGTGAGCTGTTCCCCGGGTTGGACCAAACCCTTCTCCTGGGCTTTGGCCAGGATGCGTTCCCGGTCCAGGCCGCGGCCATCTTCTTCGATGTCGATGACCACGTTGCCCCCCTTATGATAGGCCCGCAACCACAAATTACCTGTGGGGGGTTTGCCCTGGGCCTCCCTTTCCTTGGGAGTCTCCAGGCCGTGATCCACGGCGTTGCGCACCAGATGCACCAGGGGATCGTAGATGGCCTCCACCATGTTGCGGTCGATCTCGGTTTCTTCCCCCTCGATGAACAATTCCACCTGTTTCTTGGATTTGCGGGAAAGGTCCCGCACCAGGCGCACCATCTTCCGCAGGGTCTGGCCTATGGGGATCATGCGCATGGACATGGAGATCATCTGCAGTTCCGAGGTGATACGGGACATCTGGGCCAGGTCCCGCTCCAGCTTGGGGTCGGAGATTCCCTGGAGATTCGGGTTTTGCCTCACCTGGCTCTGGGCGATTACCAGCTCTCCCATCAGGTTCACCAGATTGTCCACCTTGGCCAGGTCGATCTTGATGGTGGGGGGCAATTGGGCGTCGGCCGCCGCTTTCCCCTCCGCCCCCGCCGGGCTGGCCGCGGCTTCGCCGCCCTTCTCCTCGATCAACTGATCCACCAGGGCCTTGGCCACCTTTTGTGGGGCCACCTTGCCTTCTTTGACCAGGATTTCTCCCAGGGGCGGGGCCCCGGCTTCTGCCTTTTGCTGTTCCAGGGCCTCGCTCAAGTCGGAACTGCTCAGTTCCCCCTGGGAAATCAGGATTTCTCCCAACTGGCGCTTGGGGACCTGTACCCCGGCCTCATCCTGATTTTGCAGTTGCTTGACCTGGTCCTTTATATGCTGTAGTTCGAACTGCCGGGGAGGCCGCTGTTCAGACAGGGCTTCCTGGAGGTCGTCCAACATCTCTTTAAGGGCATCCACCCCCGTCAGGGTGAGATCGATGATAGCCGCATTGATACTCAGACGGCCGCTCCTGGCTTCATCCAGAAGAGATTCTACTTCATGGCTTAAGTCCTGTATTTGAGGGAGATTTAAAAAGCCCGCCACTCCCTTGATGGTATGAAAAGGGCGGAAAACGGCATTGATGGCCGTCAAATCCGTGGGAGCTTGCTCCAGATGGACCAGGCCGCTTTCGATCCCCTCCAGGTGCTCCCGGGCTTCAGCGATGAAATTGGCGGTCAGCTCCTGATCTTCCCAAACGAATTCTTTCGGGGCGCCGGCCACTTCCGGCTCTGCCTCCGCCTCCTCCTCTGATACGGCAGAACCTTCACCAGTGTCTCCCAATCCCAACTCTTGGGAGAAACGGCAGTAGTTTCTCCAAGCCTCGGTGTCCGTGGAGAATTTACGGTCCCGGGCCCAGGCCAGTAGCAGACTGACGCCTTGACCTAATAGTTCCTGGGCCTTGGCTGCTGGGCCAATCTCTTGCAGGATCAGCTTGTTACCTACCTCTTCCAACTGCTGAAACAATGACACCGCCTCCGCGGTGGTCTCCGCATCCAGCAGTTTCTGGAGGCTTTCCAAGTGATTCAGAAAATCTCCCAGGCCCGGGAGGTCCCCTTCCTCCAGCATGACCACTTTGAGAGCCAAACCCTCTAAGCCTGCGATGATTTTCTGATTATCCGGGGTTTTCTTTGTCAACTATCGCCTCCTGAAACACCTTTAAGCAGGCGGCGCCGAGATAATGCCGGCAAGCTGCTTATTCCCTATGTCTCTATGACCTTCAACAGGAACTCCAATATTTACCGGGCCGCCATCTCAGCCGGCCAGTTTCTTAAAAATCTGCTCCAGCTTTTCCTGCAATACTTCCGCGGTGAACGGTTTCACCACGTAATTATTCACTCCGGCTTTTACCGCGGCCACCACGTTCTCTTTGAGCCCCTCGGCAGTGACCATCAACACCGGCAGATTTGCGGTTTTAGGATCTTTGCGAATCCTTTCCAACAGTTCCAACCCGGTCATGTTAGGCATATTCCAGTCCGTCACCACCAGGCCGATATTTTCATTCTTCAAGACCTGCAAGGCCGCCTGGCCGTCTTCCGCCTCCACTATGTCGTCGAAACCTATCTGCTTGAGAATGTTGCGGACAATCTTGCGCATGGTGGCAAAGTCATCCGCCACCAGGACTTTCATGCCATAATCGATATTCTTCTCCATGTTGGTCGCCCTAATCTCCTCTTAGGAAGACTAAACTCCATCTGCTCCGCCATTCCTCACCATCCTGGTGAGAGATGGGGGCAGTTTGGGTAACATCATGATATTACTTGTATAATTGTATTATGCTCCTAAGGATGAAACACCGGTGTCTCTGGCAAACCCCACCGGAATTCGCCCTTTCTCACCAGACTTTTCGACTTCTCTAGAGGATATCTTTAACGAAAACTTAATATTCTTCTCCTTTTCTTCCCTTGCTTTTCCCGGGTATTTTCCGCAAAATCCGGGCTATGGAGACCGCTATTGCCACTGCGCGCCTACTGGCTTTAAGGGGGGGCTGGACCCCGGAACAGGATGCCCTGTTGGTGGCCGGACCTGAAAACCGCCGTTATCTCAGTGGGTTTACCGCTCGTGATGAAATTCTCACCGAAAGCAGCGGCATGCTTCTGGTTACCAGGGAAAAGGCCTTTCTCCTCACCGATTTCCGCTATCTGGAATGGGCCCGGCAGGAAGCCTTAGGCCTGGAAGTAGTGATGTATTCCCATTCTCTGGGAGCGACCCTGGCTGGACTCCTGCAGGATGCCGGGGTGCGGGTCCTGGGGTTCGAGGAAACTTACCTGACTTACCGGCAGTACCAACGCTTCAGCCAGGCGGTGGCGGAAGCCGGCCTCAGCGTGGACTGGCAGCCGGTTTCCGGCATGGTGGAGGCCCTGCGGGAGACCAAAGCCCCGGAGGAGGTGGCTGCCATCCGCCGGGCCCTGGCCCTGACGGAAGAAACCCTCCAGGAGGTGGCCCGGTCCCTGGCTCCGGGCCAGACGGAGGGGGAGGTGGCCTGGAAGATCGAGAGGCTTCTCCGGGAAAAAGGCGCCGAAGGCCTGGCTTTTCCTCCCATTGTCGCGGGAGGCCCCAACAGCGCCCGCCCCCACCATCAGCCCGGGGATTACCGGCTCCAGGAAGGGGAACCCATCATCATCGACATGGGCGCCCGGGTGGCCGGCTATTGCGCCGATCTGACCCGCACTTTTGTCCTGGGACCCCCGGATGAGCACTTCCGGAAGATTTACACCCTGGTGCGCCAGGCCCAGGATAAGGCGGAACAGGAATTGCGGGCGGGCCTGGACAGCCGGGACGGAGACGCCCTGGCCCGGGAAGTGATCGCGGCCGCGGGTTATGGTGAGGCCTTCGGCCACTCTTTAGGGCACGGCGTGGGCCTAGCGGTGCACGAAGCCCCTAGCCTCAGCCCCCATAAAGACCGGGCCACCACTCTATTGGCGGGCAGCATCGTCACCGTGGAACCCGGCATCTACCTCACCGGCTGGGGCGGCGTGCGCCTGGAAGACATGGCCCTGCTCCATGAAGACCGGGCGGAGGTGCTGACTGAAATTGGGTTTTATGAGTGGTGATTATGCGGCCATATGTATGATTGTGAAGCCGTCTTCAAGCTCGATTGCCCCGAAGGCCCAACGGAATTACGAGAAAACTACAATTTTCCGGCGAAAGAGCTTTCAAAGATCAAGGCGGCTTTGACGGAAAGAACGGCGCACTTATGCGCCGGATGGAGCAGGATTCATGAATCGCCCTAAAAACGAAATCGCAGCGGCAAACAAACGGGCCGCGGCGCCGATGGCCAAAACACCGACCGCGGTAGCGGCGCGTTATGACCGCCGCATCGGCCGCCTGGTAATCGATCTGAGCACAGGTTTGTCCAGCGCGTTTAAACCGCATGACGCGGAAGGGCTCGAAAATGCTAAGCCGGAGCAGCTTGCCAAAATCGAGATTTCACCGTCAGGCTTCGGCCTTCACTTCCCGGACCTTGACGCTGATCTCTACCTTCCCGGCCTTCTGGAAGGTTTTCTTGGCTCCCGGAAGTGGATGGCTTCGCAGTTGGGCAAGACAGGAGGACGGTCAACCTCGGCGGCTAAAACCGCCGCGTCCCGGTCAAACGGCAAGAGGGGAGGGAGACCGAAAAAGAAACCTCACGTCCCCGACCCGGCCTAAAGATCGAGGATAAATGTTCATCTGGGGGGAGGGCAAGGCCCCTTAATTCCTGGCTCCTCCCAAATTTTACTTTTTAGCCAGGTGGATATAAGTGCACATGGCTTTGGCCACCAGGCGTTCGCCCTGGCGCACCTCCACCTCCCCTAAAGAGATGGTGCGGCCCCGTTTAGTGATGCGGGCCGCGGCCTCCACTTGCCCCTCTTTCACCGCGGCCAGGAAGTTGATCTTCATCTCCACGGTGTTGATGGTCTCCCCTTCTTTAACCAGGCTATAAAGCGCGAAGGCCACGGCTTCGTCCGCCAGCGCGGCGATGGCTCCCCCCTGGAGGAGGCCGATGGAGTTGGCCAGCTCCCCCTTAAAAGGCAGGACAAACCGGGCGTAGCCCTGCCCCAGTTGGGGCGCCTGAATGCCCATGAATTTGATGAAAGGGTTGGCGGCCAGCCGGGCTCGAATATTTGTTTCCAACTCCGGGGGCAATGGTTCCACTGGGGTTTTCATAAAGGTCTCCACCATTAATTTTGGACCACCAGGATGCTAAAGAAAATGAAGAAATAATATACTGCCCTATGGCAAAGACACCTGGCAGTGCCTATTTTTTGGGCTATCCCAGTCTCCTTTGTGTCTCTGTGATAAATTCTTTATAATTATATAATTGAATTCTCAATAGGAGATTATCCATGAAAATCGCCATCAGCGGCAAAGGCGGGGTGGGCAAGACCACCCTGGCGGCCTGTCTCATCAAATACTTTGCCAACCAGGGAAAAAAGGTCCTGGCCGTGGACGCGGACCCGGACGCCAACCTGGCCCTGGCCCTGGGCGTTAACGATCCGGAAAACATCACGCCTCTTAGCATGATGAAAGATCTGATCGCCGAACGCACGGACTCCACCCCCGGGAAAATGGGGGGGTTTTTTAAGATGAACCCCAAGGTGGATGACATTCCGGAAAAATACTCCCGCCAAATGGACGGGGTCAAGCTCATCGTCATGGGGGGCGTCAAGAAAGGGGGCAGCGGCTGCATCTGCCCGGAAAGCGTGATGCTCCGCACCCTGGTGACCCACCTGGTGCTCCTTAGGGATGAAGTGGTGGTCATGGACATGGAGGCCGGCATCGAGCATCTGGGCCGGGCCACCGCTAAAGGCGTGGACAAGCTCATCGTGGTGGTGGAGCCGGGACGCCGCAGCCTGGAGACGGCCCAACAGGTCCGGAAACTGGCCCAGGACCTGGGTCTGGAGAAGGTGGCGGTGGTGGCCAACAAGGTGCGCCAGCCCCAGGACCTGGAGTTCATCAAGGAACATCTCCAGGGTTTGCCCCTGTTGGGGTATCTCTCCTTTGACGAGAAAATCATCGATGCGGACTTGAAGGCCCGGCCGCCTTATGAGACCAACCCCGCCTTGCTGGAGAAGGCCAAAGAAATCGCCGTGCAGTTATAAAAAATAGGGAAAAAAGGGGAAAGGGGGAAAAGGGCAAGAAAGAAGAAGTCTTTCCGGACCTTCCCCTTTTTCCCTTTTCCCCTTTTCGCCCTGCTGGTATAACAGCCTGCATGGAAAACGCCCCCAGCCCCTATCAACTCTCCTTCCGTCTTAAGCTCCTGGTCGTCGGCGTCCTCTATTTTGCCGAGGGGGTGCCCTATGGCTTTGTGGTTACCACCCTCTCTTTTTACCTCCGGGGGCAAGGGGTGCCCCTGGAGCAAATCGGCATTTTAAGCCTCCTGGGCCTGGCCTGGAGCTTTAAAATCCTCTGGAGCCCCCTGGCCGACCGCTACGGCTCCCGGGCCGCCTGGCTGGTCCCCTCTCAGGTGATAATCGTCCTCTGCCTGGCGATCTTCTCTCTGCGCACCGGCCAGCCCATCGGCTGGGTCTTCTTTGTGCTGGTGGGGCTCATGTGCCTGGCTTCGGCCACCCAGGACCTGGCGGTGGACGCTTATACCATCGACCTCCTGGAGCCCAAAGAGCTGGGTCTGGCCAACGGCGTCCGTAACGGCGCCTATCGGGTGGGAGCCCTGTCCGCGGGCTCCGGCTTGCTGATTATCAGCGACTGGGTGGGTTGGCAGCCTGCCTTTGTGGCCTTAGGCGTGGTGATGACGGCCCTGGTCGTTACCGTTCTGGTCTTCCGGCCCTTTCACCTGCCCCGGCCGGGGGAGGCAGGACGTCATCCAGCTGGCGAAAAAGGCTTGGCCATGATTAAGGAGGCCTTCAAAATACTGAAGCGCCACCCCTATTTCCCGGCCATCATCATCTTTGCTCTCACTTTCAAGGCCGGAGACGCGCTCATGGCCTCCATGGTTTCTCCCTTTTGGAAGGACCAGGGGTTCAGCGGCAGCGAATTCGGGGTGGTCTCCGGCATCCTGGGGGCCGGGGCCACCATCCTGGGGGGGGTTCTGGGGGGCTGGGCCACCAGCCGCTGGGGCATCGGCCGGGGGCTGTGGACCATGGGCCTCCTCCAGGCCGTCTCCAATCTGGGCTATTGGGCCGCGGCCCTGCCGGGCATGACCCGCTATGCGGTCTTTACCATTTCCCTGCCGTTTCTCTCCCATCCCGTGGCCGTCTATCCCATTTATCTGGCGTCCCAGGGGGAAAGTATTTCGTCGGGCATGGGCTCCGCGGCCTTCATGGCCTATCTCATGGCCTTGTGCGACAAACGCTTCAGCGCTATGCACTATGCCTTTTTCGCCATGCTCTTCAGCTTCGGGGCCCGGATCTTCGGCTACCTGGGGGGCTGGGGCGCGGCCTATTTCGGCTACGCCAACTTCTTCTTCCTCAGCTTCCTGGCCGCACTCCCCGCGTTCGCCCTGCTGCCGTGGATCCTGCCGGTAATTAATCGGATTGAGGGGAGAGAATAAAGACGGTTTTCGGTTCCCGGTTTCCGGTTTCCGGCACAAACAAAGTCAGGGATCATGAAAAGCCAACGCCCACAGCAAAAAACTCATTTTAATAGTTCGCTGGCGATTGCCTCCTCTATCCTGGAAAACTCATCTTATTTCTTTGGGAACTAATTTTGACCAACCGAAAACCGAAAACTGAAAACCGAAAACTGCGTATTCTACTCACCGGCCCTCCCCGATGCGGCAAGACCACGGTGGTGCAAAAAGTGGCGGCCCGTTTTCCGGGCCGGGCCGCAGGGTTTTACACCCGGGAAGTGCGGGAGAGGGGCGAACGGGTGGGCTTTGAGATCGTCACCCTGGACGGCCTGGTAGCGTGGCTCAGCCATGTGGATTTTCCCGGACCGTTGCGGGTGGGTAAATATGGCGTGGACCTGGAAGATTTTCACCGGCTGGCCCTGCCGGCCATGGCTTATCAGCCGGGGATTGACCTGATCATCGTGGATGAGATCGGCAAGATGGAGTGTTTATCGTCCCGCTTCGAGGAGGCCATGGAGCGGCTTTGGACCGCGCCCGCGCCTTTGCTGGTGACTGTGGCCGAGAAAGGGGGCGGCTATATCCGCAAAGTTAAAGAGAAGCCGGATAAAACGCTGATCCGCATCACTCCCGGCAACCGGGACGATCTGCCGGAGAGGATTTTGCAACTCCTTTTGAAATATTAACTATAGAAGCTAATCATCTCTCGTACCCGGGGTTCTGCCCTGAAAAGGTATGCCCCGGCGCAGGCTAAAGCCTGCGGCTACCTTTTACAACCCCGGAGAGGTCTTCCCACTCACTTTCCCCTGTCATCATTGCAATTTAGCCTCCCCAGACATATAATTCCCTAAATGGACAAGGAAACCTGGATTGAAGTACGCCTCCTGGTGCCATTAAGCATGCAGGAAGAAGCCGCCTGCTTCCTCACCGAATTCAGCGGCCGGGGGGTGATCTTGGAGGAGGAAGGCCCTCCTGAGGCCGGTGCCTTGATTCGGGCCTTTTTCCGGCCCGAGGACTTCGGGACCTGGCAACAGGAAGAACTTCAGGAATACCTGCGGCGTCTGGGCGGCCATGGTCTCTTCCCCCTGGGGCTGGAGATGCGCCAGGTGGCCGCGGAAGATTGGGCCGAGGCCTGGAAGTGCCATTTTAAGGCCCGGAAAGTCACCTCCTGTTTGGTAGTGCGCCCCCCCTGGGAGGAATACCAGGCCGCCCCGGGAGAACTGGTAATCACCATTTATCCGGCCATGGCCTTCGGCACCGGCCGCCATCCCTCCACCCTTCTTTGCCTTAAGGCCCTGGAGGAGGTCTGGTCCCGGGACCTGCCCCTGGACCCCAAACCCTGGCAGGTCCTGGACGTGGGCACCGGCTCCGGCATCCTGGCCCTGGCTGCGGCCCGCCTGGGAGCCGGGGTCCTGGCCATCGACGTGGACCCGGAGGCGGTGGCCGCGGCCCTGGAAAACGTGCGCCTCAACGCCCTGGAAGACCAGGTCTGGGTGGAAGGTACGCCCTTGTCGGCTCTCAGGCAACAGTTCGCCTTGATTCTGGCCAACCTCACGGGCCCGGACCTCCTGGAACTGGCGGAAGCCCTCACCGCCCGCCTGCTCACCGGCGGGGCCTTAATCATCTCCGGTTTCCTCGAAGAAGACCGGCCCCGGCTGGAGAGCCGCTTCCTCTCCCTGGGCTTGCAAGAAGCGGGATTCCTTACGGAGGAAGACTGGGGGGCCTTGATCCTGAGACGGCCTTGAAAAGAAGTGAGCAGTAAAAACAAGGTTTAGGTGACCATCATCTTTTTCCACGACACGTCCCCTTGAGAGATTCAAGGTTCAAGGTATGATTTGTGATTTATTAGTATTATTGATAAGTTAAACTATAGTCGCAGTCAAAAATTATTCAACCGTAGGGGCGAACCTTGTGTTCGCCCTAGAGCCACTGGGCGAACACAAGGTTCGCCCCTACAAAAAGTCCCTTTAATTAATAATTGGTATTAATGGTGAGCCGCGGTCTCCTGAAAAACTGCTCACTGCTTACCGCTTACATTAACAGGAGGGTTAACCATGCAGGATTTTCTAAAAAAAGCCTGGCTCTTCGGCGTGGGGATCTTCGATTTTACCAAGGAAAAAGCCGAGGCCCTGGTGTCCGAGATGGTCAAAAGGGGGGAGGTCAGCCAGCAGGAGAGCCCCCAGGCCGTGGAGCAGATTCTGGATAAAGCCCAGGAGATGCAGAAAGCCCTGTTCGAGAAAGTCAAAGAGAGGGCCAGGGCAATCGGCGGGCACTCCGCCGTAATGACTTTCGAACCTCATCCCATCAGGGTAATGAAACCCGGAAACGGCCCCCCCCTCATCACCCCGACAGAACAGAAGCTCAAGCTCGTGGAGGAGGCCGGGATAGAGGTGATCCTCTGCATCCCTTTCAACAAGACGTTTGCCGCCATCACCGCCGAGGCATTCGTCAAGGACATCCTGGTGGGCCGGGTCGGCATCCGGGAGATCGTCGTCGGCTATGACTACTCCTTCGGCCACAACCGCCGCGGAAACATCGACATGCTCCGGGAAATGGGAAGGGATCTGGGCTTCATCGTGCACGTGGTGGAACCCGTGCGGGTCCGGGATACGCTGGTATCGAGCACCACGATCCGAAAACTGGTCGAGCAGGGAGATCTTTCCACCACCCGGGTCCTGCTCGGAAGGGACTATCAGGTCAGCGGAACCGTCGTGAAGGGAAAGAACCGCGGCGGCCGCCTGCTCGGTTTTCCCACGGCCAACCTGAGGCCCGTGGACGCGTTGATCCCGAAACGCGGCGTTTACGCCGTGACCGTGTGGGTGGACGATCGGCTCCATGAAGGCGTAACCAACATCGGGTACAACCCGACCTTCGGCGATGCGGCCCTTTCCGTGGAGACCCATCTCCTGGATTTCTCGGGGGACCTGCTCGGCAAGACCATTCGGGTCAATTTCATCCGGAGACTCAGAGACGAAAAGACCTTTCCAAACGTTGAAACGCTTGCGGCCCAGATCGGCCGGGACATCATCGAGGCAAGACGGTTGCTCAAAGAGGCCCGGGCGGCGGGAGAATCCCCTTGACAACGGCCCGAGGCTGCCTCTATTTTTGTGGTTTAAAATTCCGAACACCAATCTGTCACAGCGGGGCATGAGCGTGATTGGACCGTTGACGAGTTCCGACCGCGGCCGCCCCCTTTGGCATGACTGAAGGAGATCGCGATCCCATGAAGCGCACAATCATGGACCGGAGAAGGTTCCTCAAATCCGCCGGGCTCCTGGGGCTCGGCCTTGGGGCGGGCGGTGTGATGCCGGCCGGCTCCGAGGCGGTGCGGTTTGACCGGCAGATGCACAAGGTGTCTTCCAACAGGACGGCCATGTCCACCTTCCTCCCCTGGAAGTGGCGAAGGGCGATGACGGTGAGCGCCTCGAAATAGGTGAAGCCGATGTCCTCCCGCCGGAGGGCGGCGGCCTCCCGGTCCAGGGCGGCGGGGCTGATGGGCCGTCCGTTGACCGCAATCCGCTCCTTTACCTCCTGCAGGTGCGGCGAGGTGTACCTGCCCACGGTGTAGCCGTCCTCCCGCAGGATGGAGTCCAGGAGGTGGCACACGGAGCCCTTGCCGTTGGTTCCCGCCACCTGGATGACGGGGAAGCCAAGGTCCGAGGGATCCACCGCCGCCCTCATGCGCTCCAGCCCCGGCTTGATACCCCGATGGTGGAGGCTTTCCAGCCAGGCCAGCCCGTCGCCCATCAGAACCCTTCGGCGTACAGCACGTGGGGCAGGGCCCGGTCCATCCAGCTGTCGCCGGGGAGGATGCGCACCCGTCGCCCCTCGATTTTCAGCCGCCCCTGCTCGAACAGGTCGATGCTCCGGGGCAGCAGCTGGTGCTCCACCT
>ENA-OSEO01005589-OSEO01005589.1-sediment-metagenome-genome-assembly--contig:-NODE-5589-length-11942-cov-2.176907_pt1 | contig 11942 bp, 14 predicted proteins | sample MGYA00237883_ERZ534232 | MGnify/ENA metagenome assembly ERZ534232
GTAGAGCTGTATGACGGTCCCGTCCTTGAGCTCCCTGTCGAGGCCCACCTTCTCGTTGTCGAACTTGGCCGAGGGGCCCCATATGCGGGCGTACTTGAACCGCTCGTAGAAGTCGTTGTGGATCATCTTGGCCAGCTCTCCGACGGTCACGCCGCCCCTGGCCACTATGGGCTCCTCGGCGGCTTCCTTGCCCGGCTCCTTGGTGTAAACCCGGACGATGTCCAGGACCTCGAACAGCTTCCTTCCCAGGGCTTCCTGGAGGCCCCTGGACTTCTGGAAGCTGCACACGCCTACCTGCAGGGGCGCCGCGGCCTCCCTGAGCTGGTCCACGGTGCCCTGGTCGTAGCCTAGGTCGGCCTTGTTTGCCAGGACTAGAGTCGGCCTATAGATGGCGTTGCCGAAGATGGTGTCCTCGACCACATCCAGGGTCACCCTACCCCTGATCCTGATGAGGGCTGACCTGATCTTGTACTCGTTGAGGAGGGCCACGACCTCCTCCTTGGTGCAGCCGTCCAGCTCCCCCTCCCAGATGAACTGTACGTCCCTGCCGTGGCCCCTCTTCTCGATCTCCACCTCGCCGGGGGGCTCAGAGGTGAGTATCCTGGCGTTGTCCAGCTCCTCTGCCACCATCAGGAGGTTGCCCGAGGGGTCGTCCGAGAGGTCCACGACGATGATGACGGCGTCGGCGTTCCTCACCGAGCTCAGGTTCATGAACCCCTCGCTCTTCCCCTCGCTGCTGCCCTCCACCAGGGGAGGTATCTCCACCAACTGGAACTGAATATCTAGGTAGGGCAGCATCCCGGGCGTGGGCACCTTGGTGCCGAAGGGCCAGTCAGTGACCTCCACGGCGCTGTTTGTGACCGCCCTCAGTAGGCTACTGCGGCCCGCGTTGGGTGGCCCCACGACGGCTATCTGGGCGGCGCCAGCCTTGGGGACGTAGTAACTGGGGGCCGAGCCCTTCCTCGCCTGCTGCTGCAGCCGCTTCTTCTGCTGCTCGTCCCTGATCTGGGCCATCTGGCGCTTTACTTGGCGGCACAGCTTCTCGGTGCCCTTGTGCTTGGGCACCATGCTCAGGAACTCCCCCATGAGGCGGAGCTTCTCATCCGGGTTCTTGGTCAGGGTGACCTCGTTCCACTTCTGCTTGGCGACGGGGGGCAGGTTGGTGACCATGATGGTCTCCTCGGATCAATTACTGTGCCTGCTGTTTTTTAAAAGGCTGGGGTAATATGCGTTACCTCAGCTTGGCCCCGCAGTTGGTACAGAACCTCTGGCTGGGGTCCGACTTGGCTCCGCAGCTTGGGCACGTGAGCGCCGCGGGGGCGGCTTGGGTGTACCCCATCTCCTTGCCCTTGGCGAATATGTCTCTGATAAAAGTCTCGGTGCTGGTAGCGTGCACCTCCCCGGGCTGGGGCGTGAGGCTGGCCACGGCGTCGGCTATGATCCTGTCCCTAGCCTCCGGCGTCAGGATGCCCTCCTCCACCAGGCTGTCTATGAGGATGGCTATCAGGTTCCTGTTCATGAATATGGCGTGGGGTATGGTTATGTCCTCTTCCATGGCGATCCCCATAGAGTCCCGGGGCGGGAAAAATATAGTTATTGGACCGGTGCCCCGCACTGGCTGCAGAACCGGTTGCCGGGGGTGATGGCGGCGCCGCACTGGCCGCAGAACTTGCCGCCTGGGGCTGCCTGCTGGCGTGGCGGCGGTGGCGTGAACTGGGCAGACGCGAAGCTGGTGGCGTGGCTCTGGAGCCTGGCCGTGTTTATTGCGTCCACCCAGCCGTTGGCGTTCCCCATGCCCTTGAATGTGTACTTGTCGCCGGCGTGGATGGTTATGGTGGCCATGAAGCCCTTCTCCACGTTGCTTATCGTGTTCAACGGTATCTCAACCCTGTCCTTATGGGCGCCGCGCACGGCCGATATTATGTCCTGGAAGTTGCCGGCCGTGAAGATGAGCCTCCTGCTTGTGAGGATGAGCTTCCCGTTCACGTTGCTGAAGGTTCCCTTGGTCCAAGTGACGGGCAGCATGCCCGTGTCCTTGATGACGTGCTCCCCTGGTGGTAGTCCACTCATGTGATTCACGCACCAAAAACCATCATTGATCCATTAAAGAGCTTCCTTTTTGAGCACGTGTGATCAATTGAGAAGCTGGGACGTTTCGTCAATTGTTCATATACTCGCAACGCTCTAGTTCCTGCAGATGATACCCATTAGTGACGCTGAGAGGCGTCGTCTGAGGTTTCCCGCGGTTACGGCGCTGATCGTCGTCTTGAACGTACTCGTGTTCGCGATGGAGCTGTTAGGCGGCGACGCCTTCATCAATCGCTGGTCACTCGTCCCCGCCGACATAGTCGCCGGCCGCGGCTACGTCACCGTACTCACATCCATGTTCATGCATGAGGGCTTGGCCCACATAGCCGGCAACATGCTCTTCCTCTGGGTGTTCGGCCCAGAGATAGAGGACGTGATGGGGCCGGCCCGGTACCTCTCCTTCTACCTGCTGGGGGGCCTCGCCGCGACGCTGGCCCAGGTGGCCGTGGACCCATTCTCCGACATCCCCAACCTAGGGGCCAGCGGGGCCATAGCGGCCGTGATGGGCGTCTTTCTGGTCACCTTCCCACGGGACAAGATCAAGACAGTGGTGATACTGGGCTGGTTCGCCACCGTCAGAATGCTGCCCGCCGTCGCCATGGTCGGTTTATGGTTCCTGACGCAGGTTCTTAGCGAGATCGGCTCCTTCGCCCAGCAGGGGGGAGGCGTGGCTTACATGGCTCACATAGGCGGCTTCATCTTCGGGGCCGTCCTCGGGAGGTTCTTCGAGTCGCGGCAGCGCCTCGCCCAGCGAGAATACGCGATTTGAGGCTGAGGCTGCCCACGCGCCATCACGATGGCGCCACGGTAATATCCACTGATATTAAGTAATGCGAATTACACCCTTTATGGGATCAGTCTATGGTTAAACCATTCATGATAGGCACGCACAACGCGGGCCCGTTCCTGTACGCCGGCGTCAAGATACTGGCCAAGGGCGGCTCGGCCCTCGACGCCGTCGAGGCTGCCACCAGGCTCGTGGAGAGTAACCCGGACGACACATCCGTCGGACTGGGCGGCATACCCAACATCCTGGGCGTCCAGGAGATGGACGCCTCCATCATGTGCGGTAGAACTCTCAGGACTGGGGCCGTGGGCGCGCTGAAGGGCTTCATCCACCCCATAAGCGTGGCTCGGAGGGTGCTTGAGGAGGCCCCCCACGTGATGCTGGTGGGCGAGGGCGCATCGCTGTTCGCCCAGGTCATGGGCTGCGAGGAGGGCAGCCTCGAGACAGAGACCAGCAGGAAGGTGTACGAGGCCTTCGTGGCGGACGCCTTCGAGCACGAGGGCATCGACCAGAGCCAGGAGTGGGTGGTCACGTACGCCAGGAGCCAGAACCTGCGGGAGTGGTACGATAGGCTGGCCGATAAGCACCACGGGACCGTCAACATCCAGGCCATGGACGGTAGTGGGGACATAGCCTCGGCGGTCAGCACCAGCGGCACGGCCCTCAAGTTCCCGGGCCGCCTCGGGGACAGCCCTGTGATAGGCGCGGGCAACTACTGCGACAACAGGTACGGGGCGGCGGCCTGCACGGGCCGCGGCGAGCTGGCCATCAGGAACAGCTCGGCCCGCACCATCATCCACTACATGGAGGACGGCCTCAGCGTCAAGGAGGCCGCCTTCCGCGCCATGAAGGACATCCACGCCCTCAACACCTTCGGGGGCATGAACTGCCTGGCCCTGGACGACGAGGGCAACACCACGAGCGCCACGACCCGGGAGGACCGTGAGAGCTTCCACTGGTTCATGGCGGTGGGCATGAAGGAACCCGAGAAGCGCGTCGGGATAAACGTGAAGCCGTGATGACCGCGCCCTACGATTTCCGCCGCATAACGCCCAGCGTCTACGGGGGCAGGCGTCCCGTGGAGGGTGAGGTCGTGGCCCTCCTCCACGTACGCTTCGATGACCGGGGCCTCAAGCTCATGGAGACCAAGAGCAGGGCCGTGAGGCTGCAGGAGATACATGAGCTCATGATCACCGACGAGGAGGCCGCGCCGGGCGGCGGGGCGGACCGAGTCAGGGCGCTGGCCTTCTTCGAGGTGGACGCGTCCGGGCTCATCGTCGTGGGCGACGAGGTGTCGGTGGGCGGTAGACTCCTGGGGAAGCTGGCTGGCTTCGACCAGACCCACATGCCCAACCACATGAACGTGGTGGTCCGGGCAGAAAACCTGGACGAGCCCCCTATACGTGTCGGTGACCGGGTGCGGTTCAGCGCCTAGCCCTTATCTGGGCCGCCCAGCCCGTATACGGCCTCGACGTTCTCCACGTCGCCGCGTTCACCGTAGCACATCCTGAGGCTGCTGGGTATCTCCGCGAAACCGTTCCTCTCAAGGACCGACCTGCTGTCCGAGTTGCCCTCGGGGAACCCAACCCAGACGCGCTGCCCGGGCCTCCTGTTCATGAGGGCGCAGAGGAGGGCCTCGGCCGCCCCGCCGCGGCCCGGCTCGCACACCCAGGGGCCGACCCTGACCCTGTCTGAGCCGTCCCTGCCCATGATATAGCCGACCAGCTCGCCGCTTACCCGGGCCGTGAAGCAGAGCCCGGGGCTTAGACTGTGCACGTACTCCAAGTGGTCCCTGCGGGGAGCCTTGAAGTGTCTGAGGTCCAGGCGGCTCACCTCGTCAAGGTCAGCCCTCCTCATGGGCTCCACTCCCGAGACGGGGCGAGGCACGGCCTCCCCCATGTACCTCATGGACCAGTACTCGTCCACGAAGCCCAGGCGCCTGTAGAGGGGTATGGCCAGGGGCACGCTGTCCAGCCTTATGCTCTTGACTCCCCGGGCCTTGAGGTGGTTCATGGCGTGCACCATGAGGGCCGCTCCTATACCCTTCCCCCGGGTCCCGGGGTCCACAATGAGGTTGCCGATCCAGGCAACCCTTCCGTAGCTGGTGGTGGCCACCATGCCCACGTCGGCGCCGTCCACCGAGGCCACGAAGTTACCGTCGGGGCTGAAGGTCATGAGCCTGTCGAAGTCCCGCTGGGTCATGCCCCAGCCGACGAGGCTAGTGAGCCTCAGGAATAGGGGCAGGTCGCCCGCGGTCATGGCCCGGAGCTCTGTCATGGTTGTGGATCAGTCTTGGGGGTATAAAAGTCAGTGATCCATCTCGGCCAGTGCGTAGGCTAGGAGCTCACCGTAGAAGCCCTCATCCAGTTCGGGGCCCTCACCTACTCCGGGGCACCCGGGGTCGGCGTGGATCACGAAGGCGTCGCCCCTCCGCTCAACCCAGAAGGGGTACATGCGGCACAGGAGCGCCCTGTAATCGTATATGGCGCACCCCTGGGGCGTGTGGAAAACGCAGGCACCGCCCTCCTTCAGCATGACGCCCGTGAATGGCTCTGAGCCCGTGGCCTCGTGGAACCCCTCGGCGCCCGCGGCCCTCATCCGCTTGATGTCCCGGTCCAGCAGCAGGACTCTCCTCTCGTGGCCCTCGACGTCCCTGCAGCAGCGGCCGCACTTGGCGCAGGTCCAGCTGACACCCGCCGGGTAGTAGTACTCGACCTGTCTACCACTGTGGGTGAGGGTGCGCCTGTAGAATATCTCCTCCATGGGTTCACCTAGTCGCCCGCGGAGAGCCTGACGGCCTCCTCTGCCAGGTCCTGCATGGGGTCCAGCACCGGCACCGACAGGTCGCCGTCGTGGAGCACTATGCTCACCTCGGTGCAGCCGCAGATGACGGCCTCTGCCCCGGCCTCTATGAGCTCCAGGGACGCGTCGTACAGGAGCCTCCTTCCCGGCTCCAGGTCGCCGCGTTTGATGTGCTGGTATATGGCCTTCATTACGTTCCTCTGGGTTTCAGGCTTCGGCTCAATGATCTCTATGCCCTGCTCGCCCCAGCTCTGCTGGTAGAGCCTGCTCATGAGGGTGCCGTCCGAGGCCAGCAGCCCCGCCTTGGTGACCTCGGGGTGCTTTCCGCGGGTCTTCTCGGCGCTGATCCTTATCATGTGTAGGACGGGCACCTTGAGCTTGCTCTGAAGCCCTGCGTGGAAGTGGTGGGCCGTGTTGCAGGGGATGATGATAAGGTCGGCGCCCGCCCGCTGCAGGTTGAGCCCGGTCTCCACGAGCATGGGCAGGGGGCTTGGGCCCTTGCCCTGGATGGCCGCGGTCCTGTCCGGCATCTTGGCGTTGCTGTCGATGATGACGCGGCGGTGGTCCTGGTCCCTCTGGACCTTGGTGGCCCTTATGATCCTCATGTACAGGTCGGCGGTGGCCTCTGGGCCCATGCCACCCAGTATGCCTATGATCTTCTCGCCCATTCTGGGAGCCTCATGAGTGATGGTGTGGGGCGAGATTTAGGGTTAACTAGTTTAAGAAAATTAGTTGAGGGGGCTAGTGAAGCTCTCCGTGATGTTGATGCGCCTCCGGGCCATCTCCTTGAGGAAGACGCCTGCGAGCCTCTCATCGTACCCGATCCTTGCTGGGTGGATGACGCCGGGCACGTCCATCTCGCCCTTGGCCATCATCTGGGCCACGATGCTGCACGGGAAGGCCGTGGTGCGGGCCATAGCCGTGATGTCATCCTCGGGGTCGTAGAAGTCCATGAACTCGTAGGTGTACGCGGCTGTCTTGCCGTCCTTCTTACCGCCTACGACCACGCGCTGGCAGATGGCGTCCCCCTCCCCCGGCTCGTACTGCAGCCACTTGTCGCCCAGGGCGTACCAGAACTCCAGCGGCGACACGTCCACCCCCTTGACCTTGACGGGCGCCACGTCCATCAGGTGCAGCTCCTTGAGCTTGGCCCAGGTCTCGCAGTGGCCAGGCCACCTGATGGTCTGGGCGTAGGCGTCCTTCACGGCCTTCAGGCCCAGGTGCTCCACGACGTCCGTGAGGCTGCTGTTGGTGTACGCCTCCAGCTTGCCCAGGGGCTCCGGGAAGACGATCTCCGAGGCGTCGCTGAGGACGGGTATCTCCACCGTCCTGCCGCCCCTCAGCACCTTGCATGTGCCCAGGTTACTGGTGACGGCGAAGGGCCAGTACCAGCTTATCTTGTAGTTGAGCGGGTTCCTGTAGCCTGGGGTGTCCTTCTGGGGGAAGCCGCCGCAGCCCACGTAGAGGCTATCAACCTCGTCCAGCTTCCTGGCCCCGACGCCCAGCAGCACCCTGTCAGTGCCCACGTCCAGGCCGATGTGAGGCACCACGGTGACCCCCGCCTTCGCGGCGGCCTCGTTCTGGCTGAATATGGTGCCGAAGTTGGCCGCTATGTCGGCCCAGCTCACCCCGGCCTCTATGGTGGCGGCCACGGCCTGGTCGCAGAACTGGCGGGGGAGGCCGCCGACTACAACGTCGAAGCCCTTGATGAGCCTCACCGTGGCCTTCCTGTCCGTGACATCCACCTTCTCCACACTCTTGATCTTGTCGCTGCCCACCTTGGCGGCGACCGCCTTGGCGCCTTCCATGTTGGCGTCCGCGGCGACGATCTCGTCCACCGCGCTCTGGGCGGCCAGGTCCTTGAGGAGGCCGTACCCCATCTTCCCGACGCCTAATACGAGAACCTTCATGATATGATCAAGTCATGGATACATGGCGAGCATAAAACGTTGACGACCTGTCGATTAGTTCCTCAGCGACGGCAGTACGTAGTCCCTGATGAGGTTCCCAGGGTTCTCCCAGTTGTTCATGGTGCGGCCGGTGAACACGACCACCATGTCTCTGTCCGGGAAAACGTATATGAACTGGCCGGCGTAGCCCATGGCGCAGTAGTAGCCGTCGCCGGTCCACCACTGGTACGCGTACCCGGGGAACAGGTCGGCTGCCATCTTCGTGGTCGTGGCCTCGCTTACCCACTCCTCGGCCACTATCTGCTGTCCGTCCCACTCTCCGCCCCTCAGGAACAGGAGCCCCAGCTTCGCCATGTCCCTCTGCCTCATGTAAAGCCTGTCGTGGCCCCAGTTGACCCCCTGGGGGTCGGCCTCCCACTCCACATCTGTGATCCCGAGGGGCCCGAAGAGCCTAGCCCTCGCGTAGTCCAGGGCCGACATACCCGTTACCTCCTTCACGATGGCTGACATGAGGTGGGAATTGGCGTCGGTGTACTTGAAAAGGGTGCCCGGCTCAACAGTAACGTTCAGGTCTAGGCAGTACTGGACCGGGTCGGGGGCTTCGAGCATCCTGTCCAGCCACAGCCAGTTGTCCGAGTAGTCGTCCCTAGCGTCGATGCCGGACGCCATGGGGAGTAGATGGCGTAGGGCGAGGCTCGTCTTCCAATCGTTCACGTTTCTAGCCTCGTAGCTAGGGAGAAGCTCCAATATCTTGGAGTCGAGGCCCGGTATGAGGCCCTCGTCGATGGCAAGGCCCACCAGGGTGCTTGTGACGCTCTTGGTGCAGCTGAAGACCCTGTGCCTCTGGTCCTCGGTGAAGGTGCCGAAGTACTCGTCCACGGCCACGTAACCGTGGCGTACCACCATGACGCTGTCGATGGTGGGTATGTCGCGCCTGATGTGGTCCACCATGCCGCTGAGCCGCGACCCATCCAAGCCTAGGTCGCCGGGCTCCGCTGTTCTCCACCCCTCCGTGGGCCAGTACTCCTCAAGCTGGGCCGCAGGCGGCTCAAGCACATGCCCGTAGTAGACGACGGCGGCCGCCCCCAAAATGATCAAGGTCACTATAGTCAGGATCGTCTTACGTGACATTCTAAGTTGAAGGTATGAGTGCGACGTTATAGCTTATACTATGGAATGGTGCTGACGGTTCAGGATCGGTTTACCCCGCCGGGGGATGCCCAGGCCTCCACGGGAACCTGAACAGCTTAGGCGACTGACCCGTGGACCAGAGTATCTCAGAGGCTCTAAAAGGGGAAAAAGGGAATATCAGCTACCGTTGGAAGGATAAGGCTCTTAAGGTGTTCCCTGGTCGTCCGCGCTCATCAACTGGCTTATGTCTATTATGAGGCTCTGGCCGTCACCGGTGTAGACCACGGGCAGCTTGCCGTCCCACTGGTTCAGCCACAGGTAGAGAGCGTAGTCGTCGGTCATCTGCTCCGTGATGCGCCTGATGGCCTCAGCCGTGGCGTTAGCCTCGATGATGTTGGCCAGCGCGTCGCCCTCAGCCTTGGCGATGGTGGCGTTCTTCTGCGCCTCGGCCTGTATGATGAGTTGCTGGGCCTCGTACCTTATCTGCTCCAGCTTGTTCTTGGCCTGGAGCGCGTTCTGCTCTGCGACCACCTTCGCCTCGATGGCGTCGCTGAACGTCTTGCTGAACTGGAAGTCGGTGAGGCTCACAGATACAACGTCGATGTTGAATATCGCCAGCCTCTCGCCCAGTATGTCGTCGAACGTGGCCTTCACCTCGGCGCGTTTGGTGATGAGCTCCTCCGCCCTGTAGAAGGCGGTTGTGGCCTTGAGGGACTCCTCTATGTTGGGCTCTATGACCCTGGACACGTAGTCCTCCCTCAGGTCCTTGTATATCTCGTTCACCGAGCCAGGGTTGAGCCTGAAGTTCACTACCACAGTGGTTGACACCTCCTGGAGGTCCTTGGTGACGGTGGCCTCCACGGACTCCGCCTTCTGCAGCTGGACGTTCATGAAGACGACGTTCTGGGTGAACGGCATCTTGAAGCTTAGCCCCTCAGGCAGTATGGTGTCCTCCACCTTGCCGAAGGTGATCAGCACCCCACGGTAACCCGATGGGACACGCACCGTCACCTGCGTCATTATGGCCAGCCCTATCACGGCTATGATGGCTATGGTCACGACGAGGCGGGTCAGCCTCCTCATGTTGTCCGGGACGGATGGGATATCGTACCTCCTCCCACCGTAATCATAGTTACTCATAAAGTTCAGAGATGAGAACGGCTGCTAGGACATAAACCCTTAGTAAAGCTGAGCCGCCTACAGCGTAAGCCCCGTGAACTCCTCGTAGGCATCCACCACAGAGCCCACCTCCACGACCCTGACTGTGTACCCGTTCTCCAGCAGGTAGTCCTCAAGCCCCACGGACACCTTCTCGTAGGTCGTGAAGCTCATCCGACCCCTGCTGGCCGTCACAGGCTGGTAGAGCACGACTGTCCCCAGCCCCTCCGGGACGATGATCACCTGGGCCCCCGCCTCGGCAGCCGCCAGCGCCTTGTACGGTACCCCACCCACTTCCCCGATGGACCCGTCGCTGTTGATGGTCCCGGTCATGTAGACCCCGTCCAGCACCCGGCTGTCCATCACGGCCGCCATGAGCGCCACCGTTATCGCTCCACCCGCGCTAGGCCCATCCACGGCCTCCACGCTCTCCTCCGCCTTCACCGTGAGGATTATGTCGGTCCCGCTGAACGAGACCCCCATCAGGCTCTCCACCACTGTGGCAGCGGTCCTGACGCTGGCCTGTATGTCCATCCCGTTGATGACCTCCGTGTTCACCAGCACCCTCCCCTCCCCCTCAACTAGCTCCACGTCCGCGTACAGCACGTAGCCCTTGTAGCTGGGCTGTGGGAAGCTCTGGATCGTCTGCACCGCCAGTATGGGCACGCTCGCGTGACCTGTAATGCCTGATGAGTTATCAGGCGATGAGGCCGACTCGGCGTAGTACCGGGCCAGCTCCTTGTAGTAGCTGAGCTGGACGGCGGACATGTTCAGCTGCTGCTCCAGGGCCATGGTCCGCAGGGAAAGCTCGCTGATGGTGGACGACTGCTCGGCCACCTGGTCACTCAGCCGCACGTTCTGAACATAGAAAAACCCGCACACCGAAGCCAGAACCACATTGATGACCAGGCCGAGCACCACCAACCTGCGCCCGCCCCGCTTCCTCTCAGTTATACCTGCTTCCGGCGTCCCTTCACCCACGTACAATGATCCTCAGCAACGACAAGACGAGGACGCTTAATACGGTTTTTTCAACATTACACCAAAATTACTTCAAGATCAAGCCCAACCATAAAACCACGAACAGCCCCCGCGAGGAGCTATACACGGCTGAGAAGGATCGAAGAACAAAAACCAAGATAAATCAGAGGACAAAAACGCAAAACAGCCACGATTCAAGCGAATAAAAATTCACGCGAAAGGTACAGCCACAGTACAGCCCCTGGTGGGCCGGGCCGGACTCGAACCGGCGACCTCCGCCTCGTAAAGGCGGCGTCCTAACCAGGCTGGACGACCGGCCCACGGCACAGAATCATCTGAGCAGCCTTAAAACCCTTTCACACCCAGAAGCTGCGACATCTCGTCGTGCAGCTCCCACAGCCTCTGGATCGCCGGGTGGCCCTGACCCAGCTTGCCCGCGTAGTCGTCGATGGTCACCCGTATGTCCACCACCTTGCTGCCGCAGATGAGCTTGTCCGCGTAGGCCACAATCTTCTCCTCCAGGGTCTCGGGGACGTACACGCCCTTCGGAAGCCTCAGCCGCCTCGCCTCGGCCCTGGGTATGCCCCCGCCCACGTGCCTGTCCACGATCCTGGCCACCGCCTCCGGCAGCCCCATGTCCCTCACCATCCTGCCTCCGACGGCGGCGTGATCCACCTCATGAGTCACGCCCCGCCCGATGTCGTGCAGCAAGGCTCCCACCTCCACGAGCCTCACGTCGACCTCCACTCCCTTCCCCCTGAGCCTCTCAGCCATCTCAAGGGCGAGCCTGGTGACGTTCAGGCAGTGCTCGACCACGTGGGGGGCGCAACCGGCGTTATCCAGGAGGCTGAGGCACTCCTCCCTGGTGGGCAGGCTCAGGCCTCAAGCTCCTCCTTGATCTCGGCGATCTTCTTCTCGAGGAACTCCACCACGGGCGCGTTATCCACCCGCTGCAGCGTCTCGTTGCAGTAGGAGCAGCGAAACACGGTCTCCATGGCGTCCTCGAAGGTGGTGTTGGGGCACTGGGGGTTACCGCAGTGGTAGAACTCGTGGGTCAACTCGTACTCCAGCCGCGTCTCCAGCTT
>ENA-OSEO01005591-OSEO01005591.1-sediment-metagenome-genome-assembly--contig:-NODE-5591-length-11941-cov-4.738031_pt1 | contig 11941 bp, 10 predicted proteins | sample MGYA00237883_ERZ534232 | MGnify/ENA metagenome assembly ERZ534232
ATTTGCGCCCAGCACGACTTGAACGTTCGGCCTGCTGCTTAGAAGGCGAAAAAACTGGTTTCAAAAACCGGTAGAAAAGGGTTGAGCCAGGAAACCTTGATAAGGCTTTCATAGGAATATGATATCTCACTGGATTGGTTATTCTTCGGCAAACCCTTCCGGGATCATAACGGAAACCCCATCACCCCGTCCCCGGATGACCGGCTGGTGATGCTGCCTATACTGGATCAACTGGTTTCCGCAGGCCACGGCAAGGAGTTCCTGGAAACCGCCGATGCGGCCGGAAAATTGTCGGTTCTGGAATCCATGATCCGGAAGTATTCCCGAGACAAGCTTAAGGTTGTTGAGGTTCGGGAGGATTCCATGACGAAGATCCCCCTTTTTGGCGGCGACCGGTAATCTTTACGGGTGGGGTAATCCGGGGGGATGGGATCTATGTAATTTCTCTAGACGGAGAGGTTATGGTTAAATGGTTGGAGTTTGATCCGGCAACCCAGAAGGTTTCTATAATTTTGGAGAATCCCCGGTACCCGGCGCCAAAGGTTATAAGCCGGGACGGTGATGTTTTAAGGGTTGAGGGGAAGGTTATAGGGTGGTATCATAATCATCTGTATTGAAAAAGAACAACCCTTTATATTTTTATAGGAGAACCTATGACTAGCTTTGCAAATTCTTTATTTAATAATACAGAGATCAGGTCAATATTATTTTGGATACTAAGTATAGCAGTAGTTATATTATTTTTAAAATATGTGCCCAAATTATTACTTCATATACTAATTGAAATATATTTTTTTATATCTAACCTTATTTTATTTATAATCGCAATTTTCAAAACAATATTTTTAAAAAATATTAAAAACAGCGAAGAAGAAAGACGTCTTTTAACACTCAGAGAGATTAAATTAATTTCAAAGGATATCGCCTTAAGCGGTAAAATGAAGGATGGGATTATAAATGTTTCTAAACAAAGCAGCTATACTGGGTGGCGAGGCCATTCTCATATGGTATGGGGAACTGATACAGCATATGACTCTTATTGTATAAAAAAAATAAATAATAAAATATATCAAACAAATATCCATGGCTTTATAACAAAAAACTATCCTGATACTTAAATGCCTGTTATAATAATAAAAACAAGATAGATATCAACCTGAATATCACCATTATGGCGGACTGATTTTATGTAAATCCCCCTGGCAGGGGTAGGTAATGGTTAAACTGTTAAGTTCGATCCGACAACTCAGAAGGTATCAATAATCTCGGAGAATCCCCGGTACCCGGCGCCAAAGGTTATCAGCTAGGACGGCGATATTTTAAAGTTTGAGGGGCAGGTTATGGGGTGGTATCACAATCATCCGTATTGATGAGGAGAAAACAGGTAATATAATATGCTGGATGGACACCGCTTTCGCGGCACTAAACTAAGAAAATAGAGAATATGCTATAATCGAACGCGCCCCCAAGAGGCCCGGCGTCCTTGGCGGGCTAAGAGAAGAAAAACGTAAGGCATTTTGTAAGAGGAATATACATGGCAGTTAAAAAATCTGAATTATACAGCTCACTTTGGGCTGGTTGTGATGAATTAAGAGGCAGTATGGATGCCAGCCAATACAAGGATTATGTGTTGGTGATGCTCTTCATGAAATATGTGTCAGACCGAGTAAAAAGAGAAAAAGCAGATGGTAAAACACCATTAATTGATATACCGGCCGGTGCCAGCTTTTACGATATGCTTAAATATCGTGGAAACAGCGATATCGGCAATAAAATCAATGTCGTTATTGGCGAGTTTGCAAAAGCCAATGGATTAACCGGTGTTATTACTGAGGCGGATTTTAACGATGACGCAAAACTTGGTACCGGTAAGGACAAGGTTGATCTACTCACAAACCTGCTCAATATTTTCAATCGTGATGAATTGGATTTTAGCAAGAACCGGGCAGAAGGTGATGATCTACTTGGTGATGCCTACGAATACTTGATGCGCCATTTTGCCACGGAGAGTGGTAAAAGCAAGGGTCAATTCTATACGCCAGCCGAAGTTTCCCGAATTATGGCACAGGTAATAGGTATTGATAAATCAACCAGCCAAAGTCAAACTATTTATGACCCTACTTGCGGCTCAGGTTCATTGCTTTTAAAGGCAGCAGATATAGCTCCACACGGCATTACTATTTACGGACAGGAAAACGACAACGCAACACGCGCCTTGGCTGTAATGAACATGTGGCTTCACAATTTTGCAGATGCTGAAATCGTACAGGGCAATACCATGGCTTCACCGCAATTTACCGACGATACAACCGGTGAGCTAAAGACCTTTGACTATGCAGTAGCTAATCCTCCTTTCAGTTATAAAAAATGGATGAATGGTCTGGTACCAAAAGAAGATGTTTATAAACGTTTTGAGGGGTATGATGCAATCCCGCCTAAAAAGAATGGCGACTTTGCTTTTTTGCTACACTTAATCAAATCATTGAAATCAAAAGGTAAAGGCTGCATTGTTTTGCCTTTGGGCGTTTTATTTCGCGGTAATGCTGAGGCAGATATCCGCAAGAAGATTATTCAAAAAGGTTATATTAAAGGGATTATTGGACTACCGCCTAACCTGTTTTACGGTACAGGTATTGCCGCGTCTTTGATCATTATAGACAAAGAAGGTGCTAATGAACGAAAAAGCATCTTCATGATTGATGCCAGCCGCGGGTTTATAAAAGATGGTAATAAAAACCGTTTGCGCGAGCAAGATATTCACAAAATAGTGGATACCTTTAATAAGAAAATCACAACCGACCCCAAGTATGCCCGAGAAATTCCAATTTTTGAAATTGCCGACCCAAAGAACGATTTCAATCTGAACATTCCCCGTTACATTGATAGCCAGGAGCCGGAAGACATTCAGGATATTGAAGCACACTTGAAGGGTGGAATTCCTGCGAGGGATGTGGATGCGTTAAGCAAGTACTGGGAAGTGTATCCTTCCATGAAAGCGCATTTATATAGCAGAGTAAAAGGACGTTCCGGCTACTATCAACTTAACATCGCAGGTGATGAAATTAAAAACACTATTTACACGCACCCTGAATTTACAGCCTTTAGTGATGAGATGGGAAAAATATTTGCACAGTGGAAGACTGAAGTTACAGCTCATTGTAAATCTCTGGACAAAGGATTGCACCCCAAACAGGAAATCAAGTGGATTTCTGAAAAACTATTAAACCAGTATGCCAACCGCAAGTTAACAGATAAATATGCCATGTATCAACACATGATGGATTACTGGGCAGAGACCATGCAGGATGATTTTTACGAACTGGCAGCCGAAGGCTGGAAAGCCGGAAATGAAGTAAAGCGCTTACAAAAGAAAACCAAAAAGGGTGAAAAGGAAATAGTGAAAGATGTTGCCGGTCTTGAAGGCCTGGAAGGCCGATTGATACCGACTGCATTGCTGATTAAAGAATTTTTTGCCCAAGAGCAACGATTCATTGATGGACTCAATCAAAAGATGGAAACCATCAATGCCGAAATGGAAGAACTGCGCGAAGAACACAGCGGCGAAGATGGTCTTCTGGAAAACGCCTGCGATGACAAGGGTAAAATCACTAAAAATACTGTGAATAAAGCCATTAAAGAGCTGGGCAAAAAAAACGAAGACAACGGTGAAGAATATGAGATGCTCCAAAAGTATAAAAAACTCATGGATGCTGAAGCTGATTTAAAGACCCAGATTAAAAAATCGTTAGAAGAACTCGAAGTAAAGGTGGTTGCCAAGTACCCCAAACTGACCATTGATGAAATTAAAACAACGGTGGTGGATAAAAAGTGGATGGCGGAAATGGAAAGCCGGGTAAAAATCGAAATGGATAATATCAGCCACCGCTTGACCCAACGCATTAAAGAACTGGCAGAACGCTATGACAGCACCTTGCCGGAACTGACCAACAGTGTCACAGACCTCACTGCCAAAGTGGAAGGACATTTGAAGAAAATGGGGTTTGTATGGAAATAGAAAATTCACAATTAAACCTCTATACGGATATATGCAAACTTGTTGAAGAAGCAAGAAGTCATGTGGCAAACACCGCCAACAAAACCATAACCCTTTTGTATTGGAAAATTGGCAACCGAATCAATAAAGAAATTCTTGCAGAAAAAAGGGCTGAGTACGGAAAACAAATTGTTTCGCAACTGGCGACCAAATTGCAAAACACCTTTGATAAGCGGGGCTTTCAAGAGAGAAACATCCGCAGAATGATGCAATTTGCGGAGCTTTTACCTGACTTTCGAATTGTGTCGGAGCTGGCGACACAATTAAGCTGGTCCCATTTTATAGAAATTTTACCTCTCAAAAACGAACTACAAAGAGAGTTCTACCTTCAGATGTGTCGATATGAATGCTGGGGAACAAAACAACTTAGAAGCAAGATTGACGGTATGCTGTTTGAAAGGACAGCAATAAGCCAAAAACCTGAAGAAATTATCAAGCAGGAACTCTCTTCTCTAAACGATAATGGGAATATAAACCCCGATCTGGTTTTTAAAAGCCCTTATTTTCTTGATTTTACCGGACTAAAAGGTACTTTTTCGGAAAAGTCTTTAGAAGACGCGATCTTAAGTGATTTAGAGCTCTTTATTATGGAACTCGGCACAGGTTTTACATTTGTTGAGCGCCAGAAAAGAATGATCATTGACGGAAAGGATTTTTATCTTGATCTTCTTTTTTTTCATCGCAAACTTAAGCGGCTTGTCGCTATCGAGCTGAAACTTGGTAAATTTAAGGCCGCGCACAAGGGACAAATGGAGCTGTATCTCCGCTGGCTGGAAAAAAATGAAATGCAGAATGGCGAAGAACTACCGCTTGGTTTAATACTTTGTGCCGAAGGGCATACTGAACAGATAGAACTCTTACAGCTTGATAAAGCCGGAATAAAAGTTGCGGAATATCTGACAGAACTTCCCGATAAAAAACTGCTGAAAGCAAAACTCCACAGTGTTATCGAAGCAAACAAAGCCCGATTGCAAAATAACGCAGAAGGAGACTTCGATGAGTGATATGCCAAAAGGATTTAAACAAACTGAGATAGGGTTGATTCCAGAGGATTGGGATGCCGCTCCTATTACAGAAGTGATTCTTGAAAGTAATGGAATTAAAATTGGACCATTTGGAAGTCAACTGAAAAAAGAACTCCTTACCAAAGATGGTTACAAGGTCTATGGGCAGGAGAACGTTTACGAAAATACCATGGAAATTGGAACGAGATATATTTCCAGAGAGCACTTTTTAAAATTGAGCTCATGCGAAATTAAATCTGGAGATTTTCTTATTTCAATGATGGGGACAATTGGTAAATGTATGATTGTTCCTGATTGTTTTGAACAAGGCATAATGGATAGTCATCTAATTCGATTGCGTCTTAATTCAAACAAATTAAACTCCGAACTCTTACTTCATTTCTTTGCGTCAAATCATCTTCAAGCACAGGTAAAAAAATACTCTGTTGGCGGTATAATGGATGGATTAAGTTCAAAGATTGTTAAGCAACTTCAAATCCCCCTCCCCCCCAACAAAACCGAACAAACCGCCATTGCCGCCGCTCTTAATGATGCCGATGCACTCATCACCGCACTTGAAAAACTCATTGCCAAGAAAAAAGCCATCAAGCAAGGAGCAATGCAGGAGTTATTGAAGCCGAAGGCAGGGTGGGAAGTTAATTTATTAGGTAAAATAGCCGATGTAAAAATGGGGCAATCTCCGTTATCGGCACACTACAATACACAAGGCATTGGGTTACCACTGATTCAAGGAAATGCAGATATTAAAAACCGACAAACTATCATTCGTACTTATACTTCAATAATCACAAAAAGAGGTATTAAAGGAGATATTATTATGTCGGTTAGAGCACCAGTTGGGGAAATATCAAAAGCAACATTTGACTGTTGCTTAGGTAGAGGGGTTTGTTCTATAACATATGAAAATAATTATTTATATCATTACTTGGTTTTTTTTGAGAACTCATGGGGTAAGTTTTCAACTGGTTCAACATTCGATAGTGTAACAGGAAAACAGGTAAGAGAATTAGAAATACTACTACCAAATACCAAGCAAGAAGAATACAGGATTGCTACTATCCTCTCTGACATGGATTCCGAAATAGAAACACTTGAACAAAAACTTGAAAAGCAAAAACAGATCAAACAGGGCATGATGCAGGTCTTGCTGACCGGTAAAGTGAGGTTGGTATGAGTAAAGTCGGACAAATTGAACGCATAACCCAAAATCGCATTGTTGCTTTGTTTCAATCAGAACTCGGATACCGCTATTTGGGTAACTGGGAAGAACGGGAAAACAACAGCCAGTTTGAAGAAGAAATTCTGCGGGATTGGCTTATAAACACAAAGAAATACAGCAAGAATTTGGTTGATAATGCCATTCGAAAGTTCAGTAATGCGGTCTATGACCAGAGCAAAAACCTCTATGATGTCAACAAAGAAGTCTACAGCATGCTTCGCTATGGCGTGAATGTCCAGCCAGAAATCGGTCAAAACAATGAAGATGTCTATCTCATTGACTGGCAGAACCCGAACAAAAATGATTTTGCCATCGCCGAAGAAGTTACCATTAAGGGAATCCACAAAAAAAGACCCGACATTGTTTTGTATATAAACGGTATAGCTTTGGGGGTGCTGGAGCTTAAACGAAGCACTGTTTCCATTTCCGAAGGTATCCGACAAAACTTAGATAACCAAAAGCATATATTCATCAAGTCTTTTTTTAGCACCATTCAGTATGTAATGGCTGGTAATGATGTGGAAGGTTTGGCTTATGGTGCTATCCAGACAAAAGAAAAATACTTTCTCAAATGGAAAGAAGTTAACGAAGAAAAAGATGCTGCATATCCGCATTTACTAAAGCTCACCAAGCCTATCCGGGAAAAAACAGCAAAGTATAACTGCCAGCTTGATCGTAATATCATAGAAATGCTGGGTAAGGAACGATTTCTCGAATTTATGCACGATTTTATTGTCTTTGATCGTGGTATTAAAAAGCACTGTCGTCATAACCAGTATTTTGGGATAAAATCAGCACAGGATTTTATCCGGCGCAAAGAAGGCGGGATAATCTGGCACACACAGGGAAGTGGCAAGAGCCTGACCATGGTGTGGCTGACCAAATGGCTCAGGGAATACAACCCTAACGCCCGTGTTCTGGTTATTACCGACCGCGAAGAGTTAGACGAACAGATTGAAAAAGTTTACATGGGAGTGCAGGAAAAAATCTACCGTACCAAAAGCGGAAGAGATTTACTCAGTAATCTAAATGAAACATCTCCATGGCTTATCTGTTCCCTTATACACAAGTTTGGCAAAAAAGACAAATATGACGATGAAAGCGCAAGCGATGAAGATGTAGAAAAGTATCTTCAGGAGTTAAGAAGCAGTATACCAAGTGATTATAAAGCCAAAGGTGATATTTATGTCTTTGTAGATGAATGCCACCGTACGCAGTCGGGAAAACTACATGATGCCATGAAAACCTTTGTGCCTAATGCACTCTTTATTGGTTTTACAGGGACTCCATTACTTAAAACCGATAAGCAGTCGAGTATGGAAGTTTTTGGCCGCTATATTCATACCTACAAATTTGATGAAGCGGTAATCGATAAGGTTGTGCTGGATCTTCGCTATGAAGCCCGTGATATAGAGCAGAAAATCACATCCTCAGATACAATCGACGAATGGTTTGACCTAAAAACCAGAGGACTTACCGTATTCGCCAAAGCGGAATTAAAGCAACGATGGGGAACCATCAAAAAAGTGTACAGCAGTAAATCCCGACTGGAAAAAATAGTCATGGATATGATGCTGGACATGGAACGGAAAGAACGACTGCAAAACGGCAGAGGTAATGCTCTTTTGGTTTCGGACAGTATTTACAACGCTTGCCGTTATTACGAATTGTTCCAAAAAGCGGGACTGAATAACTGTGCAATCATTACCTCCTTTGTTCCAAATCATAATGACATAAAGGGTGAAGAAACCGGTGAAGGCTACACCGAAAAGCTGCAACGCTTCGAAATATACCGGAAAATGCTCGGTGAATATTTCAATGAAGACCCCGATGAAGCCATTAAGAAAGTCGAACTGTTTGAAACAGAGGTAAAAAAGAAATTTGTTGAAGAACCGGCACAAATGAAATTACTGATTGTTGTAAACAAACTTCTTACCGGCTTTGATGCACCATCAGCTACATACTTGTATATTGATAAAAAGCTTCGTGACCATGGACTTTTCCAAGCAGTGTGCCGGGTAAACAGACTGGATGGCGATGACAAAGATTATGGATATATCATTGACTACATGGATCTATTCAAAAGTCTTGAACAGGCATTTAGCGATTACACTACCGAAGCGTTTAGCGGGTACGAGAAATCTGATATTGATGGCTTGCTGAAAAACCGCTTGCATAAAGGCAAAGAACGCCTGGAAGAAGCACTAGAAGCAATTAAGGCATTAGTTGAGCCTGTTGATCCTCCTAAGGGGACTATGGAGCATATTAGGTATTTCTGTGGTGGTAGTACTGAAAATCCTGAAGAATTAAAGAATACAGAGCCAAGACGGGTCGCTCTATATAAATTAACTGTCGCTTTACTAAGAGCATACGCGAATATTGCGGATGAAATGATTGATGCTGGATACACAGAAAAAGAAATTGCAGAAATCAAAGGAGATTGTAAATACTTTGAAAATGTCCGCAAAGAAATCCAGCTAGCTAGTGGCGATTACATTGATTTAAAGCAGTATGAGCCAGCTATGCGCCATTTGATTGATAGTTATATTGGTGCAGAGGAAAGCCGTATGCTTGCCAATTTTGATGATTTCAGTCTGGTGGAATTATTGGTAAAGGAACCGGAAGCTGCTTATAATGCAACACCTGAAAGTATTCGAAATAATCCGGATGCAATGGCTGAATCTATTGAAAATAACCTGCGAAAAGTAATCATTGAAGAAAGTCCAACTAACCCAATGTATTATGAAAAAATGAGTGTTTTGTTGGATGAACTTATAAAATTGCGTAAAGAGCAGACTCTTGAATATGAAAAATACTTACAGGAAATCATCGCTCTTTCCGGCAAGGTAAAAAAACCAAATACAGCTACAGAATACCCTTCATCAATGGATAATTCTGCTAAAAGGGCTTTGTATGATAACTTGGGAAACAACGAAGCATTAGCATTGGACTTGGATACCAACATCAGAACAACAAAGAAAGATGGCTGGCGTGATAACTTAATGAAGTCAAAGGCTGTTAGAAATGGCATAAGCGACACATTAAGAAGACACGGAGTAACTGATGAGGCTGAAGTGCATAGAATATTTGATCTTGTAAAAAATCAGCGAGAATATTGATGGAGCAGCTAACAATCAGTGGCATCACAATAGATGTCATTCGAAAAGATATAAAAAATATTCACCTGGCCGTTTATCCGCCAACTGGGAGGGTGCGTATTGCCGCGCCTTTGAAAGTAACAGATGATTCTATACGTCTTTACGCTATTTCAAAACTGAGCTGGATAAAACGCAATCAGAGGAAATTTGATGAACAGGAACGTATCCCCGGAAGAGAATATAAAGAAAGAGAAAGTCATTATTTTCAAGGAAAGCGTTACCTTCTAAACATCATTGAACATGATGCAATTCCGCAAGTTGTTTTAAAATCTAAGAAATACATTGAATTGTATATACGCCCAGGTACAACATCTGAAAAGTGCCAAGAAATCATGGCTGAATGGTACCGAAACGAAATGAAACAAATTATTCCTGACATTATAACCAAGTGGGAGAAGATATTAAGCTTAGAAGTAAATGACTGGCAAGTAAAGCAAATGAAAACTTTATGGGGGTCATGCAACATTGAGAAAAAAAGAATCTTGTTAAACCTGGAACTCGCCAAAAAGCCGGAAAGGTGCCTAGAGTATATTATTGTTCATGAAATGATACACCTATTGGAAAGGCATCACAATGATCGCTTCCTGTACTACATGGAAACCCATCTCCCAAATTGGAAACAGTTAAAAGACGAGTTGAATAAGTTACCAGTTAGTCATGCACAATGGAATTATTAAAAAACCGCCTCCGCACGTCCTGTGCTCCGGCAGAAGAAGGGGAGCGAAGAGAAATTGAAGAAGGAAGAAGCATCCAACAATCAGTTTAAGCTGACAATTCCTGTTGTCATAGTTTGTGCTTGTCGCTTCGCTCGGCTCAAACCACGCCAAGCCCTTCGGGCCGGAATTACAGGTTAAGCGTATGTTAGCTTCCATCAAGCATAAGAATAAATAACCAACAATGCCTTCTAAGTACAGAATTGCAAATAGTATAATAAAAGATACAATTAAAATGCACATTATAACTTAATAAACTTAAACTTGACAACTTGACACGTAAAAAATATATTATGTATATGAAAACATTACCAGTTGGTGAATTAAAGGCTAAGTTCTCAGAAATACTAGATAATATCAAATCCGGAGAAGAAGTTGTAATTACATATGGAAAAAAACGAGAAAGTATCGCCGTAATAATACCGTATGATAAATTTAAGAAAAAAAATAAAATAAAAATAGGATTATTGAAAGACCGGAAAATGAAAATAAACGATGATTATAAAATGACAGAAGAAGAACTCCTCAATATATGAAATATATACTGGACACTCATTATATATTATGGACATTATTTAAACCCGAATTAATAATTAATAAAATAAAAGACATACTTGAAAATGATAAGGATATAAAATATGTTTCTGCAATATCTTTATGGGAAATATCATTAAAATATTCATTAGGAAAATTAGAATTTGAAGGAACAAATCCTACCGAAATACATGAAAAGATAATTGAATCTGGTTTTACAATTATACCTATAGAAGATGAGCAATTCTCATCTTTCTATAAACTACCAAAAAAAGAAGAACACAAGGATCCTTTTGATAGAATGATAATATGGCAAGCTATTTCCAATAATTATACATTCATAACTAATGATAAAAAAATAAATCAATACATAGAAAATGGATTAAAAATAATATCTGGAATCTAACATACGCAGGCGGTCCGGAAGAAAAAGGAGGAGGTTGCGACGGATGATTTCACCGACCTGCAGAACCCTGCTATTTACCCTGCTTGCCCTATGCGTCTTCAGTAACCTGGATTATCATTACGATCAATGATAACGGAACCATTCAGTTTACCTTTTATACCCTGGCCAGAGTGTTCGAGAAGCTGAAACCGTCCTTTCAAGAGGCTATAGCAGAGTTGGTGTTTAGATAGAGAACGCTCATCCATCCCACCTCATGGCGCTTCTGGTAACTGCTGTCGTTTCCAGGACTTCCATAAAAACGGAAAAAAGATATTTATGCCAGTTCGAAGGGGGCATTGATTCATGTCCGGTGATTCGCAGGTAATCGGAGGCAAAACGACCCGTCATTTCGGCTTTAATCCTTTCCCAGTAATGAAGAATGGCATTTCGGCGTCGTTCAACCAGTGCAGCCGATGGCAGTTTATAGTGGACCCCTTTGTCAAGACAGCAACGCTGCCTTTTTTAAGTGGATCATCTAAGCTGATTCTGCCTTTTCCAAACCACTATAATAAACCTTATCCGGTGTGCTACCTCCAAGAGTGGAATGTGGTCTAAGAGTATTGTACTCCTTAATGAACTTTCCAATCTTGTTTCTGGCATCCTGAACAGATTCGTATTCCTGAAGATAAACTTCATCATATTTCAAGGTACGCCAGAACCTTTCAATGGCAATATTATCCAAAGCTCGGCCTTTACCATTCATACTGATTTTTATCTCTTCATCCTTCAAGACCGTAAGAAACTCCTCGGAAGTATACTGGCTTCCTTGATCAGAATTGAATATTTCAGGTCT
>ENA-OSEO01005592-OSEO01005592.1-sediment-metagenome-genome-assembly--contig:-NODE-5592-length-11940-cov-3.646632_pt1 | contig 11940 bp, 13 predicted proteins | sample MGYA00237883_ERZ534232 | MGnify/ENA metagenome assembly ERZ534232
CGGTCATTCAGCCTGCAAACTCCTGTCCTGTGGCGAATAACCTCGATTGTTGAACCGCCCAGTGTCCCGTCATCCAGCCCTCGCGAGAAGCCACCGGAGACCTAGCAGGCTTCCTCCCGTGACGGGCTCGCTCACTCCGAGGCTCTGCCTTTGACGTGTGTTTGGTGCTCTACGCAGCCGGAGTTCAATCGAAGACCACACTGGGTTTGGCCGGCGGCCCGCGAACGCTTCGCCGGGCACGATGCGGTCCGCTATCCTCCTGCTACCTCAAAGATGAACGGCTCGAATGATGACCCTTGGTCGTCCGACCGGGCCTCGAGGTGAAGCTCCATACCCTCTGAGGCCTTGAGCGCAGGAAACACGATGATGCCTGAACTCGCCAGGCCGGTGAGCAGCTCCCACTCCACGGTAGGGTAGTAGTCCCACAAAGACTCAGCCTCGTATCGAATCCCTTCCTGAATGACCTCAGCATCATAGAAATCATAGAAGCTGGCCGTGTACGGCGAATGATTGCTGACCTTCACGAACACCCTGGTTTCATCGGGGGCAAACTCTACCTTCTCAATCGTTATAACGACCCCATGCTGCTCAACGCTTCTTCCGACAACTGCAGTGCGGACGGCTGGGGTCGCCGCAGCCAGGACGTCGACCACTTGGGCAGTCTCGGCCAAGACGGCCACCAAAGTGATCTTCTCACCGAATGTGTTCTCGCCTTCGAGCGCACCCTTGACCGTCCCTGTGACGTGAACAAAGTCACCTTCGGCGACGGCAATCGAGGGGTCGGCGAAATGGACACTCGTGTTCCACCGGTAGTTCCTGGGATCGGCATACATTTGCCAGTACGCCCCATCGTCACGCCTCTCGGGTGGCTCGAGCAATCTCCCCACGATGTCCACACCAGCGCCCTCATGCGCTTCCACGTCTGAGACGAGTTCGGCCCAGTTCCCACGGGTGAACTGATCCCTGATCGTCTGGTTGGTCCCCGAGGCTCGGGTTGCATGCGAGGCTTGCGTGATCTGCGAGGCCTGACTGGTCGGCACGGCCTGCGACCTCTCACCCGCGCCACAGCCGGCCAATGCCGCCGCAAGGAAGAGGAAGCTTAGAACCGCAACCGTCCCGGTGCGAGGGAAACCGACCATTTGCCTTCCTCCCGTGGGTGCGCGAATGTTCCTATTGTAATGGTTGATGGTTCTCGATGGACCGCGAGGATCACCGCCACGGTCAGCGATACATGGGGCACGAAGTGCTCTTCGCCTACCTCCTCGACGGTCCGGAGCACGAGAAGGCAGTAGATGAAGGCCGCTAAGAACGTGCCGAGGACCACCTGGTAGCCGCGATCTCGGATGAAGGTGCGCAGGAGCCGCGGGCCGAACTGCTGCGATGCCGTGGTTAGGCCGACGATGGTGACCGAGAAGGTGAGGGCTGCAACGGTTATCATCGAACCCGCTATGGTAGAGAGAAGGGCTCGCGCACCATCCGGCCCATCTCCAAAAACCCAGTTGGGGATGGTGCCCACCGTTCCCCCGGTCTGCCTGTCGATCCAGGGCAGGAAGAAAGCGAGACTTACGGCGATGACTACCATGGCCGACGGGATGAACCAATAATTGCCCGTGAGTCGAGTCCCGAGGTGACCGAGCCTAACCCGCTCCCACATGACTAGCCGAGCCCGGTGCCCCGGTTTGAGCTGCTGAGGGGCTTTAAGTTTGCCTTGACGTGATCTGGCATCCCTGTCATCTGAGATTCACGACATCCTTCTGTCCAAAGAGGCGGAAGTCACTCGACCATGGTACAACGGTTGTCGGTCGAAAGGCGAAGACGATCTGACAACCACTACTCCATCCTCGGGAGTGGCTAAATCCAGCTGCGGCGTGGCTTCTCGAGAATCTTTCTGCCTCGTTCCCCATGGCTTTCCGTCTGGGAACAGCTACGGAGCAGAAGCCATCGACCGATGAGAAACGTCAGGTCACAGATCCCGGCAGTAGGAACGTCGCTGAAGTCGCAGGCATCACCTTCAAGACTCCCGCATCCTCCCAGCCGCAGGTGTGGCGAAAAGGACACGATTCATCGAAGTAGCCTTCGAAGGGCTTCGATCAGCACCCGGTTCTCCTGCTCTGTGCCCACGGTGATGCGAATCGTGTCTTCGAGTCTCGGGCGATCCCAATAGCGGACGAGGATCCCCCGTTCTCGTAGCTCCAGATAGAGATCACGGGCGGCGCACGTTGCTGGGCGCGCGAGGATGAAATTGGCCTGCGAGGGCCAGAGATTGAATCTCATCTGCAAGAGAGCCTTCTGGAGTTGTGCGCGGGAGGTTCTGATCCTCTCTACATTGGCTTTCATCCAGACTTGATCTGTCATGGCCGCCGCCCCGGCCCTCAGGGCCACGGCGTCTACGTTGTAGCTGTCCTTGATCTTGATGAGTCCCTGCAGAAGCTCGGGTCTGGCTATGCCGAAGCCCAGACGAAGCCCCGCCAGGGAATAGCCCTTGGACAAGGTTCGAAGCACAATGATGTTTTCATAATGGCGCACCAAGTCCAGAGCGTTCTCGTCGGCGAAATCCGCGTAGGCCTCGTCGACGACGAGGATACCTGTGAGGCCCGCAGCAAGCCTCTTAAGATTGCTGAGCGGCGCCACCGTGGCCGAGGGGTTGTTGGGCGAGCAGACGAAGGTGAGATCAGCCTGGGCCTCAAGCAGTCCCTCCACGGGGAGCCTGTACTGCTCGTCATAGGGGACTTCCACTCGCGAGGCGTCCTGCATCTCGGCCAGCGTGAGGTAGAGCGAGTACGTCGGTGTGGGATAGGCGATCTTCCTGCCGGGCTCAAGAAGAGCTCGCGCCAGAAGCGCCAGCATCTCGTCGCTACCGTTTGTCGCCATGATCCAGTGCAAAGGGATGCCATAGACTTTCGCCGCCGCTTCGCGCGCCAATGTGGCAAGAGGATCGGGGTAGCGCCGGAGCCACTCCCCTTCGAATTCCTTTAGGACCTTCATTACCTTCGGAGAGGGTGGATACGGGTTCTCGTTGGTGTTGAGCTTGACAACGTTCGCGTCCGGCGGCGGCTGCTCCCCGGGCACGTAGCCCTCCATCATCTTCACGTTGTGACGAAAGTCGATCATGCTTGCTCCGGCTCCATCCTGTATCGACTACCAGTGGCCCACCGGCACGACCTAGCCGAACCGATTGTCCCGCAACGTGCACCGAACCTCCCCCGGCTCCTCTCAGCTCTGAGCCGGGACTTCGCCGGTCCATGTCTCGGCCCAACTGCTTGCTTTGTCCGTTCGCAGAGGGAACATGGTGTCGCTCTCATACCCTACCACGGAGGCCAGACATGACAGCAACTCAGAACGTCGCCTTCCCCCAAGAGAATCTGGTCGGCTGGGAACGGGCCATGTGCGCCTTCCTGGCCGAGAAGGAGCGAGGCTCGGGATCAGACCGCACCGTGCAAGGCTACTCCAGCATGCTCTAGGACTTCTTCGGCCGGCTCGGCAAGGCCCCGGACAAGGTGACCGTGCAGGAGGTGTTCGTCTGGGCCCACGGCAAAGGTGTCTCCGGCAAGGGACCCCTCGCCCGTCACCATCGGGGCCCGCATGGCTTGTCTATCGTCATTCTTTCGGTTCCTGCAGCGCATGGACCTCGTCGTCAGTAATCCCTGCGACAAGCTGCAACGACCGAGAACATCGACGCCGCCAGCCAGGGGTCTGTCCGCCGACGAAGTGCGCCGCCTCCTGTCGGTCATTCCCGACACTCCTCAGGGTCTTCGTGACCGCGCCATCATCATCACCCTGGTCCTCACCGGCCGCCGACGGGCCGAGGTGTTCCGCATGACCGCCGGCGATCTCTCCTTCGAGAACGGCGTCTGCTTCTACGCCTACCGAGGCAAAGGCGGCAAGACGAGCCGGCGCGATTTCCCGCAGCCCGCCGTAGACGCGCTTAGAGCCGCGCTCGCGGCCTTCGGCCAAGGATCTTGGGGTCATGGCGCCTTCGCAGTCGATGTGGCCCTCTCGTGCGGCTGCGGATGGTAAGGGACTCACGAGCGGGACATTCTACGGTCGGTTCCGCCGGTATCTCCAGGGGGCCGGCCTAGCTCCGGCCGGCCTTCACATCCTTCGGCATACCGCAGCCAAGTTGAGGCGCGACGCCGGCGAGAGCGTGGAAGACGTCTCTCGGTTCCTGGATCATAGTTCACTGGCGGTGACGACGACTTACCTGCGTCGGCTGGAAGGACAGGAAGACCGAGGTTGGGGACTCGTGGCGGAAGCAATCGGGCTGGGGTCCATGGAGGTGGTCACGCCTGCCAACAACCCAGCCGGCTCACCGGGGCTCGCCCACAGCGCCGATCTCACTTGGGAGGCTTGAGATGACCGAGGACGAGAACAGGATCGGGATGACCGTGGAAGACACCTACGTGACCGCCTACCTGAGAGCCCAGGATCTGCTCGCGGGTATCGAGGAGTATCTCCAAGACCTACCCGCACCCACAAACGAGTTCCACCCTCACTGGGGTCACGTGGGTGACATCCAGGAGGTCAACCGGCGGTTGCAGGCGGTCATCGACTTTCTCAGCGGCAGCAGCAAGCAGGGGTACCGCCACACGCGAGGCTGCAAAATCGCACCGCACTACTGACACCGGTGGTGGCGATGATTCGTTCGCTGAGGCCGGACATGGGGTCCGCCTTGACACATGGACCCTTTTCGGCCAGCATCGTGTAGAGCGGTACTTTCACCCCGTTCGGCCCAAGGAGAACCATGGTCACTCTGCGCCTGACGCAGAAACTCCTTCGCCTGGTGGGCGCTCCCGCCGCCGTGACCCAGCCTGCCACTGGTGTCCTCGGTGACTGGACGGGCGGTCTCTTCTATGTGGGCCGTAAGAGGTACGTGCTTCTGGTGAGCGAGCACCCGCGTCTGCCCGTACTTCTGCCCGGCTGCGATCTCAAGAACCTGGGGCGCAACTTCCCCAGTGCTCTGGCTGAGGTGCTCGCTGGCGTGAGTGTGTCCAAGAAGGCCACGAGCCGTGAGCTCGAGGCTGCTTTGGAAGTCGCGATCGCCCCCACCAGCAGCCGCTCGCTTGTGGGCACTATCAACGACTTCTCATTCCTCGTGTCCCACCGACTGAGAGAGCACCCTGACGTGGACCTCGTCGAGGCCGCTCTCTGGCTGAGCCGGACCCCGGTGGGCCCGCTCGGTCATGAGAGGCCCTGCGACGTCACCCGCCGACTCTTGGGGGCCGCTTCCTAGTTCTTTGCTTCTCCGTTACATTCCTGACTTGACGGCCGAATAGCGGAGTTAAGAACCGGGGATGGGCATGAGGGACTCAAACTTTCGGATTCCCACGCCTCGTTCGGCGTTGGCTGAATGTTGGCTTGAAAGTGAGGAAGACAAGAGTAACCGCAGGTGCAGTATTGCTATGAGCAGGAGCTTTAGGTGGCGGGACCCGGATTCGCAGCAAGTACAGCACTTCGGGTGTCCCTCCCGACGTCCTTCTCCCTGGTGCTGGTCTAGCCGGGAAGTCTGCCACTGACACTAGTGAACTGGAGGCTCGCCAGTGCGCCGCCCGGGGCGAGCGCGTCGAGCCGGGCAACCTATCCTCGCAACGCCTGCCGATCGGCGCTTCCTTGGCGGGAGAGGCCAGCGTGGCCGAGGTTCTCGGTGTGTGTACACAGAAAGTCGGAGCCTCTTCGATAGTTGCCGCAACCCAGAAACTGGCCGTAAGGCCCCGTCCGCTCGACCATTGATCCCCCGCAAACTGGGCAAACACGCCTGCGCGCCTGATGCTGCCTTCGACGGTAGACACACAGCTCAGGAAACCGGCCTGGGGCTGTCCACCACGTACCACGACGGATCATTCCCTGGCTCTACTGAGCGTGGTACGGGGGATTCAGCGGTCGCGGCACGGCAAGCCAGGGGTGCCACATATGCGTTCACTACGGGAATCGGAGAGAGCGGCATCGGCGAACGCATCGGATGCCCATCACCATTCGCCGATCGTGACCGTACCCACACCTGAAGCCCGCCCGCTCGTGGGCGGCACTGGCCACAAGTCTGGGCTCCACTACTTGTTGACATGTGACCTCACGGGCCGTAGGGTTAAATAAGCGGTTTCTATCAAGGGTCTGGGGAACTCGGCCAAAGAACGACCCAGTACGATAGTCACCTGATAAGGGTTGTGTCTGTCAAGTTGTGCAAAAGCGGATCACGGTATGACAGTGGTCCTTCCGTGACGTCTTGGTTCTAGGCCGCCTCCTCCAGTTGCCGCAATAGTTCGCGCTTGTGTTCGGCGAGAAGGTCCATGTTGAGATAGCGATGCTCCTCGAGCCAGCCTTCATGAGTTTCGACCGCAAGAGCCCGGATGAGCCGAAGGCAGCTATCTGCGTTGGGGAAGATCCTGACGACCCGGGTGCGGCGCTTGATTTCCTCGTTCAGCCGCTCGAGCATGTTGGTGCTCTTTAAGTGCTTGTGGTGCCCGCGGGGCAAGCGATAGAAGGTGAGGGTCTCGAAGATGTTCTCCTCCACCCAGTCGCAGAGCTTGGGATAGGTGCCCTGCCAGCGGGAAAGCCAACTTGAGAGGTCCTTCTGGGCCTCAGCCAGATTCCGCCGATCATAGAGCCACCTGAGCTCCTGCAGGCAGTCGTCGCTGGCCTTGCGGGGCATGCGGTCGAGGGCATTGCGCAGGAAGTGCACGTAGCATCTTTGCCAGGCCGCCTCGGGGAGCATCTCCATGAGGCTCTTCCTGAGGCCCTCGTGCGCGTCGGACACGACGAACTCCACCCCGTGAAGACCGCGGTCTCGAAGCGAGGAGAGGAAATCGCGCCAGCTCGTCTGGCTCTCCCGGCCGGCCAACTCCACCCCCAAGACCTGGCGGTACCCCTCCTGGTTTATGCCGATGCCCACGAACACCGCTTGCGAACGGATCACCCCGCCTTCGCGCACCCGTTCGTAGCGGGCGTCTAAGATGACGTAGGGGTAGGGCTCCTCCAGCCGCCGGGTGGCGAACTCTCTCAGGCTTTTATCCAAGCCCTTGTTGATCTGGCTTATAGCCGAAGCAGAGAAGCTGTGGCCGCAGAGCTCCTCGGTGATCGCCTTCACTTTGCGGGTGGAGACTCCCTGCACGTACATCTCGGCAAGGGCGGAAACGAGAGCCTTCCCGGAACGTTGGTAGCGCTCGAAGAGCTCGGTGGAGAAGCGGCCGTCCCGATCGCGAGGGACTCTGAGTTCCAGCTTGCCCACGCGGGTAACGAGGGTGCGGGGATAGTGACCGGCGCGGTACCCCAGCCGGCTCTCGGTGCGTTCACCGGGTTCGGCGCCGACAGCGTCGGTCATCTCCGCCTCAAGGAGTTGCTGCATGGTCTCCCTGACGATCTCCCGCAGGAAGTCCTTGTCTTCGGCCATGAGCGCTTTCAGGTGGGCTCGTGCTGGCGTACTCTTCTCGTGGGTCATGGTGTGCTCCCTTTCTAAAGGGGTGATTGGTCATCACGTGCATACCATGACCTTCTCTCTGCTCCTTCCTCAGAGAGCTTTTGCACATAAGTCAGCACACTACCCGTCCCGGCTGGAGCGCCGACGAGTCGGCGCGTTGACACCGATACGGGGTGGGGCTACAATCTGACCTTCCACGTGGGCCGTTAGCTCAGTTGGTAGAGCACCGGACTTTTAATCCGATGGTCGATGGTTCGAGTCCATCACGGCTCATTTGAAAAGCCCAGATTTGCTGGGCTTTTTGTTTGGGCGCAGCAGCTTGCTGGCGGGGTTGGCCCGATCCCGGACTGAATGCACACGAGAAGTTCACTGTGCGGTTGTATTTCTCCGGTACCTATCTGACATTGCGGCTTCGGTAGCTACCTGACACTTCGTGGACGCGCTCCGGTACCTCCCCGACAGTAGTTTCGGTACCTGGGCGACACTTCCGCAACGGCAAGGACTTCTGCTTCCGGACCCGCACCTCCCTTAGGCGACAGACCAACGCGCCTGAAGAAGGGAGGAGGTGCCCATCGATGCTCGTGGAGTTAGGACTCATGGAGCAACGACACAAAGCCGTCTTAGAGGTCTTAGGCGGGCTGCCGGTGGTGGAGGTGGCCCGCCGCTATGGGGTAGCCCGCCAGACCGTGCACGACTGGATGAGACGCTACGCCACCTTAGGTTTCGCTGGGCTCTTCGATCACTCCTGTCGCCCGGCCACCTGCCCCCACCAGATGCGCCCCCAGGTGGAGGCCCGCATCGTGGCGCTCAGAAGGGCCCACTCCGGCTGGGGGCCCCACATGCTTCGGTATCAGCTCGAAAAAGAGCAGTTGGACTCCGTGCCCTCTCGTTCCTCTATCTACCGCTGTCTTTGCCGCCATGGCCTCATCGACCCCCAGAAGAGGCGCCGGCGGCGGGAGGACTATCAACGCTGGGAAAGGAACCGCGCCATGGAACTCTGGCAGATGGACATCATGGGTGGGGTGAAGCTCGCCGACACAACTGAGCTCCAGATCATCACCGGCCTCGACGATCACTCCCGCTTCTGCGTTTCGGCGATGCTCGTGCCCCGAGCCACCGCCCGCCCGGTGTGCGAAGCCCTGGCTCAGGCTATGCGCCGACACGGGGTCCCGGACGAGATCTTGACCGATAACGGCAAGGTGTTCACCAGCCGCTTCGGCATCAACCGCGGGGAGGTGCTCTTTGACCGCATCTGCCGGGAAAACGGCATAAAGCACCGCCTGACAGCCCCGCACGCTCCCACCACCACCGGCAAGGTGGAGCGCTTCCACAAGACCATCCGCAAGGAGTTCCTCTCGGGTCGCACCTTCGCCTCCTTAGAAGAAGCCCAAGCGGAGCTGGATGCCTGGGTCACCTGGTATAACACCGAGCGTCCCCACCAGGGGATCGGCATGGTGCCGCCGGACTGGCGCTTTTCTCTGGCTGCCTCAGACGCCGCTCCCCCGGTGCTGGTGGAGCTCGAGAGGGAGGCCGAACCCTTCCTGCCAGCCGGTCCCGAGCCCCGCCGGGTGCAGCGGATCGTGAGCGGGCACGGCCGCATTTGTCTGGCCGGCTTCCACTATCACGTGGGACGGTTCCTGGCCGGTGAGCTGGTGGAAGCGGAGATCGATGAAGATGGTCTCATCGGCATCTACCACCGCGAGGTGCTCGTCGCCACTCATGCTCGCCGCCACCCACCCGAAAAAGAGCCGACCGTCTGGCAGAAGCGCACAAAGCCTCGGCAGGTAAGCAAGCCGAAGCTGGTGGGCAGACCGGTCAGTCGCAAGGTGGAGCCCTCCGGCTCGGTGAATTTCGCCGGCACCGCCTACCGGGTGGGCAACGGCTATCGGGGTCAGATGGTTGAGGTCTCCTTGGTCGGCGACACCGTCCAGATCAAACTGGACGGCAAGATCCTGCGCACCCACGAGGCCCGCCACGACAAGGAGAAGGAGCACGGGGCCTTCGCCAATCAGAAGGGCCGCCCCCGCAAACAGAAGGTCTCCTAAGAAATCAACGTACGCATCGAGACCGAATTCACTGTAAGGAAGGAACTGAAACTCAAGTGTAAGGAGGGTACTGAAGTTTCACAGAGTACACGCAGCCTCCGCGCGACCCGGTATTTCTCTGGTATTTCTCCGGTACCTGCCTTACAGAGTGGCTCCGGTACCTACCATACACTTCCCGGACGCGGCACCGGTACCTGGGCGACAGTGGCTCCGGTACCTGCTTTACACCTGGCCCCGAGACGTGCCCTGCGGCGTGCTTGGAAGAGGTGCCTCTCGGCCCCCCTTGACTAATCCTCCGATCTACGTGACCAATGCCTGCGTCGCGATTGCTCGGGAAGGAGGACCAAGGGTGGAGGGCATATTCATGGTGAGGATCACCGAGTCGGCCGGCCTGGTCCACGAGCAGCGCTACCGCTTCATCTGGAGCGCCTGGCTGGATGGGACACTTCTCGGCACTGGGCATGCCTACCATCCCGACGAGGCTCTCGCCCAGGCCCAGGAGTTGGTCGATCCTGAGGACATCGATGACCTTGTGATCGACTACCGGGGCCGCTCTGTCCAGTGGCAGTAGGAGAACTCCATCCTTCGCGCACCCGCGACACCATGACCGGCCTCGGAAACGCGGTATTCTGCCACCAGGGAGCGTAAGCACACACTTCGGAGAAGCCATGTCGTTTAGCGAGCTTGAGCTGAAGCGTATCGACCCCACTGTTGGCGAGCTGTGCCGCCGTCATACTCATCCCGAGTACGCAGGCCAGCTGCGCTTCTCATTTCATCTCATAGCTGAACTAAGGCTGTCGTAGGAGGCTAGTCGGGACTCCGCTCACCAGAGGCACTGTCTGGACCGCGGCGGCAACCGCCAGCTCAACGCGGCTCTTCTCGTCATGGTTGACTGTCGGCTTCGTAGCCACGAGGCCACCCATGGCTAGGTGACCCATCCTCCGGCAGAAGTCAGGACCGCGAGAGAGATCAAGCGGTGGCTCAAGTGCTGCGTGGCTAGAGACCTCTTGAAGCTCCCGGAGTACAGCGCAGGGTGACGCGACAATCCCAGAAGTGTCACGTTGGCTTTCAAGGTGACGCGATGGGACACGGCTTCTTGTGCCTGGGCGACAGCGGACAGCAGCGAGAACTAGGATGATTCGCCGACCGTCTCGATGTGGCGGGCTTTGTTGGAGTAGACCCTCGATTCTGAGGATCGCTTCCTACCTCATCCATTCTGTCCGACCCACCAGCTACACTACAACTATGGTGAAAGCCCTGGCAGACAGCAGCGTCTCCTTCTTGCCGCTTGGCGTGTCGGAGTGTGGATTCGCAAACGGCGGTCGATTCGTTGCGGTTCCGGCTGCTGCGGCATCGAAGCAGTCCCGCTCCCCCGGCGCGAGAGCGAGTTGATGCCAAGGTGCCGAGTCATGGCTACGGAGGCCCTGCGTACTACGCCCACACCCTGCCAAACCGGCCGCCCGAGGGGTGGCAGCCGCTCGGAGAGCACCTTCTGAACGTCGCCGACTTAGCTGGTGCTTTCGCAGCGGCGTTCGAGGCGAAGGAGTGGGGACATCTCGTGGGTCTGTGGCACGATGTCGGCAAGTTTTCTGAGGCGTTCCAAGCTTACTTGGGAGCCCAAGGCGACTACCACGACGACGAAGCAGAGCCGAGGGATGCGGATCAAGCCACCGTCGCAAAGACGGATCACACCAGCGCGGGAGCTCAGCATGCGGTGTCGGTGGCAGGAATCCCCGGACATCTACTTGCCTATCCAATAGCGGGCCACCATGCGGGCCTGCTCGACGGCGTATCAGACGGAGCCTGCCTGGACAGGAGACTCCGCAAGCTTGTGGCGCCTTGGGAACACGGTCTTGCCGAGATGCCTTCAGTCACGCCTCCCTCGGAGTTGCCGGCCGCTCTTCGGCGCGCGTTAGACCGGAGAGCCGATGCCCCTGCGGAGACCGCTTTTACCTTCGCCTTCTTCGTCCGGATGCTGTTTTCGTGCCTCGTTGATGCCGACTTCCTCGATACCGAACGCTTCATGGATCCTGCCAGGCATGCGGACCGCCCGCGGTGGCCGGATGACGTGTTCGGGCACATGGCCGACGTGCTCGATCGGTACGTTAAGAGACTGCCAGAGCCGGCCACAGTAGTGGACGTGGAACGACGGAAGGTGCGTGAGGCATGCCTTGACGCGGCCCCCATGGAACCGGGGCTGTTCTCACTCACCGTTCCTACTGGAGGAGGAAAGACCCTATCCTCACTCGCCTTTGCGTTGCGGCACGCGCAGATTCACGGCCTGCAACGTATCATCTACGTCATCCCGTTCACCAGCATCATCGAGCAGAACGCCGACGTTTTTCGTAAGGTCTTTGCTCCTCTGGCCGACATTCCGGATCCGGTTGTGGAGCATCATAGTGCGCTCGATGTCGGCAGGGAGAGTATGAGTGGCAGGCTCGCAGCGGAGAACTGGGACGCGCCCCTGATCGTCACCACGTCCGTGCA